>Ga0272441_10013998_pt1 | contig 11450 bp, 7 predicted proteins | sample SSMProp6N_FD_193582 | JGI IMG/M metagenome (GOLD analysis project Ga0272441, IMG submission 193582) | Marine sediment archaeal communities from Little Sippewissett salt marsh, Falmouth, MA, United States - SSM-Prop-6N | ecosystem: Environmental > Aquatic > Marine > Wetlands > Sediment ... | reverse complement strand
GTGAAAGATATGAATTCGGGTGCGGTATCTGCAGTTTTCCTTTACAATACGAATCCGGCTTACACCCTGCCTAACGGGTCGGCATTTGTTGAGGGCCTCAAAAAAGTGGGACTTTCAGTAAGCTTTGCCTCTTCTATGGATCAGACAGCCGAATTGTGTCAATATGTGGCAACGGCGCCTCACTACCTCGAATCCTGGGGAGATGTGGAGATCAAGAAGGGTCATTACAGTTTGATGCAACCAACGATTCACCCGCTTTTCAATACAAGGCAGTTTCAGGACACTCTCCTGAAATGGACCGGCAGCGATCAATCCTATTACGATTACCTGAGGGCCATGTGGGAGACCAATGTTTTGGGCGGAAAGTCCTGGAACAAGGCGTTGCACGATGGTTCGTTCAAAGTGGGCACAGAAGATCAGGAGGTCACTCTCAATGAGGTGGACCTGGCTGCAGCCAATGCGGCTCTTTCTAGTGCAGGAGACTCGGAAATGGAGATCACCGTTTATGTCAAAACGGGATTGGGAGACGGTCAACAGGCCAACAATCCCTGGCTGCAAGAGCTTCCTGATCCGATAACGCGAACTTCCTGGGACAACTATCTGTTGATCTCGAGAATCGACGCGGAGCGCCTGGGTATAAAAAACTGGACCGTGGACAACGGAGCCTTGAACGGAAATCTTGTGAATGTTACCGCCAATGGGGTTACCATGAACAATGTTCCTGCCTATATTCAACCGGGGCAGGCACCGGGATCTGTTTCCATAGCCCTCGGTTATGGTAGAACCGATCTCAAGAAGGATATGAAGGTAGGTGTCAACGCCTATCCTTTGGCTGGATCCGCCTATCATGAGGTCAGCATTGAAAAAGCCGAAGGCGTTCATGAGTTTGCCTGCGTTCAATTGCAGCACACGATCATGGGAAGGGAAGGGGAAATCCTCAAAGAGACCACCCTGGAAGATTTTGTGAACAAACCTGTAGAGGAGTGGAATCACGCACCAGTGTTTTCACTGGATCACCAGGAGGTCACGCAGGACAAGGTGGACCTTTGGGAGCCTTTTGACGATACGATAGGCACAAAGTTCAATCTGTCAATTGACCTGGCGACATGTACGGCCTGCGCGGCCTGTATCGTTGCCTGTCATGCAGAGAACAACGTTCCTGTGGTCGGCAAGCACGAGATACGAGTGAGTCGTGATATGCACTGGCTCAGGGTGGACCGCTACTATTCAAGTGAAATGACCGTGGAGCGCGGAAAAGAGGAAGGCATCTTCGGATCGGGAGATTTCTTCGAGGCTCAGACGCACCCTTCCGATGCTCCGGAAGTGTCATTCCAGCCTGTGATGTGTCAACATTGCAACCATGCGCCTTGTGAGACAGTATGTCCGGTGGCTGCCACCTCTCACGGCCGTCAGGGACAAAACCAGATGGCGTACAACCGTTGTATCGGTACGCGCTATTGTGCAAACAACTGTCCTTACAGGGTCAGACGTTTCAACTGGTTCAAATATGCCAATAATAACGAATTCGACTTCAACATGAACAATGAACTGGGTAGAATGGTATTGAACCCGGATGTTGTCGTTCGTTCGAGAGGGGTCATGGAGAAGTGTTCGTTCTGCATCCAAAAGACACAGCTGACCATCCTCAATGCGAAAAAAGAAGGAAGAGCCGTTGCAGACGGAGAGTTCGAGACAGCCTGTTCAAGCGCCTGTCCGAACGGATCTTTGGTTTTCGGGGATGTGAATGACAAGGAAAGCAAAGTGGCTCATTTGAGCGAGGATGACAGAACCTTCAAATTGTTGGATTTCGTAGGGACCAAACCCAACGTTTTCTATCAGTTGAAGGTCAAGAATACCAACGAAGCTTAATTAAATCGTAGAAGGAAAATAAATTAATAGATTTTAAGATATGGCTCATTACGAAGCACCTATTAGAGAACCGTTGATCGTTGGAGATAAGACTTATCACGACATTTCCAATGATATCGCGGCTCCGATTGAAGGAAAAGCCAATAAATGGTGGTGGGGCGTGTTCCTGCTGGCCCTCACTGCGTTTTTGTGGGGCATAGGAGCGATTGCCTACACCATCGGAACCGGTATCGGGGTCTGGGGTCTTAACAATAAGATCAACTGGGCCTGGGACATCACCAACTTTGTATGGTGGGTAGGTATCGGTCACGCGGGAACCCTGATCTCAGCGGTTCTCCTGCTCTTCCGTCAAAAGTGGAGAATGGGAATCAACCGCTCGGCTGAGGCGATGACCATCTTTGCGGTTTTCCAGGCGGGGCTTTTCCCTGTGATCCACATGGGACGTGTATGGAACGGATACTGGACCATGCCGATTCCCAACCAGTTCGGGTCGCTTTGGACGAATTTCAACTCCCCGCTTTTGTGGGACGTATTTGCGATCTCTACCTATCTGACCGTTTCTGTCGTATTCTGGTACACGGGCCTGTTGCCTGATTTCGCCATGATCCGGGACAGGGCCACCAAGCCATTTCAGAAAAAAATCTACAGTTTGCTCAGTTTCGGTTGGACCGGGAGAGCGAAAGACTGGCAGCGATTTGAGGAAGTTTCACTGGTCCTGGCAGGTTTGGCCACGCCGCTGGTACTCTCGGTGCACACAATCGTATCCTTTGACTTTGCTACTTCGGTTATTCCTGGTTGGCACAGTACGGTTTATCCTCCATATTTCGTTGCAGGAGCGGTATTCTCCGGCTTCGCGATGGTGCAGACCCTATTGATCGTCATGCGCAAGGTTTCAAATCTCGAAGCCTACATCACGAGAGTTCACATTGAGAACATGAACAAGGTTATCCTGGTAACGGGAGGCATCGTCATGGTCGCTTATCTGTCTGAATTCTTTGTGGGATGGTACTCCGGAAGCTCTTATGAGGATTTCACTTACCTCTCCATTGGAGCAGCTACAGGTCCATACTGGTGGGCTTTCTGGGCGCTGATTTTGTGTAACGGGGTCTTTCCCCAATTGCTGTGGATCAAAAAATTGAGAACCAATTACACGGTTTCGTTCATCATGGCCATCATCATCAACATCGGGATGTGGTTTGAACGTTTTGATATCATCGTCATCAACCTGAGCCGAGGTCACCTGCCATCGACCTGGACCATGTTTGAACCGACTTTCGTCGACATAGGCATTTTCATGGGAACCGTAGGATTTTTCTTTGTGCTGTTTCTGCTGTATGCCAGGACTTTCCCGGTAGTGGCGCAGGCCGAGGTGAAATCGATCCTGAAATCATCAGGGGACAATTTCAAAAGAGAAAGAGACAATAAATAAGAAGAAATAGAATCACGATAAAAACAAAAAGATGAGTGATAAAGTCATACACGCGATATACGACGATGACGACGTTCTTTTGAAGGCCGTCAAAGAAGTTCGTGAAGCTGATCATCATATCGAAGAAGTTTACACTCCGTTTCCGGTTCACGGACTTGAAAAAGCCATGGGAATCGGTGGAACCCGAATAGCCATTACTGCCTTTCTTTACGGTTTGACCGGACTTGGATTCGCGGTTTGGATGATGAACTTCATGATGATTGAAGACTGGCCCCAAAATATTGGTGGCAAGCCGAGTTTCTCCTATGCGGAGAACATGCCGGCCTTCGTTCCGATCATGTTTGAATTGACAGTTTTCTTTGCCTCTCACCTGATGGTGATCACCTTCTACATGCGGAGCAAGATCGGACCTTTTGTCAAGGCCTCGAATCCCGATCCGCGGACGACGGATGACAAATTCCTCATGGAAGTCCCGGTTACCGGTGATGAAAAAGAATTGGAATCGTTTTTGACAAAGACGGGAGCCATCGAAACAAAAATCGTAGAAAAGCACTAAACGATGAAAAAATTACTCAGCATAGTTTGTACAGGATTGTTGCTTGCGGCCCTTGTGTCGTGCGGCAAAGACAGGCCGACGACGAGAAAGGCTCAGTACATGGGAGACGTGGATATGTATGACCCGGTTCCTTATGAGACGTACTCAACCAGCCCGGTTTTTGACAACGGAATAAGCGCCCAATTGCCTGTAGAGGGTACGATTGCTCGCGGTACCACGGTATACGAGTACCCGGATTCTGAAGCGGGCTACCAAATGGCGAAGGATTCCCTGAGGTCTCCACTGGTGGTCAATGAGAAGAATCTTGAAAACGGCAAGGCCATGTACACCATTTATTGTGCCACCTGTCATGGAGACAAAGGTGATGGCATGGGAACCCTGGTAAAAAACGAAAAGTTCCTCGGCGTTCCGAATTACAAGGATCGCGATATCACACAGGGAAGCATCTATCACGTGCTGATGTACGGCAGGAACCTGATGGGCTCACACTCGTCACAGTTGACAGAAACTGAGCGTTGGCAAGTGGTACACTATGTGGAGACGCTAAGAGCGGAGCTCTTGAAAAATTAATGTAGGATAACAAATACAGTATAACATGTATACATTTTCGGGAAAACTTAAAACTGTTTCAATCGTACTGATGATTCTCGGTCTTCTGGGCATCGGGTATGGATTCCTTTCGGCACCTTCTACAACAGAAGAGGTGGCGGCCATGCAACATGCTGATGACGGTCATCACGGAGGGGAAGAGGCGCATGCTGCCTCCGAATCCCAGGGCGACGCCTCACATGGGGAGGCCTCCGGGGAGCACAGTGCGGAGGAGGAGCAAAGCCATTTGGAACACCTTTTGCACCAGGCACAGAACAGACCTTGGACAGCCTTTTTCATCGCTGCCTTCTTCTTTCTGATGATCTCAGTTTGTGTTCTGGTATTCTATGCCATACAATGGGCGGCCCAGGCGGGATGGTCGATTGTGCTTTTCAGGATCATGGAAGGCATCTCTGCATACATACTGCCCGGATCCATTCTGCTCTTTATTTTCCTGCTGCTTTCGGCCATGCACTTCAACCACATGTATGTCTGGATGGGAGAGGCAGCTGCAGACGATGAGATCATCCAGGGGAAATCCTGGTGGTTGAACATCCCGGGATGGTTGATCCGAAGCTTTATCTACTTGGGTACCTATAATCTTTTCAGGTACCTGCTTCGTCGAAATTCTCTGGCTCTGGACGAGTCTGGCGACGTCAAGCTCTACAAAAAGAGTTTCAACATGTCGGTGACCTTCATTGTGATCTTCGGAATTTTCGAGCTTTTCATGTCATTTGACTGGTTGATGTCCCTGGATCCGCACTGGTACAGTCAGTTGTACTCCTTCTATGTATTTGCGAGCGTCCTGGTATCTGCCATAACGACCATTGCTCTTGTAACGATTTATCTGAAGAACAAAGGTGTCATTCCATTTGTGAACAACAGCCATATTCATGATTTGGCCAAATATATGTTCGGTTTCAGTATTTTCTGGACCTACTTCTTCTTTGACCAGTTCATGTTGCAGTGGTATGCAAACATCCCGGAAGAAGCAGCCTACTTTTACCCAAGGCTGATCGGTTCGTATCAGCTGCCGTTCATTTCGATGCTGGTCATGAACTTTGTATTTCCCATACTGATCCTTATGGACAGTGATTTCAAGCGTATTCCCTGGTTTGTGGTTGCGGCCGGACTGGTGATCCTAACGGGTCATTTCATTGATATTTTTCAATTGATCTCACCGGCAACCGTGGGTGACAGCTGGAGCATCGGAATTCCAGAATTGTCATCGCTGGCTTTCTTCCTCGGACTATTCATCTTTGTCGTGTTCTCGGCAATTGCGAAAGCTCCGCTACATGCTAAGGGTAATCCTTTCATGAAGGAAAGCGAATTGTATCATTACTAAACCGAATCCGGAAGGGACACTGCAGAAGGCGTCCCCAAAGAATTGAGAAAAAAGTAGTTAATAAATTTATTTATATTTGACGGCATTCAAATCCGCCTAAAAACTTTACAAAATATTGATGAAAGCACTATTTTACATCCTTGTTTTTATTCTAATTGCGACGGCTGTCTGGCAGTTCTTCAAACTTTTGGGATTGACAAAGAAGGAACAGGTAGCGACGGAGAAAGAGAACAATATAAACGGCTGGTTGATGCTGGGTTTAGGTGGGTTCATCTATGGCCTGATGCTGTATTCCATGTTCCAGGGACGCGTAGTTTTGCTTCCGAGACAATCGGCTTCCCTCGAAGGGGAGGATATTGACAATCTCTTTGTGATCACCATGGGACTCATCCTGGTGGTTCAGTTCATCACGCAGTTCCTGATCTACTTTTTCACCTTCAAATACAGAGGGATCAAAGGAAGAAAGGCCATGTTTTTTGCCGACAGCCATAAACTGGAGATGTGGTGGACCGTGACGCCAACAATTGTCTTGTCGGTTTTGATCATTTACGGACTTTACACCTGGAACTCGGTTCAGGATCTTTCAGATGCCGAGAACCCTCTGATTGTGGAAATCTACGCCAAGCAATTCAATTGGGAAGCACGCTATGCCGGTGAAGACAATGAACTTGGCATCGGACACGTCAATTTCATCGAAGGGATCAACACCATGGGAGTTGACATGACAGACAAACGATCTGCCGACGACATCCCTGTAAGGGAGCTGCATCTTCCCAAAGGCAGGAAAGTGATTTTCAAATTTCGGTCACAGGATGTCTTGCATTCGGCCTACATGCCTCATTTTCGAGCTCAGATCAACTGCGTGCCAGGGATGACGACATCCTTCGGTTTCACCCCCACGGTAACCACTGCCGAAATGCGTGAGAACGAGGATACCAAGGCCAAGTTCGAAGCAATCAACGAACTCAGAGAGTCAAATGGCAAAGATCCTGTCGAGTTTGACTTCCTTTTGCTCTGCAACAAGATCTGCGGATCCTCCCATTACAACATGCAAATGAAGGTTGTGGTCGAGGAAGAGGAAGACTTCAACAAATGGTTGGGCGAGCAAAAAACCCTAGCTCAGGTAATTAATAACTAAAGAATCACCGAAAATTAATTTAGGAAATGTCAGATCATCACCATCATAAGGAAACATTCATCACTAAATACATTTTTAGCCAGGATCACAAAATGATTGCCAAGCAATACCTGATCACGGGTATGTTCATGGGCGTCATTGGTGTGTTCATGTCTCTTTTGTTCCGTTTGCAGCTCGCTTACCCGGATCAGAGCTTCAGCATCATTGAAGCCTTTCTCGGTAAAGGTGGAGAGGGAGGTCAAATGACCCCGGACATGTATATGGGACTCGTTACGATTCACGGAACCATCATGGTTTTCTTTGTTTTGACTGCTGGTTTGAGCGGTACATTCAGTAACCTCCTGATCCCGTTGCAGATCGGGGCTCGCGACATGGCCTCCGGGTTTTTGAACATGATCTCTTACTGGTTGTTCTTCCTGTCGAGTTTGGTGATGTTCATCTCGATCTTTGTGCACACCGGACCCGCCGCTGCAGGGTGGACGATTTATCCTCCATTGAGCGCATTGCCACAGGCGATGTCAGGCTCAGGTCTGGGAATGACGCTTTGGCTGGTGTCCATGGCGATTTTCATCGCGTCCTCTCTTATGGGATCTTTGAATTATATCGTTACGGTATTGAACTTAAGGACCAAAGGAATGAAAATGACACGCCTTCCTTTGACAATTTGGGCCTTTTTGATCACAGCAGTAATCGGTGTGATCTCGTTCCCGGTTCTTCTGTCTGCGGCACTGCTGCTCCTGTTTGACCGTAGTTTTGGAACATCATTCTTTCTCTCGGACATCTTTATTCAGGGAGAAGTCTTACATTATAAAGGAGGATCTCCGATCCTTTTCGAACACCTGTTCTGGTTCCTGGGACACCCGGAAGTATATATCATTCTATTGCCTGCACTCGGTATCACATCGGAAGTGATCTCTACCAATGCCCGGAAGCCAATTTTCGGCTACAGGGCTATGATCGGATCGATCATGGCCATCGCATTTTTGTCAACCATCGTTTGGGGTCACCATATGTTTGTTACAGGTATGAACCCTTTCCTTGGTTCCGTATTTACTTTCACGACCTTGCTTATCGCAATTCCATCGGCGGTTAAAGCTTTCAACTTTATAACGACACTTTGGCGGGGTAATTTGCAATTGAACCCTGCTATGCTCTTTTCAATTGGTATGGTTTCTACGTTTATAACGGGAGGTCTGACCGGATTGATACTGGGAGACAGCGCTTTGGACATCAATGTCCACGACACGATGTTCGTGGTGGCTCACTTCCACCTGGTGATGGGTATCTCCGCTTTGTTCGGTATGTTTGCCGGTGTTTATCACTGGTTCCCCAGAATGTACGGTAAGATGATGAACAAGGACATGGGCTACCTGCACTTCTGGTTTACGGCAATCTCTGCCTATGGGGTGTTCTTCCCAATGCACTTTACCGGATTGGCAGGACTTCCAAGACGATATTACAGCAACACGGCCTTTCCGATGTTCGACGACCTGTTGCACATCAACAAGGTGATGACCGTATTTGCACTTATTGGAGGAGCTGCGCAGTTGATTTTCCTTGCGAATTTCTTTTTCAGCATAGCCAAAGGAAAGAAAGCACCTCAGAATCCATGGAAAGGAAATACGCTGGAATGGACAGCACCTGTGGAGCATATGCACGGCAACTGGCCGGGTGAGATTCCCGAGGTTCATCGATGGGCCTACGATTACAGCAAAACGGATGACTCCGGGGAGCTATGGGGAGGACAGGATTTTACGCCTCAATCCGTGCCGATCCGACAGGGCGAAGAAGAATTTTAAGACCTACTACTAATTAAAAAGTCATTTTTAGAACCTCAATTATATTGGGGTTTTTTTTTGCCTATATTTGATCAAAATCGAGAGAAAATGATCCGGAAAATTGTCGTGGGCTCGATCGCTTTTGCCCTTCTTTTGCTTATTGCTTTTTACTTCTTTGCCCAAAGTCAAAAACCGACTTACAAAGGCACCGTCGACCTCCATGGCCTGGGATCTGAGGTTGAAGTCTATTTCGACGAGTTCGGCATCCCACACATCTATGCGTTGAAGGAAGCTGATGCATTCAGGGCCCTGGGATATGTTCACGCCCAGGACCGGCTATGGCAAATGGAATTGGTACGACGTATTGCAGCAGGAAGATTATCCGAGCTCTTCGGACCTGACCTCCTTGAAACTGATAAGTTTTTCAGAGGTCTGGGGATCGAATACGCATCAGCCAAAGCCATACAAAAACTCGATACGACCTCAGACGCCTATTTGCTGAGCCAGGCCTACCTGGATGGGATCAACACCTTCATCGAATCGGGCACCACGCCCATCGAATTTCGGTTGCTGGGCATCGAAAAAGAGCGATATGACCTGAATGACATGTACAATGTTTTCGGATATATGGCTTTTGGCTTTGCCCAGGCGCACAAAACAGATCCGCTTCTGTCTCATTTGCAAGAGAAGTTGGGTGCTGAATACATTGCCGATCTCGATGTGAACATCGACCCCCGTACCACCCTGATCAAAAATGCACGCAGACCGGGTGCGCTGGCCGAGAACATGGTCGGCGCGATGGACCGTGTTTTAGGTGCCAACCCCGTGCCTCCGTTTATCGGCAGCAACAGCTGGGTGATCGGACCGGACAAGACAAAAAACAAGCAGGTGCTTTTTGCCAATGATCCACACATCGGCTTCGCCCAGCCTGCGGTCTGGTACCAGGCCCACGTCGTGACGCCTTCCTATGAGATGTATGGCTTTCACCTGGCCCTGACGCCTTTTCCACTCTTGGCGCACAACCGGGACTATGCCTACGGGATGACCATGCTCGAGAACGACGATCTTGATTTTTACCTTGAGCCGCGAGAGGCAGATTTCGAGACTCGGGAAGAGGTGATCAAGGTGAAGGGTGAAGAGGACGTGAAATTCACGGTCCGTTCCGGGAAGCACGGTCCGATCATGAATGACCTGGTGAAAACGATCAGTGAAGAGGATCCTGTGGCCATGGACTGGATCTACACGCGTTTCGAGAACGAGATGCTACAGGTCTCCTACGAGATTTCCCATGCGAAAAGCCTGGCTGACTTCCGAAATGGCGTCGCAAAAATACACGCGCCCGGACTGAACATCATGTACGGGGACGCCAAGGGCAACATCGCCTGGTTCGGGGCCGCACAGCTGTATTCACGGGCTGAAGGCGTGCACTCCAAGTTTATCCTCGATGGGGCCGACCCGACCCAGGACCATTTGATGCTCCTGGATTTCGAGCATAACCCCCAGGCGATCAACCCACGCTGGGACTATGTCTACTCGGCAAACAACCAGCCCGAGGAAGTTGACGGAAGATTGTATCCCGGCTACTACCTGCCGGAAGACCGTGCCAAGAAGATCGTGGAGTTGTTGGAGGCCGGTGATGACTTCACGCAGTCGGATGTGGAGGCCATGATCTACAACGTCCAGTCTTCCAATTCGGCGGAGCTGGCGAGAGTTGTTGTCGGAAACATGTCACTGGTCAAAATGAGTGACCTGGAGAAAGAGGCCATCGAAGCTTTGAAAGGGTGGGATGGGTCCTACAAAAAGGAAGACATCGCACCTGCGATCTATTTCACCCTGGTTTACAATATCCTCGAGAACACCTTTAAGGATGAGATGGGGGAGGAGGCTTTCAATCAGTTCATCAAGGCCCATCTTTCCAAACGCCAGATCGCCAAGCAGATCGGCATGTTGAAATCCGTATGGTGGGACGACATCTCTACTGAGGAGGTCAAAGAGAACCGGGAAGAGATCTTTACGCGCTCCTTCCATGAAGCAATTGCAACGCTGGAGGATAAATACGGCAAGGATTTGAAGGACTGGACCTGGCAGGAAGCCGCAAAAGTAACCCACAAACATACCTTCGACAAAAGCGGGATGCTCCGGTCTTTCTTCAATGTGGGACCTTTCAGCACCCACGGAGGAAACGAGGTGATCAACAACCAGTTGTTTCAAATAAATGGCTCCGGTGCCTTTGAAATAACGGCTGGCCCTTCTACGAGACGGGTCATCGATTTCTCGGATGTGGAAAATGCCAGGGCCATTGTGCCCACGGGACAGTCAGGCAATCCCTTCAGCAAACACTATGACGACCAGGCTCAAAAGTACCTCGACGGGGAATTTGTCAAAATGATGCTCAACGCGGAAGAGATTCGAGCTTCAGAGGACAAACTTACGCTGAAACCATAAATCTTTCAAGGAAAGATCACCGTATTTTATTTCAAAAAATGGGATATTTCACATGGTCCAGCCAGAAGGCGTTTGAACGTGTAAAACCTCTTTTAACCGATGCCTAATAAAATATCCATTCCGGATGAAATTATCACCACTGAGATCTTTTTAGTAAGAGGTCAAAAGGTAATGATAGATAGTGATATTGCAGAACTTTATGTTTGAGCTCACCAAAGAAGAAAAGGCACAGGTGGTTGCAATTTGCGACCACCTCGAAAAAATTAAGTTCTCACCTGTTTTACCCAAGGTTTTTACTGAAC
>Ga0272441_10013997_pt1 | contig 11451 bp, 6 predicted proteins | sample SSMProp6N_FD_193582 | JGI IMG/M metagenome (GOLD analysis project Ga0272441, IMG submission 193582) | Marine sediment archaeal communities from Little Sippewissett salt marsh, Falmouth, MA, United States - SSM-Prop-6N | ecosystem: Environmental > Aquatic > Marine > Wetlands > Sediment ... | reverse complement strand
GAGTTCTTGTTTCTTCAACCCGGATGAGCGCGTTTCCAACCTGGGGGCCATTTCCGTGTGTCATAGCAATTTTATAGCCCCGTGCAGCCAGATCGGCAACTCCGGACAATGCCCGGCGAGTATTCGCAAATTGTTGATAAATGTCACCCTCTTCAAATTCACGTGTTATCGCGTTCCCCCCAAGCGCGACAACGGCTGTCTTTTCCTTATCAATATTGGACATCAAAAATCATCTGTCAAAATAATAAATTTTTGTCTTCTTTATATGTTTTTTAACGCGTCATCAAGTGTTATCTTGCCGATCTCCTGCAAGTCATAATAGACCCGCACGGACGGTTTGGTAATTTTTATTATACGTCGCAAATCTATCGGCGTTCCAATTATCACTGAATCGCAATCCGTGGCGTTAATTGTTGCTTCAAGATCTTTTAGCTGTTCATTGCCATAACCCATCGCCGGAAGCAGTTCGCCGATTTCCGGATAGATATCAAAAGTTTCGATGAGCTTGCCCTTTAAATATGGTCTGGGATCAACAATTTCTTCCGCGCCGTATCTTTCGGCGGCAACAACGCCAGCTCCAAATGTCATTTCCCCATGGGTCAGGGTTGGGCCGTCTTCAACGACCAGAACCTTTTTGCCCTGAATGATTTCCGGTTTTTCAATGGTTATGGGTGAAGCCGCGTCGATAATGACCGCAGACGGATTGACCAGTTTAGTATTTTGCCTGACAATTTCAATATCTTCAAAACCGGCCTCCATCACCTTATTAATAATAACATAGTCGGCCATTCGCAGATTTGTTTCTCCCGGGTAATAAGACACTTCATGTCCGGGGCGAAGCGGGTCGGCGACGACAATATGCACATCGGGCTTGTAAAAAGGAACATCATTATTCCCACCATCCCACAATATAACGTCCGCTTCCTTTTCCGCGGCGTTGAGGATGGCGCCATAATCAACACCGGCATAAACGACAGAACCCCTGACGATGTGAGGCTCATATTCTTCCATTTCTTCAATAGTGCACTGGTGTTTTTCCAGGTCTTCCAGCGTTTCAAAACGCTGCACGCTTTGTTTTACCAGATCACCGTATGGCATGGGGTGTCTGATAACAACAACTTTTTTCCCTTTGTTTTTCAGAATTTCCGCAACCCGCCGGGTAGTTTGACTTTTACCGCATCCGGTACGCACTGCGCAAACCGCTACGACCGGTACTTTGGATTCAATCATACAAAATTTAGGTCCGAGCAGATTAAAACTCGCACCCATAGCGTTAACCAGAGATGCTTTATGCATGACATCTTCATGGCGGACATCACTATAAGAAAAAAATACCTGATCAATATCATGTTTTTTTATCAGCTCCGGGAGTTCATCCTCGGACATAATCGGTATTCCTTCAGGATAAAGTGGGCCGGCCAGGTCGGCCGGATATTTACGATCATCGATATCCGGTATTTGCGCGGCCGTAAATAAAATAACCTGATAATTATTATTATTTCTGAAATAAGTATTAAAATTATGAAAATCTCTACCAGCAGCTCCCATGATCAAAACTCTGCTTCTGTTCATTTATCACTCCTTAATTTTAAAAAAACAATAAAAAAGGCAGGTAAATTTTACCTGCCTTTTTGTATATATTTGTCTTCCAAATTATTTAAACAAAAAGTTAATGTTTCATAAACGTCCTGATAATTTTTTTGCGCGAAAATTCTGGTTCTCAGATCCGAGGCTCCGGGGAAACCCTTCAGGTAAGAGACAATATGCTTTCGCATATTATAAATTTTGTATTCAGATCCGAACATCTCCTGAAAATACACCAAATGATTTAAACAGGTTTGAATACATTCGGAGAATGAGGGTTTTATTGGCGTGATACCTTTATGTATCAGGTCCGATACTTGCTTAAAAATCCAGGGATTGCCACGAGCGGCCCTGCCGATCATGACCCCGTCACATCCGGTTAAATTAAACATATCTAACGCGTCATAAGCTGTTTTTATATCGCCATTTCCAATAACCGGTATATTTACAGCTTGTTTTACTTCTCCAATTAAATTCCAGTCTGCATGTCCTTTAAATTGCATTTTTTGTGTTCTGGGATGAATAGACAGCATGTTGATACCGCACTCTTCAAGCAGCTGACTCACTTGCACGACATTAATTTCATCCCAGCCACTTCTTAGCTTTGCCGTTACCGGCACCTGAGAAACCTTCGTGACGGCTTTTGCGATCTGCTCGATCACACGTAAATCTTTTAATAAAAAAGAACCGGCGCCGCGTTTTACGATTTTTTTTGCCGGGCAACCAAAATTTATGTCAATAAACGTTGGATTATACCGGGCCAATATTTCAACAGCCGCGGCCAGGGTTTCCGGTTCGGCGCCAAAAATTTGTATCCCTAATAGTTTTTCGTCTTCACTAAACTTTATTAAATCTAAAGTTTTTTCTTGATTTCGGATAATGCCATCGGCGCTTGCCATTTCCGTATATAAAAGGTCCGCTCCATTTTCCTTACAAATACGCCGGAACGCTCTGTCCGTCCAACCGGCCAACGGAGCCAGTGCCAATGGTTTATCAATTTCAATACCTGTCAAAAACACGCGACGAATATAAGTCTTTAAACCATTGGATGCAAGTATTTATTTTTTCCGGGTCAATTCCTGCCGCACTATTTGGCAAATATCATCTTTTTTATATCGCTATATTTACCCGCTTCAATTTTGATAAAGTATAAGCCGGATGACAAAACCTGTCCATTATAGGATGTCCCGTCCCAGGTTATTTTATATGTTCCGGCATTCTGTTACCGATTGATCAAAACATTGACTAATTCGCCGCGCATATTAAATATCTTAACCTGAACATGTGATTCCTCAGGTAAAGCATAAATGATATTCGTAACGGGATTAAACGGATTCGGATAATTTTGCTGTAACGAAAATGATTGTGGTATATTGGCTTCCGCGTTCAGCTGGACCGGACCAAAGGATGTTATCGTGCCGTCAGTATCTATTTGTTCTATCCTGTAAAAACAGATACTACCTGTATCGACATTTTTATCAATATATTCATATTGATTTTGTTTTGCGGAAGTTCCGGCACCTTTTATGAGATTTGAATTTATTTTAAACCAGGGACCGTTACCGGTTACTCCGCGAAAGACATTAAAACCTAAATTGCGGATCTCTGATTTTGTAGTCCATTTAATTAAGACATTATTATTCTGGTCCATCTCAGCGGATAAACCGGCCAGCGTAACAGGCAAGGCGGCGTTAACAGGATCTTCATTCGCGTATATACCGGCCCGAAATGTGTTAAATGTCTCACCCCAGCCAAAATGAAACAGGTCCGTTCCGCTTGTGCCGGGATAATACCATGCCAGAGCGGCAGTGCCGGCGGGATTATTGATCCCGGATATTTGAAATGTCCCGATACACGTGCCCGGATTGTCCGTTGAAATTATCGTAACGCTATTATCAAATTCCGCCTTCGAGGTTGGTGCGGGCGCCTGAATAGTGATAGCAATTTTATCACCAACAATCGAAGGGGCCACAATATAGGTTGCGGGATTTAGAGTTCCATCCCCGATTTTTGTTATTACCGGAGAGGAAAAATTATCGCGATTAAAACTCAAATATATATCAGAATCCGCGAGGTAAAAATCAACGTTTGTACTTTGCAGATATACTTTAAAAGTAAAATTGGTCCCGTCTGCTTGCTGATCAACAATCCTTAAAGTATAAGTTACCGCTGTTACTCCGGACGACACTGATATCAGTAAAATATAAATAAAGACAATAAAAATGAATTTTTTCATGTCACACTCCTTAACATAGGGCCTTTTTACGGTACTTGACTTTGTTTAGATCTATTGTTCCATGCTATATTCCGGTCGGAAGCGCCAACTCTTCCGTTCATATCACAATCCGACATTTGATATCCGGTCAATGTCCGATTGTTCCAGGTTGCGTTTCTGTCGGAATTGTCAACAATATCAGAATGATCGGCATCACCGCACCACATTCCCCAAATATTTAAACCCGTTAATAATTCTTTAGCGCCGTTTGTGCCGTGAATTTGTGAGCCGTCGCCTTCAATTAAATTACAAATTGTCGGTGTTGTGGAATTAAGACTGTACAGATCATTACTCATTACCGAGAGATGATTTCTGTGTTTGACAACGACATAATAATCTCCCGAGGGCGCTTTTAACTCAATATATGTCGAGCCGTTTTCAGAAACGATTTTGCCGCCTTTTTGTAACAGACCGCTTTTTGAAGCAATCGCGGAACCATTTTTGGCATCCCGCAACTGGACCAGAACCCAGTCAACAATATCTTCCGGCATGCTGGAAACAGTCATGGGGTCTTCAGCGTATGGAGAGGTCAGCGGCAGGTCCAGATTGACTTCCATTTCGCGGGTAACGCCATTATACGGCCCTTCCAAAAAGACTTTTGCGGTTAATTTCAAACCGGCATTCTCAACAACAACGGGTCGAATGCGAAAATCAGTGGACATGGAATACCAGTTTGAGCCGTTAAAATAGGTTGAACGATTATCGGAGGAAACATTATTTTCCAAACTGATTGAGATGAGTTCGCCAATTGTTGACGGATATATGATTATATGATAATCGGTACCGGCGTTGACAAATATATTACCGGCCAACAGATTCACAAAAGTATTACTGTTCTTTAAAATTTTATCTTTATCAATGGCAATTGTAATGCTTCCGGGCAATTTTGAACCGGGTTTACTATTATTGTCGGTCCAGACTTCCACGTTCATGGGAGTGGTTAACGTATTATTAATATATGTCTGGAAAAAGAAACCGGAAACCAGGCCACTGAGTGTGGGAGTAAATTTAACGGCAACTTTTTGAAAACCGGCCGAGCCAATATCCAGGTAACTGTTTGCTCCCCACTGATCATAAATGAGGATCTCACGGCCAACCACCGGACTTGTACCCAGGGCGTCACTCATGGCCCCGGCAATATTCAGTTTGCCATTCCCCCACATGGAATTCCATACTATTCCCGTATAGCTGTCCGTGTCGGCATTATCGATTAACAGCGTCTTAACATCGACGTCGTCAAGGCCGGAATTTTCCTGCAGTAAAAGAGCAACAGCGCCGGCCACAACGGGCGACGACATACTGGTTCCCTGCATGGATTGATGTTTCTGCCCCGGCATTATGTTACTTGAGTATGGACTCGCGTGTTGAGATAAACTGGATACGATTTTTTCTCCCGGCGCAACGATATCCGGTTTGTTCAATCCATCGCGGGTTGGCCCCCTGCTGCTGAATGAAGACAGATTATCCGACAGGTCCGGCGAACCGCCCCACCAGTAATTATTCATATAATCGGGCCAATACCATCGATGTACGAATGAACCGACAACAATCGCGTTGTTTGCGCTGTTACTGAGCGTATAATGGGAATCGCTGTTTGATAAAGATATGGTTGAGGGCGCTGTACCGATATTCCGGTCGAATAACCAACTGTGGTAATTAATATTTGTCGCGGAGCTGTTTGTAAGTTTTAATTTCCAGATCCCGTCCGCGGGCGGTAATATGGCCAGATCATCCCAGATATAAACCCGTACATACCGGTCGCTGTTTGTTAAAAATATAAAATTTTCAATTTTTACCGTACCGTCGTCGGTACTATTTTCCACCCATCCACCGGGTGCTTGTGTTATTGTATACCCATTGGGTGTGGTTATCTGCGCGGTTACATTACTGTTTCCATCGAACCAGACATCAATCCCCAGATCATCGTTATCCACATCATCGGCCGGGGAATAATCCGGTACGGTAAACGTAATTTCAACCGAACCACCGGCGCCAATGCCGCCCATTGTATGAATCAGATCATTGCCGCTGTTTCCGGCGGAGACGACCACAATTCTACCCGAGGCGGTAAAATCATCAATTGCCTGGCTTTTTGCGCCTGTACCGTCATGCGGACCGGCATTGGACCCCAGACTCATATTGACAACAACAGGCTTGCACAGAGCAATTGCTTTTTGTTTCGCGTAGGTTAAACCGTTAATGATGTTCGATTCTGAAAATGAACCGTTGCCCGCTTTGACAACAATAATGTCCGCCAGCGGGGCCAAACCAGCATATTTCAAATTAACGAACGATGCCCCGTTTCCGGCGGCTGTTCCAGCCACATGCGTTCCATGGCCGTTTGTATCCTGTTCCCTGACAAATCCCGCCGGGGAGCCGTCTATTTCGTCTTCAATTTGCGACCGTGTATATTCCACACCGTAACCCAGGCAGCATTCCGCGGGCGATACTTCTCCTCCCTGCGGTGTCAATGTCTGGTCCCAGATGTACAGAATACGACTTTGGGTATCATCCGCAGGATCCCGGAAATCCATATGTTCCCAGTCAATACCGGTATCAATGATACACAAAATAACATCCTGCCCTTTGTAAGTGGTACCGTTCAGATATCCGGCATGCAGCAGATCCGCGCCGGTAGCTCCCTCCGCGACATCGTTTAACGGATACTGTATAATTCCCGGGTCGATATACCGTACATTCTGCAGTTGCGCCAACCTTAACAATTCAGACGAAGTAACGCGAACTGTTACAAATTGAGGGAGTATGGAATTAACGGGTATTCCCGCAGATAAAAGCTCTTCCGCATTTGTGGTATAAACCACCGCGTCGTAAATATTTTCACCTGATGAATTTATTGCCGCTGCCGCAATACCGGTACCCGATAAAATTTTCTCTTTTTGGGCGAATTCTCCCATAATGATCTTTTGAAAACGGGGATCAAGTTTGGCAATTTCAGATTGTGATAATGCGGGAAAAGCTTTATCAATTGTTTGTGCCGTAATTAATAAAGGGATTAACAATATAAAAAACAAACACTTCATAAGCCTTAAGCACATCATTATTCTCCCATTTAAAATGTTAAATTTTAGTTATCATAAATTTCACATTCCTCCCCCACAAAAAAAAACACATCAAAGTTTTAATGTAAACCCTGATGTGCATTTTTTGTGCCATAACTATTTTAAATCCCCACAGGTCAAATTATAAAAAAGATTTAAAATGCTATCAATCGACCAAACGGTCTGATTATTTATCACATTATTTTAAAAATAATACTTTTTGTGAACCTGTAAATTGACCGGCCTGCATAATAATAAAATAAACGCCGCTGGATATTCGGGTTCCGCCGTCACTATAACCTTCCCAGGTGAGTGAATAGGAACCGGCAGTTTGAACGATCCCGTCGCTCAGTGTGCGCACGGTGCGGCCGTTAACATCGATAACGCGAAGAGAGACATTTGCCTCTTCTTTCAGATAATAGGTTATAACCGTAGAAGGATTGAACGGATTCGGATAGGCCGGGTACAATGTGAAATCGGACGCCGTGAAGTTGGCCAGGGATATATCCACAACCTGACTGTATTCCCTGTCGCCGTTCACATCCACACTGACCACACAGTATTGATAGGCCTTATTTTCAACGGCCGGGTCCGTAAAATCATAACGGGTTTCGTGGGATACCGTACCCTGTCCTTTGAGTTGAGGAAAAGTTGCATAGCTGGCAATAACCTGCCAGGGTTGCCCGGTACCTTCCCTCCGAACGATCTCGAATCCGAGGTTGTCCAGTTCGCTGGCGGTCACCCAGTGCAGTTCGACTTTGTTTCCTTCCCTCGCCGGTAACGCCGTGAAGGAGGTCAGTTCAACGGGCAGCGCAAGATCGTTGTTCGCGAACCATGTGGCGCCGTTGTTTGGAGCGGTGTTTGAGCCTTTGCTGTCAACACAGTTGCCGCTACTCAGGCCGACTCTGTCCTCGTCAAACTTGTAATAGGAAACCAAACTGACATAATTGGGGTGAGAGGCGGTTATGGATTTGCTCTTCCAGGTATTGATAACCGAACCGATCAACGGCGCATGCCAGATGCGCACCTCATCGATGTCGCCTATAAATCTTCTGTCTGAATCAGTGGGTCTGCCGCCGATATGAAGATCATTAGTTGTTGTAACAATGGTTGATGTAAATGAGAGAGAATTAACAAGACTGCCGTTCTGGAACAGGCTGATTCCGGCGTTGGAAAAAACAAACGCGACGTGCTCCCAAGTGTTTTCAGAAACACTATTACCACTTACAGTTTTCGTCCCTGCCGCAGTGTTGATAATACAATAAGGCACCCGGGTAGATTGTAAATCCAAAGTAACACCGGTGGCGCTGCCGTCTCCATCGGAAATAATGACACCATTTCCTCCGGGAAACATATGAGATCCTTCACCAGGCCGGACCCAGGCTTCAATGGTTAATACATCACTCGGTTTTAACGTACTGCTGTTGCCGCAATTGACATAATCACCCTCTGCCCCATCAAAATTAAGCGCGTTACCCGCGCCCTGAGCGAATATCATACCGGTTGTTAGAATTATAAAAGAAAAAATGATAACAAATTGTTTCATGGTACATCCCTCCGGTTATCACAAATAAACCTTTATGCAGTCTAAATATTGACCCGAACAGGCATAATATATCAATATATAGACAAATTAAAAAATAAATTATTATTTGTCAAGTTTTATTTGAATTTTTCACCCCATATTTTAAAAAAATTATAATTACCGGCTCTCCCGTAAATTATTTTTTATTAATTAAAAAATTATTGCAAACATTATACCTAAAGTCAGGTATAAATGAAATCTTAGTAAATTGAAAAAAATCAATAAGATAGAATTTTGTATCAGTTTTCAATTAGGAGAATAATTAAATGAAAGCGGGGAAAAAATTCCGGGCCGGGGAACAAACGTTATTCTTTATCATTACTCGTATTGATATCCCCATCGGGAAAACGAAAAATCTCAACTTCCGCGTCGTGGATGGCATCCTGCAGCAGTTCTTCCCAGTTGTCTATCCGGGCCTCGGCGGCATGCACTTCATCCAGTTTTGCTTTGGTCTCGGGACTTTTGGGAAGCAGGTAGCTGCAGCAGTCATCGTAGGGTTCGATGGAGGTATTAAACGTCCCCAGGTTTTGCGCCTGCTCAATGATCTCTTCCTTGTCGGAACCGATCAGGGGCCTCAGCACCGGCAAAGAGACAACCTCGGATATGGCGATTATATTTTCCAGGGTTTGGCTGGCCACCTGGCCGACGCTCTCCCCCGTCACCAGAGCTTTGGCGTTTTCTTTTCGGGCCACAAGTTCGGCGATCCGGTACATCATTCGCCGGTACATAATAATCCTGAATTTCGGATGTACGCCCAGAATAATGGCTTCCTGAATTTTTGCCAGGGGCACAAAATAGACAACACTTTTATTCTGGAACTTTGTTAATTTTTTTGCCAGTATCTGGGTGTTATAATAGGAAGATTTTTCCGTAAAGGGGAAACTGTGAAAATGCACAAAAATCACCCTGCAGCCCCGGGTCATCATACGGAAAGAGGCGACCGGCGAATCGATCCCGGAAGACAGCAAACTGACGACTTTGGCGCTGCTGCCGACCGGCAGTCCGCGCAGACCGGGATTTTTTTCAAATGAATAATAGGCCTGTTTGTTAAAAATTTCTATGGTACAGGTGAGCCCGGGATTTTTCAGATCGACTTTTTTATTCAGCGCTTCAACGATCCGCGCCCCTACAATCCTGTTCACCTCCACTGAAGTTAACGGGTATTGCTTATCCGATCGGCGGGTTTGTATTCTAAAGGAATCAAACTGATATTCCTGAATATGTTCCAAAACCTGGTGTTTTAATTTTTCGACATCGGTGTCCCCGGGGTAAGCAACATTAAAATAAGCCAGTCCCGGTATGTTTTTCAGGCGTTCAACAACCAGTGGTAAATTATTTGATCTATCCAGATGGAGAACAAATCTTCCGTATTCATTCTTCACTTTTACACGGGTGATATCCCGCAGAGCGATCCTGATATTCTGTCTCAGCTTGTTTTCAAAAAATGCCCGGTTTTTACCTTTCAAACCGACTTCACTGTAATGAACAAGTATTCTTATGGTATTTTCGGATGTTGCATTTATTTTATCTTTATTTTCCATTAATTTCCCGAAATATAAAATGAATCACGGTACCACAGGAATGATAACCGTAATATAACATAAAAAAATCCTCCCCGGGAGAAATAACCTTACATTAGCTGTAAATCTTATATTTATCCCGGCAAGGATTTAACTCAATATGTTATTAAAAGTTCAACTCAGTGCGTTGGCGACAATTTGAGCGACATCCTGAACCTTTAATTTTTCCTCAATGCCTTTTTCTTTGATGCCGTCATCAAACATGCTCATACAGAACGGACAGGCCGTGCCCACTGTGGTGGCGCCGGTTTGTTGCGCTTCTTCGACCCGGAGATGATTGATACGTTGACCTTCGGTCTCTTCCATGAACATTCGTCCGCCGCCGGCGCCGCAACAAAAACTTTTATTTTTCGCGCGCGGCATTTCCACAAGTCCCTGTTGATTTGCGAATTCGAGTATCTTGCGCGGCTCGTCAAAAATATGATTATACCTGCCAAGGTAACAGGAGTCATGAAATGTGACTTTGCCGTTACCGTTAGGCGACAGTTTGATCTTTCCCTGACCGATAAGATCGGCAATCAGTTGCGTGTGATGGAGCACCTCGTACTCCCCGCCGAATTCCGGATACTCATTTTTTAATATATGGTAACCATGCGGACAGCAGGTGACAATTTTTTTGAATTCATATTGTTTAAAAGTTTCAATATTCTGTTCGGCGTTCATCTGGAACAGGTACTCGTTACCGGCGCGGCGCGCTGGATCACCGCAGCATCCCTCCTCTTCACCGAGGATGGCGTAACTGACACCGGCGGTATTAAGAATTTTAGCAAACGCTTTTGAAATTTCCTTTCCACGGTCGTCAAAAGAACCGGCGCACCCGACATACCAGAGATAATCCACCTGCTGTTTTTCCGCCATTAACGGAATATCCAGGTTTTCGGTCCATTCCGCGCGGATGCTGCTGCCCATGTTCCAGGGATTGGAGTTTGTCTCCAGACCCTTAAAGGCCGGGTTCAGTTCCTGCGGGAATTTATTTTCCATCATCATCTGCGCGCGGCGCAATTCCAGGATGGTGGGGATATGCTCATTGGAAACGGGACAGGCTTCCATGCAGGCGCCGCAGGTCGTACAGGCCCAGATCTCATCTCCCGTGATCCATTTTTCCATCACCGGTTCCGCCGGCGCGTTACCGGATAACAGATTGTCGCTTTCGTTTAAGATATGTTTTCTCAGGCTCATCATGATCACTTTGGGTGATAAAGCTTTATCGCTCTGAAAAGCCGGGCAGACATCCTGGCAGCGACCGCAATCCACGCAGGAGAAAAAATCAACGATATTTTTCCACTGGAATTGGTTTACGTTTGTGACGCCGAATTCCTCGACCTGTTCAAAATCGACCTTTTTCAGGGTTCCTATCGGATCATGGCT
>Ga0272441_10013996_pt1 | contig 11452 bp, 11 predicted proteins | sample SSMProp6N_FD_193582 | JGI IMG/M metagenome (GOLD analysis project Ga0272441, IMG submission 193582) | Marine sediment archaeal communities from Little Sippewissett salt marsh, Falmouth, MA, United States - SSM-Prop-6N | ecosystem: Environmental > Aquatic > Marine > Wetlands > Sediment ... | reverse complement strand
TATGACCGCTGCTGACTGCCCAACGGCGATAGCCGACATTGCTGCCGACCCTCTGCGAGTTGTCGTGTCTTTTGTGTTCCCGATTGGGGCTCGTGGCCCGGCCACGACGACCGTGCCACGCCGAGACATTGGTAAGCCGGTCCGCCTCTTTTCCGGCATCTGTCCCGCAGAGCCATAGGCTCTCCCGGGGTACTCCCTGCTGCTTTCGATATGTAACCGTTGAGTCTACGGAACGGGCTGCTGTCCCATTGAAGGAACCGGTAACCGGGGCACCCGTGAAGCGAAACAGTCGCCGACAGGAGGCCACACTGGAGGCGGAAAAGCAGTGGCGGACGGGCGTGCATGGAACATGCTGGGGGTTCAATGCTGTGTATCAACGACATCGCTCCCTTCTCCTCTCCCGCGGGCAGGTCTAGGGCCACGACGTAGCTTCCGTTGTCATCCTTTGTCGCGAGCACGCTCTCCCGGGTCGCCCACGGCTCAAGTCGCGCCTGGACTTCTCGGCCCCGCCCCCAGTCGCTGTCATCGAACACGGCCCAGACGGGCGTCGCGCCGTGCCTCTTCCAGAGGCGGAAGTGCAGGCCCAACCACACGCCGGCGCGTCGCTCCTTCCCGAAGTACGCGTAGCGGCCGATCCGCTCCGCGGACGCCTGCGGCATCGTTCCCTTGAGATTCAGGATGCCTGCGGAGACAGCGCGGTCGATGGCATCCTGAACGACGGAGCTCAGCTGGAGCATGAACGCCGGCGTCCGCTGGTCGGTGAGGGTTTCCGCCGCGACGGGCAGGAACGCGTCGTCGTCGGCAGCCTCGCAGAGAGCGTGCAGCTGGGCGAGGTCGCCCCTGGCGGCCGGATCGTCGGCGGCCTCGTGCTCCAGCACGGAAAGGAGGCTCGTCCACGAGGTGGTGCGGCTGATGGGCGTCTCGTCCCGGGGCGCGTACCGCAACCGGGTCCAAAATCATGGCATCGGAATTCTCGTCATCGGCAGGGCAAGCCTCGCCAGGACGGAGGACGTCGTCCGGTCGCTCCGCCGTTCCGACGCCGCAGATTAGATTGTTCCGTCATGAAGTGCGACGCATTTGCGTCGCATCTTCCCGGGTAGGCCGGGCTATCAGCCCGGCCCGGCGCACGGAGCCCGGACAGCCGGGCAGGTTGCCCGGCCTACTTCGGTTGCGGGCGTCGGCCCGCGTTAGTGTCAGATCGGGCTACGGATCGGGCTTGGAATCAAAACCCTTCAAAATAGCCCTTCGTGGAAAACTTTTGTCGCTTTGCGGTAAATCTTTGTCGTTCAACGACAAAGGTTTGTCGGCATTTCGGGGTTTTGGCGGCGTCTTGGCTGGCGCACCCGGAGAGGTTCGAACTCCCAACCCTCTGGTCCGAAGCCAGATGCTCTGTCCAATTGAGCTACGGGTGCATCTACGGGGTACAGGTTCTTATAGCCGACGGCGGTGGTTTCTGCAATCAACTGCGTACCGCCCAATCGTACGGCACGCAGGCCCAGCCGCAATACGCCGGCCGGCTATGTGATGAGAAACATGAGGGCACGTTTCCGCGATTCGCGGAGTTGGGCGGCATCGATCCACCCAAGCAGCCATTCTCTCGGAAACTGCCTGAGAATCGGCCACGCGGCCGCGCGGAGCGCCTGAAGCGTGTACTTCCGGGCAACATTCGGGCTCTGCAGGAGTCTCGGAAGCGTCTCGGCGCTGGGGTGTTTGAGGATCCCCGGGATAACGGGGAGCTCGACCTCGCCGCCCGACGGCAAACGGCAGGTGACCGTGCCAATGCTCTCGGCGAAGTGATAGGTGCGCTTCATCGATTCTATTCATCCGCATGAGCGAGATCCTTGACCCATTCCAGGAGCAGGTCCCGCGCTTTCTGTGCATCCCGCGGGTCGACATCCTCGTAGGCTTCGAGATCCTGCCGGATCTCCTCGTCGCTCCATGCGAGGAGTCGTTCCGTCAGCAAGAGGGCATCCTGTTCGGCGAGCACGCGGCGTGCCTGCTGCTCCATGGCCGGCTGGTGACGCAGCACGGCTCGGATATCGACCAGATCCCTGGCTTCCGCCCTTTCTGCAACGCATTGGATCTTGTCAGCCAGATAGCGTGAGAGAGTCACTCGTTTCAGGTTCGGCGTACTCGAGCAGTCAACAAGCTCGTCTTCGGACACGTCTTCATAGTTGGACAGCACTTCGACAGCTATCTGACGGCCGCCTGGGAGACGAAGGGTCCCCTGGAATCCCGAACCGAACTCGTCCGGAACCCGGATCACCTCGAACGCGTCGCCAAAGGCCACACGGATTTCCGTCAGGATCGGAGTTGTGTTCTCCAAGGCCTTCCGCGTGTGGAAATCAAGGTCGAACGACTGGCGATGGTGCAGTTCCTCAATCGCCACTGCTGCGGTTCCAGCCCAGTAGCACATCCCCGCCAGCCGGGGGCACTTCGAAGCCAACAGTTGCAGGGCTTCCCGGGCAATTGCCGTTTGCTCTCGATCCAGCATCGTGGAGCTATTAGTGGGTTGCCACGGGCGCGAAGTCAACGCGGAACGGAATCGAAACGGGACACGTCTTGTCAGAACACGATGGTCGCCGCCACGGAGGCGCGGCGGCCGGTCGAGGGAAGACCAGGGACCGGTTCGAAATCGTCTTTCCACAGGTTGTCGATGGCAAACGTGAAGGACATACCGTCCGGCTGCCGGGGTGTGACGTGGATGGCGAGCCGCCCGTACAGGCTGTCGCGGTCGCCGCCGCGGGCGGGGTTGCGAATCTGCCGCCGGGCCGTATGCGTGGACACGACCTTCCACAACGAGTTCATTTGCCAGTCGAGTACGAGGCGGAACAAGTGCTCCGGGTAGTCGAGAGCATAACGGGCAGCGTACGGCGGATCGTCCGTGTCCTTGTCGAGCAGCGTGTACGCCGCCCGCAGCTCCATCTCGTCTCCGACAAGGCACTGTACGATGAACTCGGCGCCGATCGTGTCGACCGTGCCGAGATCCGTGGCGACCCATCGGGTCGCGCCGGGGCCGGACTTGACCCAGTCGACCGTGTTCTGCGATTCGCGTCGGAACAGGGCGAGCTGCCACAGCACGGTCTCCGTTACGTCTTGCCGCCAGCCGATTTCCAGGTTACGCGATTCCTGGGCTTCGAGTCCCTGGTTCCCCAGACTGCCGGGCGAGTCGTAGTTGAGCTCGGTGAACGACGGCTCGCGGACGGTTTCGGTGTACGAGCCGACTGCCGTACCCGTGTCGGTGAAAGGGATCGCGAGGTCCACGAGCGGCAGCCAGCGCGCATCGTCGTCGAGGATCCGGTACTGCGCCCCTGCGCGCAGGCGGGCCGCACCGATGCGCCACTCCGGCACGAGCTGCGCCACGCCTCGCTCCCTCTCGTGGTTCCCGAGCCGCGTGCCCTCGAGCTCCTGTTTGCCGGCAGCGATCCGCCAGTGCCAGGTCGCGCCGCGCGACACTTTGCCGCGGCCGTCCAGCGCGACCTGCATGTCCGTCCATTCGTGCCGGTTCTCGTAGATGCCGGGGCCGGGCGTGAAGAGACGGTAGGTGTCCTCGAAGCGGCGCCATGCGACCGAACCCCGCCATGGCCAGCGGCCCGCCCGGCGTTCCGTGCTGCCGAAGACCAGCAGGTCCGCCGTCTCCTCGTCGGCCGCCCAGTCGGGGGTTACGCCGTAGAAGCCGCGTCCGCCGAATTCCTTGGCCTGGGTCGAAACGAGGAGGTCGGTCCGTGAGTCCCCGTCGCGATACTGCAGATGCCCGCCCAGAAGGAAACGGTCCAGGTCGTTGTCCGCGAAGCCGAGTTGTTCCGCATGATCGCGTTCGGCGAAAACCTGGAAGGACAACAGCGGTTCCCTTGTGCGCGGCGTCAACGGAACGGCGTAGCGAAGACGCTGCCAGTTCTGGTCCGCATTGCCGAGCCCGGCATTGAACCTCACTTCGTCCCCGATGCTCTGCAGGTCCATCCGGATGGTGCCCACGAGATATCCGTCGGTGCGGAGCGCCTGGTCGAGCCCGAGGCCCACCTCGGGCCGGGTCAACAGGAGGGATGGAATGGGCAGTTCGGCGTGGAAGTGCTCGGTCTGCGGATTGCCGAGGGCGAGCCCGCCCAGGGAAAGGCCCGCTTCGCTGAAACTGCTGCCGCGGATCGAGATATCGCTCTGCGCACCCGGGCTGCCCTGCCAGTTCAGAAGGACCAGCGGCTCTTCGTCGAACGAGAGGACGGTGGATGACGCCTGTGACGCGATCCAGCGTGTGTCCGTACGCGCGGCCGTGACCTCGATGGGGATGCGGGTGGTGGGGATGACATTGGTGGCTGATTGGGCGGGGAATGAGAGGATGGAGAGAGCCAGGATGGAGAGAAGAACGCTGACCGGGTTGCCCCTTCCTGGCGCTCTCCCGGCGACTACGGCTCGGCGAGGGCTCGTCCTCCAGGAGAGCTTCGCGCGATCCTTCACAAGGCCCGCGAGGACCCATGCGCGCCAAGAGAGGAAATGACCGAAGGCCTTGGAGGCTGTGCCGAGCCGTTCCGCTGTGTTTCTCAATCCCACTTCTTCCTCAAGAATTCCGCACATTTCGCGAAACCGTCAATCTCGTATCGGCCCCAACCGCGCAATGCACGCGCCGCCAATTCTCCATTTCCGAGCTGCCCGTTCAATCTTCTTCCGAAGTCCCTTGCCTCGCTCGATCCGGCGATCCTGTCGGCAACCCCCTCGTTGAGCAGCAGCTCACGGTTCAGCGGCGCGAAGGTGCCGATGGGCGGATCGACAATGAACATCGGCAACCCGAGCCCGAGCGCCCAGTGGGTGCGTTCGTGTGGCGGCGCGACGAAACAGTCCAGCTTCGGGAAGATGGTCGCGGTGAGTCGATTCAATTCGTCACGGGAGCTGTAAGGACGAAGCTCAACACCGTGAGGGGACGCGAGTCGCTTCGTTGCTCGCGCGAAGGCGCCGCCGCGTCGCGCGAACAGGACCGCGGCGTGGCCGGCCTGCGCTGCGGACGCCGCGGCCGTCACGAGTGTCCGGACGTGCCCGGAGGGCTCGGCGCCGGAAGAGAAGAAGGCAACGGTGAGGCGGTCACGCGTGTTCAGTCGCTCCTGGCGGGCGCCCCAGGCGCTGGTCGCCCGCGCGACCAGCGAGGGCTCGATACATAGGCCGGTGACGATCACATGTGCCCAGCGGACGGTAGCGCTCGAGAACGTGGGCCGAAGCCCCTCGTGAGGAACCAGGATCCAGTACAGTCCCGGCAGGACGCATTCGGCAGGTGCGACCATTTCGCCGTGCTGGTAGACGAGCCTGAATTTGCCGTTGAGCATGCCGATCAGGGAGGGATGTGCCACGACCAAGGGCGCCTCGTCGTCGATGAAGCGCCTGCGGATGTCCCGCGCCATGAGGCGGAGCATGGGGGAGCGGCGCGAGTAGTCGGTGTGTCGGCGGATCCTGGAGTAGAGCGATGAGCGGCCGCCACCCGAGGAGCCGCGGGTGTACAAGGCTCGCGCGAGACGCCAGGCGATTCGGGACAGCCCGCGTGAGCATTCGAATACATCCGTCACGGAGCCGATGGACCGACTGGACAACATCTCGCGGATGCCGTCCAGGTAGAAGGGGTGTCCACGGCCGATGTTGGTGTAGAGGAAGTCGGTCGGCATGTTCTCTGTGAATCCTGGCCTCGATCTTAGTCTCGATCCTGTTCGAGGCAAGACTGGGATTACGATCGAGATCACGATAGGGAGAAGGCTTTTCGGTTGCCATCGACTGTCGCTTGGGATGTAATGCCACGCTCATGGTCATGACGGACAAAGTTGTCATTACCGGTGGAAGCGGGTTCCTGGGGATCAACCTGATCCGCTACCTGTTCGAGAGGGGCGTGACCGACGTCACGTCGCTCGACCTGCTCGAATTCGACTACCCGGAGAAGGATCGCGTTCAGACGGTGCAGGCGGATATTCGCGACAAGGCCGCGGTCGAGGAGTGCGTCCGGGGCGCGAAATGGGTCATCCATTGTGCTGCGGCCCTGCCCCTCTACACGAAAGAGGAGATTTTCAGCACGGACATCGACGGAACGCGGAACCTGCTCCAAGCTGCGGAGAACCACGGGGTCGAACGATTCGTCCATGTCTCGTCCACGGCCGTGTACGGCATTCCCGACCATCATCCCCTCCGGGAGGACGACAAGCTGATCGGAGTGGGACCCTACGGGGAAGCCAAAATCCAGGCCGAAGAATGCTGTCTCGAGTACCGCGGCAAGGGAATGTGCGTGCCGATCATCCGGCCGAAGTCGTTCGTCGGGCCGGAGCGCCTGGGAGTCTTTGCCTTGCTGTACGACTGGGCCAAGGACGGCAAGAACTTCCCCATGATCGGCAACGGCAACAACCGGTACCAACTTCTCGACGTGGAAGACCTGTGCCAGGTCATCCACCTCTGTCTCACGCTCGACCGTGACGTGGTGAACGATGTCTTCAACGTGGGCGCCGAGGAGTTTACCACGATGAAGGAGGACTACCAGGCCGTGCTCGATGAGGCCGGGCATGGAAAGCGGATTATCGGATTCCCGGCACGGCCGGTCATCTTGGCCCTGCGCATCCTGGAGGCCATGAAACTGTCGCCGCTGTACAAGTGGGTGTACGAGACCGCGTGCGAAGACTCGTTCGTTTCCAGCGACAAGGCCATCGAGAAACTGGGCTGGAAGCCGAGGTACTCGAACAAGGCCGCCCTGGTGCGGAACTACCATTGGTACTTGGAGAATCTCTCGAGATTTGAGAAGAGTACGGGGGTGACACACCGGGTGCCGTGGAAGCAGGGGATCCTGGGCGTCTTCAAGCTGTTCTTCTGACGATCGGGATCGGGACTGAGAGCGTGGTAAAGATCTGAACGTGCGATAGATGCTGACCAACAACATACTCGACCTGATCGGGAACACGCCGCTGGTGAAGATCGGCGACGAGCCCATCTACGCCAAGGCGGAGTTCCTCAACCCGGGCGGCAGCATCAAGGATCGTGTGGCGGTGGCGATGCTGGAAGGCGCGCAGCGCGACGGCCGGCTCAAGCCCGATTCCGTCATCGTCGAACCGACATCCGGCAACACGGGGATCGGACTCGCACTCGTCGGCCGGCTCAAAGGCTACCGGGTGCGTATCGTGATGCCCGAGGGCATGAGCGAAGAACGGAAGAAACTGATCCTCGCGCTCGGCGCGGAGCTTGTACTCACCCCGGACGAGGAGAGCATTCCAGGCGCGGTCAAGCGCGCGAAGGAGATCGCGGCCGAGGACGACCGTGTTTTCATGCCCAACCAGTTTGCGAATGCCGACAATGCACGCGTTCATTACGAGGAGACGGCCCACGAGCTCTGGCGCCAGATGAGCGGCGACATCGATTGCTTCGTGGCCGGTGTCGGCAGCGGGGGGACGCTGCAGGGCATCGGCAGGTTTCTGCGCGAGCACAAGCCGGGCGTGAAGCTGATGGCCATCGAGCCGAAGAACGCGTCCGCCCTGCTCGGCCATGAGCCGGGCCTGCACCAGATCCAGGGCATTGGCGACGGGTTCGTGCCGGACATCCTCGACGTGTCGCTCATCGACGACGTCATCGAAGTCACCGACGAAGACGCGATTGAGACAACGCGCGAGTTGGGGCGGGACTACGGGATGCTCGTGGGCATCTCGTCGGGCGCCAACGTGTGGGGGGCGCGCGAGGCGGCGAAACGCGTGAGCGGCAAGATCGCCACCGTGTTGCCCGATCGTGCGGAACGGTACTTCAGCACAGCGCTGCTGTAGTGGACCGCGGATGACGGACCACGGACTGCCTGAAGATGACGAAGCCAAAGACCCTGGTAGTGTTGGCCGCCGGCATCGGCAGCCGCTATGGCGGGCTCAAGCAGATTGACCCGGTCGGACCCGCCGGCGAGATGATCATAGACTATTCCATCTATGACGCACTGCGTGCGGGTTTCACGAAGGTGGTCTTCGTCATCACGCGCGCGCTCGACCATGATTTCCGTCAGGCCGTTGGCGACCGCATCGCACGGCACATGGCCGTCGAGTATGCATACCAGGAACTGGCCCTGCCATCGCGGCCCGTGCCGCGTGGCCGCACGAAGCCGTGGGGGACCGGACATGCGGTGCTCGTTTGCGCCGACGCCGTGGACACGCCGTTCGCCGTCATCAATGCGGACGATTTCTACGGCAGGAAGTCGTATGAAGTTCTCTCGGCGTTCCTCGATGAGACCTACGATGAAGCCGACATCTACGGCATGGTGGGATTCGTTCTGCGGAACACGGTGACCGAGCACGGTTCGGTCGCGCGCGGGGTGTGCCGGGTCTCGGAAGAAGGATTGCTCGAGAGCGTCGAAGAACGGGTCGGCATTGTCCTCGACGACGGCCGCATTCACTGTGCCGACCACGATTACACCGGGGACGAACGCGTATCGATGAACCTGTGGGCCTTCAAGCCGTCTCTTTTCCCGCACCTGGCACGGGGATTCGATGGCTTCCTGGAGGAATACGGCGAGGACCCGAAGAAGGAGTTCTTCCTCCCCTTCCTCGTGAACGAACTGCTGCAGGCGGGCGAGGTGGGTGTACGGGTGTTGCCGACGGAAAGCTCCTGGTTCGGAGTGACCTATCCCGAGGACAAGGCGGTGGTCGAACGCGAGGTGCTTGCGCTCATTGATGACGGACAGTACCCGCCCAACCTGTGGGGCGGCGCATGAAGCGGCTGCCGTTGCTGCCGCTGGCTTTCTTGCTCCTCCTACACCACTCCCTCGCTCAGCCGAGCCCTGATCAAGATAAGGCTGTGAATCGATCAGGAACCGGTCGCCGGCGCCCGCATGTCTCCCTCCGTACCGCGGCGGTCAGTGCGTACACGTGGCGCGGACGTGTCCTGAACGACGAACTGTCCCTGCAGCCCGGCGTGTCGGCGGAATGGTCGGATGCCCGTCTCAACCTGTGGGGCACGTGGGATCTGACCGGGGCGCCGGGCTCGGCCTCGCGCGAGCGGCTCGATGCCACGTTGTCGTACGTATTCCGTTGCGATGCAGCGTACGCTGAGCTGGGCGTCACCGGGTATCTGTACTTGCCGGATGACCCGACCGCGCCGGCGGACACGGCAGAGGCCTTCGTGGTGTACGCCCTGGACACGGTCCTTCTGCCGTCGATCATGATCAGCTACGACTTCCTTGGTATCGACGGGGTCTACATTGAGGCGTCCCTGGGCCAGAGCTTCGAGTTCTCGGATCGTGTCGCACTGGATTGTCGGTTGCAACTGGGCTGGGCGGAAGAGAACTACGCCGTGTCACAGTTCAGTCTGCCGGCCGATGTCTCGCGCGAGTTCGCGGGGTACGTTCCGGACGACGGGTTGCTTGTCGAGCTCAAGATCGAAGCTCTCCTGCCGATTCGCGTCAGCGATCGGATCGAGCTGCAACCCGGAATCGCCTGGATGACCTCTCTTGACCCGGACCTCCGGGATGCGCTTGATGCGGCCAAGGAAGAAACGGAAGCTGTTGTGCTGTCATTCGCGGTCAGCAGTGTCTTCTGACTGCCACAGGTCCTCTCATCCTATGTCCGGCATTCGAGATTCAGGACGCCGTGTACGATTGTGGAGAACAAAAAACATACGCCATTTGTGTGTTGCCCCCTGCCGAGCCGTCTGCTGAGGTTCGTAAATCTAGTCTTGCCCGTTGTCGGTGTTTCTTCTATGGTTTCCCGGTTTTTCTTCGTGGGGCGGTAGCTCAGTTGGAAGAGCACCACATTCGCATTGTGGGGGTCGGGAGTTCGAATCTCCTCCGCTCCAATTCCCAGCCTGTTGAAATGCAGCAGGTTGCGTAGACGCCTTCCCGTGCCGCAGAAGACCGTTTCCGGTCGGTGGCAAATCGGTGGCAACTTTTGCATCGACTTTGCATCCTGCTCATCCCTTCCGCGCCTTGCTCAGGATCCTCTTCAGCTCCGACTCGACGGCCCCGACCGCCTTCCTGTGATGCTCGAAAGTGTTGGAGACGTACCTGTCCAGCAGCCTCGTCGTCGAGTGCCCCATCAGGCTGGCGAGCGCCGTGGACTCGACCCCTGCGTCCGACTGCACCGAAGCGAAGGCGTGCCGGAGGCCGTAGGGCGTCACGGTTTTGCCCAGGCCGTCAGCGTCCTTCAGTCCGGCCTTCCTACATAGCCGCCGCAGCCTGTTGCGCAGCGAGTAGCGGGTGTACGGCGTCCCCGCCGCGTTGAGGAAGACGAGGGGCGACTGGGGGTGCGACTTCACCTGCCGCTCGACGATCTCCTCCGCCAGGGGGCAGAGCGGGACGGTCCTGGGCTTCGGTGACTGCGCCGACCGGGAGGTCTTGTGCTTGCCGATCCGCAGGTACGGCTGCCCGTCGGCCGCGTGGCGGATCTGGTCCTGCCTGAGGTCCCGCAGCTCAAGGGGGCGCAGCCCGGTCAGCAGCCCGAACGCCAGCAGGTCGCGAAAGTCGGGGGGAGCCGGCGCCATGAGCCGGGCGAGCTCCTCGCCGCTGATGCGCCTCGTCTCGGGACGGACGCTACGGATTTCGGGGAAGAGGCGCGGGGGAAGCGCGCACATGCCCATCTCCTCGCCCCATCTCAGCATCGCCTTGACGTGTACCATCGCCTCGTTGCCCGCGTTGGGGTTGATGCGGGGCGCCACTCTGGCTGGCTCACCGGTCTCCTTGAGGATCCGCTTCTCCTTTCGGCGGGCGCTTGCCTCGGCGCGCTCCCTTACCTCCCCCTTCTGGGCCATGTGGAACTCCTCCAGCCGCATGCGCGTGACGCCGGAGACCATGGACTCGCCGACGAAGCCGAGGAACTTCACGACGAACAGCTTCCGGTTCTCGAACGTGCCCTTCGAGCGCTTCTCCCTGACCCATTCGAGATGTCGGACGGCGAGCTCCTCGATCCTGAGATCGCGGGGGCCGCCCGGCAGCGACACCTGCGAAGTGTCCGTCTTCGTGAATGAGATCCTGCCCGATGCGACGTCCTTCTCGACCCGGTCCAGCTCCTTCTCCGCCTTGCGGCGGTTCGGACCGAGATTGAAGTACTTGCGCGTGCCCTGCCGCTCGATCCAGACGAAGTAGTTCCCGTTGCGCTTGTCGCGCTGGATCCTGCGCCCTCGGCGCTTCGGCGGGCAGAGCAGGTTCGCCAGCTTCTTCTTTGCCTGCGCCCTGTTGTCGGGAGGGCTCCACACCCCGTCACCAGCGCAACGGTAGCATGCCGCTCTAGGGGACTGGCGGAAGTACGCCAGGTGCTTCCAGTATGGTGTGTCCTCCTTTCAGCACATCCAGTTGTGCAGTTAACGAATCGCGAACGTCCAGCGTGAGGATTCGGCGCGCCAGCGCCGATATCCTCGACGCTGTTGTTGTGTGCCGGGCGAGCCCGGCTGCTTGCTGGTGCGCTCACGCGAGTGTACCGAGTTCATGAACTGCGTCAAGCGTAGGAATTGGAGGCGGTACGGTCAACGAGCAAGTCCA
>Ga0272441_10013995_pt1 | contig 11452 bp, 9 predicted proteins | sample SSMProp6N_FD_193582 | JGI IMG/M metagenome (GOLD analysis project Ga0272441, IMG submission 193582) | Marine sediment archaeal communities from Little Sippewissett salt marsh, Falmouth, MA, United States - SSM-Prop-6N | ecosystem: Environmental > Aquatic > Marine > Wetlands > Sediment ... | reverse complement strand
TAGGTCTGCTTGGTGATCATTCACGGCCCCGCTTTGCGGGTCCATGAATGATCCCTGCGGAGGATGACGCAGCGCCTCCCAGCCTTGGATTCGCATTCAACCTTCAGAAGTTGCTTGGTTTCCCGTATTCCCGCCCCTCCGAGGCCCGTTTCCGACCTTCGAGCCCGAGGCCTGTGGGCCATAGGGTGCGTGGGGGCCTCGGACTCGTTGGCGGGCTGGGGCCTCGGGGAGCGGGGAGCGGGGAGCGGGGAGCGGGGAACGGGGAACGGGGAGCGGATATCACGCATCGAGCCGACTTCTGTCCTCCAGTGGCTTCGCCCTCCAGGCGAAACCACTGGAGGTGCTCCATGTCTGACAAAGCGTATCCATTTCCACACCAGCGGCTCGATGTCTACCGGGTCGCGCTGCAGCTGGCCGAGCTGTCCAAGGGGGTGGCGGACCGGATCCCCCGGGGTTACCGGAGCTTCGCGGATCAGCTGATCCGGGCGGCGGGCTCCACGGTGTTGCTAATTGGCGAGGGAGCCAATCGCTTTAGCAAAGGTCAGAAACGACAGCGTTACGCCGAGGCACGGGGAGAGTGCGGCGAGGTGGCAGCGGCCCTGGACCTACTCCTTGCTTTGGGGTTGGTGCCCCGCCGTGATGCCCAGCAGGCGCTGGTCCTGGCCGGGCGCGTGGGCGCCATGCTCACCCGGCTGCTGCAACGTTTCGCCTGAGGCCACCAGGCCACCCCCAAAATCGGGATAGGGGCGGCAGGATTTTCCCTGCCGAGCCCCTCCCACACCACCCGGCATGCGGGTCCGCACCGGGCGGTTCGGAGAGTTGAGGTCACGTGGCGAGCCGGGGTATCCCCAGTTCGTCGAAGAACGAGTTAGGAAGCGCGGAGTTGATGGCCTTCGCGGAGCTCCTCCACCATCGGCGGCTATTTGCGGCGGCCTCCCGCGCTAGCCAGTGCGGCGTGCCGCGTGCTATCAGCTTGCGATAGATGGTTGTGCCCCGCCTCCACTGTTTGAGCTGGATGGCCCGGAGCCGGTGGCGAATCCACTCGTCCAACTCGCGAAAAATCCGCGGGGTCTCCGCCAGGCGAAAGTATCCCTTCCAACCGACCAGGTAGGCCCGCAGATCCTGTGCGACCTGACTCAAGCTCCGTCCCCGGTTCCGCCGCGTGAGCTGACGGACCCGGGTCTTCATCGCTCCAAGGGCCTTGCGACTCACGCGGTGCTTCACGATCTTCCCCGGCGCAACCCAGAGCGAAAAGCCCAGGAATTGTCGGTTGAAGACCGAAGCCACCGCGCTCTTGTCCTCGTTGATCTGGAGTCGGAGCTTGCCGAATAGGCGTCGGAGTAGTCGCATTACACGCTCCCCCGCCCGCTTCGATCGCACGTAGACGTTGCAATCATCGGCGTAGCGAGCAAACGCGTGGCCGCGCCGCTCCAGCTCCTTGTCCACCTCGTCGAGGAGCACATTCGCAAGTAGCGGTGACAAGGGGCCACCTTGCGGTGTTCCCTCATGCCGCTCCACCGCTACACCGTTGGCCAGGACTCCGGCTTCCAGGTAGCGGCGGACCAGACCCAGTGTCGTCTTGTCCGCTATTCGCTTCGCCAATCGCCCCATCAGGATATCGTGGTTGACCCGATCGAAGAATTTCGCCAGGTCGACATCCACCACGATCCGCCGTCCCTGCTGCACGTACTCCCGGGCGGCCTTCACCGCCTGGTGTGCGCTTCGCTTGGGGCGAAAACCGTAGCTATGGGGTGAGAAGCTGGGATCGAAGAGCGGCTGCAAGACCTGCAAGAGAGCTTGCTGGATGAAACGGTCGAGCACCGTCGGGATGCCGAGCTCGCGCATTCCGCCGCCACCCTTGGGGATCAACTGTCGTTTCACCGCCGAGGGCTGGTAATTCCCCGTGAGCAATTGCTCACGCAGAGCCGGCCAGTGCTCTCGCAGGTGATCCGGCAGCTCGTCCACCGTCATCCCATCGATACCGGGACTGCCCTTGTTCTTCCTCACTCGCTTCAACGCGACCTGAAGATTTCGGCGGCTGACCACCTTCCTCATCAGATCGCTCGTGCCCGAGCGCTCGGTTTCGCGACTCACCGTCTGCGCTTCCTCGCTCCTTGAGGCAATGAGGGCTTCACCCTCGCCTCCCCAAGGTAGCTCCAGTTGCCTGGACATCTGAGGCCTGGCGCGTCCGAGACTCACGGTCGTTTCGCTCTCCTCTCCGTTCGGTCCTTCGTTGCCAGTCGGCAACTACTATGACCTCTGCTGACTTCTCGCTCCGCGGGCTCACACCGCGTGGCCCTTTCAGGCCCAAGGCGAGATCTCCCCGGGTAAGAACACCACCCTTCGCCGCACGACCGCCGAATTTACGTCGCCGTTCCTTGGCCACAAGAGCTTTGCGGTCTCTAGCCCGCTCGCCCTGAACGACTCCGCCTCTGATCCGGTTTCTGTACGTCGGCCCGCGGCTGCGCTCCACGCTGCTTTCCCACGGTCGGTCACCCTTCCGCAGTTGCGCTTTGCTTCGATCATTATGGCCAACTCTCGGGAGGACTTGCACCTCCAAGGTGGTGCCCATGCCGGGCACACTAAAAGGGGGCCGCGACCGAAAGTCGCGGCCCCAAAGGCATCCGATGTAGCCTGGCCACACCGGTCGGCGCGGAAGGGCTATTCCACGCCAAAAAAAAGATCACAACGAGGAGGATCCCACGAATGAAAGATCATGTCGATCGCTTCCTGAGGAAGCGCATGAAGAAGACGCCCTGGAGCTTTGCCGACGCGCCCGACCTCCGACAGCAGGGCAAGGTCGACCACCGGATGCCTCATGTGCTCAACGCCTTGTCGCTGGGCCTGTTGTCCAACGAACCTACGCTGCGTGACGTCGAAGAGATGACGCGGGAGCTGGGGCCTTGGAGCCGTACGCTGGTGCCCGCGCCTATTTCGGACACCACCCTGGACACCGAGGCCAGACGGCTGTCCGAGCCCTATCTGGCTGGCAAGCTTGTCGGCCAGGTGCACGACATGAAACGAAGTAAGATGCTGGCGCCCTTCGGGCTGCCCTGCGGCGTCGCCACCGTGGACGGAAAGAACCTGGCCACCCTGGAGCACGACGCCGGAGGTCGAGCCCAGGCGCGCACCAGCGACAACGCCAAGTGGCACAACGCACAAAAGTCCCCGACTCCAAAGCCCTACTACCTGGTCCCGGTGCTACGAGCTGTGCTCACTTCGGCTGCGGCAAAGCCGGCGCTTCTCCAGCTTGCGCTAGGAGCCCGGCAGGGGGAGGCCGATGCGTTTGGTGAGATGGTCGCGGCGCTACACAGCGCCTACGGTCGTAGCCAGATGATTGACATCATCGACGGCGACGCAGGCCTGACGTCACTGCGCAACGCCAATGCTGTCGATGGACTCGGTTACGGCTACGTCTTTGGCCTCAAGGGAAATCAGCGCGAGCTGCACGACGAGGCCAAGGCGCTGCTAGAGCCGATGGCAGAGAAGCAGGCACCCGAGGCCGAAACGCACTGGGAGCTTCGGGGCGCAAAGCGGATCCGTCGCCGCCTGTGGCGCACCGCCGAGATGAAGGGCATCGAAAACAGCGTAGGCTGCTGGTCGCACCTGCGTCAAACCTGGCTCGTGCGCCAGGAGACCAGGCTCAAGGACGGCACCGTCGTGGACGTGGAAGACCGATTCTTCATCTCCTCGGTGCTGTGGAACTACCTCAAGCCGGATCAGATCCTGGCTCTGGTGCGTAACCACTGGGGTATCGAAAACGACGCCTTCAATAGCTTGGATTTGCAGTGGCACGAGGACCACGGCCCCTGGTGTACCCAAGGGAACGCAGTCTGGACACTGGGGCTGCTGCGCTTGATGGCCTACAATCTGGTGCAGTACCTGCGTAAGCGGAGGCTACGGCGCAAGGATGAGCACGGGCGCTGGCGTGAACCATTGCCTTGGCGCAGGGTCTTCCGCCAAATTCGACGAGCGCTAGACGGTGCCACAATCGAAGCGATGGCGACTACCACCGGCGGCTGACCAAAGCCCTTCCGCACGCCGCGACAGATCGCCGCTACCCTCGATGCCAAGCCGACGAAACGGCTGTGGCCTCGCCGCGCGATGGCACTGGGAGGCGGAGTCGCCGGCGGCCCCTGCGGGGCCGCGATGGCGACGACCGCCCGGGGCGGTCACCGATCAGACCTAGTACCGGGCCCCCGATCCCCTTGACCCTGGTATCGCCCAGGCAGTACCATCGGCGCGCAATTGTACGTCGGGCGCGGTCGCCCGACCGCATCAGGGGAGATCCAAATGGCAGAGATCAAATCAGACATCCTGACGGCCAAGCCGCAGTACTCGGGCGAGGGCATCTCGGTCAAGAGCCTGGAGGGTTCCATCAACGGCGCGCGGCAGCGTCAGAACGTCAAGGTCGGGGAGCTGTCCGCGCTCCGGGAGAAGAACATCGAGCTGCAAACGGCCCTCGGGGACGAGGTCAAAAAGCTGCGCAAGCTCTCGGACTACGTGAGCGGCAGCGGCGTGAAGAGCGGATTCTGGTCCAACCTCAAGGAGGTCATGTCGTACATCCCCGGGCTGAAGCGCCTATCCATCACCCGCCGGTCCATCGAGGAGCTGCTACGGCAGCAGTACGAGATCAGCGCCCTGAGGGTCAAGGAGGCGGCGGAGTTCGCCGACAAGCTCAAGACCGCCCAGGCCGAGCTCTACGAGGAGATCCAGCGGCTCAACGGCAAGATCGTCGAGGCGGCGCGCAACGAGGAGACCGCGGCGGACTTCCTGCTGCAGGTCCAGGCCCTGCGCGAGGAGCTGGACGCCAACCTCGAGGGGCTGGAGGCCGGCTCCACCGAGGCTCGGGAGGCCCAGGCGGACGTGGACAAGGCCCGCCAGATGCTCGCCGAGCACTCCACGGAGCTGCAGCTGTACCACACCGCCGAGGAGCGGCTGGCGCGGCTCAAGGACAACACCCACATGCTGGCCGAGACCATCGGTAACCTCTACAGCGACATCACCCAGTACGTGCACGCCGCCAGCGAGAAGCTGGACCTGGTGTCCGGCCAGATCCAGGCCATCGGCACCGCGGCGGACGCCTCCATGGTGATGCTGGAGATGAAGAGGTCTTTGGACGTGCTCACCGAGTCCATGAACCAGACGACCCAGTTCGTCTCCGAGACGCAGATCTACTTCCGCACGAACCTCGACCAGCTCGTCAAGGAGCTCGATGTCTTCGACGAGACGACCACGGCCGTGATGGAGAAGAACCTCGCCCTGTCGCGGGAGATCGAGGAGCGGCGCATCGCCGAAGCCCTGGAGGTCGCCCTCAGCACCAAGAAGGAGAAGGGCGACGCCGCCCCCGCCTAGGCGCATGACCCACGACCCGCGTCACGGCGCCAGGTAAACCGCCGCCATGGCGACCGACCCCGCCCAGCCCACCGGCCCCAAGACCATCCCGTCTATCACCCTCACCGGAGCGGTGGAGTCGGAGTACGTCCAGAACCTCACGGCCATCCTCCGGGAGGCCCGGTTGAACGTGCACTACCCCGAGTCGGCGGCCCTGCGTGACCACGTGGGGTGCATGAGCCCCCAGGTGCACCAGGGGCTCTACGGAGGGCTGGACATCGACCGGCGGTCGGGGCTGCCCACCTACAAGGAATGGACCCGGGTGCAGACGGACGTCACCCTGGCCGACCAGATGCTGGCCGACCTGGGGGATCGCGACCGGCTGGAAAAGCGCGCCCGGGATCGGGACCACCTCATCTACGGCAAGCAGCTGCTCAAGCACCACTACTACTCGGCCATCCGGGGCAAGCGGCTGGCGCAGCTCGGGGACATGAGGGTCGCGCTGCGGCGCGTGGACCCCGACACCCGCACGGCCTGGTTCAACGTGGTGCTCGACAAGCTGGACGCCTCCGGGCTCTTCGTGCGCTTCACCATCGACCTGTCGCAGACGGACTCGGTGTGGAGCCGGTCCATGGTGCGTCTCGACGCCGACACGGCCAAGCACACCACCGAGTTCCGCACCCTGATCTACCGCTTCACCTCCCTGGACGCGGAGTTCACCTTCTTCAAGCTGGTGACCTTCGGCGGGCTCACCGTCGAACGGGTGGTCAAGGGCACCGTGGGGCCGGTGCTCTTTGCCGGGCACCAGGCCCCAGGGGACCTCGGCAGGCTCATGGCCGACCAGAGCCACGGCTTCGTGGCCGCCTTTCCCCTGGACATGGCGGCCTGCGATCTCGCCGCGGACCGGGACAACGATCCCCTGGAGGATCCCATGGTTCACAGGTTGTCCGGCAACGCCAAGGCCGAGTACGAGGCGGCCCGTGAGGGCATGGGCTATCGCGTGTTCAAGGACCGCAAGTTCGTGGTGTCGGCGAACCTGAAGCAGACCATCCGGGATTGGTGCGACCGGGCGGGCACCAAGAACATCATCAAAGTCGTGAGGGGACCGAGAAAATGACCAGCAAGGGATTGACGGTGGTAATGCCGCCGGGCGGTTTCGATCGCAGCGCGGCGGTGAAGGCGATTCGCGAGTCCGGCCTCCCCGGGGTGCTGGGCAAGGTCGCGCAGGGGCCCTTCGGCACCTCCTCGAGGGCGATGGCCAGCCTGGAGGCCCTGGTGGAGGCCATCGACGTGGGCTTCGCCGCGGCCGACGGGCTCAAGGGGCTGATCCTGGAGGAAGCCACCGTCCCGGGCAGCTTCGCCGTGCCCTCCCTCCAGCCTGCCCAGGCCCAGTTCGTGGCGGCCTACCAGCTGGTGATCACCGCCGACGCGGTGGCCCGGCGCCTGGCCGAGCTCGGCACGGCGCCGACCGTGGAGGGCGCCATGGAGCTGGAGGGGTTCGACGAGCTGCTGGAGATGGGCGACGCCCCGGAGGCGCTCATGGCCCGGGTCCTGCGGCTGGCCTCGCGCTACCTGGAGCTCCACGCCCCCACCACCGACGCGGCCCAGCCGGCCAAGAGGCCCAGCCCGGACGAGGCCGCCACCCACGGGGCGTCCACCATGATGGCCTTCATGGAGCTGGTGCGGCGGGCGTCGGTGCACCTGACCCAGACGGGCACCCTGCGGCCCCTGGGAGAGGCCCTGGCCGGACGCAAGTGCAAGGTCGCCGGCTACACCTACCGCGGCATGACGCTAGAGCAGGACGCCGAGGCCGTGGCCGGGCTCCTGCCCATGACGCCGGACGACATCGTGGGCAACGCCGACTACCTGCAAGCGGGGATGCGGCTGGCCCGGGACGTGGCGGGGTTCGACTTCCACCAGAACAAAAACCCCAAGCGCCTGAACCCCGTGCTCTTCGGGCTGGGGCGCCCGGGCTGCGGCAAGACCGTCACGGCCCACGCCGTGGGCAACTACTTTCTCGAATACTGCGCCGCGCGCGACATCCCGGCCAAGTTCCAGGTCATCCGCCGCACGGACTGGGCCTCGAGCTACCAGAACGCCTCGGCCATGAACCTGGTGCGGATCTTCCGCGAGGAGGTCTACGGCTTCGACGGGGTGTGCGGCGTGTACTGGGCCGACATCGACACCGCCATCGCCTCGCGGTCGTCGTCGGGCCTGCGCATGGAGGAGAAGCAGAACCTGGGCGCGGTCTTCGGCGTCTTCGACGGGACCCTCCTGCCCAAGGACGGCAAGTGGTTCCTCATCTGCGACGCCAACACCATGCACATGGACGAGGCCGCCGTCAGCCGCATCGCCCAGAATCCATTCACCGTGGAGGGGCCCACCGAGGTGGCCCACTATGTGCGGCTCATGCGGGACCTGCAGCTGGCAGACCTGCGGAACCTCATGCCCACCGATCAGCAGGCCTGGGACCGGCTGGGCCAGGCCGCCGTGGCGCGCAACCTCTCGGGACGCGCCATCGACGCGGTGTGCGGCAACATCCGCTCCCGGATCCAGGACTTCGAGTATCCTCAGAGCTACTTCAAGGCCAGCCACGAAGAGCGCCAGCGCATCCTGGACGAACTGTCCAACCCGGTGTCCGAGGAGGAGATCCACCAGCTCATGGTGGACTGGCACGAGTTCCAGCGGGAGGCCGAGGAGCGCGCCCAGACCGAGCAGTTCGAAACGGAGGTGGAAGGCCTCGTGCGCCAGCTCAACGCCAGCCGCGCCGCCGCCGAACGGGCCGTGTCCGCGGGGCTGGACACGCAGGACACGCAGGACACGCAGGACACGCAGGACACGCAGGACACGCCGAACACGCCGAACACGCCGAACACGCAGGACACGCAGGACACGCAGGACACGACCCCGGGCAAGGCCGACCAGACCCCATCCAAATGACCTCGTCCCCCTCGACCCCCTCGACCCGCCCCTCCGCCTACCCGGCCATCTACGAAGTCGTGCGCCGCATCCCGCGCGGCCGCGTGGCCACCTACGGTCAGGTGGCGACCCTGGCCGGGCTCCCCGGTCGCGCGCGCCAGGTGGGCTACGCCCTCCACGCCCTGCGCCACCCCCAGGACGACGCGGTACCCTGGCACCGGGTGATCAACGCCCGAGGCGAGATCAGTCACCGCGCAGGCGCCGGCCTCGAGGACCACGCCCAGCGCCAGCTCCTCGAAGCCGAAGGCGTCACCTTCGACACCCGCGGCCGGGTGGACCTCGACCGCTACCGCTGGCCCAGATAACTGTTCGCAACGTCGCTACACTTTTGGGTCGTCATTCCCTCGAACGAGGGAATCCAGGGATTTGGCCTGACAGTCTCTCCCTGGATCCCCGCGTTCGCCGGGGATGACAGACATCAGAGTGCTCTGGTGTAGCGACCTTTGGATCGTCTATCAGGCTCGACTTTCGCACTTTTCCCGAGGCGAGAACGAGCGGAGCGAACGAGAGACTCCATCCGGGTGGAACATCCGCATGGCGCGTGAGATACTGTCCACATGCTGGATCCTGACATGAGCCCCGAAGACCAAGCGTGGCTTGCCGAGGATGAGGCGCTGTGGCGCGAAGCCCACTGCCTCGCGGAGCGCCATCCACAACTGGATGTCAGTGGTCTGTATCACACGCTGAGAAATTTCCTGCGCTCGCCTGCCGAGCGTCTCCGCCGCGGTCTGGCTCATGCCCGATTACGTCCTCGCTGAAGCCGAACGGCGCCTCTTGCAAGCGCTCAACGATCTCGGGGTCCGATACATCGTGGTCGGGATGAGCGCCGCCTTGATGCAAGGTGCACGCGGCGCCACCGATGACATCGATCTCTGGTTCGAGCAGCTCGATGATCCACGTATCGGAGAAGCCACAAGAAGCGTCGGGGGCATCTGGATTTCGGGTTCCTTCGGCATGCGCCCGCCGGGTATCGGAGGAGCGGTTCTCGGTGATCGCTTCGATGTCGTGGTTCACATGCACGGGCTTGGTGCCTTTACCGAGGAATTCGCCGAGACGCACGACATGCAGATCGATGACGTACGCCTCCGCGTGCTCGACCTGGAACGCATCATTGTCAGCAAACGCTCGGCGAACCGCCCCAAGGACCAGGCGCAACTGCCAGCGCTCGAAGAAGCTCTCGCAGTCAAGCGTTCGCTGACCGAAGACTGACAGCTCACATCGCGACAGCACCCGAGGGCACCGAAAACCCAATAGACCAGCGCCCGCAGTCTTTTCAGTTCAGCCGTGACCAACGCACGTGGCATCGATCCACATGTGGACGCTGGAATCCTTCACCGGCTTGACCCAGGTCTCGTGCTCGTCGGTGTAGTAGAGGTAGGCCTCCTCATTCTACGAAAGAGGGGAATGGACGCGGGCGGGGGCGGGGCCTAGGATGTTTTGCCATGACGATGATCCGCGAGTACCGGGCCACCGATCGTGGGGCGCTGCGCAGGCTGGTGCTGGATCTGCACGAGCAGGTGCGGCGATTCGACCCGGACCTGGCGCCGGGGCCCGAGATTCTGGACCGCTACTTCGAGCAGCTGCTCGCCAAGCAGGCGGGCACTGCGGGGGGCGTCTTTTTGGCCGAGGCGCCCGGCGGCGCGCTGGTGGGCTACGTGGTGGTCTACGGGCGGGTGCACCCGCCCGCGGCCGATGAGCGCCCTGAGCCCTACGCCTGGCTGGCCGAGCTGTACGTGCGGGAGGCGCACCGCGGCCAGGGCGTGGGCGAGGCGCTGTTGGCCCGGGCCGAGGCTCACGCCCGGGACCTGGGTGTGTACAAGATCGACCTGTCGGTGGTGGCCGGGAACGAGGCCGCCCGGCGCTTCTATACGCGGCTGGGCTACCGGGATCGATCGCACACGATGACGAAGCGGCTGGACTAGTGATGCTCCGCCTCAAACGGTCCAGGGGTTCGATGGTCTCGGTGGCCGGCAACGGAGCTGAGATCGTCCGAGGTCCTCACTAGCACTGACCGTAGAGGAAAACTCTGCGGTTTTTTTCCCCCGTGGAGTTGATCCACGGGGACCCCCTCCTTTCGGCTCGGCGACACTCGTCGCCGGCCGTCGCCGCGCGCCGGCTGGTCTGCGACGTCCCGACATCGAAGAAAACCTGCTTTCTATGTGAGAAAGTCGATCGTGTAACCACAGCTAGACGCGACGTCTAGGAGCCAGGGTTCTGGGTGACAAGGTTCTGGGCAACGAGGTACTCGGCCACGAGACTGTGAAAGATGTCCTCGTCCTCGTCGGTGACCGCGAGCAGGAAGATGTTCACCGCGGTGTACAGGGCCGAGGCCAAAAAGAGCACCACCATGGGATCGGGTGGGACCTGCGCCAGACCCTGGGCCACGGCGGGGTGTTTCGGGTGCAGGTGGATGCCATCGCGATCGCAGGTCACGGCCTGGGCGTCACCGCGACCCTTGTAGTCCATGGCCCGCAGATCCACGTGGGTCATGACCTCGCTCCGCTCTTGGCAGATGGAGTCCAGCGAGCCCCGGAGCGCGCCGACGAGCTCCTCCCTCGGATCCGGCGGGGGGATGAGCCTCTCCAGGGCAGCCCGGGCAGCCTCGGCGAGGGCCGCCACGCCTTCTGACGTGGGCGGCGCGTCGAGCAGGGCCTGGAGGTCCGGGTGACGCCGGTGGAGCCAGAGACCCTGGTCGTCACAGGTGACTGCGGACAGGGAATCCGCCTCGTCGAGCCGGGGGGGCAGTTCCCGCAGGAAGCCCAGCAGGTCGGGGCGGGGCTCGCACAGGGGCACCAGGGCCTCGGAAAAGACCCGCACCAACCGCTCGTCCGCGAGCCTGGGATCGATGGGCTCGCGCTGGGGCTCAGGCTCGGGCGCGGGCGCGGGCGCGGGCGCGGGCTCGGGCTCAGGCTCGGGCTCGGGCTCGGGCTCGGGCGCTGATTCAAACTCGAGCTCAAGCTCGACGTCAGGCACGATTCCGGCCGGGGTGGGGGCCGGGGCCGGGGCCGGGGTGGGGGCCGGGGCGGAGGCGGAGGCCGGGGTGGGGGCGGGGGCGGGGGCCGGGGCCGGGGCCGGGGCGGGGGCGGGGATCGACTCGACCCATAGGCCCTGGCCGGCCAGTTCCGGGGGCCGGACCTCC
>Ga0272441_10013993_pt1 | contig 11455 bp, 9 predicted proteins | sample SSMProp6N_FD_193582 | JGI IMG/M metagenome (GOLD analysis project Ga0272441, IMG submission 193582) | Marine sediment archaeal communities from Little Sippewissett salt marsh, Falmouth, MA, United States - SSM-Prop-6N | ecosystem: Environmental > Aquatic > Marine > Wetlands > Sediment ... | reverse complement strand
AGAAAAAAAATTTAATATTTCAATTAATTCGTAAGAATAATATTGTTGTTGTCAATCATTTTCCTGAGATTGATCAATGCGTATCGCATGCGTCCAAGTGCAGTATTGATGCTTACATTGGTCTGTTCTGAAATCTCCTTGAAGCTCATGTCTTTGAAAATTCGCATCATCAGCACCTCTTTCTGATCCACGGGCAATTCTTCGATCAATTTCTTCACGTCTTCGTGAATTTGGTTCTTGATCATTTTGCTTTCCGCACTCAGGTTGTTGTCACTCAGAACTGAGAAGATGTCAAATTCCTCCGTATTCTGGAAAGTAGGCATGCGATTTCCTTTTCGGAAGTGATCGATCACCAAATTGTGAGCGATTCTCATGACCCAAGGCAAGAATTTGCCTTCTTCATTGTACTTGCCCATTTTCAAAGTGTTGATCACTTTGATGAAGGTGTCCTGGAAAATATCCTCAGATACATCCCTGTCCTGTACTTTTGAATAAATAAAACTGAAAACTCTTTGTTTGTGACGTAGAATAAGAATTTCTAAACATCTTTCGTTGCCAGCGATGTATTTGGATACAAGGACGCTGTCGTCTAATTTTTGTGTGTGCATAATTCCCCTTTTTTTTTATGAAAATCAGTTATACGAATTGATTCTCAAGCATTATTGTTATGAAAAAGTAGAACTATACTATATACAAAAATTTTAAAGTTAGAAATTAGGGGAGACTAGTTCAATTTTTCTAAAGTCTCGGGACAAATATAAAAACAAAATATTTTCATAAACAAGTTTTTTTTGGTTTTATTTTAATTTTTTTAACATTTTTCAATCTTTTATTAACAGTTTTTACTTAGTATCTTTGTCGTTCCCTTCTTTATATTCTAAACCTAAAACATTGAAAGACAATAACTTTAAGGAATTTATCACAATAACGGGAGCTGCATTGCACAATCTTAAAAATTTAGATGTAAAAATTCCCAGAAATAAGCTTGTAGTGATCACCGGATTGTCCGGATCCGGTAAATCATCCCTGGCTTTTGACACTTTGTACGCCGAAGGTCAGCGACGTTACGTCGAAAGTTTGTCGTCCTATGCAAGGCAGTTTTTGGGGAAACTCAATAAGCCCAAAGTGAGTTCGATCAAGGGCATCTCGCCGGCCATTGCGATTGAGCAAAAAGTCAACAGCACGAACCCGAGATCCACGGTAGGCACAACCACAGAAATCTATGACTATTTGAAGTTGTTGTATGCCCGGGTTGGAAAAACCTTTTCCCCGATCTCAGGTGAATTGGTCAAGAAAGATACCATCTCAGACGTGATCGACCGGGTGCTTTCCATGGATGAAGGAACAAAGTTATTGCTATTGTCGCCCATTCACGCTACCGAAGAAAGGGATCTGCCAACCCTGGTTAAAATTATGGATCAACAGGGGTTTTCAAGGTTAAAAACCGAGAGCGGCATCGTGCGAATCGATGAATTCAACACGGAATATCAGGGGTTCTTGTACCTGGTAGTCGACAGAGTTGTCGTCCAAAGAGGAGAGGATTTTGTCAATCGTTTGTCGGATTCGGTTCAGACCGCATTTTACGAAGGAAAAGGAGAATGCATTCTTGAGAATGTCAAGTCTTCGGAACAGCTCTATTTCAGCAACCGCTTTGAAAAAGACGGTATAACGTTCATGGATCCCAATGTCCATTTTTTCAGTTTCAACAATCCCTACGGGGCCTGCCCCAAATGCGAAGGTTACGGAAATACCATTGGGATAGATGAAGATCTTGTGATTCCAAACAATACGCTCTCCGTCTATGATGATGCGGTTCTTCCCTGGAAAAGCGACTCTTTCAAACATTTTAAGGAGGACCTTGTTTTGAATGCGTACAAATTCGACTTTCCAATTCACAAACCGGTTTTTGAGTTGTCAGATCAGCAATATCAGCTTTTATGGGAAGGCAACGAGTATTTTGAAGGCCTCAACGGATTTTTTTCCTATTTGGAAGAAAAGAGCTACAAAATCCAGTATCGGGTGATGCTATCCAGATACAGGGGAAAGACAAAATGTCCTGAATGCCAGGGCAGAAGACTCAGAAAAGAAGCGGAATACGTCAAAATTGGAGGTAAAAACATAATGGAGCTTGTCGATCTTCCGATCGACGAGGTCCTGGACTTTTTCAAAAATCTGAAGCTCGACCCCTATCGGGAAAAGATCGCGAAAAGACTGCTGAAAGAGGTGGTCAACCGTCTCACCTTCCTGAATGATGTGGGTTTGAGCTATCTGACATTGAACCGGAATTCGAATACGCTATCCGGGGGAGAAAGTCAGCGTATCAATTTGGCTACCTCCTTGGGCAGCAGCCTGGTCGGCTCCATGTATATATTGGATGAACCAAGTATTGGTCTTCATTCCAGGGATACCGAAAAGTTGATCAAAGTATTGAAGAAGCTGCGGGACCTCGGTAACACGGTCATCGTGGTAGAACATGATGAGGACATCATTCGTGTTGCTGACCATATTATTGACATTGGTCCGGAGGCCGGAAGCTTTGGAGGAGAGCTCGTAGCAGAGGGCAATTTTGAACAGATTTTAAAATCGGACTCCCTGACAGCCAATTACCTAAACGGCTCTTTGAGAATTGATGTGCCGCCAAAGCGACGCGCCAAGAAGAAATTCATTGAGATCAAAGGAGCACGGGAGCACAACCTGCAGAATGTGAATGTCCAGATTCCGCTCAACGCCTTGTCAGTGATCACCGGAGTTTCAGGCAGTGGAAAAAGCACACTTATCCGCGACATCCTCTATCCTGCCCTACAGCGCATCATCCACAAGTATGGAGAAAAGGCGGGTCGTTTCACCGAGATTTCAGGGGATTTGGAAAGCCTTCAGAATGTGGAGTTCATCAACCAGAATCCGATTGGAAGGTCAAGCCGATCGAATCCGGTCACCTATATCAAGGCCTATGACGAGATTCGGGGCTTGTTCACGGATCAAAAACTCTCCCAGGTTCGTGGGTACAAGGCCAAGCATTTCTCTTTCAATGTTGACGGTGGGCGCTGTGATGCCTGCAAGGGTGAGGGCGAAGTAACCATAGAAATGCAATTCATGGCGGATGTTCACATCGAATGCGAAACCTGCAAAGGAAAGCGTTTCAAAAAAGAGATACTCGAGATCGAATTCCACGGCAGGAACATCAATGACATTTTGGAAACGACCGTGGATGAGGCCATCCTTTTCTTTGAAGAGACAAAACAGAAGCGAATCGTCCAAAAGCTGAAACCCCTTCAAGATGTCGGGCTCGGCTATGTACAGCTCGGGCAGGCCTCCTCCACCCTTTCCGGAGGAGAAGCACAGCGGATCAAACTGGCCTCTTTTCTCGTCAAGGGATCCAACAGCGACAAAACGCTCTTTATATTTGACGAGCCCACGACGGGATTGCACTTTCACGACATCAAAAAGCTTCTTGACTCGTTTAACGCCTTGATAGGGAAAGGACACTCAATTGTTGTCATTGAGCACAACATGGAACTGATCAAATGCGCAGATTATATCATCGATCTGGGACCTGAAGGAGGCAAGCACGGTGGTCAGGTGATCGGGCAGGGACTGCCGGAAGAACTCGTTCTCAATGAAAAGTCCTACACAGGTAAATATCTGAAGGAAAAGCTTGAAATTTAATGAAACAAACTTTGAGGCAATGAACTACTGGCTCAAAGCCTCGATCTTGTTTTTGGGCAAGATGAAATCAGGTTGTATTGTTAGCGATTTCTGATAACTCTCTTTCGCCGCATCTTTCAAATCCAGTTCCTCTTCGATCAAACCTTTGAGATAGGGAATGGCTCCCAATAATTCGACCTGCTGGGTCTTGTTTTGATTGATCACGAAATTAACCTTGTAAGCCCCTGTGTCGTTGATCCCTTCCACCTTTTGAATCGTCTTGTAGGCTTCCTGGTACCTCTTAAGGCCAAATTGCAATTTGGCCAGACTGTATCCGTGAAAGTTGTTCTGGGTCAGGCCGAACAATTTCTCATACACTTCGGCGCTTTTGTCAATGGCTCCAATGGACTCCAGGGCAACTGCCTTGATCTCCAGCATTTCGAGATGCTCGGGCTCTCGTTGCAGCACTTCATCGGCCATCAGAAAACTGGGAGCGAACTGTCTCGCTGAAAAATAAATATAGGCCAAACTGTCTTTGTAGGTGCTGTTCTCCCCTTCCAGGGCGATGATACGGTAAAAAGTAGTGGTCACGACTGACGGATCCCCGACACGTTTGGCGAGATCCGCCACTCTGTGTTCCAATTCCAGTTCTGACGCTTTGTCAACCTGTGCGAACACGCCAATCCCTATCATTAGAGCGAGCATTATTGAATAGATCTTCTTCATGTCATTGTGTTTTTAAGATTCCAGTACCATTAGACTTCGGAAAGTCAATAGACTTCGGAAAGCGAAATCTTGATTGATTTATTTAAAGGACGAGAAAAAAAAACACCCATTGGACCTGGGCGTTCTTTCTTGTCTTGGGTGGAAGACCGGTCTCGAACCGGCGACCTCTAGAACCACAATCTAGCGCTCTAACCAACTGAGCTACAACCACCATTTATTGACGAAATCAGTTCCATCAAATTCGGACGCAAATATAATCCATTTCCCAACTTCTTCAAACAAATTTCAAAAAATATCAAATCAGATGATCCAAATGATCCACGGCCACAAGGCGCTCTGCTGTAAACCCTTCCCCGTGCTCCCTTCCGATCAGTCTGCCGAGGTCTCTGGCCCGGTAAGTGACGCTTTCGAGGAAGTTCTTGCTGGAAATCGGAGATTCCGGTTCTTGACTTGACGGATCGTAAAACTGCGACGAATAGGCCATCACAGCATCAACCTTCTTCTGAATGAACCCTGAGACATCAACGACAAAATCGGGTTCCAGGTTCTGCCACTGGATATAGTGATAGACAATTGATGGCCGCCAGGCTTCCTGAGATTCGCCTTCATGCTGAGTTTCGATTTTTCGGAGCCCCGAAAGAAAGCACGCATCAGAAACAAGACTACTTCCTTTACCATGATCTATATGCCTGTCTTTTATGGCATTGCACAATACGATGTCGGGTTTGAATTTTCGGATTCTCTTGATGATCTCCATTTGGTGCATCTCATCCTTGGTGAAAAATCCGTCTCTGAAATTCAAATTTTCCCTGATCACCACGCCCAGGATCTCAGCTGCACGTGCCGCTTCCTGATCCCGGAGATCGGCTGAGCCGCGCGTACCCAGTTCTCCCCTTGTCAAATCTATGATTCCCACTTTCTTTCCACGGGAAACTTCTTTCGCAACGGTCGCACCGCATCCCAGTTCAACGTCGTCGGGGTGGGCGCCAAAGGCTAAAACATCTAACTTCATCTTTATTTCAGTTTGTATTGGGATGAATCAAACCTTCAGGGCTTGAATGAGGTCTTCTAATATATCTTCTTTGTTTTCGATACCCACAGAGAGCCTGAGCAATTGGTCGGAGATTCCCTGCTTTGCCCGCTCTTCAGGAGTCATAAGGGCGTGAGAGGTGAGACTCGGCTGAATCACAGTGCTTTCGACACCAGCTAAACTCATCGCCGGTTTGATCATTTTAAGTCTCTTCTGGTAAGCCTTGGCATCAATTGAAGCATGGAGCTCAAAGGACAACATGCCGCCGAAGCCATGCATTTGGGAACGGGCCAAATCATGATTCTTGTGGGTCTCCAGACCTGGATAGAAAACCTTGGTCACTCCTTTTTGATTTTCCAGCTGTTCGGCAACAAAACCTGCATTTTCATTGTGTTTTTCGATCCGCAAGCCCAGGGTTTTGATGCTTCTCTCAAGCATGTAGCAGGTGAAGTCACTCAAACTGCCCCCAAGATTTCGCCCCTTGTGCAGTATTTTTTCAATGAGCTCTGCGCTTCCCGCAACCGCTCCCGCACAGAGGTCGCTGTGCCCTCCCAAATACTTGGTTGCGCTGTGAAGCGAAATATCAATTCCAAGGTCGATAGGAGTTTGGTTCATGGGAGAGGCGAATGTGTTGTCGATCACGCTGATGATTCCTCTGGATCGAGCCAAATCCGCCACCGCCTTTATATCGGTAATGCTCAGGAGCGGATTCGACGGGGTTTCGATATAGATCACCCGGGTATTGGGTCGAATGGCTTCTTCGAAATCCTGAGCTTCAAGCCCTCTTGTAAGCGTAAACTCGATGCCGTAATTCTGAAATTCCTTGTGGATCAAATTGAAGGAGCCTCCGTAGATTTCATTTTGAAAAACAGCGTGATCGCCCTGCTTCAGAAAAGACAGGAGAGTGGTGCTTATAGCAGCCATGCCCGAGGAAAAGGGCAATGCCGCTTCGGCTTTCTCCAGTGCGGCGATTTTTTTTGCGATTACCTCCTGGTTTGGGGTATTGAAATAACGTGGGTATCGTTTTTCGTCCTGATCGATAAAGGGATAGGAACTGGCCAAAAAGATGGGAGAAATTGCTCCCCCGAACTGCTCATCGTGAATTTCTCCTTCATGAATGCAAACCGTGTGCTTTCCTCTGTTTTCTTTCATAATTAATGGTATGAGTACTACATATTTTCTCCAATTGCTCCGCAATTTTTATTCAAAGAGCTCTGCTGAAATTCCGTTGAAACTCAGAAACCAACAGCCTTATCATCACCCCGAGGATCAGCTCCTCCCTCCAGCTTTCCATCCGGAAGAACCAGGATCGCATCCACCTTACCGATGATTGGAGAGTTGCCTTTGCTCAGTGAATATCCTTTGCGCCTCAGCTCCGGAAAGGCCAGGGTGTCAAAACTATTCTCAAAAAGAATCTCATCGGGCAACCATTGATGGTGAAACCTGGGTGCAGAAACCGACTGCTGCATGCCCATCCCGTGCTCTACTACATTTAGAATATTTTGAACCACCGAGGTTATAATGGTCGATCCCCCGGGTGATCCCACAACCATGAACAGTTGATCGTCCTTCTCCACGATGGTCGGGGTCATCGAGCTCAGCATCCTCTTTTCAGGCTCAATGGAATTGGCTTCCGCACCAATGAGACCGAACATGTTCGGCTCACCCGGCTTGGAGCTGAGATCATCCATCTCATTGTTCAGAAAAAACCCGGCTCCATCAACATATACCTTGGAGCCATAGGCGCCATTTAAGGTGTTGGTGACCGAAACCGCGTTGCCATACGCATCGACAATTGAATAATGTGTGGTTTGGTCACTTTCAATAATTTGAATGTCGCCGTGGGACACATCCGAAGACAGCGTGGCCCGATCCCAACTGAAATCTGACATTCGGTGGCGATTGTACCCGGCGGATTTCATTGAGTCCAGGGGAATCACATTGAAATCAGGGTCGCCCAGAAAATAGGCCCGATCTGCATAGACACGGCGCTCGGCCTCAGCGAGCAATTGAACGTACCGTGCCGAATTGTGGGTATATTGACCTATGTCAAAGGGCTCAACGCTCTTGAGGATCTGGGCCACACAAATTCCTCCGCTTGAAGGAGGGGGCATGGAAATAATCCTGTAATCCTTGTATTCGAATACGATCGGTTCCCTCCAAACGGCTTCGTACTTCGCTAAATCCTCCATGGTCACAATTCCACCGAGCTTTTTTAAATACTCGACCATCATGAGACCGGTTTCCCCCTGGTAAAACTCCTCTCGCCCATTGTCTCGAATGCGCTCAAAGGTTCTCGCCAGGTCGGGGTAGCGAATTGTGTCACCCTCCTTCCATTCGCGATCCAGGAAAATCGTTCTCTCGTTGGCCTGTTCGAAATACTTCCGGTAACGATTGAGCCGGTCTGCTTGTTTTTTTGTGACAACAACGCCTTTATAGGCCAGGTCTATTGAAGGCTGAATGAGTTCAGCAAAGGGTTTCGTGCCGAAACGGGAATGAATCTCAAATAAGCCCGCAACCGTACCCGGAACCCCGACTGCAAGTGCTCCCAGGGTACTCAAACCCGGAATGATATCTCCGTTTTCATCAAGGTACATGTCTCGATGGGCTGCCAGAGGTGCTTTTTCCCTGTAATCCAGGCTTCCGATTTCACCTTCATGGGTACGAAAAACGGTGAATCCGCCACCGCCGATGTTGCCGGCAAAGGGATACGCCACGACCAGGGCCAAATCTGTCGCGATCATGGCATCAAAAGCATTGCCTCCGTTTCGAAGAACTTCAAGTCCAATGCGCGAAGCTTCCACTCTGGCACTGACCACCATGGCACTGTCGGCGATTACCCCACGAATGCGATGACCGGTTTGCTCCTTCTTTGACCGGCATTGAACAAGCACCAGCAAAAGGGAAGTCAAGCAAAATATCAATACGTAATAAACGGATCTTTTAAAGGGAGAACTGCTCATGTAATTCTTGAAGGTTTTGGGAGGAAAAGGTACGCAACTTTTTGAAAAAATGCCTGAAGTCCAGTTCGAAATCCTCGTAATGCTCCAGCAGATCTTCTATGGCTCTATCCATTTTTCCGCGCCCGCCCGTTCGACGATTCATTCCGGATAGAACCTGGCGTATGCCCTCAGGGTCGGCATAACTTGTCAGCCAGTCGTTTTGAATCATATACCCGGTCATGTATTTGACCTTTTCAGGCAGCAGTTCCTCATTGGCCTCCAGCGACCGGTAAAACAAGGCTGCATATTGATCAAGAGGCACTACAGAAAAATCAGCCCAATTAGCTGCCAGCATATGATCGTAAAAAATGTCAATAATAACTCCCCGGTACAAACCGTATCGGTCATGGAGCCTCCTTTTGCTCTTCCTTGCTGTTTCGTCCTGATCGGTGAACCAATCTATTTTGCGGTGCAAAAGGATTCCTTTCTGCACTTCTGTCGGATAGACCTTGTATTTTGAACCTTTGATGTGATCCGCCATGAAGTTTCCAATTCGGATCAATTCCTGATCTTCAGAAAGATAGATATGTGCCAGGTAGTTCATGTGAGGATTTCGTGTAAAAATAACACAATTGGAAAGAACAGTAACCCTGAACTTTGAATGCGGACCGCATTTTTACTATTTTTGCCTATCAAGGATGATTTCTCTCCTCAAGAAGGAATTGCACATGTATCATTCAACCACAGGTCTATCTTTTTCTGTGGGGTTCAATTCAAAATTCTATGTTAGTTAAGAATCAAGGAGCGTCTCAGGCAGCCATCGCGTTGGAGGATCAGTTCGGAGCGCACAACTACCATCCTTTGCCCGTAGTTCTGCATCGCGGAGAAGGGGTATATGTCTGGGACGTTGAGGGGAAAAAATATTATGATTTTTTATCGGCTTATTCTGCTGTAAATCAAGGTCATTGCCACCCTAGAATCATTAATAAGTTGAAGGATCAGGCTGAGACGCTGACGCTTACTTCCAGGGCTTTTTACAACGATCGGCTTGGAGTGTACGAGAAGTACGTGACCCATTATTTCGGATTCGACAAAGTACTTCCGATGAACACCGGTGCCGAAGCTGTGGAAACCGCAATCAAGATCTGTAGGAAATATGCTTACGAGAAAAAAGGAATAACCGAGCACAGCGCGAAAATTATTGTTTGTGAGAACAATTTTCACGGTAGGACTACGACAATCATCTCCTTCTCCAACGATGAAACAGCCAGAAAGAATTTTGGTCCCTACACTCCCGGGTTCATAAAAATTCCTTATGATGATCTAAGCGCGCTTGAGGCGGTGCTAAAGAATGAGAAAAATATAGCAGGTTTTCTGGTAGAGCCCATCCAGGGCGAAGCCGGCGTTTATGTTCCAGGTGACGGATATTTAAAGGGCGCCAGTGAGCTGTGTGCAGAGCATGATGTGCTCTTCATCGCTGACGAAGTACAGACTGGAATTGCAAGAACAGGAAAGCTGCTCGCCGTTCATCATGAAGAGGTTCAGCCAGACATCCTGATTTTGGGAAAAGCCCTCTCTGGTGGTGCATACCCTGTTTCTGCAGTGCTCGCTGACAATCACATCATGGAAGTCATTCGTCCCGGGGAGCACGGATCCACTTTTGGGGGCAATCCAATGGCCTCGGCAATCGCCATGGAAGCCCTGGAAGTAGTCAAGGATGAGAAGCTGGCGGAAAACTCAGAAAAACTGGGTCAAATCTTCCGCAGCGAAATGCAAAAGCTCGTCGACGAAAGTGAATTGCTCGTGTTGGTACGGGGCAAAGGACTGCTCAACGCGATTGTGATCAACGATTCAGAAGACAGCTCAACCGCCTGGGACATTTGTATGAAACTAAAGGAGAACGGCCTCCTGGCCAAACCGACTCATGGGAACATCATTCGCTTCGCACCTCCTTTGGTGATGACAGAAGAGCAGCTTCGTGAATGCACTGAGATAATTGCAAGGACGATTCGATCCTTTTCGAAATAAACACCTGTAACATGAAAACGAAAAAAGCCCGCAGTTCTCTGCGGGCTTTTTTATATCCATATATACGGTGTTCGGTTCTTAGTAACCCTCGGTCAAATGCTGCAATTTCACCTTGTCAGCTATTTTTATCTTTTTCCCTGAAAGTATGATATAGCCTTCCTTTTTGAACTCCGACAGGAGCCGAATCGTTGATTCTGTAGCTGTTCCGATGGCATTGGCAATTTCTTCCCGGGTTAGGGTCACCGATATGAATCCTTCCGCGTCTACTCCGAATATCTTCTCGAAGAACAGCAGGGATTCTGCCAGGCGTTCCCTTACATTTTTCTGCGCCATATTCGCGATGGATGAGTTGGCCTCATCCAAATCCTCTGCTATAGACTGGGCTATGCCCAGTGAGAAATCCGAGTTGTTCTTGAACATATCTAGAATTTCCTGCTTTGGAATAAAACAAACTTCCATATCCTCAAGGGCTGTGACGGTCAAATGGGCCACTGAGTTACTGATCACGGACCTGTGCCCGACCATTTCTCCTTTTCGTATGAATCTGACGATCTGCTCTTTCCCGTTAGGTGCCAATTTGGTCATTTTGCATTTACCGCTGTGCAAACAATAAACTCCTCGCAAGGTATTTCCTTCGCTGAAAATAACTTCTCCTTTCTGGAAATGGATCGTCGTTTTTTTGTGATTGATCTCCTTCAGATTATCCGCCGTGACGGTCTTCAGGGAGTTCAAATCACGAACTACGCATTTTTCGCATTCTGGCCTCATAAATGAACTGTTGGGTGGTGCAAATTTATATAAATTCTGCTATCATTCATTTTTTTAAACAATTTTTTTGTGGGAAATTTACACACTTTTTCAAGTGTTTATGAACAATCCCGATTGTTTTCATTGCGGTACAAAATGTGGTTCAGACCCCATTGTCTTTGAAGATAAGCCTTTTTGCTGTAATGGATGTAAAACGGTCTTTGAGATCCTGAACCAGAACGAGCTGAATGTGTATTACGACCTTGAGTCTGCCCCCGGAACGATTCCCAATGAGATCGCCGGGAAATTCGACTACCTGGCAAATCAGGACATCGCG
>Ga0272441_10013992_pt1 | contig 11457 bp, 9 predicted proteins | sample SSMProp6N_FD_193582 | JGI IMG/M metagenome (GOLD analysis project Ga0272441, IMG submission 193582) | Marine sediment archaeal communities from Little Sippewissett salt marsh, Falmouth, MA, United States - SSM-Prop-6N | ecosystem: Environmental > Aquatic > Marine > Wetlands > Sediment ... | reverse complement strand
TGTCTATGATAACAAGGTGGGAGAAGACGATCCCCATGCCGATCCAAACACAGCCCTCGCAGATGGAAGCATCAAAATACACAAGAATGGCTTGAAAAAAGAAAACTCGGAAGACGGGATAGATGGACTTGAAATACCGGAGCACTTTAGCCTGTGGCAAAATTATCCGAATCCGTTCAATCCATCAACAACCATACAATACGAAATTCCGCAAGTGTGCCACATAGAATTGAGCATTTACAATGTTTCCGGTCAATTAATAGAAATAATTGAAACCGGAAACAGAGAACCGGGACAGTATCGTTGTCAATGGAATGCGTCCAGATATTCAAACGGTATATATTTCTATAAAATTACGGCAGGTGATTTTATTCAAATCGGGAAAATGATTTTGATGAAATAATGTGTTCCACTCGCCCCGGGCAGGATGACCTCCAATTACGGATCTCCATCCCGGGGCGGGAATAATGGAGTAATTACTTATCCGCGGCAAAATCCCGGCGCACTAAATATTTATTCCTTGACGTCCCGAAAATAAATTTTCAGGTATTCCGCCGCGGTGCAGATTATCATATCCGTGACTTTATAATCTGCTTTGTTCCGTGTTAAAAAAAATGATATCCCCTCGTCCTTTGCCGCGTAATACTGTATGGCATCTTCAAAATCCGTGAATCCGGAATTCATTGCCAGCAAAAGTTTTTTTTCATCCACTGAAATGATTCTGAGCAAAAGCATCAATTCCCTGATATTTTCCCGGGCCCTTTTTTTATTTGTCAACCTGGCGGAAATATAGTAAATATTCGCTATAACAACCGGCGTTGTATAAGCAGCCAATTTTCTTTTTTCCACCAGGGAAAATAAAAGCGCCGCGGATTCATAATGCGGCTCACGCATTAAAAGCAAATCCAGTATAATATCAGAATCAACAAAAACGCTATTCACCAAGATATTTCTCCATCAGGTATTCATCCCTGATTTCATCCGTTTCCCGCCTTGCTTTTATTTTCAACACACCGGACAAGGCACGGACTGCAGGTGAAATATTCAATTCTTTATTATCATCCGTATTGGTCAGGGATTCAAAGTAATTTTCAACCAGCGCGGAAAGACTGACTTTATTTTCTTTCGCAAAGACTTTGGCCTTTTGTATTACCGCTTTATCAAGTTTTAGTGTCAATTTGGTGTTCATTTAATACCTCGATATACGTATCAACTCTATAAATAATACGTATTGTAAAAACAAAAAGCAAGTTTTTTTTGGAGAAAAAATGCAATATCGAAAACATATTCGTATTCGTAATTTATATATTAAAATATTCTTTCCTGCTCACTCCGGGATTCCCGGGGCGGGAATAATGGGGGTTTTTACTTATGTCCGCGGCAAAATCCCGGCGCAATAAAAATGAATTGACATTTATACAAAAATGTATTATTTATTATTGTATTCTGTCCGTTCTGGCAAATAATTGAAAATTACAGTCCAAAGAGTTTTTCTTATAAAGGTGATTCACGCCAAAATAGGAGTTTGACATGCAAAATGAAGCTATTGAACAACAAAAAATAAAAGAGCTTTTAAAAAAAGCCAATCAGACCTGGTCATCAGGTCATCCCCATGATTTAAAACATTATTTTCATGATAATATGCTCATTTTATCCCCCGACCTGAAAATCCTGGGTTCCGGGAAAGAAAATTGTATAAAAAGCTATATTGATTTTTTGAACCACGTTACAGTAACCGATTTTAAAGAAAATGATCCGGACGTGTTTGTGTTTGACAATACCACAATCGCGTTTTATCGTTACAGTATCTCATGGAAAACCGGCGATAAATCATTTAACGAAAACGGCAAAGAGATGTACGTGTTAAGTAAAAAAGAAAATAAATGGTTGATCGTTTTGAAAAAATTAATACCGACGGAATAATTTACACATTTATACATAATTAATTTTTGATGTCATAATAAAATAAATAAGGAACCACACCATGACCACACAATGCAACCGTCGTGAATTTTTGCGTTACACCGGTTTGGGTCTGACCGGTCTTTTTGTTACCTCCGCGGTATCATGCGGCAAAAACAAACCATCCAATCCCAACATCGTGCTGATCTACGCGGACGACCTCGGTTACGGGGATGTCGGCTGTTACGGCGCCAAAGGAATTCCAACGCACAACATCGACTCTCTTGCCGGTCAGGGTCTGCGTTTCACGGACGCGCATGCCAGCTCGGCGACCTGTACGCCGTCCCGTTATTCGCTGCTGACCGGCGAATACGCCTGGCGCAGAAAAGGCACCGGCATCGCCCGGGGCGACGCGGCGGCGATCATCAAACCGGGACGGCAAACCCTGCCGTTGATGCTGCAAAACGCCGGTTACACCACCGGCGTGGTCGGTAAATGGCATCTGGGTCTGGGACCCGAGGGCGGCGCGGACTGGAACAGTGAGATCAAAAGCGCCCCTGAGGATATCGGCTTTGATTATTCTTTTCTCGTTCCCGCCACCGGCGACCGGGTTCCCTGTGTTTACGTCGAAAGCCGCCGGGTTGTCGGACTCGATCCGGCCGATCCCATAACAATCAGTTTCGATGAGCCGATCCTTGAAGAACCTACAGGCAAAGACCACCCGGAATTATTAAAAATGCACCCCAGCCACGGTCACGACAAAACGATCATAAACGGCGTCAGCCGGATCGGCTACATGAGCGGCGGCAAGTCAGCCCGCTGGGTGGATGAGGATATGGCGGACACCATAACCGGCAAAGCCGTTCAATTCCTGGAAAACAACCATGACAACCCGTTCTTTTTGTATTTTTCCACCCACGACATACATGTGCCCCGCGTTCCGCACCCGCGTTTTGCCGGTAAAAGCGGTTTCGGTGCCCGCGGCGATGCGATCCTGCAGTTCGATTGGTGCGTTGGGGAGATATTAAAAACTCTGGACAGGCTGAAATTGACCGGCAATACCCTGGTGATTCTCTCCAGCGATAACGGTCCGGTTGTGGACGACGGCTACAAGGACAGGTCAGTGGAACTGCTGCAGGACCACAAACCGTCCGGCCCGCTGCGCGGCGGCAAGTACAGCGCCTTTGACGCCGGTACGCGGATCCCGTTTATCGTGCGCTGGCCGGGACGGGTCAAACCGGGTCAATCCGATGCCCTGTTCAGCCAGATCGATCTGTTCGCATCCCTGGCCGCACTGACCGGACAAACAATGCCGGAAAACGCCGGGCCGGACAGTATGGACCGGTTATCCGCTCTGCTGGGAGAAACCACCGAGGGACGAGGTCATGTGATCGAACATTCCGCGTCCGGTACGCTGTCGATCATCAAAGACGGCTGGAAATATATCGAGCCCAGTGATAAAAGACGATTTAATCACAACACCAATATCGAACTGGGCAACGACCCTGAGCCGCAGTTGTATGATCTGTCGAAAGACATTGGCGAAAAGATCAACCTGGCGCCGGAGAATCCCGGCAAAGTCAAAGAGTTGTCGGATCTGCTGGAAAAAATCAAAAAAGGGTGAAATGATAAACCCGAACGGTAATAATTAAATTTTATATTTACAGCGATTTGAATTGCGCCCATTTCACAAATAAGGAAAAATTTATGAAATTGATAAAATTCATAATACCTTTAATAATCGTAATCACGAACACGATCACAATTCCACAGGAAATGATCCCAAAAATTGACGGCGACTGGTGGCAGATTGCGGGAAATCCGGATTTAGGCAAGTATACGAGTGAGAAACAACAGCCGGTTGATTTTGGTATATGGCAGGCCGCTGACGGCACCTGGCAGCTATGGTCCTGTATAAGACACACGAAATGCGGCGGGAACACAAGACTATTCTATCGCTGGGAGGGCAGCTCTTTAACGGACAAAAACTGGACCCCGATGGGAATAGTTATGGAAGCGGACACAGCATTCGGTGAAACACCTGGGGGATTGCAGGCCCCTTTTGTTATGAAGGAAAAAGACGGTTATTATATGTTTTACGGCGATTGGGGGAATATATGCCTGGCGAAAAGCATGGATGGAAAATCCTTCAAGCGGGTATTGGATGAAAACAATAGTCCGGCTTTATTTTCCGGGCCTTTCACTAACACACGCGACCCGATGGTTCTAAAGCTCCGGGATTTGTATTATATTTATTATATGGGTCATAATAAAGAAAAAAAACCGCATTCTGCCATATTTTGCCGAACGTCGGCAGACATGCTGTTCTGGAGTGAACCGGTCATGGTGTCCGCGGGGGGAAGCGCCGCAACAAAAACCGATTGGTGGGGCGGAGACGCGGAATGTCCTTTTGTTTTATATAAAGAGGGATCATTTTACTTGTTCAGGAATCAACGGTATGGTGAAACCAATTTAAATACCCAGTATTGTTCACCTAATCCATTGAATTTCGGTGTTAATGACGACCGGTATCTTATCGGGACATTAAACGTAGCGGCGCCTGAAATAATCCATCACAATGGTCAGGACTATATCGCGGCGCTTTTACCGAGCCTTAAAGGAATTCGTATGACAAAACTGAAATGGGCGCCGGGTAAAAAATAATCAATCAATAATTTACATCCATATGAAAATTAATTATTTTTATTCCTTTTTCCGTGTACTTTTGGACCGGGATTCCCAATCCCCGTCGATTTTTCACCCTTGGGTTATGGAAATTTCGGGCGATCAAGGTATAAAACGGCCAGCGAGGGTTGGGTGATTTAACCTTTCCATGTATTCATCACACAAAAAAAAATTCAAAAAAATGCATTTTTTACTTGACAAACTTCTACAAGCGTAGTATATTCTTCTACAAATGTAGAAGATTTGGAGAATTATTATGAAACTATCAGATGCCGAATGGCAGATCATGAACGCCCTGTGGAAGAAACATCCGGCAACGGCCAGGGAACTGATGGAGGAAATCCCGCCGGAAAACAACTGGGCTTATACAACCGTCAAAACCATGCTGACCCGGCTCATCAGCAAAAAAGCGGTCAGCGAGCGCAAGCGCGGCAACACCAGCGTGTACGAACCGCTTGTGTCCCAGCAGAAAGCGCGCAACGGCGCCCTGAAATCACTGGTGGATAAAGTACTGGGCGGAACTCTGGAACCGGTCATGCATTACCTGGTTGAAGAACGGAAATTGTCCGATAAAGATCGCCGGAAATTGATCCAAATGCTTGAGGAAATGGACACTAATCCCAAAAAGGAGGATGACCATGAATCTGATCAATAATATCGCGTTATACTGGTGGCACTGGATGGGCGCCATGTTCTGGCAGGTGAGCCTGTTGATCATTTTCATCTCCCTGCTGGATTATTTGCTGCTCAAAAAAGTCTGGCCGCCGGTACGGTACGCCGTATGGATACTGGTACTGGTAAAACTGTTCATACCGCCGGACTGGTCCCTGTCCAGCGGAATTGTACCTAAAATTCAACCTTTGGTGCAAAAACAATTACCGGCCAACTGGATCAAATCTCCGGCTTTCCGGCCCGCGGCAAAAACTGAAACGCCCACTCCTCCGGCCGGGCATCCACAATCGTCCCAACAGGCTGCCGGAGTGCGACCGGAGCAAAAACCAGAGGCCGGTGTTTCTCCAATAGATGTCGGAGCCGAGTCCATTGCCTGGCAGGTTTACACCATGGGTATATGGATACTGGGCATTTTAATTTTTTCCGGTTTTCTCCTCACCAAAATACACACATTGCGCAAATGGCATGACGATCAGAAAGAACGGCAAAACATACCGGACTGGTTCCACAAAATACTAACAGTTACGGCGGAGCGAATAAAGCTTGACAAATTGCCCGCTATTGTATATTCGGAAAAGGCTGTGACTCCTGCTGTTTACGGTTTGTTTCACCCGGTTTTGCTTCTGCCCGCGAATTATTTTGATCAACTTTCCGAAGAAGACGCGGAACATGTGCTGTTGCACGAGCTGGCGCACCTGAAACGCGGCGATTTGTGGATGAATTCCATTTGCCTGTTGGTTCAGGTACTTTACTGGTTCAATCCGCTGCTCATATGGACCAGAAAACAACTGAAACACGTTTGCGAAATGTGCTGTGATCTGACGGTCGCCGGTTTATTGAAAGAAAAAACCCCGGCTTACCGGAAAACGCTTTTGACTACGGCCCGCGGAATGTTGACCGAGTCGCTGGACCCGGGTATGGGCCTGCTGGGTGTATTCGAGGAACCGTTTCATTTGCTGAACAGGTTAAAATGGCTGGAAAAAGGCATCTGGAAAGATAAAAATCTCATGTTTGTGACCGCGACGATCGTGTTCGTTTTTATGGCGGGACTGGTGCTTCCCATGGCGGTTTCAGAAGATCGGCACAATTCCGAAACGGATATAAAGTCCGGGGACATTCCAAAAACGGTTGAGCATCAGACAAATGACCCGTCATGGATGCGTGACCTGAAAAAACAAATCGGTGGCGATTTTGATTTCATAATTTCCGCAAAGGAAACGGAGCCCTTTTATGCCGTTACGTTGCTTATGCGCGGCCCGATGGAGCTTTTAAATGACGCCATGTACCAGTTGCAAAGCTATATGCAGCAGAAAAGGATCGCTCCGACCGGTCCATCCTTTATCCGGCAATTATCCAATATGAACGCGCCTGAGCCGGAAGCTGATAATATTTGGGAGGTTGGCTATCCCGTAGCGACAAAGTTATCCGTCAAAGCCCCGTTTGTACTAAAAAAATTTCCGCGTGAATATACTGTGTATACACGATTGGATGGGACTTTTGATCAGGATGCCTATAACAAAGAGATTGCCGAATATTTATTTAAATATAATCTTGTCGCCACCAATCCGGTTTTTATTTATTTCCCGGATAAACTGTATAATTCGGGCCGGCACAAACCGATATGGGAGATCCAAACTCCAATCGTAAAGTCGGACAAGCCCTTTCCAAAGGTTCCCTTTACCACGAAATGGACAGAAGCCATTGTGGCGCTGATATTACCGATGCGGGGCTCATACGACAATGAACAAGAGGCCCTTGAACGGCTGCAAAACTACCTGAAGGAAATCAATGTGGAACCTATCGGCGATCCGTTTTTCCGATACCTGAACAACAGCGAATTTTTGCCAGAAGAGGATCTGATGTGGCAGGTGGGCTATGCCGTACCGAAAGGCACCAAAGCAAGTCCCCCGTTTGAGATCAAATATATACCCGAGCAACTAATTGTTTGCGCCGAATTCACTTATGATTATAAAGACATTTTATTATACGTTAACAGTTTCGCGTTGTCTTTTGTTATTGAAGGATACCGTGACATCGGCTATCCGATGAGAATATTCAAAAGCGGTGATCTGCATGGTGTGGCGTTGAATGAATTCAGAATACCGGTCAGAAAAGCCCGGTATTATTATACCAAACTGCCGAGGTTTTAAAGGATTAAATACAATAATTATAACAGCGTCTATTTTAATATTTCGTTATTACTCCATATGTAAAAGGAGGATAAAATGGCAGTACTTAATTATATAGCGCAATTATGGTGGCAATGGATGGGCCCCATGCTGCTGCAGGTCACTGTTTTGATCCTGATCATCAGCGGTCTGGATCTGATCCTGAAAAAATGGGCCTGGCCTCAAATCAGGTACGGATTATGGATACTGGTGATGATAAAACTGCTCATCCCGCCGGGCTGGTCCTCGCCCAGCAGTATAATATCCCATTTTCAACCGAGAATAAAACAGGCGGTTGTCAGCAGGATAGAAATACCCCGGGTTTCCGGCACGCAACAGGATATTAAACCGGAAAGAACCCCGCAGCAAACAAGGGATTATGTCCCTGCCGAAACAATACAGGAGCCGGAAATACTTTCATCTTCTGTTGCCGATAAAACCGGAGAAAGTCCCGCCTGGCAGACCTGGGTCATGGGGATTTGGCTGATGGGCATATTGATTTATCTGACCATCCTGTTCGGCAAAATGAAAAAACTGCGCCACTGGCATCAACAACAAGAAGACAAAGACATTCCGGTTTGGTTTCACAAAATACTGGTGCAAACCGCGCAGCAGTTAAAACTGGACAATCTGCCCGCCATCGTATTTTCCGACAAGGCGGTCACGCCCGCGGTTTACGGGATGTTCCGGCCGGTGCTGCTGCTTCCGGCAAACTATTTTGACACATTATCAGAAAAAGAGGCCAAACATGTCCTGCTGCACGAACTGGCGCATCTGAAACGCGGCGATTTGTGGCTGCACGGACTTTGTTTGTTTCTGCAGATCGTATACTGGTTCAACCCGTTGATGTTATGGGTCAGAAAGCAGATGAAACATGTTCGCGAGATCTGCTGTGATTTTACTGTGGCAAATGTGCTCCGTGAAAAAACCGGCGAATACCGGCAGACCTTGCTGAATACGGCACGTGAGTTGTTGACCCAAAAAGTCGAACCGGGGCTTGGACTTTTGGGCGTGTTTGAGGAACCGTTCTGGCTGGTGGCGCGGTTGAAATGGCTGGAAAAGAAACCCTGGCAGAACCAGGGATTGGCGTTGGCCGCGGCGTTTTTCGCCGCGCTCATCATCACGTTCAGCATCCTGCCCATGGCCGAAGCGGAGAAAACTTTACCCACGCCGCCTGCTGCTATTAACATAAACCATAACGTGAGTGAACCCGTTTTACCAAAAAGTACGCCCGCTCCGTTAACAGACCCGTCCAACGTTCATTTTAATATCACCATTAAAAACACCGATCCGCTTTACGCCGCAGTTCTGCCGGTTGTTGGACCGCCGAACGATCTTTTGGAAGCTAAATTTAAAGAGATGACGGAATTACTGAACCGGGCAAAGATTAAGCCCACGGGACCGCCCTTTGGCCGTTTCTTCAGCGATCCGGAAGAGGTCGCGCCTGAGAATTCATACTGGGAGGTCGGCTATCCGGTAAAAGAGGGAACCAAAGTGGAGCCGCCGCTTGAGATCATCCGGGTTGCCGGTTGGCAAATGGCCGGCGCGACCATTGAAGGTTTTAAAAATACCGATCCGGTTTGGGACAGATTTTTACAAAAGCTCGAGAACCAGGGTTACGCGCCGGGATTCCCCCCGGCCATGGAAATATGGACCGGCGAATCGGTGAACAAACCATTCTGGTGGCGGACCGAACTGCTTGTCCAGGCATTTCGTCCCGAAAGGGGTTATCCCGGCATGAAGATCTCCGTTAAGGAGACGGAACCCGTAACAGCGCTCATTCTGCCGATGCAGGGCTCTTACGCGCAACTGCCGGGCGCTTTGGATAAAATAAAAAATTATATTCAAAAAAAGAAAATCAAAACCACCGGTCCGCAATTCGCTTGCTTTTATTCCAGCCAGACAAAAGAGATCCCGGACAATTATTACTGGGAAATCTGTTATCCGGTAGCGCCGGGGACTACAGCGGAACCGCCATTTGAAATCCGGGAAATTGAAGGCGGCCAGGTCGTGTCAACCGTATTAAAAGGACAGGACCATTACGAATATCCGTGGGGGTCATTTTTGGTCATGTCCGTTCTAAAAGGTAAAATCCCGGCCGGACCCGGGATAGAGATATATTCACCCGACCAGGATAAAAATCCGTGGATCGAACTGCAGATTCCCGTTTTAAACATGAGTGGTTTTGTTGAAGGCATGGTAGAATGGGGTGAAAATCTGGGCCGCGAAATGGAAAAAATGGGCAGGTCATTTGCCGGTGGCAATACCGGCTCTTCCGTAAAACATAAAGTGTGTTATTTCAAGACTGTCAACCAGATTGACACATATACATTCGGCAGAAAAACCAATTCGGAATATGATTATACCGGTGAATTATGGATTGATAAGGACAAGGCCGTACTGATCGAAAAAAACAAAAAACTGATTTACGATCAGGGGAAAATGACTTTCAGTTATATCAATTTGTGCGACAGTACTTTTGTGGAAACCGGTTTGCCGGTCGATTTATCAAATTTGTTTACGGATGATCTGTACTGGAATTATAAAAACAGAAAAGTAACGGGCAAATTAAAAGAAACAAATAAAACACTGGATATCCTCAACAAACAATGCAAACTGTCCGAATTAACATTCTGGGACGTGATAGACGGTTCCAAAAAGAACAAACGGGTGACTAAAGTATGGACGACAGAGGACGTTCCATGTGATGTGGAGCTGTTTCATGACATGATGAGGATCACGAGAACGATTTACAATCGCGATGAAACGTTGATCAATGAGATGGAAAAACTGCGCGGCATACAGATGCACATCGAGATAACCAACAAAAAGTTCCCGCGGAAAAAGGTATTGCTATCAACTGTAGAAGAAATATCGCAAAAGGTCCCCCCGGACGACACTTTTTCCGTTTCAGATGGTTTCGAAAAAAAGGAAAAGCTTGAGGAACGGGATTTGAATTTATAAAATGAATATTTTGGGGATAACAAGCTGAAGCAGCACTCAGCTTGTTATCCTTTTTTACGGGTATTTGACCGCTTCATCCGGAACGTTTCCCGTGAATGAATTCTTTTGTCCTGCAAGGCAGCCGCCTCGCTGCCGTCCATAAATGGACGGTACGCCGGAAAAAGATTAGGACTCTTCTGATTTGGGATGGCCTCCATTATTCGATATAAAAACAATCACCGTGTCTCAATTCAACTCAATTTCCTTTATTGTCTTAAGAACCTGGCCGACATTTCCAACCATGCTGTAAATCATAGACGAGTTCACTGCATTTCAATAAATTCAATAAAATCATTCAAGTCCCTGTATTGCTGCCAAAGACGCTGATTCACCGAACTGAGAACACCAAGCTCTCCTCTGTCCAATTCTCTGTTTTTAAATGTATCAAACAGTTCTTTTACCGGAGCACTCGCCAATTTGGTTTTAGCCTTAAAAATTTCATCTTTATCAGGAATTTCACATTTACCTGTGTAATATTGTTTCTTCAACTCAAAAGCTGGTTCCATGTTTTTGCCAACCTTGTCAAGTAAAATAGTGAACATAATATTAGAAGATAACCAGTCGAGATTTTGCTTGAAAAATTTATTGGATGTATTATCAGAATGGGATTGAACAATCCTGGCAAGATCATTTAATTTTGTTTCTAACTCTGGGGATATCCTGCCCCATCCGGGGTGATAAGGATAAAACTCTGGAGATGTTGGTTCATTTAGCCATTGTTGTACATCCATTTTCACCAGAAGGGGTACCAATTCAGATGCAGCCTTTTTGCCAAACCAATTTTCACAATCTTTTTGATAGATCTCTTTTATTGAAGGTGGATTTTTCGGACACCCTGCGTATGTGGCAAATGCATTCAAATTTTGACGTGTTTCAGCAGTTCGCCAATGAATAGCCACTACACCATCCAAATTATGCTGATGTGCCCGACTCACCTGGTCGTGCATCAATTTAACACGAGGTTGCATGTGCCATAACTTCCTGTCTCCTTCCAACCATGGAATAGCCCAGACATCACGGTTTTGGG
>Ga0272441_10013991_pt1 | contig 11457 bp, 12 predicted proteins | sample SSMProp6N_FD_193582 | JGI IMG/M metagenome (GOLD analysis project Ga0272441, IMG submission 193582) | Marine sediment archaeal communities from Little Sippewissett salt marsh, Falmouth, MA, United States - SSM-Prop-6N | ecosystem: Environmental > Aquatic > Marine > Wetlands > Sediment ... | reverse complement strand
TAACCTACTTTAGGTTTGCCTGGAAAAAATCCCGACGTTAACTTTCCCATCTCCCGGTTCTTCGTAACCGTCAACTGCTTATCTAAACCCTGCAGATTTCCAATCTCAGCCACCGCATCCATCAAGATTTCCGTCATCTCTGAACAAAAAAACGGAAATGCCCCCAGATACGGCGCATATCCACAATGATCCAAGTGAGCATGCGAAATAAACAATGCATCAGGATGCCAAGAACCCGCTTCTGCCGCCTCCTCGAAACTTTGCAGGTCCAGTTTCCACATTTTTTTTGCCCGAAAATCATAATCTTCGAAACCGTTTGGGCAAAGGGCATCCTGCCTGTAGACGCCGTCTATGTGCGGCAACAAATCCAGCTTCAGTAGGTCGTGAATTTTGCATCCTGACCGAGGCTGCATGAACTCTTCAAAAAATTTGCTCTCTTCACCGTATGAGAGACCGAAGTCTAGGAAGATGGAGCTCTCATCGAGTTTGACGAGAAGCTTGTTTCCTCCGATGTCGTTTACTCCACCGTAACAAGCGATTTTGATCATGTCAAATCTGCCCCCGCAACAGAAGTTACTTCTGCAGAGCAGAATATAAAACGTGCCGCCCAGACAACACCCAATCAACTATTTGGACGACGTGGAGCGAAACGTTTTTTCTAGGTGCCTGTAGATTGCCGAGTCGTATCTGGCGGTTGTTTTGAAGGCTTCCACAGCCAAAGCCTTTCTTGTTTCGGCGCTTACGTCGCCGTTCTTGTTGATTTCGCTGAGGATTTGACCGTATCTGTTGGGGTTAACGACTACAACTACGTTTTCGAAATTTTTTGCCGCTGCCCTGATCATGTTGGGTCCGCCGATGTCAATGTTTTCTAGTGCGGTCTTCAGGTCGGCTCCCTGCTCTGTCACCGTTTCGAAGGGATACAGGTTGCAGACAACCATGTCGATGGGCTCTATTCCATGGCTCTCAAGCTCATTCAACTGCTTGCTGTTTCTTAGGGCAAGTATGCCGCCCATCAGCTTGGTATGCTCAGTTTTAACTCTGCCCTCCAGTATCTCAGGAAACCCCGTAACCGCCGAGATATGCTTAACTGACCCGATTCCAGCCTCTTTCAAAACTTCTAAGGTTCCGCCAGTCGAAATTATCTCAATTCCCAGTTTGTTCAGTTCTCTGGCGAAACTGGCGATGCCTGTCTTGTCGTAAACGGAAATCAGGGCACGCTTCATAATCATCAACCCAGTCAATGCCTCTCTTGTTATTAGGAGCTTGATGAAACAAAAGTGTTTCAACATTGGAGATGAAGTTGAAGCGCTGAGAATCCGACAGTCTTAATCCAAACTTGCTAAACCCTGTTTAGCTTTTCTTGTTTAGAATCCGCTTTGTTTCAGGTAGTAGTCGTCCTCTTTTTTTGACCCGAAGCTTCTGACGCCCTTGTCCTTCAGCTGTTTTCGAAGTTTTCTGGCATATTTACCGCTTATTTCTCCCCTTTCCTCCATGTAACTGATTATCTCTTTTGCCTGCTCCGCTTTGTCGCATCTGCGGAGGAAATCAATCACATCCGGGTTGTAGTCAGTGAATCTGTCTGATGCTGCTTCCTCGCCGCTAGTGGGGTCTGACCGCACAGAAATTATTTTTGTTCCACTCTCTTCATTATCCATTTCTTGAGCCAAGTGTGGGAACATTCTTCGCAATCTTTTCTTTTCAACGTCCATCTTTTAGGGTGCTCTCCTTTCGTTAAGGTTATGTCCCTGATGAGAGGTTGTCTCCCTAATTTTTCTTTAGTAAGACCTCTATTTAAATGGTGATTAGTTGTATTTCTGACAGACACCATTCTCCTATGCTGGCGCAAACTTTTGAAGCGGATTCTCCTTGAGTACTTTTTTAAGCTGCTCCAGATTCAAACCCGTCTTGACATCTCCGTATGTCTCACATCTTTCTGGTTGCCCAAGACAATCTGGGCTTCGAACCACAACTTCCGCCCTGTCTCCAGAAGAAAAAGGAAGGTGAACATGAAACGAAGCCTGTTTTTGTCCCTCTTTAGTCACTGAACGCCACTCCGAGCTCTCAGCCACAAAGTTGTGCTGCTGAAGCCGCTGCAAAACCTGAGCCGAGTCTTGAGAATATGTGAGTATGTCTATGTCGCTGTTTCGGCGGGCTGTTCCCCTCCAAACGCTACCCACAAGACGCGGATTAAACTCTCTGAGCGTCTCCATTATCTCTCTAGCCTCTCTTCGCATTCGCAGAAGCATTTCCTTTCTTTGGCTGCCTTCCCTCTCTTCGGCGATTCTGTCAAGCTCCTCTGCAACCTCAATGTTGCTGGGAAGCGCTCGAATCCCCAAAATTTCTGCGGCTCTTTTCTTGGCTTGTTTATACTCCTTTTCTTGGGACGTGTAGAGCAGAAGGGCGGCTTCTCGGGCAACTCTGCTTCTCAGAATTTTTGTGCGGTTGCGCTTCAAGACTTTTCCTCAACATCTAATGTGTGGACTAAACTTTTGGCTGTTGCTGTCCACATTTTGTACTCTTTGACGACAGTTTTGCGATTGTTGTTTCAGTTATCCGCGGTGCGGTTTTCGTTGTACAATTCGTATAGTCTTGAAAGGGTGACGACGTCTATGTCTGCTTCTTTTGACTTCAAGTAATCTGAAATCTCTTTAAAGCTGCATGTGAGACATTGCGTTTCATAGCAGGCATCCTCGTTTACTATTTGATGAAAAGATAAGATGACTAATCCGTTTTGTAGAATTGCCGAGTCAATCCTGTCTTTGACGGCTTGTACTGATGTGGCGTTTATGACAACGAATGTTTTAAGCTTGTATTGGATGTCATGGTCAAAGTTTGATAGATGCGGCTGGTAATCACCTGCTACAATTGTTCTTCCGAGACTATGCTGCTCTCTTACAACATCGATTACTGTGTCGTTGTAGCCGCCGTATGGATAGGCAAACAGGCGCGCGGACCTAACAAAACCGTTACCAACAAGCCAATCATACGCCGCATTCACTTCGTAATCGAGTTCCTCCTGCGACAGATTTGACAAGTCACGATGATCATATCCATGGTTGCTTACATCCCATCCTGAATCATAGAATGTCTGCAGTTGGTCTAACGCCAAATAACCGTTACTTCCAACATAGCTGGGTATTACAAACAAGGTTCCTGCTTGCCCGTTTTCATCCATTATCTGCTGGGCATTAACTATGCTGTTACATGCATCATCAAACACTATCACCGCTTTGGCTCTTGCACTATAGCTGTGTCTACAATCGTCAAAACTGACGCTGGCGTTCATTTCTTCGTTGGGTCGCACTCTCACGCGCAACAAAACTGCTGGGGAACTCCAAGACGCTTCGCCTACGACGCTGAACTCTGGTCTTGCAATGACAATGTGGTTCCAACCGTTCACAAGCGCGTAAGCGGGTACTCGGCATACAAAATATGATGCCCAATCGGCTGTTGGGCTTATGTAAAGAGATATGGCGTTCAGGGTTGTTTTGTTGTGCACGTAAACCCAGAATATGACGTTTGTAGCGTCTGAAAGGTCTATGTTCACTGTTTTTGTTGTGAATGCGACCTCTCCGCCTGTTCCAGTTAGTTTCAGTGACTGGTTGCCATGTATTACGTTTGATGTGTCTGCCGCTTGTGATGCTCCAATTCCATCTGCTCTCCAATCGGTTATGTTCTCAAAGTCTTCAAACAATTCGCCTTCGCTGAAAACAACCTGTCCGTCATCATCTTGTCCCCCATTCGAAGGCGGGTTCTCTGATGGATTTAGGGTTATGACAATTCCGCCTATGACCACAGCTAAGACAATGAAAATGATGCTTAGTTTGATTGTGTTGGAGGCTCCTTTATTCACGTTTATCCCTCGTTATAATCTATAGTTATATTTTTATTTATCACGATTATTTGATTTTAACCCTATTAAACATACCCAAAAAATACCAATCATCAACACAGCTATCCCGAAAACTCAGCTACTTCAAAACCATCAAGCCTGCCTTATCTCGTGCAGTTCCAGTAAACGATTTCTTGGTAGATGTCGGCTGTTCGAAAGTCCGAATCGTCGTAAACGATGTCTAGGGTTGACCCGTACTGGACAAGCAGGTCATTGTATGTATCCCAGATTTGCTGTGACTTCTCATCTGGTCCCCAGTATCCCCATATCTTGTCTTCTAGGTAACGCATACCCCACGCGTAATTTTCAGGGAGAACTAAGGCAGCTTGGGCACACGTTTTTCCATACTCCTCCGGATTCTCCTGCATGTAATCCCAAAATTTCTGCATCGCCTCGAAGTGCTCATCTGTTAGTATGCCGTAGGGGTTGCCTGGAGGGTCTGTGGGGTAGTTGAAGATGATTATGTAGTCTGCTCCTGCCTCGTATGAAACGAGCATGTCATAGAGCATTTCTGGTCCCGTCTTATAGCTTCCTTTCGTTTCGTTTCCTGGGACTCTGTCATTCCATACTATGATGGTTCCCCAGTCTTTCTGTTGGACGGTGGCTGCGCCTCTGCAGAGACCTATGTGTTTTGCTGTGTTGTGGTTCCATCCCAGTTCAGTGAAGATTGTGTCGTAGCCTGCGAGGTAATCAAACCAGTACAGTGCATAATCGGAAGTGAAGGCTTCAACGGAGTGTTCATTCAGTTTATCTAGTTCTATGTGGGTCCAAAGATTGTGTAGATATCTTTTTGTTGCTTCTGCGTAATCTCGGGTTACTGTTTGATTCTCGTTTTGTTCAATATACATTCTTATTGTCTGGTAGAATTCAGGGTCAACCTCTTCAATGTGGCGCCACCATGAGGTCCAGTTATAGTCAAGTTGGATTCCACCGGGCTCATCGAAAATGTAGACCCCTAAGAAACTGTCGCCCCACCGTTCTTTAGCATAGTCAAGCCACGGAGTCTGCCATGGACAAGCGGTGTCAAACCATCCAAAAAACACGATGACATCTAATCCAGTGTCAACAGCGTAATCGCAGATTATGTTTGTGGCTGTTTCATTCTTGCTTATTGGTCCTGACTGCAGCACAAACAGGTTTGAGTAGTCTTTGGTTCGGTCAATCAGCAGTTTTGCCTCCGCAGTTGTGTTACCGCAGAAAGAAACTCCAAAGTAAGGTTCCACTGATTGAATCTCTTCTTCTGGTTTTTTCGGCAAATGAATCACTATTGTCAAAACTAACGAAACAACTAGTAAACAGATGAAAATCCACTTAAGGCTAGAAATTACCCCTTGTGTCAACCCCAATCTGATCGGCCTAACCGAACTAACTAGTGTTGAACTGTTTATTTATCATTTTTCGTGTCTATGCTCAAATATGTGTTCAGGTTCTAGAGACGCCCTGTGTGGTTGTCTATAGTGTTTAGAATCGTTTCAGGCGCTCACTCTGTTCTCGAAGAAGAGCCTTGTCTGTCCCATGGTTTTGATATCCAACGCTCTAACCTTAACCATCACTGGAAAGTCTTTAACCGCTTTTCCGATGAGGAGGCAATGGCGGGGCGGAAGCTCTTGAGCTATCGATTTCACGGTTTCAGCATCCACTCTGGCAGCCTTTGACACGGTTTCGAGGTCACGTTCATTGGTGAAGTTGAAGAGGAAGATGCTGTCAGCTTGGCGGTAAATGTTCTCCTTTATCGTGTCCGGCTGGTTAGTCACAAAGTTGGTGAATAAGCCGAAGTGCCTCATCCGCGTGACAATGTCTTCCCAGTATGTTTCCCTGAGGTAGAGGTGGGCTTCTTCAGCAAACAGAAAAACGGATTTAATCCTCCACTGATTCAGAAGCTTCACAAGATTCCCGAGCGTGTACTCCAGAACAATCTGGCGGTCAACCGACGAAACATCCTTCAGGTTGATGACCAAGGCGCCGCCGTCTTTCTTGGTTTTTTCGAAAAGCTTCCCAAAATCTGTTGCCGACTCTTCGTTATCCGTGAAAAACCCTGAATTCACGAGGCTGTTGTAACGGGAGAAAAGTGCATCCCGCACATGCATGTTGCAGCTGCATCTTCTGATAGCCTCTCCAAGGTCCTGAAGTGTAAACTTTCCCCGCTGACTCAGCGATTTCCATATGTGCTTGAACTCTCGGGTCGACGTTCCCGGCAGACCGAGAGCATGAACCAGTATCTTCAAGATGACGCCTAACCCGGTTTGGGACAAGGAAACCCTGAAGTTGGCTCCTGGAGTAAGAACATGCACTCTGCCGCTATACTGGTTGCCTCCCCCCTTAGCAGACAAGCCTAAGCCCGCATATTCGCCGTTAAGGTCAAGAACCACAACCGTAGCCCCGTAATCGACAAGACCCAAAACAAGCAGCTTCGAAAGATGCGACTTTCCAGTCCCCTTTTTCCCCGTTATGATGTTGAGTCTCCCGTCAAGGTCATGAGCCGTGATGTTTAACGGTGAGCCGTCTTTGGTTTCGCCAACATTGATCGGAAGCCCGCCATCGCCGCCCACATTCCCAAGCAGAGAATTGAATGAGATCTTTGTTATTCCCGACTTGGAGCGGCAGGGAAGCCATGAAGAGTTCACGTGCAGCTTGTCGTTCACCATTGTTCCCCTGATTTTGCAGATGAGCATGCGTGCGTCCTGAATGTGGTTTATGTGGGATGAGACTCCTAGGGGGTCAAAGTTTTCGCCGTAAACCTGCTCATCGGTTGTGGAGTCGCGGAGAAGCTCTTCAAGAAGCCCGGGAACACTGGCGAACTGCACATCGATTACCTGCGCAATCAGCTTTCTGTTGACGTTAGTGTTCTCTACGAGAAGATAGTCGCCTTTTTCCACGTCGTCGCTTGGGGCGCTGAGAATCTGAAGGTTGCTTCCCTCCTTCTTGTAGAGCCTCATCTTCTATCCCTCCGCGCCTTTCCCGAATGGACCAAAAAGCAGCCGACGCACATTCGGTCTTGTAACTATCTTGAGTCCATACTGGTGGGCTATGAACCGCTGGATGCCAATCACCTCGGTGGCGGTGAAGGTTGAGAAGATGTGAGCCAAACGTAAAGTCTCAGGGTAGCTTTGAACAAGCAGGTCGCTGCCGAGAAGGCTCTGCACAGCCTCTATCCCCCTTTCTCTTGGAACCTTCCTGTCAATATCCAGCCTGAAAGAGCACACTCCCGGAGTTAGCTTCGCCACGTACACGTCTCCCAGAAGGAGAACAGGACCTGAAGACAAAGGAAAACCGTTTATCTGAAGGAGACAGGGAGGCTCAGCTTTTTCTGCATAATCAGTCAGCTTGTAGCCCGAAAACCTCAGTGTAGTGTTCTTGGAGAAAGCCAAAACTGTGCTGAGCCGATTTCTGGCAATCTCTAGGAGCCTAGCCACCTCATCCACGGGGCTGTCAGCCATTCCAGCCGTCATTGATCCGTCCCATAGGATTATGCTGTTGTATGCTGAGCAGCAGATACCCAGCTGTAGCCAGCGTTCAAGCAGGTTGCCGATTCTGGCTTGTATGTTGTTGATGCTGGGGGCTCTGGTGTCTGAGGTTTCGAAGCTGTGGCTTCTGAAGAGCTTGTAGATTTCTTTTTTGTTTTGTTCGGTTATGTGGAATGGGAAGGGTCCTATGCGTTGATACTTGTACCTGCTTTTTTCTTTCCACGCTATTGCGCCTCTTATTGCGCAGAGTACGCCTGTTTCGGTTTCTCCTATCCTTATGCTTGAAACGTCTACGGCAACAACGGGTTTTTGGTCTAGGCTGTGCTCCAGTGGAATCGTCTTTATTGTTTGTGGCTGTTGAATTCCCAGAATTGTTGTTGAATCTTCGACATGTTCTGTTGGGGGATGATTAAGGGGGGTTTCGGTGGGATGCAGGTAACTGCTTTCTATGTTTTTCATTGAGTTGTGGCTTAGTTCCATGAATGTTGGGGGGAGCTGCAGGTTCTCTATTTGGGGTGGAAAGTTATATGTTGGTGTTGTTGCATATTGTAATTGTTCAATCAATAGGATTCACCAATATGAATGTGATTTGGGTTCAACAATATTTAAATGTTGTGCATGTGCATCATGAACAATACAATAAACAATAGGGGAGAACGATGACAGAAACCACAAACCCCCCAATCCGCCTAAAAATGAAAGTAGGAAACCTAGAATTCGAAATAGAATGCCAAGAAGACCAGCTACAAGAAGCCGTAAAACGAATCCTGTCCACAGTAACAGAATACTCAAAAGAACCCACAATCATATCCGAGCGCCCACTCCCCGCGCCAAGAGCGGAAACATGCAAAAGCCTCATACAGACGCTCTGGTCAGAAGGATGGTTCGCATCTCCACATGGACTGGGGGACGTCCACAGCGAGATGGCACGCAGAGGCTTCCACTACGACCGCACCGCAGTAGCCCACGCATTAGTAGACTTGGTGAAAGACGGCTTACTGACCCGAGAAGGACAGCCCCGACGCTACCGCTACGCCCAAAAAAGACCACCCAGAACCTAGTTTTCACACGACAATTTCAGTTTAGAGGAGCTTTTGCAGTTCTTTCCACTTCTCCACGAAGTCCAGTCCTCTATCAGTTGTTACGTATGTTTTTGATTGGTTTTGCTTTTCCAGAAGTTTCCGTGATTGCAGTTCGGAGAGATACTGCTGAAGCATCTTCCATGACAGATTTGTCCCGTACATGACATGTGTCTTGTTTCTCGGCTCTGAACATAAACCGAGAATATCCGCCATGATTTCCACTCGATCTCTCTTACTGCCCATCGTCATCACAAGAACATTCTTTCCTTTTGTCAATGAAGCGTTTTTAATGTATCTGTTTTGTATTTCCGTCGAACACTTCTCTTTGCTAAATAGACCCTGTTTATGTCAGTTTCCGACGTTATAATGACTGCAGACACGGCTTGCCCGAAACAGGAAGTTTGTGGCGCCGAGGGAGGGATTTGAACCCTCGCGACCCAATGGATCACAGGCTAACCGTAGTCGGAGATTCCAGGCATGAACTTCCAATGTGGAATCTGCTCCCTACCAGATTTCCCGCAACATAGTTGCTCTAGGAGACCTCGGCACAAACACTAGAATAGCGGCAGACATGTTTTTAGTCTTTTCGAAACAGCTTTTCACTGGTTGCTACGCCACATCTTAGGATACATGCCACGTGGCATCAGAACCCGTTTGGTTTTGGCTACGAATCCGTGATCCATCTTCAGCATATTCTCGGATGAAACGGCGGCTTCTGCTATGGTTACGGCTTCTCCTTTCTGGGTGAAAACCGCAACTACATCGCCGATTTTGATTCCAGACTCCAGTGACAGCACTCCTGGCGCGGTCAGGTGGGCTCCGTGGCAAAGGGCGTCTACCGCGGAGTCTCGCACATTGATTTTGGGTATGAGTTGCAGGGCTTTTTCCATTGGGTAAACGAATTTCCTGAGTATGGTTTCGTCTTTGGTTTCTTTCCATCTGCTGAAGAGGTATGATATGTCGTGTAGGGTGACTAGGCTTTCGTCCTCTATGAATGGTCCAACTCTTGTTCTGCGTAGCTCCTGCATGTGAGCGCCGCATCCCAGAACCTCGCCGATGTCGTAGCAGAGCTTCCGTATGTAGGTTCCCGCCTCGCAGCCAACCTTGAAGAGAACGTTCCGTTCATCCATCTCTATGAACCTGTTGTAGTAGACTGTTCTTATCCGAAGCCTCCGTTTGACCGAAGAGCGTACAGGCGGTCTTTGATAGAGTGGTCCCTGAAACTCGTCTAAGACTTTTTCAACTCTGTCTTGTGGAATGTCAGAATGGAGCCTCATCATGCAGACGTACTCTTTGCCCGCCAACAGAAGCGCCTGAATTACCTTGGTAGCATCCTCTATGGCATGAGGTAGAACGCCAGTGACTTTGGGATTTCCCCGGCTGTGTTAAGCCTCAAGGGTCCCGCCGTGACCGGCACTTTCAAGGCTGAGGATCCGCTTTAGCCATGCTGTAACCTCGTGGCTTGAGGGACCAGCAGGCTTGTCCACGTTTATTATTCCGAATCGCATGTGCTCCTTGATTGGTCGTTCTTCAGGTCTGTGACCGTAGTGTGGATTTGTTTCTTCCTCAGCTTTAACTACCAAGCTTCTTGTGATTTCCCAAGGTTCTTTGGTTTCTTGCATAAGTCTTCTCCAGAAATGAAAAAAGGGTTAGGATAGGTTAAAAAAGTTAGGATGGGGTGGGCTTCACTGTCTTTGCCATTTCGTCCAGTTTGCCTGCTGACTTGAGTGCTTCAGTGACTTCCTCGTCGGTTGCGCCTCGGTTTACATCGATTTTTTCTTGAGTTGGTTCTAGGTGATTAATGTTGGCGCGTCTCCGTTTTATGCCGGATACTGTTTTGGGTCCGGTGATAAGAACAAAGTTTTTGTCTACTATGTCTACGATTATGCATTTCTTTCCTGTTTCTCGCCCTAAATTTTTGACGCAGATTCTTCCTACTTCCATTGCAGCCAACTTTAACCCTCGTCACTTTGACTGGGAGTACACATCTTTATACTTTACTCATACCAGAAAGGCAGCCAACATCCCGAATCTAGCTTGATAAGCGGAACTGCGGCAGATTAGCTCTGGGCTTGACCAGAAACACGGCGGGTTAACAGCATGTTTTGATAACCTGAATACGTACGTCAAATCCAGAAACGTTTTATCCATCGGATTCAGAATCTGAACTGAGCGCACGCATACCTCGTAATGGTTGAACATCCAAGTCTCCACCACCCATTTTGCCTTTTGCGTGCGCTCCACACCCCCATTACATTGAATAGTAAATGCTCCCCTTATGGAAACTGTGTGCTTTGGTTGCTTGGTTTTCCAGAAAAACACTATTTTCAACAATGTACCTTTATTAGGCCGCTAATATGACCGCGGCGCAAATGTATCTGACTGTGCCCTCTGTTTCGCCAATGTTTTTAAGCTGAAATAATGTGTTAATAGTTCTGTCCTAAACAGAAGAGGGTGTAGACCAGACGGCTGGGGTCGTGGTCTAGCATGGACTAAGATTCGCGCCCGGGGCGCGCGAGGTCCGGGGTTCAAATCCCCGCGACCCCACCAAAAAGTCTATTGTCGAAAAGTAATAGGTTTTTAAAGAGGCATAAAACTCATCAGAATATGTGTCATTCTACATGCCCTGATTCTTCTCACGATTGCATCAAATGCTATTTTCGAGATTTGAAAAAAGCAATCGAAGACAAGGATGCAAATAAATAAAAAAGTGGATGTGTGGGAGATATCACCACGCAGGTGAGCATCCATGCTAGACCATAACCCCACCTGAACAAGTTTTCAATCATAATTATTTTTCATAATATCACAGGACCCACGAAGAGTCTGCTGATATTTATCAATAAAAAAAGGGAGTTTGCGGGAAAAAACGGGTGATATCTCCATTAGTCCGGGGTTCAAATCCCCGCGACCCCAACAAACAGAATATTTTAATAAATAATGGATAATTTTGGCTTTTTAGGTCATTAAGGCATGAATTGAGTATTATTGGTTTGGGGTTGAATTCTAACACGTTTTT
>Ga0272441_10013990_pt1 | contig 11458 bp, 11 predicted proteins | sample SSMProp6N_FD_193582 | JGI IMG/M metagenome (GOLD analysis project Ga0272441, IMG submission 193582) | Marine sediment archaeal communities from Little Sippewissett salt marsh, Falmouth, MA, United States - SSM-Prop-6N | ecosystem: Environmental > Aquatic > Marine > Wetlands > Sediment ... | reverse complement strand
CTCTCCTCGCTCACCGGAACCGGCGTCGGGGGCCGCATCCGCAAGCAGGACGTGCTTGCTGCCGCGGAGGCGGCCACGAAGGCTGCCGAATCGGCCACACCCGCTGCGCCGCCGGCTGCTGCGCCCGCGGCCACACCCGGCGCCCCGACACCCGCACCCAAGGCGGCGAAGGCGCCCACGAGCCCGTCCCCGCTGCGCGGCACGACGCAGAAGATGTCGCGCCTGCGTCAGGTGATCGCCGACCGCATGGTCGAGTCGCTGCAGGTGTCTGCCCAGCTGACCACCGTGGTCGAGGTCGACATGACCCCTGTGGCCGCACTGCGCGCACGGGCGAAGGCCGATTTCGAGGTGCGCGAGGGCGTCAAGCTGTCGTTCCTGCCGTTCCTGGCCAAGGCCGCGCTCGAGGCGCTCACGGTGTACCCAGCGCTCAACGCGACGATCGACCTGGAGAGCAAGCAGGTGACGTACTCCGACGCCGAGCACCTGGGCATCGCCGTCGACACCGAGCGCGGGCTGCTGGTGCCGGTCATCCGCGACGCCGGTGACCTGAACATCGCCGGGCTGTCCCGCAAGATCGCCGACCTGGCCGAACGCACCCGCACCAACAAGATCACCCCCGACGAGCTGTCCGGGGGCACGTTCACCCTCACCAACACCGGCAGCCGGGGTGCGCTGTTCGACACCCCGATCATCAACCAGCCGCAGACCGGCATCCTGGGCACCGGGGCGATCGTGAAGCGTCCGGTGGTCGTACCGGACGCCTACGGCACCGACTCGATCGCGGTGCGCCAGATGATGTACCTGGCCCTCACCTACGACCACCGCCTGGTGGACGGCGCGGACGCGGCGCGGTTCTTGACCGCGGTCAAGGAGCGACTCGAAGAGGGCGCCTTCGAGGGCGACCTCGGGCTGTAGTCGATGCGTGTTGCGGTAGCCGGCGCGTCCGGCTTCATCGGTGGGGAGCTGGTGCCTCGATTGCGCTCGTCCGGGCACGACGTGCTGCGGCTGGTGCGCGGGCCGGCCACTCGCCCGGACGAGGTGTCGTGGAACCCCGCAGCCGGCACGATCGACCTCGACGGGCTTGCGTCGGTCGACGCGATCATCAACCTGGCCGGGGCAGGGGTAGGCGACCGTCGCCGCACGAAGGCGTACAAGAAGGTGCTCTACGACAGCCACGTCGGCTCCGCCGCAGTGCTGGCCCGAGCAGCGGCCGAACTCGCGCCCACCCTGACAACACTGGTCAGCGTCGGTGCCATGGGCTACTACGGCAACGACACGCACGGTCGCCGGCTGGTCGAGGACTCCGCGCCGGGCTCGGACTTCCTGGCCCGGATCCTCGTCGACAAGGAGCAGGCGACCACCGTTGCCAGCGAGGCCGGGGTACGCGTCGTGCTGCCGCGGCTCACCCTGGTGATGGGCTCTGCGGGCAGCACCATGGGACGGCGCCTCCTCCCCCTGGCCAAGCTCGGCCTGCTCGGCCCGCTCGCCGGGGGGCGCACGATCTGGCCCGTCGTGTCGGTGCAGGACACGGCACGAGCCATCGAGCACATGCTCACCAACGAAGAGACCTCGGGCCCCTACAACGTGTCGGCACCGGAGGTGACCACGAACGGAGAGTTCACCCGACTGCTGGGGCAGGCGGTGCACCGCCCGACCGTGCTGCCTGTTCCCAAGTTCGCCCTCACGATCGTCCTTGGCGAGTTCGCCGACGACGTGCTGGCCGACTTCAACGTCGACCCGCAACGCCTCATCGACTCCGGCTTCACGTTCGAGCACCGAGACGCCGAGGCCGTCGTCGGGGCGTGCATGCTCTAGCCGAAGACCCACTCGCTGCCGGTCGAGTCAGGCACGAGCCGGGCCTGCCACGTCTCCGACTCTACGCCGGGAAGCTCCGCGACGGTACGTCCAGAGTCGTCGACGAGCCGGTAGGGCTCCAGCCGGTCGGTGACCTCGACGGTGAGCAACGCCCCGTCCTCGCTGACGAGCGTCGCCTCCTCGACGACGAAGACGAGGGCGTCGGGACGCACGCCTTGCTCGTCGTATGCGGCATCGAGCTCGAGGTCGCTGGCCAGACCGGGGCTGCGTGGGTCGTAGACCTCGCAGAGCAGCGACGTCTGCCCGGTCAGCAGCGCAGCGGTTCGGCGCACGTAGAGCGCCCGCACGACCTCGGCCCAGTCATCGGCCAGGGGCGGAGTCGACTCCGGCGCTGACCCCGGGGCCCCGCACAGCTGCGTCCCTTCAGGTGCGGGGCCCGGCGAGGGCGCAGGTGTCCCCGGCGCGGGCGAGCCCGACGGATCGCCGGTCGCCGCAGGCATCGGCGCCGCCGAGGCCCGGGTGGGTGTCGGGTCGGTCGTCGGCGTGGGGAGAGCCGAGGGCGTCGACTCGTCGTCGGACGTGGAGACGATCGCCGCGACGCCGACGGCGACCGCAACGAGCACCAGAGCCAGCAACAGCCATGGCCAGCGCGCACGGGTGGGCGTGGGCGGCGACGACGAGGGCTCGTCGAGAGGGGTCGGGTCGCCCAGCGCGACCGGCTCCACCTCGCTCAGCAGCCGGTCCGCCACCGTCGACGGGTCGGCATCCCCATCGACCAGGTCGGCGACGAGGGCACTGAACGATGTGTCGCCCAGCGCCGCCGCCTGCTCGGCAAGCAGGCTCAGCAGGTCGCGGCGGTCCGCGGACGCCGAGGGCGCTGACGTCTCCCGCGGTGCCAGGGCGTGCAGAGCGGCGGCCATCCCCGTCTCGCTCAACCGGGGGCGCCCCTCGTCGTCGACCGTGACAACCTCGGCGCGAACGGTGCCGTGCGCGAGTCCCGCCGAGTGCAGCGCCGCCAGCGCCTGCGCCACCGGAACCACCACGGTGACCACCTGGCCGGGCGCAGCGGGTGGCGCGGGCAGTGTGTCGAGCCGCCACGCCCGGGTCGCGACGACAAGCACGTCGTCCTCCGCCGCCAGGCTGACCGGCCGGTCGAGGTTCTCCTCGCTCACCGCAGAGAAGGGCTGGAGCGAGTCGGCCACCGCGGCACGCTCCTCGTCGTCCATCGACCCGAGGAGTCGCAGCAGAACTCTGTCGCGTGAGGCCACGTCGACGGCGGTCAGGTAGTCCGGGGAGTCCGCCCGCTGTGCGCGGCCGGTCACGACGAAACCCGAGACCTCCGGCAGCTCATCGTCGGGCACACGTCCATCGTGGCAGAAGCCGCGTCAGCGGCTCGCGCGCCGTCCACCGGGCGACGCGCGAGCGTAGCCCGACAGGTACGGTCGGCCCGTGCACGACGACCCTTCCCCGACCGAGGCCGACGTCGTCGTCGTGGGGGCCGGGCTGGCCGGGCTGGCCTCTGCGCGGTCGCTCGTCTCAGCCGGGCTGGCTGTGATCGTGCTGGAAGCAGCCGACGGGGTCGGGGGTCGCGTCCGTACCGATGTGGTCGACGGCTTTCGGCTCGACCGTGGGTTTCAGGTTCTGAACCCGTCCTACCCCTCTGTGCCGACGTACGTCGACCTTGACCGCCTCGATCTGCAGTCGTACCTCTCCGGCGTGCTCATCTCGCTGGGAACCCGCCACCACCTGGTCGCCGACCCGCGCCGCTACCCGAAGGCCGCCGTCTCGACCGCGCTGGCACCGGTGGGCACCCTGGCCGGCAAGCTGCGGCTGGCCTCGCTGGCACTCGCCACGTCGCGCCGAGACCCCGCCGCCGACCTCAGCGTTGCCGAGTCCACGACCGCCGAGGCCCTTCAACGGCGAGGGATCGAGCCCGACACGGTCGAGCGTCTGCTGCGCCCGTTCCTCAGCGGGGTCTTCCTGGAGGACGGTCTGACCACCTCGTCGAGGTTCTTCGACTTCGTCCTCCGCTCGTTCGTCAAGGGCTCCCCAGGACTGCCCGCGGCGGGCATGCAGGCGCTGAGCGACGAGGTCGCCCGCGGGCTCCCGCCGGGGACGGTTCGGCTGGGTACACCCGCCCGCCGGGTGAGCCGCAACCGCATCACGACCGAGGACGGCGAGCTCAGCGCCCGGGCCGTCGTGGTCGCCGTCGACCCACAACGCGTCGACGACCTGCTCCCAGGCTTCTCCGCGCCGCGCATGCGCTCGGTCACGACCTGGTACCACACGACACCCGGAGTGCCCGGATCTGTGCTGGCTGCTGGTCTGCCGGTGCTGCTGGTCGACGGCGAGCGGCGCGGACCCGTGGTGAACACCTCCGTGCTGAGCACGGTGGCCCCGACGTACGCACCGCCGGGGGCCACCCTCGTCTCGTCGTCGGTGCTGGGCACCACTGGCGCGGCCGCGGACGAAGCAGCCGTGCTGGCGCACCTGCAGACCCTGTACCGGCGCAACACGCAGGACTGGCAGCTGGTCGAACGAGTCGCTGTGCCTGCAGCCCTCCCGGCCATGCCGGCGCCGCTCACCCTCGACCGGCCTGTGCGCTATGTCGAGAACACCTACGTGTGCGGTGACCACCGAGCCACCGGCTCGATCGAGGGGGCGCTGCACTCGGGCCGAAGGGCCGCCGAGGCTGTCATCGCCGATCTGGCTGCGTCCTGAACACTGCCTGAGGGGTGCCGACATGAGCGCAGCGGAACCGACGATCCTGGCCACGTCCGGCGGGTTTCTCCCCGGGGGCCGCACGTTCCTGCGTCCCGGGCCGCTCATCGACCACGCCCTCGACCTGGCGCGACCCGGTGACCCGGGGCGCACCGTTCGCGTGGCGGCGTTGAACACCGCGGGTGGAGACCAGGCGGTGTGGGCCGCCCGGCTGCACGAGAGCTTCTACGGGCGCGACGACGTTCGACTCACGGTCGTCTCGCTCTTCCCCATGCCCAACGTCGACGACCTGGCCGAGCACCTGCTCGCCCAGGACGTCATCTGGGTCGGTGGCGGGTCGGTGGCCAACCTGCTCGCCGTCTGGGACGTGCACGGCCTGCGGCCGGTCCTGCGTGAGGCCTGGCATCGGGGGGTCGTGCTGTCAGGGGTGTCGGCAGGCTCGTTGTGCTGGCACGTCGGAGGCACGACCGACTCCTACGGTCCACGCCTGCGTGCAGTGACCAACGGGCTCGGGCTGCTGCCCTACGGCAACGGGGTGCACTACGACAGCGAGGCCGAGCGTCGTCCGCTGCTGCACCGGTTGGTCGCCGACGGCACCCTGCCCCTCTCCTACGCCACCGATGACGGCGTCGGCCTGCTCTACCGGGGCACCGACCTGGCCGAGGTCGTCAGCGACCGACCGGAAGCACTCGGCTACCGGGTCGAGCGCACGGCCGACGGCGGTGTCATCGAGACGGTGCTGCGACCACGTCGTCTCGACCGGCCGGCGCAGTAGCCGCCCCTTGCGAAGGTTCGTCCTCGCGGGCCAGCCTGCTCGGCCACCACACCTTGGGTCCGATGTCGTACACCAGGGCCGGGACGAGCAGCGACCGAACGATGAGCGCGTCGATCAGCACGCCGGCTGCCACCAAGAAGGCGATCTGGGCGAGGAACAGGATCGGCAGCACGAACAGCGCGCCGAAGGTCGCCGCGAGCACGATGCCTGCGCTCGTGATCACCCCACCGGTGACGGCCAGGGACTTCAGGATGCCTCGCCGGGTGCCGACCTTGATCGTCTCCTCGCGTGCCCGCGTCATCAAGAAGATGTTGTAGTCGATACCCAGCGCAGCCAAGAAGACGAAGGCGAAGAGCGGCACGCTCGGGTCAGCCCCGGGGAAGTCGAAGATCGTGTTGAAGACGATCGCACCCAGCCCCAGCGTCGCGAAGTACGACACGACGACGGTGCCGATCAGCAGGACCGGCAGCAGCACCGAGCGCAGCAGCGCCATCAGCACGAGCAGGATCACCAGCAGAACGACCGGGATGATGACGAACAGGTCACGCTGCGCGGCTGCCTGGGTGTCGAGCTGAACCGCGGTGAGCCCGCCGACCAGGGCCGCGGGCGACACCGCGTCAAGGCCACTGCGCATCTCGGTCACGGTCTGCTCGGCCTCGTCGGAGTCCGCCGCCGCCTCCAGCGTGACGTCGAGCTGCACGAGCCCGTCGACGGTCGCGACGTCGCCGGTGACAGGGTCCGTCACCGGCACCACGGAGGCCACGCCGTCCACCTCGGTCAGGGTCAAGGTCATCGCGTCGATCTCGTCCGCCGGGCCGATGACGGTGGCCGGGCTGCCGGAGCCTGCCGGGAAGTGCCGTGCGAGCGCCTCCTGGCCCCTTGTCGACTCGACCTCGGCGAGCAAGAAGTCTGACTGCGCGACGCCCTCGGCCTTGAACGTCGGCAGGAACGCGGCCAGCGCGAGCAGGCCGAGGGACACGACGATCCAGATGGGGCGATAGCGGCGTCCCACGAAGCGGGCGACGCGTCCCCAGATGCCGCGCACCTCGGTGGGGGCCGTGCCGTAGGCGGGCCGGAACGGCCAGAAGGCCCCGCGGCCGATGAGCACCAGTGCCGCGGGCAGGAACGTCAGCACCGACAGCATGGCGAAGACGATGCCGACTGCAGCCACCGGACCGAGGCCCTGCGTGGAGTTGAGCTCGCTGAGCAGCAGGGCCATGACCCCGAGGACGACGGTTCCGCCTGAGGCCAGAATCGCCTCGTAGGTTCCCTTCAAGGTGGCACGCATGGCGTCGTACTTGCTGTGGTGACGGCGCAGCTCTTCGCGGAACCGGGACACCAGCAGCAGCGAGTAGTCGGTCGCCGCACCGACCACGAGGATGAACAAGATGCCTTGGCTCTGGCCGTTGAGCGTCAGCACGTCGCTGTCGGCGAGGGCGTAGATGACCGCTGAGGCCGCTCCGAGCGCCAGCACGGAGGCGAAGAGCACGAGCGCTGGGAGCACGGGGCTGCGGTAGACGATGAGCAGGATGACCAGCACGACGCCGAAGGTGACGAGCAGCAGGATGCCGTCGATCTCCCCGAACGCCTCACCGAGGTCGGCCAAGAACCCCGCCGGTCCGGTGACGTAGCTCGCCGCCCCGTCGATCTCGATCGAGCCGTCGCTTCCCACGATCGCTCGGATCTGCTCGACGTACTCGCGCGTCTGCGTGGCCTCGGAGGCGTCCAGGCCCACGATCACCTGCACGGCCTCGCCGCTCTCGGACGGGACCGGCCCGACCGGCTCGCCCACGACCCCGTCGATCGCGGCGATCTCGGCCACGTCGGCACCCACGACGGCCAGGTCGTCCGGGGTGACGGCTCGGTCGAGCTCGTACACCACGACGGCGGGAATGACGTCCTCGTTGTTGAACGCCGACGCCAGCTCGCTCACCTGGGTCGACTCGGCATCGGCCGGCAGGAACGACGCCGAGTCGTTCTCCTGCACCTCGCTCAGCAGCCCCGCGTACTGCCCCAGCGGCCCGCCGATCGCGAGCCACGCGAGCAGCACCAGGGCCGGGAGCAGCCAGCGCAACCGCCGGGTCTTGCGGGGTGCCTGGTCAGCGGGTGCCTCGGGCGAGTCTGTGGAGGTCATGCCGTACTCCGAAATTAGTTGTCGAGTTGAAGATTCGCCTGCGAAGCATCAGCATGGTGGCCGATGAGCGCGAACGCAACCCCGAGCGACGACCTGGGCGGCTGGCCGACGGGGCGTCTGCTGTCCATGGCTGCTCGGCTCGTCGAGGGCGCGTGGGCAGCGCGGCTGGCGGAGCAGGGGCTCACGCATGCCGGACTGATGGCTCTGCACGAGCTCGACAACGAAGGCCCGTTGGCGGTGCACGACCTCGCTGCTCGCTGCCAGGTGACACCGCAGACCATGACCCGCACGGTGGACCGCCTCAAGCGCGACAGCCTGGTCGAGCGCCAGCGCGCCCAGCATGACCGCCGAACCGTCGAGGTGTCGTTGACTCCGGGCGGCCGGCGGGCCTACCTCCAGGCAGCCGACATGTCGGCTGCTGAGCCTGAGCTGCTCGGCGGGGTCGTCGACCTGCCGCTGCTACGGGCGAACCTGATGGCGATCGTCGAGCACCTGCACCACGGTTCCGGGCGTACGCTGCCGTAGATGATCGGGCCCGACGTCGTGGTGCGGCGCCTCGAGCTGTCGAACAGCTACCAGCCGTACCGGCAGACCTGGGACCTGCAGCGTGAGCTGCACCGCCAACGTGTCGCCTCCGAGATCGCAGACACGCTGCTGCTGCTGGAGCACGAACCGGTCTTCACCGCCGGGCGGCGCACCGAGCCACTCGAGCGGCCGCCGCCGGGCGCGACCCGCGGCGCCGAGGTCGTGGATGTCGACCGGGGCGGCAAGATCACCTGGCACGGGCCGGGCCAGCTGGTCGGCTACCCGGTGGTGCGCCTGCCCCAGCCACTCGACGTCGTCGACTTCGTCCGCTCGCTGGAAGGTCTGCTCATCGACGTCTGCGCTGACCTCGGGGTGGTCACCGCCCGAGTGGCCGGCCGCAGCGGGGTCTGGGTTCCTGCTGATGAGCGCGGCCCGGAGCGCAAGGTGGCCGCCATCGGCATCCGCGTCTCCCGCGGTGTGACGATGCACGGGTTCGCGATCAACGCCGACTGCGACCTGTCGTGGTTCTCCGCCATCGTCCCCTGCGGCATCGCCGACGCCGGCGTCACGTCGTTGAGCGCCGAGGTGGGCCGGCCGGTCTCGGTGCTGGAGGTCGCCGACGGTGTCGAGCGGCGCCTGCGCCAGGGCCCGGCGGGCGGTGAGCAGCCACCGGTCGCCGCGGCGGCGCCGGTGGCGCACCGCACGTAGGGTGGCGTCGTGACAGTCGTTCCCGAGGGCCGGCGCATGCTCAGGCTCGAGGTCCGCAACAGCGCGGTCCCGATCGAGAAGAAGCCGGAGTGGATTCGTACCCGGGCGAAGTTCGGCCCGGCGTACTCCGAGATCCGCAGCCTCGTGCAGTCGGACAACCTGCACACGGTCTGCCAGGAGGCCGGCTGCCCCAACATCTACGAGTGCTGGGAAGACCGCGAGGCGACCTTCTTGATCGGCGGCGACCAGTGCACCCGACGCTGCGACTTCTGCCAGATCGACACCGGCAAGCCGACCGACCTGGACCGCGACGAACCACGGCGGGTCGCTGAGTCGGTGCGCACCATGGGCCTGCGCTACGCCACGGTCACCGGTGTCGCCCGAGACGACCTTCCCGACGAGGGCGCCTGGCTCTATGCAGAGACGATTCGAGCCGTGCACGACCTCAACCCAGGCACGGGCGTGGAGATCCTGGTGCCCGACTTCTCCGGCAACCCAGCCCTGCTCGGTCAGGTGTTCGACGCCCGTCCAGAGGTGTTCGCCCACAACGTCGAGACGGTCCCACGGCTTTTCAAGCGCATTCGCCCTGCGTTCTCCTACGAGCGTTCGCTGGACGTCCTTCGCCAGGGCCGGGCGGCCGGGCTGGTCACCAAGTCCAACCTCATCCTCGGGATGGGCGAGGACCGCGACGAGGTCGTGCAGGCGCTGGTCGACCTGCACGACGCCGGCTGCGACCTGGTGACGATCACCCAGTACCTGCGCCCGTCCGCGCGCCATCATCCGGTGACCCGATGGGTGACGCCAGCGGAGTTCGAGGCCTTCGCGGCCGAGGCGGAGCGAATCGGCTTCGCGGGGGTCATGTCTGGTCCGCTCGTGCGTTCGTCCTACCGAGCCGGGCGCCTGTACCGGCAAGCCGTCGAGCGCCGTCAGCCGGCCGCTCCCGCCACCGGCTGACGGGGACTACCCTGGCGACCTCGTGGCCAAGAAATCGGAAGTGACCCCCGCCGACGCACCGAAGAAGCAGCGCTTCGGGCGCATGCGGCAGATCGGTCAGGCCTACAAGATCGCTTCGCGCACCGACAAGCGCCTCGGTCTGTACACGTTCGGCTCTGCCGGCGTCATCATGGCGATCAGCATCCTGCTGGCCGTTCTCGTGGGTCCATGGTTCTTCTGGGTGCTCGTGGGTCTCCCCATCGCCTTTCTGGTGGGCACCATCATCTTCACCCGGCGGGCCGAGGCTGCGGTCTACAGCCAGATCGAGGGCCAACCGGGCGCTGCGGCGTCGGCCCTGCAGACCCTGCGGCGAGGCTGGTTCGTCGAGCAGGCGATCGCCGTCAACCGCCAGCAAGACGTGGTGCACCGGGTGATCGGCAAGCCCGGCATCGTGCTCGTCGGCGAGGGGACGAGCACGCCTCGCGTCAAGAACCTGCTGGCCCAGGAGCACAAGCGGCACGCCCGGCTGGCCGGCTCGGTGCCGATCACCGACATCATCGCCGGCAAGGAGGAGGGGCAGGTGCCGCTGCGCAAGCTCGGCCGCACCGTGCAGAAGCTGCCTAAGGCGATCACACCGGCCGAGATGACCGACGTTCGCAACCGACTGCGGGCCATGCCCTCGGGGGCCAACCAGCTGCCGATCCCGAAGGGCCCGCTGCCGAAGAACGTGAAGCTGCCGAAGGGCTCGATGCCGCCTCGGTGACGCTGCCGTCTGCGCTAGCCAGCGCCTCGCGGTCCGTTCACGACGACGGTGCCGACTGCGAGGTCGTGCCACCCTCGGCGGTCGGCGTCGGCCACCAGCGGCGGGATCACGAGCGCGATGAGCACGGTTCGGATGAGCGCGTTCCACAGGCCGACGGGGCGCCGGTCGAGCCGGATGACCCGCAGGTTGAGCAGGTGCTGGCCGGGACTCGCGCCGCTCAGCCCGGTGGCGAGCGTGACGATGACCGCCCAGGCAACCAGCGGCCACAGCTGGGCAAGGGAGCCTGGCGTCCACGGGCTGGTGCCGCGGGCGACGAGGAGTACGACGAAGCTGGCTGCGAACCAGTCGATGAACAGGGCCGCGACACGGCGTCCCCAGCTGGCGACGGCGCCGGGCCCGCTGGTCGGCAGGCCGAGCCGCACCCCCGGGTAGCGCGATCCACTCGGCTCACGACCCTGCGCTGGCTGCATGATCACAGGCTAGGCAGACTGGGCGGGTGGCTTCGCGCTGGCATCGGTCCGTAGCAGCACTGGTGTGCGCCGGACTCCTCGTCGCCGGGTGCGGGGACGGGGACGACGGGGAGGACGGGGGCGTCCAGCAGCGAGACCGGCTCTCCTCCCCCGATACCGCCGCCCTTGTCGAGCAGGCGTTGGCCGCCCGGGCGAAGAACGACTCAGCAGAGTTCGCCTCGCTCGTGGCGACGGCCGCCGAGGCCTGCCCCGACGGCGGCACCGCGGGTCGTCTCGGTGAGGTCGCCGTTATCGCCGCCCGGTGGTCCTCGGCGCTGCAGGACGGCCGACCCAAGGTGCAGGCGGTAACCGAAGACCAGCTCGCCGGGGTCGACTGGGACGCGCTCGTGCAGGGCTGCGACGGGTCGTAACACGGGAGAAACAGATGCGTCACGGTCGGGAAACTGCTCGTGCCTACCTTGCTCACGTGCGCCCAGACCGGGCGCGATCGTCATGTTGTCGCGACAGCCCGGCGCGGAGCCGGGACAGGAGGACTGATGTTCAACAACGGCGACGAACTGCAGAAGTTCGTCAGGGACGAGGGCGTCGAGTTCATCGACGTCCGGTTCTGTGAC
>Ga0272441_10013989_pt1 | contig 11458 bp, 7 predicted proteins | sample SSMProp6N_FD_193582 | JGI IMG/M metagenome (GOLD analysis project Ga0272441, IMG submission 193582) | Marine sediment archaeal communities from Little Sippewissett salt marsh, Falmouth, MA, United States - SSM-Prop-6N | ecosystem: Environmental > Aquatic > Marine > Wetlands > Sediment ... | reverse complement strand
TGTCAGGTTTTGATGGTCCAGTCCGGATAATAATTCCGGTTCAATCCAATTCAATTTACAGCGCGACCAGGCGCACATATACGCCGGACTTGTTTGTCTGTTCCAGTTGCCCCCGCCCATAATACCCCACTCGCCGATACCTGGCGAGCTGTTTGCGCCCGTGTCATACAAGTCGGGCAGATTGAGGACATGCCCCATTTCATGACACATCGTTCCAATGGGCCTGATAAATCCATTTTGAACATCGGCCATGTTAAAATAAAATTGTTCCGTTGTTACGAATAATTTCTTGACAACGGTATTGTCCAGCATGAGAAAACCATCGGAATTAACCGGGGCGCTCGAGTCGATTTTATTTACCTGATAAGGAGTTAATGTCGTCTGGAATGACCAGAAATGGTTGTTTGAGCCTTCCGTCCAGCCCTCCATGATCAAAATAACGCAATCGACAACGCCGTCATTATCCCCGTCAAAAGCCGAAAAGTCCACCTGGTCATCTACGTGCTGCGCGATTTCCACCAGAGTGGCCGCCGCGCTTTTTTTGGTGTCATAACTTCCATCACCACTGCATCCGTCAACATAATAGCTGTATGCATTTGACGTGGTTGTCCAGTCCACAATGCTTGACTCATCCCCGGTAAAAGAAAAATTTCCCCGTGATATTTCCCGGTAATAATCATTTACACTTTTATGATAAGTGACGGGTAATTGCGGCTGACCGGCAAGCGGATTTAAATGTTCCTCAAATAAAAGACGGCTGAAATGTTGTTTTGTATATTTATGCTCCGGCATATTGGCCGGCAGCGCGCCGGGAAAATCCACCAAAAAGACCACCGGCTTAAAAACAGGACCGGGTGGAATAACTTTTGTGCCGGACTGATTGAATCGCATGCTCTGAAATGAACTGGTTTGATCAAAATTTCCGGTATTTTCGTTATTGATCCTGTTGATAAAGCCTTGCCGCATCATGACAGGATCGACATAGCCCGTTGGCGCATCTTTGCCGACAATATTTTCGGTCGGCGTCAGATTTTTGTTGTGATCAAGCCGCGCGTAATACCACCAAATGTTATTATCTTTATCAATGCGATCGATAATAACATTTCCGTCCAGGGTCTGTATCCATTTCCCATGTTCATCACCGAACATTTGGACTTTGATTTCGTAACCGTCCGGTTGATATACCGAATACTGCATAGGCGGCGCTGTTTCTCCGAATAAGGAATTTGTGAACAACGTCAGCAAAACAAAAAGAAACTGTTTTTTCATCATACCCTCCGTTTTTGATGCTTGAACATGATTGTTGTTTACAAGTTTATAATTATACTGGTTTTTTAAAGGAAAACGTTCTTGTTTGAATGTACCCTGAAAAAATTATTTTTACCGTATTGCGTATAGAGTAATCGAAAGTAGTGAAGGAGATAATTTTTTTAGTATGTACTGTAAAATATAAATTTTACATCTAACACCCACCTGTAAATTAATATAATGATATTTTTTTTAAATGCAAGAAAATTATTTTTTTTCAAGATATTTTTTCTGATGAAAACAACTTTTTTTACAGATTAAGAGATTTAATAAGTACAATCGATTCCCGCGGACCATTTTTAGTGGACTAAAACACCCGTTTGTTGTGTTACTATGTTAATTTAACTTTTATCTATATTTGATTTTTTTATTTCTAAATTATTGTTAAATTATTTTGATACCATAGACATAAATGAATTTTATTATGGAGGAATCAATGAAACGTTTTAGATTTATTTTCATCCTTGTTCTGGTATTGTCTTTTTTACTCACCTCTATACCTGTTTTTTCCCAGCCGGGAAAGGTCCGCAAGAGTTTAAAAGCCGGCGTGTCGCAAACGCTTGGGGTTGACACCGAAATTACAATCATTTACAGCAGACCGGGCGTAAAAGGCAGAAAGATCTGGGGAGGCCTTGTCCCTTACGGGATGGCGCCAGGTAACAATTACTCCAAGGATAAGCCCTATCCGTGGCGGGCCGGGGCTAATGAAAATACAACGATCGAGTTCAATAAAGATATTTTAATAGAAGGGCAGAAATTACCGGCCGGTAAATATGGCATTCACATGATCCCGGGAGAAAAAGAATGGACCGTTATATTCAGCAAGAATAATTCCGCGTGGGGCAGTTTTGCATATAACCAGGAAGAAGACGCGTTACGGGTTAAAGTAATGGCCGTTGAAGCGCCTTTTCAGGAATGGCTGAGTTTCGGTTTTGATGAACTGGCCGGGACTTCGGTAACCGCTTTCCTGCGCTGGGAAAAGCTCAAGGTCCCGTTCAAAGTTAAATTGGCTGAATAGTGCTAAAATATTTACCGGTCAATAAAAAATTGACTCAAGTATTTGTATATTTGATTATTTTATTCAAGTTTATAAACTGATTGGCTGGGCAAAAAAAGTTCAGCCGATTTTTTCAATAATAATTTTTCGGGATATGATCCAAATTTTCCTTGTCAAACGAGGGGGAAAACCAAAAAACGATATCGATGAAAAGATGCACCAACATACCACTATTATTTTTTTTCAGCTTTACCCGTTTGTTCTCTCAAAACCGGAAAACGGCTTAATAATAGCGATATATTTTCGTCACCCTGCCGGTTAATCAAAACATCCAGCCGAACGTAAAGGTGAATGTGGGTAAAATAGGTATAAAGGCGGGCCAGGGGGACAAAAACCAGTCATGGCCGGGACTTGTATGTTCCAGGCTCGACCAACTGTAAATAAAAAGTGTCTGATTTAACCGGATATCGTAAAACAACCTGCTGATCTGTTTTTGGTAACCCAGAGTCAAATACGGGCACAAATTGAAAAAATGGACTTTGGAATACCTGTTATAATAATCCCATAGTTTAAAAAAACCGCCAATATATAGATTTTGGGGCTTGATATTCAGTTTACGGAACAGGAAATAATTACTGCCGGCGTGCAATTGTCCGGCAAAAGCAAGCTTGTTCACGTATCCCAGGGACAGGCGTGATTCAATAGCGAGATTGGGATTGAAATAATATCCTCCGCAAACGGACAACCCGTATTCCAAACCGGACATGATGGGGAGGTATCGTTTGACGTCATCCTGTACCTGAAAGGCTGCGGGTAATGCCAGGGGATTGATACCGGCATAAAATTTGGAAACAGTGGGTAATTCAGGATTCTTTACTTTATTTGCATTTAATCCCTGCTGTGAGAAAACCATCCCCGAAAAAAATAACAGTACCAATAGTGTGGTTTTCAGTGTTTTCATTCGTAAACTCCAATGCGATAATATTCGACGCGTTCAATACCCTGTCCGCCGACCCGTATTGTTCCAGCCGGGTCAGCAATATAACAATTACCGGAATAGGAATTTTCCTCTTCATCGCCGCAGCGATTGGCAATAATGGCCCAGGCGTTAAATTGCCGGGCGACCGCGTCAATGCGGAATTCCAGTGCGTCCGACGCCAGTGCGTGGATGATTATTTTAATATTGTCACCGACCAGTTCCCTGACCAGTTTCACACTTTGAATATCCGAGCAAATGATCATACCGGTTTTTATGCCATCAATCGTGACGACTGTTTTTTGTTTTCCCGGCGTAAACCCGCTTTTCTCATCCCAGTTGATTAAGCTCACTTTGCTGTGTACGGCCTCAATCTCCCCTTTTGGATTTAATAAAACAAGCGAGTTGTAAAAATTTTCGCCTTCATCCGATCGCTCCGTCAAACCAAAGGCGATATACATATTCAGCGAGTCGGCCAGCGCGCCGATTTTATCGGTTGCCGGGCCGGGTATAGTCTCGGCAATATTCTTCTGATAGGCGACCGGGTTAACGGGATCGTAATACCAGCCCAGAATGGTTTCGCCAAAAACGACCAGCCGGGTTGCCGGCTTTTCCGTTTTGATCCGCCGGAGAATACCGGTCATCTTTTGCAAATTTTCCTGTTTGTCCCTGGAACAGGACATACAAACCGATGCCACGTTCAGATGCTTTGTCGCTTTGCTGTCATCATATTCCAGCGGCGCCCCGGAAATATCCATCAGACCCTGAATGATTCTGTCCGAATCTCCGCATGCCGCGATAAACAGTACGATGAACAGGAGGGGGAGGGTAATCAGTTTTTTTCGCATTTTGTTCACATTCCTAAATAGTGTTCGTCAGCCTTGGAAAATTTTTAAGATTGAAAAGTTTGATATAAAGTGAATGTGCATTGAATTTAATACTGTAGACCTTTATAATTTAACTTTATTTTGGGACTTTTCAAGTGGAATTTTTTCAGGTATTGTTCATATTTACCGAATGCGGGGATGCGAAAAAAGAAATATTGGGTAGAATTGTTGAGATAGTCTGGTGAAAGAGGCAAAAATGATAAAAGAATATATCTCATGCCGGTATTTTTTTTTATCACCACCATGGTCATGTCATCCATTTGTGGCTGGTTACCCGCGTGGTTTTTTACTGCCGATATGATTTTATCGATCAACTCTGTGGCAGATAGACCCATTTTTTCGCTGACTGTTTGAATGACATTTTGTTCGCCGAATTCATTTTCAGCGCCATCCATTGCTTCGGTTATACCGTCCGAGTAGATCAACAGGATGTCGTTTTCAAAAAAGAAAATTGTTATTTTCCCTTTGAAATAATTAGTGCCGGTTTATCCCGTAATAAATACGCGTGACAAACCGTAATGTCAGCAAGTTACGATGGCTCCGCTTATCATAGTTTTTTCAATAATCCGTCCCGGTTTTCATATATCTTAACAATTGAATTGGCAATATCATTCATATCTTGTTTGCTTCCGAGCAGCATTTTTTGACTGAACCACACGGCCTCCCGGCATAATTGATCATTATCCGGTAAATTATTTATCTGCTCTCGGTATTCCTGTAATCTTTGTTTTGAAAACAGACGCTGATACCCTTTTGAATTTAACGCTTCTTCAATGAGTCCGTACTTGTACTGCGGGCCATACCCGCCGGAACAGGGGATACCTTCGGCTTTAAGCGCATTAATGAATTTTTCACGGGGCAGACCGTCAAAATATTCTTTTTTATAGCGAAACGGATAAAGATGATAAGCCGACCGTGTCGCGCCGTCACTCAGCTTGTAGGGAATGATCCCGGGTATGTCTTTGATTAACGATGTCAGATAAAGCGCGTTTTCCAGCCGCAAATCCGCGTCCCTCCGGATACGTTTCATTTGCGACATTAATATCACCGCCTGAAATTCCTGCATCCGGCGGTTACTACCGCGTGTGGGATATGGACTTGTCCGTTCGACACTTCCGTATGCCCGTCCGCAATTGTGGAACGAGTAACAGCGGTCCATGACCTTTTCATCATTGCCGACAATGGCGCCGCCTTCGCCCGCCGGAAGGTGCTTGGAATTCTGGAAACTGAAACAACCGAGGTCTCCCAGCGTTCCGCATTTTTTCCCACGGTATTCCGCCAGCCACGCCTGGCAGGCGTCTTCGATAACGACCAGATTGTGCTTTTGGGCAATGGCATTGATCCTGTCCATATCCGCGGGCAGCCCCAGAATATGCACCGGCAGGATCGCTTTTGTCCGTTCCGTAATACGTTCTTCGATTTTGGCGGGGTTCATGGTGAACGTCTCCTGGTCCGTGTCCACGAAAACCGGTAAAGCTTTGGACAATAAAACCACATTATACGTGGCGATAAACGTATACGGCGCGACCAGCACTTCATCTCCGGCGTCAACACCCAGTACGTGCATTGCAACAAGTAACGCGGTTGTGCCGCTGGCCGTGGCCAGACAGCGTTTCGCGCCCATCATTTTGGCATATTTTTTCTCAAACTCGGTCACTTTATTGCCCTGTCCACGATACCAGTTGCCGCTTCTTAACACGGAGAGAATTTCATCTTCCGCTTCTTTGTCCCACACCGGCCACCCCGGCCAGGATTTTGTTCTCACCGCCTGCCCTCCAAGAATGGCCAAATCCGATGCGGTTCTGCTTAAATTGGCATGTGCGGGTAAAACGGCGGAAGCGGCCAATCCCAATGCGCCCGCCGAAGTTGTAGTCAGAAATTTTCGTCTTTTGATCATTTTATTCTCCGAATATGAGTAATTATTAAAATATACTTTCCCCCATAATTTTCAAGATAGCCCGGCGAAAGGACGACTAGTATATTCCAAAGAAGAAATGTTCAGTTTTCAATATATCAAAAAATGTAGATCAAAATCCTTATCAGCGTAAATCTGTATGTAAAAACCCGTGTGTGATAGAGTTGTTACTAATTATTAAAAAATTATTTTAAAAAAAGCAAGTGTTATTTAATATGCTGAGGAAAGCAATAAAATCAATCAAAGCGACACATCCCTTTTCCAGGGGATGAATTCATCATGTCCTGATAGAACGGCTTTTGGTAGGTATTCCCCGCCTGCCGTTTTTAAAACAAGGTCGAACAGGTCATCCGCCAGGTCGTTTATACTTTTTGAGCCTTCAATGACCGGCCCGGCGTCGAAATCAATAATATCGGATAATTTTGTTGCGGTTGTTGAATTGCTGGCTATTTTTATAACCGGCACGATGGGATTGCCGGTGGGCGTTCCTAACCCTGTTGAGAACAGGATCACGTTCGCGCCGGCGGCGGCCAGTCCCGTGGTGGACTCGACGTCATTGCCGGGTGTGTTTAACAGGTTCAGGCCCTGCTTTTGCACTCCATGGCCGTAATCCAGCACATCGATAACGGGGGACGTTCCGCCTTTAATAACTGCTCCGGCGGATTTGACGGCATCGGTGATCAATCCCTCCCTGATGTTTCCAGGCGACGGGTTCATCTCAAAACCGGCGCCGTCGGCCTTAGCCCTTGAGGCGTATTCTTCATATAAAGGTATAAATTTTTCGGCTGTTGACCGGTCGATACACCGGTCGATCAAAGATTGTTCCGCCCCGCAAAATTCCGGGAACTCGGAGAGGATCACACCCCCGCCGCAGGCCACAAGCCGGTCCGCTATTGTCCCCATTACCGGATTCGCGGAAATCCCGGAAAAAGCATCCGAGCCTCCGCACTCCATGCCGATTGTCAATTTGTGCAAAGGAACCGAACTCCGCCTGAACTTGTCGGCTTCAACAAGTCCGGCAAAGGTTTTGCGAATTGCTTCGTTCAGCATTTCCTGTTCGGAAGAGTTTTGCTGCTGCTCGAATATGAACAAGGGTTTGCTGAAATCCGGTTGCCGCTTATTTATTTCCTTTCGTAACATTGGGACAGTTGCATTCTGGCAGCCGAGACCAAGGACGGTGACGCCCGCGACATTGGGGTGGGTGATATACCCGGCCAGCAGTCCGCAAAACGCCTGCGCGTCCCGGCGGGTTCCCCCGCAGCCGCTCTCATGGGTCAGGAATTTGATGCCGTCAATGTGTTCGAACACATGGGAGCTTTTGTCCGTAAACCGCTCCGGTTTTATTTCCGCGTGCGTCAGGTCATCCGGTGTTGCCCCGGTTTGATAAAGATCAACGAGTTTATTCGCCAACTGCCGGTACGGTTCGCTCCTGTCGTATCCCAAAACCTGTTTGAACGCATCCTGAAGTGACTTTATGTTTTCGTTTTCACAAAACACCAGGGGTACAACCAGCCAGTAATTCGCCGTGCCGGCGGAACCGTCTTTGCGGAGATAGCCTGAGAACGTGGCATTTTTCCACGATCCGGTATCCGGGGACCGCCAGGTGGTCCGTTTAGCCCTGTAACGGTAACCTCCGCTTGCGTGAATGAGATTGCCGGTGTGCAATAATTCACCTTTCTTTACATCCCGGGTAACCTCACCGACAACGATCCCGTACATGCGCACCTGTTCACCTTTTTTGATATCCCTGACGGCAAACTGGTGCTTGGCCGGAATATCCTCCTGCAAAAGAATTGATCGTGAATTAAGCGTTACTTGTTGCCCCTTGTTCAAGTCCCGCAGTGCGATGATCAAATCGTCGCCGGGAAATATTTCAAGTATGGAGGCTGCCATTGTAATATAATATCCGAATTATCATTCCAAAGCATTCAATAAAATTTAGTTGAGATCAATCCATCCGTTATTCCCTGTCAAAAAAACTGAAATAACGGCCCTGACGGGTCTTCACCGTTACGGTCAAAGAATACCATCCGTCGCCAATTGACTTGACCGGGAATGTCTCGCCGGTTGCCAGATCATAGGCGGATTTTGCGGGTTTTTGCAGTTTTAACGTAAAGGTCTGTTTTACCGGCTTTTTTAAATGGCTGTAAACGATCAGATAATCCTTGCCGTTGCGGCTGATCAGTCCCTTCCACACATTAAACTGACCGGTTTTGACGTCGACCGGTTCCAGTCCGAGATATTTCACCAGCCGGACCAGTGAATGGTCATTGATGTGCGGCTGTAAAAAATAATTGCGTTCACCGTCAATAGATCCTGCGGACGTGTCCCAGCCCGCCAGCAAAACAGCGCCCTTGCCGATCGGCCTGCGGACCAGCACCGGTTCGCCGCTGCTGTCTTTTAAAATATCCTCACCGGGCGAGTGCACGGAAACAGCGCTGCCCTTTGCCGAACCGCCGCCAAAACTTTCGGGATAATTTATTTTCCGGACTTTCTTCTCACCATAGCGCACATCCATCAGGCCCATCACCTGGCGCAAAAAGGTCAGTTGCACCGGGGTGCGGCCCAATTGACAGGAATTGGGATAAATCAGTAAAATCAGCCCCTTTTCCACGCTTTCCCGCAACAGCCAGTACCAGTGTTCATCCGTCGGCAGAAGCGAACCGCCGGGGGAAACAGTGCCGACACTGGATTGTAATTCATCGTCGGGCAGGACCAGCAGTTTGTAACAGGAAAAATCAAAGCGGTGGGCGTGACAAAGCAGATCCACATTCTGGTCCATACGGCTGGCAACCTGGGCGTTGGACTGAAAGGCGTTCCAGGCGGCCTTGTCGATCACGGCGATGTCTGAGGGCTTTCTCGCCGCGCCCATTAACGAGCGGCGTATAAAACCGACCCGGGCAATGCCGTCCGCGTCAAAGGAAATGTCCGGCGCCGGTATGGAAAAGTAACTGGCGTTATACATGAGTGAGCCATACAACGCGTCATCATATTCTTTATAGGTGCCGCCGACCTGCCAGGGTTCGCCGCCCCATAACGGACCGGCGTTGTGCAGGCGGGTGTATTTTCGGTCAAACTTTTTTTCTTCGTTCCAGTGCCGCGCCTTGACGTCGTACCAGCTTGCGGTCAGGTCGGAAATCGCGCCCAGTCCATGGCCGGGCGGGTCCGGCGCGACCTTATCCGGCGCGTTTACAGCGCATATTTCCGCCACTTTTTCCATACCCTGTTTTACACTCCAGCGCCGGAAATTCAGGTACAGCCGCCAGGGCTCTTTTTCCTCGATAAATGGGACCGGCACGTTTTCCCATGAACTGAACTCTTTGCCGTAAATTTTATTCACCTGTTCAAGAGACAGGTTCATCTCCTGTTTGAGATATTTAAAAAAGGCTTCCCGTTCGTAGGACGAATAATCAAAGAGGGATGGATCATTCACATAATAGTAATATCCGTAGGGAAAATCGGAATTACCGAAATCAAGGGTAAACCGGTCCAGACTTTTGGCGTTGGCGAATCTTTTTGTGAACGCGTCGATCATGCCGAAATAATGTTTTCGGTAAAATGGGCTCCATAAAGTCGGGTGAAAACCCTTGTTGCCGTACCTGTCTATGGCCGGTTCTTTTAAAGACCACCAGGGCACGCCGCCGTCACCCAGGCCGGACCCCCGTGTAGTGGGGAACATCCAGAAAAATACGGAAAAGTTTTCAAAGTCGGCGAAAGACAGCATATCTTCGGGGATCCGCCAGTCATATTGTCCCGGTTCGGGTTCCACATCTTCCCAGGGAATATTGGCGCGGACATACTGGCTGCCGCGTTTTTGCATCTGCCGTACCAGGTGCTTGTATTCTTCGCTGATCTTTGGCTCCTGAAAAGCCCAGTATGTTGAAAATCCGAATCCTTTAAACGCCGCCGCGTCCTCAGGATATACATGTTCGGTCGCTTCCGCCAGCGGGACTGTTTGATTGTTCAAGACGGCAACCAGTTTGTAATCATATATTCCGAATTTAGACGCGCCCGTTATGTTTTCGAGTGTGATCGTCCGGTTGGCCGGTATGACCATATCCTTTTGTGAATATACTGTATTGTTGTTTCTTTTCTCCAGCAGCCGGATCTCTTTCAGGATTATATCTTTTGATGAAAGGTTACCCAGCCTGATCCGGATCGTATTCTCCTCTCCGGCGCGGTGCACGGTGGTCAGATCGATGGCCCCGGCCAGGTCCGGGCGGTTTTTGACCCATTGGATCAGCTTCCATACGAGCGTGTTGATGCCGTTCCAGTCCCGGGTCAGCATCCCGGGATCATATGTCCAATCCATTTGGTAAGCGCCGTCAACATTTTCCCTGGGTTCCCCTCCGTAAGAACCAACCACAGCCAGCCGCGCGCCGAAGAATTTCGGTACTTTTCTGTTTATCGCGACGATTGCCGGTTCTGACTCAGAGTTTGAATTGTTTTTTATCAAACTATAGGTGATATCCGGCGGTAAGGCCGTGGTGCGTATCCCGCTGACCCGTTTGCCGGCAAAAAAATCCAGGTCCGGCACCTCTCCCAGAATTTCCCGGCCCTTTTCGGTCAGCCCCTCAACAGTGATAGAACCCGGCGCGTGGGTGAGATGAAACAGGGGTGACTGCATATTCCGCAACGGATACCATTTGTCTTTATTGGGTAAATCCCCCAAAAACAATAATCCCGTTCCCTGGCCGTGCAGTTTTACCAGATTGGAAAGTGCTTTTTGAGAGAAATTTCCGCGAACATATGGGATTATTATCACCCTGATATCAGGGGCGGCAAGGGTTTCAAGTTGTTTGTGATCGATTGAACGAAAATTGACATTTTTACTTTTTAGCAATTTTGATACGTCATCCGCCGTGTAATCCGGCAATGGCTTAAAGCTCTCATCTTTAAAAACATAAATATCCGTATTGTCCGTTTGGGAAGCAAAGCAGCAGCCATAAAGAAATATTATTGTAAAACAACCCAGAACAATTTTTTTTATTTCAGATTTCATTTTGAGCCCTCAAAGAAAAATTAAAACAAAGCTTCGAATTCCTCCCATGAACCGTCGCGTTCATTCGGGGTTACAATAATTGTCCAATTTACATCGGTCAGGATCTTTTTTGTCGTTTCAAATTGAAATGCTTCCCAGGGTACCTGCCCGGGTTGCAGAATTTGCTCCCAGTTGTTTTGCTTCATCCAGCGTCCGCTGGCGAATTTTTCGATCATTTTTTTATGCGGTTCATAATCGAGATACAGGCCGCGCCGGATTTCCGGTAAACCTTCGGCGTGTATTTTGAGCATGGCATTCACCGGCATTGAAAACCGGGCGGCGCCATCATTTATTTTTATCGTGTTAATTTTTTCACCGGCAAGCATTACATCTA
>Ga0272441_10013988_pt1 | contig 11458 bp, 11 predicted proteins | sample SSMProp6N_FD_193582 | JGI IMG/M metagenome (GOLD analysis project Ga0272441, IMG submission 193582) | Marine sediment archaeal communities from Little Sippewissett salt marsh, Falmouth, MA, United States - SSM-Prop-6N | ecosystem: Environmental > Aquatic > Marine > Wetlands > Sediment ... | reverse complement strand
GACGGCCGCAAGAAGTTCTTCACGATACTCGCCGCGCACGACCCGATCCTGGGCGAGCTGCAACGGGCCTACATGCGGCGGGTGATCGAGACCTGTCTGGCCCACGACAATGTGCTCTACCAGCTCGATAACGAAAGCCCCTGGCCGCACCAGTACTCGGATTACTGGGCGAGATTCATCCACGCATGCGCCGCAGAGAAGGGTAAGAGTGTCTTCGTCTGCGACAGCAGGCGCTACCACCCGGAAAGCTACGCGCTGAAAGAGTTCCGGGTCTGGGAACATGCGGAGAACGCGCACCCGATCCAGAACAAGGAAATCTACAACTTCTGCGACATCGCGCAGAACGGCGGCAACGTGAGCGACACGCACTACGAGAACCTGTTGTGGTACCGACAGAAGGTCGCTGAGCACGGCGTGCGTCCGGTCAACCATGTCAAGACCTACGGGTTCATCTGGCCGACCGGCGAAGACTGGGGCTGGGCCAAGACAAGCGGCTATCAATACGAAGACGGCGAGACCCAGCGCAGGTCCGCCTGGCGATTCTGGCGCTCGATCTTCGGAGGCGCCGCCTCGGTCCGGTTCCATCGCGACAACTGCGAACAAGCGGCCACCGGGTTCGTCACCGACCAGGGCGTGAACGGCGCAATGGGGCTCAGCCGTCTGGCACAAAAGCACATCCGCAGCATGGCCATGCTGCTGGAACGCATCAGCATCGTGGACATGGCGCCGTGCCCAGACCTGATCGTCGGGCAGCGCACGGAAAACGAGGCGTTCGTGCTTGCGCAGCCCGGCCGGCAATACGCCGTCTATTTCACCGGCGACCGGTGCGACAACAAGATTGAATTGGACCTCGACCAAGGCACCTACGATTTGGAATGGTTGGACATCCTGAACGCGAGCTGGACGGGCGCCGCCACGATCGAGAGCGACGGCACTTGCACACTGCAGGCGCCGAGCCAGGACACGCAGTGGGCCGCCGTGCTCACGCGTAAGGAAGAAGACAAGTAGGGCAGGTCTGGAGACCTGCCCTGCCGCTCTACTGGGAGACACACATGCAACTGACCCCGATCAATCCAAGCACGGGCGAGCCGCTCGAACCGATCCCGTGCACGACCGAGGAAGAGCTCCAGACGATGGTACGCGCAGCGCGCGGGGCGTTCGGCAGCTGGAGCACCCGCCCGTTCGAGGAACGTGCCGACTGCTGCCGCGCGGCGTCCAAGCGGATCGTGGACCGCATCGACGAAATCGCCGAAGTGATCCACACGGAGACCGGCAAACCGAAGCAGCAGGCGAAGGGCGAGACCAAAAGCGGCGCCAGCACGGTCAACAGCGCGGTCAGAGACATGTCCGCCGCCATGGCGCCGGAAGAACGCCCGTTCGACGGCGGCCTGTGCCGCACACACTACCTGCCGCACGGTGTAGCGGCCGTGATCGCGCCCTGGAACTATCCCTCGTACATGGCACTGGAATTGATCTTCCCCGCGCTGTTGGCCGGTAACACGGTCCTGTTCAAACCCTCCGAATACAGCACGCGCACGGGCATGGCAGTGGCTGCCGCGTTCACGGAGTGCCTGCCGCCCGGCGTCCTGCAGATCGTCCTCGGCGACGGCCAACAGGGCCGCTGGCTGACCGCGGCAGAAATCGATTTCGTCGCCTTCGTCGGCAGCCGCGCCACGGGCAAGGCGATCATGAAACAGAGCAGCGACCGGCTCTGCCGGCTCTTGTTCGAGCTTGGCGGGAAGGACGCGATGATCGTAGCGAAAAACGCGAATCTCAAGAAGGCGGCCAAGTTCGCGGTCCAGAACTCGATCCAGAACACCGGCCAGGTCTGTGTCGCGGTCGAACGCATCTATGTCGAGCGCGGGATCGAACAGGCGTTCATCGAACAGGCCGTTGAGCTCGCGCAAGATGTCGCGATCGAGGCAGGCGAAAACGGGCAGCTCGTGATCGGGCCGATGTCAAACGAGAAACAGATGAAAATCGTGCTCGACCACATCGAGGATGCCAAGCGGCTGGGCGCCAAAGTCCACATGGGCGGGAACCGGCTGGACCGGCCCGGGCTGTTCATTGAACCGACGGTCATGAGCGGGCTGACCCGTGAGATGAAGATCATGACAGAGGAGACGTTCGGCCCGGTCGTCGCGATCCAGGCAGTCGACTCGGTTGAAGAGGCGGTACGCGAAGCGAACAACACACGCTACGGGCTGACCGCAACGATCTGGGGCGGCGACAGCGAAGCGCTCTACGAGCACGCGCTCCGGCTCGAGGCCGGGCTGGTCGGGATCAACGGCAGGCAGGGCGGCAACCCCGGCATCCCGCGCGCCGGCGCCAAGGAAAGCGGGTTCGGGTTCCTGGGCGGTGTCGGCGGCATGCGCCAGTTCCTGCAGCCGCGAACGGTGACGGTGCGATGAGAACAAAGAACGGCAAGCGAATAGCCGTGCTGGGCGCGGGCGGGATCGGCGGCTCGATCACCGGATATCTGGCCCACGCCGGCCTGGACGTGACCGTCATCGACACGTGGCCCGAGCATGTGATGGCAATCAAGGCGAACGGCCTGCAGGTCGAGGATGTGCAGCACGGGTTCACGGTGCCGGTCACGGCCCTGCATATCGGCGAGGTCAGCGGGGTCCCTGCCCCGTTCGATATCGTCGTGCTCTCGTTCAAATCCTACGACACCGTCTGGGCCACACACCTGATCGCGCCGCACCTGGCCGAGACCGGCTTCGTGCTGCCCGCCCAGAACGGAATCAACGACGACACGGTGGCCGGCGTCGTCGGGCAGCAGAGAACCGTGGGGTTCGTACCGCAGATGAGCGGGGCAGTCTATGAGCCCGGCCACATCGTGCGGACCGACCCGATGAACTACCCGCCCTTCCTGATCGGCGAGCTCGACGGGACCGTTACAGCACGCGTGCGGGAGGCCCTGGAACTGTTCAAAGCCGTCACGCCCGGCGGCGAGCTGGTCGAGGACATCGTGGCCGCGCGCTGGACCAAGTTCAGATTCAACTGCATGGTCAACGCGCTGGCCGGCATACTCGGCGACAAGCCGGGCCCGATCAACGACAAACAAAAAGCACTGACGACAATGATCAAGATCCTGACCGGCGCCGAAGTGTTTTGCGTCGCGCAGACTTTGGGGATCGCCATGAAGCCATTCAAGGGGATTCGGGGCCTGACAAACGAGGACCTGCAGAACCTGCATACGCGGGCCGACCTCGAACGGCTAAGAGACAAGGTGCTCGGGGCCGCCAAGCCTGCGCCGGCAAAGAAGAAAGCGAAGAAGCCGGCCAAGCCCGCGAACAAGCTCTCGGCCCGAGGCCGCGCTTCGTTCCTTCAAGACGTGATCAAAGGCAGGAAGGTGGAGATCGACGCGCTGAACGGCTATGCGGTGAAGAAAGGCCGGGAAGCGGGCGTCCCAACACCGATGAATGAAACCATCTGCGCCTTGGTCGGCCGTCTTGAGCGCGGCGAGACCGCGCCCGGCCTCCACAATCTCGAAGAGCTGGGCCGGGCCCTGCCACAAGCATGACCATGGAGATGACACACGATGATCATTGACTGCGAGTTCTACTACGCGAAAGACAGGGGCTTGGACTGGATCAGGCAGCGCTGCGCCGAAGCGGGCATCGACAAGGCGGTGCTCGTCTACTTCTACAACCCCAAGCAGCACGGGCAGGCCGAGGCCTTTGCCGAGGAACTGCGCGGCGACGACATGTTCCGGGGCTGTATCTGGCTGGACCCCAAGCCGCGCGACGCCGCGGTGGCTACGTTGGAGACCGCCGTCAAGGACTGGGGCTGGAAGGCCCTGAAACTCATGCCGATGACCGAGAACTTCAGCTGTGTCTCGCGCGTTGCGGACCCGGTCGTGAAGAAGGCCCAAGAGCTCGGGATCGTCGTGAACATCCATACCGGCGGGCAGAACTCGCATCCGCTCGAGATCGGCGAACTCGCACTGCGGTTCCCCGAAGTCCCGATCATCATGGACCACATGGGCTATCGCTACGATGTGCCCGCGGCCATCGCGGTCGCACGCCGCTCGCCGAACGTCTACCTGATGCCAACCGCCGTGATGGAGCCGAAACCCATCGCGAACGCCGTCAAGACGCTCGGCGCCGAGCGCGTCCTGTTCGGAACCAACGCGCCCGGCGTCTGGCCGGAGACCCAGCTCATGGTCGTACGCCAGGCCGGGCTGGCGCCGGAGGACGAAGAGAAAGTACTGGGCAGGAACGCAGCACCCATGTTTGGATGGGAGTGAGTTGCCGGCCCGATGGCGGGACGGCACGAGAAAGCCCGCGGCCTTGTTCGACAAGGCGCATTGCACGGAGTCGAAGACCCCCGCGGCCTTGCGCCGCAGGCACAACAAGCCGCGACAAGAGAGGAAGACCCCCGCGGCCTTGCGCCGCGGGTGAATGAGATTGGCAGGCCGGCTTCTTCTGGGGCATCGGCATGCTCGAACGCGCGGAACTCGGCATGTACGACTGCGACAAGAAAGAGTTCCACAAGCGCGAAATCGAGGGCCCGCTCGAAATCGCCTGCATGCAAGGCAAGATCGAACGGAAGAAACGCGGCCCGCAAGTGCACATCCATGCGGTGCTGAGCGACAAAAACATGACACCCAGCGGCGGACACCTGGTCGCCGCAACGGTCGGGGCCATGTGCGAGGTGTTTATGACCGTGCCGGAGACGAGCGTAAGCGACGCGACATGACCAACACCGAACAAGTCAAGAAGCTCTGCAAGGAGGCCGGCGCCGACCTGGTCGGGATCGCATCCATGGACCGGTTCGAGGGCGCGCCGCTGGAGATGGACCCGCGCCAGATCTTTCCCGGCGCGCAGGCCATGATCGTGCTCGGGTTCCGGATCCCGCGCGGCGTGCTGCGCGGCATCGAAGAAGGCACGCTGTTCTCCATGTACTCCGCCATGGGCTACGAGGGCATCAACACGGTCCGCCAGCCCATGACGCTGTGGAACATCTGCAACCACCTCGAAGACGAAGGCTACGAAGCGGTCCCCTTGCCCAACACCGCCTGGCACTGGGCCAACATCAACATGACCAAGGGCGGCAAGAGACCGGACTGGAGCCGGCCGGTCAAGCCCGGCCGCGCGGCCCCGGACGTGATGGTCCACATGCGCATCGCCGCGGTCGCCGCCGGGCTCGGCGAGATCGGCTGGTCACGCCTGTTCCTGTCGCCGGAGTTCGGACCGCGCCAAAGGCTCGCGGGCGTCCTGACCGATATGCCGCTGGAACCCGACCCGATCCGGCCGCAGGGCCAGATCTGCGACCGCTGCAAGTTGTGCGTCAAGCACTGCCCCGCGCAGGCGATACATCCGGAGAAGACCGAGAAGGTCGAGCTCGCCGGGGTGCGCCTGGAGTTCGCGGAACTGGACGGAGCGAACTGTTACCAGACCTACACGGACCCGCCCCCGGAGTTCAACCCGTTCCTCAAGAGCAAAACGATCAAGCCGGTACTCAGACGCCTGCGCAGTATCGGCGGGGCGCGCGGCTGCATTATCGCCTGCATGGACCATCTCGAGAAGAAAGGTGTGCTTTCCAAGAAGTTCAAGAATCCGTTCCGAAAGGAGACCTGAGCATGTACCACGTGAACTGGAAGAACGCCGAGCCGATCCCCGCGCACAACGAGACCTGTTTCGAGCGGGATCTGCTGGCGGTGATCCTGCCGACACCGGAAGAACGCAAGAAGTTCGAGCAATACGTGAGCTGGGCAAAGACCTACACGATCGTGCCGCACACCACGATGCAACGGCACACGCACAATTTCGGCGAGTTTATCTACGTGCTGAACGGGCGCGGCGCCGTCGAGGCGGGCGGCGTGCGCAAGGAGTTCAAACGGCGCGACGCGATCCAGATCCCGGCCGACATCCCGCACGCGTTCGTCAACGAGGACGACACGCAGGTCGTTACACTGCTCAGCCTCGGCTGGCTCTGCGCGCGCATGGGACAGGAGCCCGAGACGAAGGAGGCGGGGCCGGACGCCGGGCCGACGCTCGAGAAAGTCCGGCTCTATAACTGGTACGAGCACGAATCGTTCAAGCTCGGCCACAAGAAGACACTCTGGTGGACCGAGATCGGAAAACAGCTCGGCGACACGCCGGAAGAGCGCATGTTCATGTCGCATTTCATCGGGATCTCCGTAGTCGGCCTGGACCTCGTGCCGGACCAGCATCCGAAAGGCGAAATCTACTTCGTCGACCAGGGCCACGGCTATCTCGGTGTCGAAGGCGAACGCACGGATGTCGAGGAGGGCAGCATGACACTGATCCCCGGCAACGCGGTGCACACGGTTGGCAGCACACTGCCCGACCAGCAGATGAACCTGCTCATCATCGCAACCTACTCCGAGCTCGAACCGTGGGCCGAGTCGTAGGTGCCGGGCAGTCGACAGCAATCGATAGCGGTCGACGGCAATCGATTGCATTCGACTCTGGCACTCGACAAACCTCACTTCACAGGCCTCGGCCATTCGCGGTTTACAGCAAGACCTGCCTCTCGGTATAGTACCCGGGCATCTGGCCGGTGACGAGGAGCGCTGCGTGGACCGGGAACCCAAGTCCGTCGGGGACAACGAAGCGTTCGTGCGGCTGATCCGCGCGGCCCAGGACAAACCCGGGTTCCGGAAAACGCTCTGCCGCGTGCTGCGGCAGCCCGGTTTCCAGCGCAAGTCCGTACTCAACACCATGACCGCTCGGATGGCGGCGGAGAGACCTTTCTCAGGAGGAAAGACCCCATGCAAGACGTAAAGACGCTGTTCAGGAAATGCGATGCGAACCCGCTCCTGCGCGCAACCGACTTCGCGGACGCATGCCGACTGATCGCTTCGAACCCGGTCCAAATCGACGGCGAAGTCGCGATCATGCTCTCGTTCGTGCCGTACGGCGCACAAGCGCCGGTCCAGACCTATGTGGCACGCAGCGCGGACGGCGCGTCGTTCGAGCTTGCGGATAGTCCGTTCGTCGTGCCCGCCGACCTGCCTGCCCCGTTCTGCCACGCCAAGGACTACCAGAACTGCCAGATCGCGCAGGTCGACGGCACGTATCTGATCGTGAGCCAAGCGGTCGTGAACCGGAAACAGGCGGCCGTGCTCTTTCGTTCGCCCGACCTGCAGAGTTTCGAGCCGATCAGCATCTTGCCGGTCTCCTCCCAGACCCGCGCCTGTGTCGTGCCCGGCCGGATCGACGGCAAGGTCCATCTGCTCTGGTCGGATTCCGCAGAGGTCACGGACCACTGGGGCACGCTGTGGACCGCGAGCTCCGAGGACCTGAAAGCCTGGGGCGATGCGCGACCGGTCATGCACAATGGGAATATTGCGACAGCGGTCCCGAGCACGCCCGTCCGCACGGACAAAGGCTGGTTGATGGCCAACTACCAGAGCTCGCAGCCTTGCGACGGATGGCGGACCTATTCTTCGGGCTTGCTGCTCGGACTCGACGCGCCCGGCACGGTCGTCGCGACGACACCCGGTTACTTCTTCCGGGTCACCGAAGTCTACGAATGGGCCGGTATCGACGGGAACGTCTGCCCGCCCTGCGGGTTCCTCATTGACGAGCAGGCCGATACGATCGATCTGTATTATACGGGTGCGGGCATCTCGTTGTGCCGGGCTACCGGTCCGCTCTCGACACTGCTCGAACGCTGCAACGGCGCCAACTGAACAAAAGGGGGCACAACAATGTTGAACGTCCATGAGATCCTGACAAGACACCCGAAGAACCCGGTGCTCGATCCCGACGACTATCCGGGCACGCGTACGCTCTTCAACCCCAGTCCGGTCGCCTACAACGGCAAGACGATCCTGCTCGTCTCTCGCAACCTGTTCTCCGGCGGGCCGGGCGGCCGCACGTTCGTGGCCGAGAGCGAGGACGGCGTCGCGTTCAAGCTGCGCGACGAACCGCTGATCAGCCGGGAAACCCTGCCGCCGCCGTTCAACCAATGCCGGCACTTTATCGACAATCGGATCAGCAAGATCGAAGATACCTACTACATCCTTACCCCGGTCGGCAGCAGCTACGGCAGCGCGTCGGTGATCCTCGGCAAGACAACCGACTGGGAAAGCTACGAACCGATCTCGATCATCTGCCCGCCGAACAATCGTGGCGCCAGCATGTTCCAGGGCAAGATCGGCGGGAAATACTACAAACTCGACCGGCCAGGCGCGGGGACCGGCAGCTACGGCACGATCTGGATCTCGTCCTCGCCCGACATGTTGCACTGGGGCAACTTCCGCCCCTTGCTCTATCCCGGGTTCACGCGCTGGAGCAACGTCAAGATCGGACCGACACCGCCGATCCCGACGCCCGACGGCTGGCTCGAGATCATCCACGGCGTCTCGCATCCCGGCGACGGCTATCACTACTACGTCGGCGCCATGCTGCTCGATCGCGAGGACCCGACCAGGATCGTCGGGCTGATGCACACCCCGCTGCTCAAGCCGGAAGCATCGTACGAAGTGCGCGGGAACTGCGGCAATGTCGTGTTCCCGTGCGGCGCGATCGGGGATGTCGAGAAAGACGAGTTCAGGCTCTATTACGGCGGGGCGGACACCTATATCTGCCTGGCCACCGGGAAACTGAGCGACATTGTTGAGGCCTGTAGGAAAGAGCTGTAGGGCAGACGTCCCTGACCGACACCCAACGTGATGAGAAGCGAACATCGAACATCCAACACCGAACTCCGAATGTCGAATCGCATGACGAAACGCATTCGACATTGGACGTTCGATGTTCGGTGTTCGATGTTCAGGCGCGACGGACGACCTGTTGCCAGGAGGACAATATCATGAAGAAGAACTCGCCTGTACTCACCCGACACGACGGGAACCCGCTGCTGCATGCCGACACGTTCCCGGGCCTCTGGGGGCTCGCAAGCCCGAGCCCGGCGGTAGTGGCCGGCAAGACCGTGCTGCTGCTGTCCGCGCACCCATGCCTCGGCGACGCGCCCAAGCAGACCTGGGTCGCGACCAGCGACGACGGGATCGCGTTCGACGTTCGGCCCGAACCGTTCATGGCGGCCGCTCAGCTGCCGGAGGGGCTGCAGGAATACGGGGATCTCTACGACAACCGTATCACCTGCATCGACGGAACCTACTACATCCTCACACAGCTCGATGCCGGGAAATACGACCGGTCCGCCGTGCTGCTGGGCAGGACCACCGATTTCGAGAGCTACGAGGCAATGGAGTTGATCAGCGCACCACGCGACCCCGGGGCCAGCCTGTTCCCCGGACGCGTCGACGGGCAATACCTCCGCATTGTCGTACGCGAGGGCAAAGCCGGCGGCGGCGCCGGCGCACTGTGGCTCTGCGCTTCGCCGGACCTGCTGCACTGGGGCGACTTCCGCTGGATACTCGCAAGCCACCACATGCTCTGGTGCAAGCGCGCGCTGAGCGCAACGCCGCCCATTGCCACGGAAGAAGGCTGGCTCGTCATCGCGCACGGCGTGCACGATTCGATCGACGGGCCGCACTATGCGATCGGCGCGCTGTTGCTGGACCGCGCGAAGCCGGACACCGTGCTCGGTATCACGCACACGCCGTTGCTGACCCCGGAAGCACCCTACGAGACCGCCGGGCACAACGACAACCGACTCGCCTCCGGCGGCGCGCTCGCGGATGCCGAGAAGGACGAAATCACCGTCTACTACAGCGCAGCCGACACCGCGATCGCCGTCGCAACCGGAAAGCTCAGCGAGGTCGTGGCCGCGTGCAGACCACTGTGAGGAACAAGACGAGTGAGAATCCTCAGCGGGCTGACCCGCCGCTCGCTCGAAGGCCGGGACATGAGCACCGGGCAATTCGAGGCGATCGTTGACCACGTGACCAGGTGCCTACACAACGGCGTGGCCCCCAAGATGCCAAACCAAGGCGGGTGTGACCACGACGGCGCCGACACCGCCTTGCACCCATGAACGGCACACTGAACCGTAGAGTGCTCACGCACGCCCGGACTTCCCGAAATCCACGCGATCCACGAAATACGCCCGCCCGACACCGCCAAACCCGTACAGGCACGCCCGAAAAGCGTCTCATCTGTATTCCCGATCGTGAGGACAGATGAGACGTTCTGGTGGCCCTGAGAGGTGCTGCTGGCGGTTCGCGTGCCCGTCTGTCCGGCCCTCACGCACCACGCGGTGCTCGAGCCCCCCGAGGAATCAACACTACATGTTGTACATTCTGCTGGTTTTCGTGGCGTGCCGAGTAAGAGACGCGTTTTCTGTATTCTTCCGTTAGTGCACCCACCCCTTGTTCCGTTGTGTTTGTACAAAGCGAGGTCAGGCTGTGTCTTCGGCTTCGCAGCTCACTCAAGGTCTTACGGACAGTCGTTCAATAAGAGGTGGAGGCTTAAATGAAACGCTATCCGGCACTGGTACTCCTTATCGTTCTACTCGCGACGTTCCTGCTGCACACGCCGTTGACTCACGCAAACATGGTCTCGAATCCCGGCTTCGAATCCGGCACGACCGGTTGGAGCCTCAAGGATTCCTTCTCTTCGATCGTGACCGCGAGTCCGCACAGCGGCTCCAAGTGCCTGAAACTCCGCAACAACGGCGCGTCCTCGAACCACGACACCGTGCAGGTCGTGAATGGCGTGGTGGCGGGCAAAGAGTACGAATACTCGATGTGGGTACGCGGCGAGAACGTGGTGGGCGTCGGCACGGGCGGCAAGCCGATGGGCATGTTGACCTGGCGGACCTCAGGCGGCTCTAAGCTGCGTCGCTGGCTGAACCTGCACGTGAAATACGGCTCGTACGGGTGGTACCGGATGGTCTGTCGTGCGGAAGCCCCGCCAACGTCCGCGAAATGTGACGTGTACGTGCGGAGCTGGTACGACTGCACGAGCGGGTCGACCTACTGGGACGATTTCGTACTGGAAGAGCGCGACTTCTCCGATCGCGGCGCGGTGCTGGGCACCTACCAGGCCGAGAACGCGGACACCAAGTACCACTGCACCACGCACAACGACGAACCGGACTACACGGGCAGCGGCTTCGTGCATCCCTCTGACAACGACGCCTATCTGCAATGGAACAATGTAAACGTCGGCGCGGGCACCCGTATCTTTGTGGTGCGCTATGCGCAAGAGGCACAGCAAAAGACCTGGACGCTGCGCATCAACGGCGTGAGCAAGGGCACGAGGACCGCCTACGCGACCGGCGCACCGGCAAGTTGGGCGACGGTGGCCTGGGAAGTCACCGTGCCGGCAGGCGGCCTGACGGTCAAGCTCGAGGTGGACAAGGCCATTGTCGGGCCGTTCATCGACAAGCTGACCGTGCATGCGAAATCCGGCGGCACAGGCCCCACCCCGCCCGCTGCGCCGAGCGGGCTGCAGGCCACCGTCAAGTCCTCGACCGGCATCCGGGTGACTTGGTCGGACAACAGCAACGACGAGGACGGGTTCAAGTTGGACCGCCGCCAGTCCGGCACGACCGTGTGGGTACGGATCGC
>Ga0272441_10013987_pt1 | contig 11460 bp, 5 predicted proteins | sample SSMProp6N_FD_193582 | JGI IMG/M metagenome (GOLD analysis project Ga0272441, IMG submission 193582) | Marine sediment archaeal communities from Little Sippewissett salt marsh, Falmouth, MA, United States - SSM-Prop-6N | ecosystem: Environmental > Aquatic > Marine > Wetlands > Sediment ... | reverse complement strand
AGGCCCCACGTCGGTGACCAGCCGCAAGCGCATGGTGCGGCCGGCGAACGTCGACAGGTCGGCACGGAACACCTTCCACCGCTTGAGCTTCGCGTGCGTCACCTGCCCCACGGTCGCCCACTTGTCGCCGGTGCGCACCTGGAGCGAGAAGACGCAGCCGTCCTGGGTGGTCGATCCGTCGGTGAAGCCCACATGGGTTTCGAAGGCGCAGGGCTCGTTGGGCAGCGCCACCTCGAACTCGCCGAAGGCGTTGCCCACGCCGCCCTTGTAGGGCGGGTGACAGAAGAAGCCGACTTTCTCGACCCCGCCGACCTGGCGGCGCGACGCGCGGAACTGGGCGCCGCTGTCGGTGCCCATCACCCGCTCGGGCTTGCCGCGATAGGTGATGCCGGTGTAGACGGGCTTGAGCTTCGCCAGGTCGATGGCCACGCCGTGTGCCTTGACGACCCGCAGCCATCGCCGCTCGGTGGCGGTGCCCTGGGGGAAGCGGAACTCGAGGTCGATGGGCGCGACCACGGGCCGCCCGGGCAGGGTGTAGTGGAGGGTGAGCGTGTGGTCGGTGCCTTCGTCGAGCTGAAGCGGGATCTCGGCCTTGGGCGAGAGGTCGAGGGAGGGGGCGTTGACGACGAGCGTGACGGCGGTGTTGCCGGGCAGGTTGCTGTGGAGTGTGAGGCGAAGTTGCTGGGCGCTGCCGAGCTTCTGCGGAGTGGGTTCGGCGGGGGCGAGTTGCACGTCGACCGCTTGGGCGGCGAGTGCGGAGAACCAGCCGATCCCCTCGGCCGCGTGGCGGCCCATCGCGCCGACCACGCGCACGCGCCACCACAGCCGCTCGTCGCGCTTTGCGTTGGCCGGCACGCGAATGGTGACGGGGGAGATGCTTTCGCGGCCACCGCGAACCTTGGGCACGGCGTAGGCCGCAGGGGCGGCTTTGGGGTCGGAGGGCACGGGTTCGATGGCGATGACGCCGTCGCGCAGGGCGCCCTCGCCCACGTTGGCCACGGCGGCGTTCACCGTGTAGTCGAGGCCGGCCACCAGGCGGCGCACGCGGTCGTCGGGCGGTGGTGCGGCGGTGATGCCTGCCTGCCACACGCGGTAGCGCACGGCGCCCTTGACGGGGCGAATGGTGTGCCCGAGGTTGCTCACGCGCACGTCGGCCTGGGCGAGCGACTTGTCGTCGAGGTCGAGTGCCTCGGCGGCCAGAGCCGCGTCGGGCGGCAGGCCGAGCCTGGCTGGGCGGATGGTGAGGGTGTCGCACTTGGTGGTGGGGATGGCCCACCACTCGCCCTTTTTGCCCGTGGGCTTGAGGGCCAGCGCGCCACGGCCTGCGAGCGGGCCGGCGGCGGCGAAGTGGTCGCGGCTGTCGAGGTAGAAGTAGTCGGGCGACTGCACGTAGTCGATGCGGCGCCCGTCCACGAGGGCGGAGTATTGGAGGAGCGTGCCCTTCTTGAACGCCAGGTGGCCTGTGGGCGGGAGGATGTAGGATGTGCCGTTGCAGGCCACTTTCCAGTCGTGGTCGAAGCTCAGGTTGGCCCATAGCTCGAGGCCGCTGCGGTAGCGGACGTAGACCTGGCCACGCTTGACGGCGCCGGTGCGGATGGCATCGGAGGTGGGCAACAGGCGCTGGCCGTCGAAGTAGCGGATGGCGTCGACGGGCACGAGCGTGTAGTGCTGCTCGACAGCGTTGGTCATGTAGAACGACTTGAGCGCGCCTTCGAAACCCCAGGACATGGCGAGGAAGCCGATGTGGCCGAACGCCAGGGTGGAGGTGGTGAAGCGGTCGAACCATAGGCTGGTGCGGCGTCGGTCGCGGAGCCATTCGCCACTGCGGCGGGGGTAGAACATGCTGGGCATGCCCATCCCGAAGTCGGTCATCAGCGGGTGCATCTTGAGCAGATCGAAATCCACGATCGGCGTTTGCTTCCAGCGGTCGGGGCCGGTGATTTGGGCGTAGTTGCCGCTGATGAGGCCGGCGTAGAACCAATGGGAACAGCCCTCGCTGAAGACCGGGCCGCCGTAGGACTTGCACTCGTTCCACAGCAGGTGTGCGTAGGAGGCCCAGGCGGTGCGGAACTTGCCGGCGCCGGGCGTGCGGGCGTCGTAGTCGGTGCGGCCCCACGGTGTGATGGCGGTGTGGACGTCGCTGTAGCAGGTGTTGGAGCCGAACTTGGCGGCGATCTTGGGCGCCAGGTCGGCCTCGGCCTGCCAGGAGTAGGTGGGCTTGGGCGCATAGCAGCGCGGCCAGGCGCCCGTCCAGTTGCCGTCGGGCTGGAGGCACACGCGGTCCTCGCGGAACCGGCCGTTCACGGGCGCATAATCGGTGTAATTCGAGTAGAGGCCGAACCAGTAGCCCAGGCTCTTGACCCACGTGCCGAATTCCTTCATCTTGGCGTCGCCGATGCGAGGGGCGCAGCGGAGACGGAAGGTGAAGCTCTCGCCCGTGTCGCGCCAGCCTGTCTCGTGGAGCGGGCAGATGAATCGCTCGACGCCGTGGGCTTTGAGCTTCGTGAGCATCTCGCGTTGGGGCACGCCCATGTTGCGCCAGATGGCGGCGCGTGCGAACTTCGAGGTAGGGTTTTGCGGGTGCGGGATGTGGGGCAGCACCTCGCGGAACTCGGTGGCGACGGTCACGATGAGGCGCTCGCGCAGTGGGTTGCGGAGGCCGTCGGTCTTGGGCCGATATTGCGAGCCGCCGTTGTAGATAATCTCGTCGTTGGCCTTCTTGCCCACTTCGGGGAAGAGCACCGAGGCGTCGGAGTTGTACCAGTCGGGCATTGCGTAGAGGAACACGCCGTCGTAGTGCACCACGGCCGGGCTCCTGTGCCCGTAGCACATGTAGGGCACGGTGAAGGGCCAGGCGCCGGGCGTGCCGCGCGTGTGGCCGACGCGGAAGGCCGTGGCCTTGCCGCCGGCCTTCGGGTCGGTGAGTTCCTTCGCAGTGATCTGGAGCGACTTGTCCTTGGCGCGGAGCCGATAGAGGAACTTGACGCTGTCGCCGCCGCGGCTCGCCGTCCAGCGCGTCTCCACCGTGTCGCCGTCCACCTTTTGGGCGAGGAGCTTTGTCGCGACCCCTTCGTCGCCGGGCTGGCACTCGCCGTCGCCGAGCGCGAAGACGGGGCCGCCGCCGGCGTTGGCCTGGAACTTGCGACCATTGATCTCCACCGCCAGGTCGTCGAGGCTGCCTTTGGCGGGGGCGTAGGTCCAGCGGATGGTGTCGCGCGTGCCCGTCGCCTCGAACACATAGGCCGCGCCGGCGCGGCGGAGGCGGGTCGCCACCTTTTCGGTGGGCGTGGGGGTGATGGTGTCGGGAGTGGTGGGCCACGGCACATCGGTCGGCGGCCGCTTGGGCTCGGTGAGCGGCTTGTAGTCCACGGTGTAGAACTGGAGCGAATCGAACGACAGCTTCGCCGGCTTCTCGTCGGCGCAGTTTCGCACGTTGATAGCCACGAGGCTCAGCGGGTAATCGAGCTTCCCGTCGCCATTGCCGGCCGACGAGATGCGTGCGAGGGTGCCCGTGGGCGACACGAATGTGACGTGGAGGAGCGACCAGTAGTCGAAGTTCACGTAGCCGAGGCTAACGCCGAAATCCTCGCCCTTGGCGTCGCGCACCTTGAGGTATATGCTCGTGCGTGCGGTGCGGGGCCGCGTGTGGAATCCCCAGTTATTGCCCCTCACCCACATCTGGGCGGCTGTGGGCTTGCCTGCGATGGCGATGGGCTTGGGAGGCCGCAACTCGAAGTAGCTGGCCGGCGTGTCGCCGGTGTAGACGATCTTGCCGGTGTAGGAGCCGAACATCTGCTCCTCGCGCGAGCGACAGAGATTGGCCGTGCAGCCGCGGTGGCCAGCCGCGGTCCAGCCCGTCAGGTCCTCGAAGTCCACCAGCTCGGGGTATGCTGGCTTGCGGTTGGCCCACACCATCTCGTAGGGCCGCTTGCCCACCTTGCCCTCGGGGTCGGTGTTCGACGCGGGGCGCGCCTCCGGCTCGTCGCTGGTGGCTGCCGCCATGGCAACCGCTGCCGTGGTCACGAGGAACACACACATGGCAAGCGTGCGCATCGCACGGCTCCTATCTGCCCCGTGGGGCTGCTTCGTTCGTGTCGGCGGGACAGCGCTATGGGTCTGTTCGCCGCCTGGTCGCCGAATAGGCGTAGTAGAGCGGCAAGAACGTCAACTGCTTCTCGGGCAGTTCCGCGTATGGCGCCCAGGAGAACACCAGGCCGCCGGGGCAGTGTGGGTGTGTATCGAGCAGCATCCTGATGCTCTTGAGCCTGCCGGGCGCGCCGCTCTTGACCTCGACAGGACGCACTTGGCCGTCGATGACGGCCAGGTAGTCGACCTCGGCGGAGCTGTTTCTGGCGCTTCGAGCCCAGTAGTATAGCTCGCTCTCCTGGGATGTGGCTATCGCCTGTCCGACGTACTGCTCGGCCATCGCGCCACGATAGACGTCCAGGAGGTCGGCCTTCGCATACTCGATGTCGGCGCGGACGCCAGAGAGGTGTTGCCAGAGGCCGACATCGACCATGATGACCTTGAACCGGCGCGCTGAAGCGCTCGTGCCCAACGGCATCACTGGCGGGTTGGCGCACGGAACACGACGGATCACGCGAGCCTTGCACAGCGTGTCGAACGCCTTGCGGATCTGCCGGCGGTCATACCCCTCCGCCAGTCGGGCGTACTTCAGTTGTTTGCCGACGTGTTGCGCCGCGTCGCGGAGCACGGCATCGAGGCAATGCGGATCGACTCGAGGCGCGTACTTCGCGAAGTCCTCTCGGTAAGACTCGCACACGTCCTGCTGAATGTCGAACGCCTTCTGGATCGACCGCGTTTCGCTATAGGCTCGCACGCACTCAGGCATGCCGCCAACGAAGCAGTATTTCCTCAACTCGTCGAGCAAGAGGTTGTGGGCAGCCTGGCCTACTGGTTTGGGCTTACACAGCACAGTGTCCGCTGCGGGATCGTTGCCGACCGCCCACAAGTACTCCGGGAAGGTCATCGGGTACATATCGAGGAACTGCACGCGGCCTACGGGGAACGAGAACGTGTCCAGCGCAAGCTCCATGAGCGACCCTGCGGCGATGACGTGCAGGTCTGGGCGCTCTTCGTACAGATAGCGGAGGGCAGCAATGGCGCGGGGACAGCTTTGTATCTCGTCGATGAAAAGTAAGGTCTTGCCGGGCGTGATGGCGGTGCCCGTCACCACCTCGAGTTCCGAAAGCACATTCTCGGCGGCAATGTTGTCACCGAACGCACGATGTGCGCCTCGATTCCTCTCGAGGTCCACAGTCAGCAGGTCGTCGAAACAGTCACGACCAAAGCTCTCAATGGAGTATGTCTTGCCGACCTGCCGCGCGCCACGTACGATCAGCGGCTTGCGACGCCAAGCCGTTTTCCACTCGACCAGCGTTCGCTCAACCAGCCGTCTCAACGGCCTCCCTCCTGTCTCCGGTCGACATCAGCACGAGCATCGTGCTTCGGGCAGCAGAGCATAACAGACGATGCGTACCAATTCCACCCTTATACTGTGCTATATGCGTACAAAAGTCAAGCCTATTTCAGACAATATGTGTACAGAACACAATAGTCTACTACACATGCTGCCTCTCGTGCCTCACTGTGAGCAGATCGCACTGTCGCCATAACTCTTTGTATAGTAACTTGCTACGCTACGCAGAGGCACTCGCCGCCGCCTCGGGCAACGTGCGCTTGATCTCGTCGAGGCGGTAGCCGAAGCCGGGGCCGCGGACGGTAGACAGGTCGACGCAGCCTTCGCGACGGCGGTAGAGGCCGGGGTGCACCTCTTCCTCGGCCTTGGATGCCTCGGGGTAGAACTGCATGGCGTTGGTCTCGACGCCCATGATGGTGCCGGCATAGGCGGCCAACAGGCAATGGGGGATCTGGGCGATCATGGGGTTCGTGAGGTCCTGCACCATGAGCGTCATGCCGTGGGCCTTGGCCCAACACATGGACAGCAAGGCGCCGGTCTGGGTCTTGCAGGTCTTGAGGGCGACACCAGTCCAGCCAAGCTGGCGGCCGAGCCGCACGAAGTGCCACTCGTGGGCGCTTTCGTCCATGAACAGCGGCTTGCGGGCCGACACGCTGTGGACGTCGATCTGGTTGGTTTCGAGGTCGTAGGGGAAGGGCTGCTCGACGTAGAGGATCATACCGTAGATGCGGGGGTGCCGCACGACCAGGCGGTCGAGGATGTCGTTGACGTAGGCGGGGTCGGTGACGGTGCAGTTGAAGTCGGTGGTGAGCCACACCGAGCCGTGCTCGAGGGCGATGAGGCCCACGTGCACCAGGCGGTCGTAGTCCCACGCGGCGTCGTTGCCGCGGAGCTTGACCTTCAGGCACGTCAGCCCGTCGCGCTCCACCCAATCGGGCAGGAGCACGGGGTAGCCGTCGTCGGGCTCCGAGCCGGTCAGCTCGTCGGCGGTGAGCAGGTCCTTGCCGCCCACGAGGTGCCACGCGGGGAGCTTCTTGGGCGGGTTGGGCACGAAGTAGTCGGCGGGGTACTTGCCGGCGAACGACACGGCGGCGCCCTCAGCCGGCTCGATGTAGGACGCGAGGTCGCGGTTCATGTACTCGGCGGTGTAGGTATCGTAGGTGGGCACGCCGTGGAGCTTGCCGTAGGCGTCGTGCAGGGCGACATCGAAGAGCGAGCAGCAGATGAGCGCGGCGAGCCAGGGCATGGGCTCTTCGCCCTTGCGCCCCGCGTTCACGTCGGCCAGGAGCGCGGGGAGCTGGGTCTTGAGGAACTCGCTGCCCACCTCCATCGGGTGGCCGCTGGTGTCGAACTCGGCCCACGCGCGGGTCAGCGACACGCAGAAGGCCTTCATCGTCTCGTGGCGTTCCTCGTAGGACAGCGAGCTAGGCCACGCCCACTGCACGCTCAGCGGCGTCTCGCCCCAGCCATCGGCCGTGCGGCCACCGGCGTCGGCCACGCGCACGCGGGCGCGGGCGCAGGTGACGTAGGTGGTCACCTCGGGGCCGAACTTCAGCGGCACGCGGGTGTAGACGGGGAAAAAGAACAACTCGGCTCCCACAGGGCGCACATCTGTAGCCTTCGACATCGTGGTCTCCAGGAGAGGAAAAACGGGATCGGTCAGTCCTTGACAAGCTCGCCCAGCAGCATAATGCCGCCGACGCGCAGGCCCGTGCCATCGTAGCGTTTGGGATCGAACTTGGGCTTGTTGCGCACACGCTTGAGCACACTCTCGCGATCGGGCTGCTCGGGCGACACCTCCACGGTGACGGTATGGACCGCGTCGGGCAGTTTCTCGGCGATCGAGAGCGTGGCGAGGCGGTGGTAGGTGCAGTAGTGGTCAAAGCGCTTGGCCGTGCGCACCACCTTGCCGTCCACCGAGCAGATGGCCTTGCAGCCATCGGGCCCCAACAGGTCGTAGAGCTTCACCAGCGTGCCCTTGAAGCGGAACGTGATCTTCTGCCCAGGCTTCGACGCCTCCCAGATCACGGGCATTCGGTTGTGGAACCTGCGGCCGAGCCCCTTGTCGGTCGGCAGCTTGGTCCAGCCGCCCGAGAGCATGGTCGGGTCGACGGGCACCATATTCGCGTTCACCCACGTATCGGCCACGAAGGGTTTCTTGAGCACGTGCGCCCCGGGCTTCGACGTCGGCTTCATGGCCGTGATGGCCTTGGCGATCACATCGCGGAACACCTCGTGCCCCGCCTTGGTCGGGTGGCAGCTATCGTGGGTGAAGATGAACTTCCCCTCAGGCGGCTTGGCGCCGCGCTCGCCGTGGAACACCAGCTTGCCTTCCTTCTCCATCTCCACGATGCGGAGCGCGACGTTGATCGACGGGATGCCAAAGTAGTCGGCCACCCGCTCATCGGCCGACGCCGCGCGCGGACAGAAACCCTGCTGGAGATTCTTCACGAACCCCAGTGCCAGGGTGTAGACGAAGCAGATGTCCATCTTCGGATTATGCTTCCAGGCCTTGCGGATGATCCCGTCGAACTGGCGGTAGATGCGCTCCGGCTTCGCCCCGCCGTCGTTCACCGCGAACTCCACGAACAGCAGATCGGGGTCGTGTGCCAGCACATCCTGCTCGAAGCGGAACACCCCCAGGTCGGAGCCCGTGCCGCCGATCGCCGCGTGCACCTGCGTGAGCTTCGACTTCGGCCAGGTCTGTTGGAACCACTTGAACGTCATCGGTCGCCATCCATTGGCCGCCGTGATACTGCCGCCGAAATAGGCGATCGTCACATCCTCGCCCGCCTCCAGCTTCGCCAGCACATTCCCCATCCCGTCGCGGGCCTTGACCAGCTTCGCCGGCACCAGCGGGTACTCCCCCGCCCCGCTGCCCGTCGCGACGCCCATCCACAGCGCTGCCCCAAAGACCACGGCCATCCACCGCATGGCGGACTCCTTGCCTGAAGAGACAATCATGAACCAAACCGCTCGCATTCAGGGATTATAGTCCTTGGCGTCCGGGCAAGCAAGGTGGGGTGTGCTTCGGAGTCTGATTCCTCTCGTTGCCACGCTCTGCTTGGCAACGGGTTCTTGGCGAAGCTCTGCTTCGCACGAATCGAAGCGGAGCTTCGGCATCTTGCGTCGCGAAGCAGAGCATCGCGACGAGGAAAAGGCCGCCGCACGCACCGTCACAGGGCCCACGATCATCTGGTAGGTCTTCTTGGCATAGGTCTGATGGGTCCGCACCACCCCGTCGCGACCGACGTGATGACGTCCGCAGTAGCCACTCCCCATGGCGTCCACGAACCCCTGCAGGGCCATCCGAGCCAACTCCCGCCCGAAGTCCAACGCCTTGTGCTCCGCCACGTAGAACTGCTGCCCATTGGGCCACGACGCACAGCAATCCACGAAGCGCTCGACAAACGCCGCCATCTTCGTCATGATCTCCTCCCGAACCCGCTCCAGACTCTTCATCGGCTATGCTCCTTTCCTCAAGACCAAGAGCACCCATTTCAAGGGAGCATAGCCGACTTTCTCTCCAAGGTCCAGCTCCTCCGCCCCACAACTCCCGAGAATTCGCAAAGACCAGGAGTCCTACTCGACGAGCATACCTTGACTTGACAGCAGAGGGGCGAAGTATTACGATCCTGCCATTCGTGCTACGGCGCGTTCCACTGTCTCTCGCCGGTTCTGCCCATCAAGTGGTTTCTCACCCGACGGACGCGTCGTACTCCTCGGGTGGGAACGTGTCAATGGGACCGTTTCACCCAAGGAGCAGGCCAGAGATGCGAGTTCAGATTACCGATGTGCTTTGGATGTTAGCGGTGTTTGCCGTTTTCTCTTCGGTTGCCATGGCAGGAGAAACGCCGCAGGAGCCCAGTGCACGAGAGGCGAACCAAGAACCAGTCTCCAAGCCAGAGAAAGAGGGCGAAGAGCCGATCAGGCTAGGCGAGATCACAGTCGTGGGCAAGCGACCCAAACCGTACTACTTCCAAGATGTCCTGGAGGCAGCAGAGGTCGAGCGCCAGAAGATGTCGAGCACTGTGGAGGGCCTGCTTGAGGGACTGGCCGGCGTCGATCTCAACCGCAGGACCTTTGCCGGCAACGAGAGCAGAAGGCTGAGTATCCGGGGGTTCGACGAGTCGAGGAGCCGCGTGCTGCGGAACGGTCGGCCCCTCCATGGAGCCGGGGTCTACGGCGGCTATTACATCGACTGGAACTCGCTCTCTCTCGAGGACGTGGAAAGGGTCGAGGTCATCCGGGGCATGGCCCCGGCCAAGTACGGCAACACCCTCGGCGGGGTGGTGAACATCGTGACCAAGAAGGGCTCGGAAGTGCCCCGGACCACGTTACGCCTCGGGACCGGAGCGATCCGCCACGTCGATGGCCTGGGGATGTGGGACACGCAGCTCTCCCATTCGTGGGGGTACGGCCCTCTGCTGTGGAACATCTCGGCGGGACACTACGGCACGGACGGCTACCTGCGCAACGCCTTCGTCGATCGCGACACCTTCGGCGGCAGCTTGACCTTCAAGCTTCCCGCGGACCTCGAGCTGACCTTCTCGGGACGATACACGAAGACCAAGGCAGGGATGATCGTGTACAACATGCCCGACAGCCCGTACTACGAATCGGACTACCCCGATGCGCTCGGAGGCCAACTGGGCGGCCCGGAGCTGCCCTTCCGCAATCATGGGCCAGGGCAGTGGGGGCCTCTGGATTGGGGGGACGGCAGCTACTGGCGGGACGAGCGACTGAATCTGGACGTGGGGCTCTCCAGGCGTACCGAGGCGTTCAGCTTCGACATCGGCGCCTACTACATCGATCAGGACAGGTCGGAGCACTTCATGGCCGTCACGGACGACGACCACCTGGTGATGCGCCGAGACAGCGAGCCCGAGAAGGACAACTGGGGATGGCGGGCCGATCTCAAGAACGAGTTTGACCTTCTCGGCCACCACACGCTCGAATACGGCGCCCAGGGCAGCTACCTGGGCTTGGGCGATGTCGACGTCAAGTACTTCGACCCCGGTTTCTTCCGTGGAGTTGGAGACCACCCGGGTCTACTGGATGCCGAAGGAAAGGATACGGTTATCAGATGGCAAGGCGGCTACGTGCAGGACAGGTGGCAGGTAACTCCCTGGTTAGACCTCAAGCCGGGCATTCGCTACGACAGCTACGCGACCGAATCGGCCGACATACTGTCGATAAGTAGACCCGACCAGCTCGAACTGGATGAAACTGAGTGGAGCCCGCGCTTTGCACTTACTCTTTACCCCTGGAAGGGCGGGCACGTGACCGCTGGCTACGCAAAGGCCTACCGGTTTCCTTCCATTCCCGAGTACTACTGGTGGAACACCGGATTTGAGCCTCCAGGCAGAACGGACCTGGCTCCGGAAGATGCCGATCAGTGGGAGCTCGAAGTGGCGCACGATTTCTCGCAGGACCTTTCCGTGACAGTGCGAGCATACTACTACGATGTCCAGGATTACGTCCGCACCATCTTCGGATATCGGCCCAGTCGCGTCGTCTACAACATCGACAACGTGGAGTTCAAGGGCGTGGAGCTCGAAGCCAGGTACGACCTCCCCCACCACTTCTTCCTCTGGGCCAACTACACCTGGCAGGATACCAAGAAGACGGGGGACGTGCTCGACAGCAGTTCACAGCTCTCCGACGAGCTGGTGGAGCTGCCCGAGCACAAGCTCAACATCGGTTTGGGCTACAAGAAGGCGGGCGGCCTGGAGGCGCGGCTCGCCCTGCGCTTTGTGGACGAACGTCATGCGATCCAGGGCGACTTCACCACCCCCGGCGGAACCTATCTGGAACGGATGGACAGCTACGTGGACCTGGACTTCTACGCCAGCTACCCCGTCTACCAGGGCAAGCGCGGCCGGGAAACCCGCGTCGAGCTGACCGTGGACAACATCCTCAACGACCACTACGAGGAAGAATACGGCTACCCCATGCCGGGCCTCACGGTGATGAGTGGTCTGCTGATGAGGTTCTGACGGAGTTCCGGTAGAGTCGAG
>Ga0272441_10013986_pt1 | contig 11460 bp, 12 predicted proteins | sample SSMProp6N_FD_193582 | JGI IMG/M metagenome (GOLD analysis project Ga0272441, IMG submission 193582) | Marine sediment archaeal communities from Little Sippewissett salt marsh, Falmouth, MA, United States - SSM-Prop-6N | ecosystem: Environmental > Aquatic > Marine > Wetlands > Sediment ... | reverse complement strand
GGGATTGGAGACGGGATTGCCTGTGCTTGCGTTCACCAACAACCTGGCTGATGCCCAGCCCGTGAGCTTCTCCAAAGGCACTGCAGAAGACGAAGGCGCGCTGGCTCGCTACATCACGATGTCTGTCCAACCGCACGATGTGGTTCTCGGCGTATCCGCAAGCGGCGGAACAGGCTTTGTGTACGATACCCTAGGCCGTGCGCAGACACTCGGGGCAACGACGGTTGCGCTCACTGAGAACGCCGACACCCCTCTTGGACACGCGGCCGATATCGTGATCAAGAGTGAGGCAAAACCGGAAGGTCCTTCCTCGAGCAAGATTCAGGTGGCCCATCTTGCCATCGGTCATGCACTGGTGCTCGCCCTCGCCGCAGAGCGGGGTATCACCGCTGAACAATCCATCGAATTCATGTTGCCCGAGCCGGTCGCGACCAAGAAGATGGGGCTGAAGTAGCTCGAAGGGTCGCGAGCCTGTCGCCCAACGACATCCGACGGTCGACCATGGCCGATCGTTGTCCGAATCAGCTCAGAAGGCTGCTGCGAACAGGAGCGTTCCGATCACTGCGGTGACCCCGCCGCCCACGAGAAGCGTCACGGCGGTCGTCCGAAGCAGCGGGATCTGTACGCCGACCGATATGACAGCCTCAATCCCACGGCTCGCGTCGGTGTTCATCACCGCGAACCCGAACCCACCATCGCCCACCGACCAGACGAACGGCTCGCCCTGCTCGATCGTCGCCCCAACCCAGAAGTCCTGCTCGGTCGGGATCGCCGGAGTTGCTTCCCCAGCGTGCACGACCACCTCGAACTGCTCAGGATCGTCCGCAAGCGTTGTCATCTCGTGGTGAAGGACGTCTTCGAGATATGTGTCAATCGCACTCGGAGATGCAATGCCGATGAACGTCTCCGCTCTCTCTCCGTGCGGTTCGGCGGAGATGCGCACTGAGGCGAGTTCACCACGTTCGAGGAACCAAGGAAGCTCCTCCGACACTTCGTCCGCCCCACCGATCACCGCATACGTATCGAATCCGACATATGCAGGTGGGATCGTGTAGAAGCCGTCTGCGTCTGTTAGCATTGAGTCCACGACGAACACCGCTCCGCCGCCGATCAGAAGTGCTGCCCCGGCAAGCGCAATCGCCAGCCCAAGAATCCCCAGCACACCTCGTATCATGGTTCCGTCCTCCTGTTCTTGACGGGTAGCGCGAACCTTTCGGTCCGGACATGCGCATGGATCGCACGTCCACCAGCCTACCAGCCGTCATGATCTTCCTCCAAGCTCCAGCGCACTCACCGATGTTGCATCGAGTGGCTTCACGAACGCAGCCGTTCCCGCGAGCGGCAAGCATGAAGCGCGAAGCGCCCGCGCCTGGCTCACGAGGCGCGGGCGCTTCTCCACCTCAGCGGGTGAATCGAACGCTTGCCGTTCTCCTAGTAGGCGTACTCGACCGTGTAGCCAACCACAGCTTCCCCGCCTGCAGGGATCTGAACGTCGAATTGGATCGTGCCAGCATCCACCCTCTCGTAGGGGAGTGTGGCACCGAGGATCGTCCACGTCGTCCCCGAAGGATGCTCAAACACCGACACACTGACCGGTTCGGTTTCCGCGCTTCGCAGCACGATTTCAACCGTTTCCTGATAACGATTCTCGGCAATCCAGGTCCGTTCCAGGAGTGTCCGATCTGCCTCAAGGTCGAACGCAGCCCCAACGTGAAGCTCGACGGTGTCTCCAGCTGCAGTATGCGGAATCGTGTCTTCTCCAAGAAGAACAGGGCCAATCTCGTCAATCTGGTAGACCCTGACCTTCCCCGACGGCAGAGGGATGTCGAGCCGGTTGGCCGAATCGTTGTCAAACGTGTAGCGGATCCGCACGTCGTTTGAGACCGTTGCATCGAAGATGAACTCCTCAACAAGCGACACCGCCTCCGATCGGGCATAGGACAACGCCAACGTCTCCTCATCCTCCAGGGCAACTGGATATGGCAGCAGGTAGCGGTAGTACTCGCCAACGCCCTCAGCGGTAACCGAGGCAGGTGCGTTCGCCTCGAACGACATTGCGGAGACCCGGGCGTAGTCGTCGAAGAACCCCGCTTCCTCCACGTAGATATCGCCCGCGATCAATGACAGCGCAGGGGTCGAGAACGCACCACCAGCACCGTTCGTTACGGAGATCCCTGTCCGAAGTGTTCCCGTCGTGTCCTCCTCCGATACGATGATCGTGTAGCTGGCATCCCAGGAGATCCCGGAGACGATGTACAATAGGTCGACCGAGGCTTCTCCACCCGTGGGGCTCGACATCGCAACCACGAGTTCCGCGTCCTCGGCGGCGGCAAACGCCGCACCATCAGGTAGCCGTACTGTCACCGGATCTGCGACAAGGATCACTGCCCCACTTGCTTGCCGAAGAAGAACCCCGTCTGGATGAGCCAGCAATTCGCCGCGGTACATGGCGCCAGTCTGATCGACCACCTCCACCGTTTGCCCCACCGCATCCGCCAGCAGGTTGGCACGCTGCGACGGGTGAAAGCTGCTCCAAAGGATGTTGGCATCGCTTCGAATCAGAAGCGACTCCAGGATGAGACCCTCGGGAATCGCAAGTCCAACCTCGTTGAACCCCGGCTCCAGAGCCACGTTTCGCGTCTCCTGAACAACAGCGATTCCCTGCGAGTAGACAGCCATCCCGTCAACGTTCATGCTCTGACCCAACGCGATCGTAGCGCTGCCAAGCAGCGCAACGACAAACAACACGGTGCTTCCGATCGATCGAATCTGATGTCTCATGTCACGCCTCCTTCGCATCAAGATACACCCGAGGACAGCGTCGGTTCCGCAGCATGGCGGCCGTTCACCCATCAGCCCCGAAGCGACGCCCCAGCCATGCCCCAATTTCATCCCTGACCGCACGGAACGCGTTGCGGGTGCTTTCCTCGTCGCACGATCCCGCTGCGTCCGCAGGATCACGAAACGAAACGCTCTCATGGCTGGCTGCCCCGGGGAAGAACGGACACTCCTCCTTTGCGTGATCGCACACCGTGACGACAAGATCGAAACGTTCTCCCATGTAGGCGCTCACGGACTCGGAGACATGCCCGGATATATCGATTCCGATCTCCCCGAGTACCTCCACGGCCATCCGATGCACCCCTCGCGGTCCCGTCCCCGCGCTGCGGGCCACATAGCGGTCACCGTATCTTGCGTTGACCAATCCCTCCGCCATCTGAGAGCGGGCCGAGTTATGGGTGCAAACAAACAGCAGCCGTTTCTTCATGGCGGATCTCCTCGCAATTCCCGGTATATAGTGCTCAGCCTGAGTATATAGAACCGGCCTTGACTGTCAATCCGTTGGCTGGACGCCAGGTGCGTCCGGCGTTACAGTCCTGATGAGGTTGCCCAGGAGGAATGATGGATCTGACGATTCCGCGGCTTGGACAAGCGAAAATCCCATCTCCGCTGCGTTTCTCAACGACGCTTGGGGATCTGGTCGCCAACTACGTGCCGGACTCGGCGCGGATCCTGTATGACATCTCGCTCGATGCGAACTGCTGTCTTGCCGGGCATGACGCGGAGCTACCCCTGTCGTTCGAGAAGGCCGGGCCCAGAGAGAAGATCTACTTCGATCCAAGCAAGCTGCGTGTTGGCATGGTCACCTGTGGCGGCCTATGCCCGGGGATCAACACGGTGATTCGGACTCTCGTCATCGAGTTGTCCGAGCGGTACGGCGTGCACCGGATCACCGGATTCCGATACGGCTTCGCAGGCCTAGAGCCAAAACACGGTCACCCAGTTCTTGAGCTCGACCCTGAGATGGTGGATGACATCCATCACGATGGCGGATCGATCCTGGGAACATCGCGAGGGCCTCAGGACGTTGGGGTGATGGTGGATACGCTCGAGAGGATGGGGATCTGTCTGTTCTTCGTGATCGGCGGCGACGGAACCTTGCGCGGCGCACAGGCGATCTACGAGGAGATCACCCGACGAGGCCTGAAGATCGCTGTCATCGACATCCCCAAGACCATCGACAACGACGTCCTTCTCGTCGAGCAGACGTTTGGGTTCGAAACCGCCGTCTCGATTGCGATCGAGGCGATCCGCTCCGCGCATACGGAGGCGAAATCCACAGAGAACGGTGTGGGCCTTGTTCGCCTCATGGGACGCCATTCCGGCTACATCGCAGCCAGCGCAGCGCTTGCCGAACCAGACGTGAACCTCGTGCTAATCCCCGAGATCCCGTTCAAACTCGAAGGCCGAGACGGTGTGTTCGAGTGGCTGCAGGCGCGGCTTCACCAAAGCGGTCATGCGGTGATCGTCGTGGCCGAGGGAGCCGGTCAGGACCTCTTGCAGGACGCCGAGTCCTCCCTCGAGCGCGACGCATCGGGCAACGTCAAGCTTGCCGATATCGGCCTGTTCCTCCGTGATGCCATCGATCGGGCGCTGCAGGATCGCGGCGTGCATCACAGCCTGAAGTACATCGACCCGAGCTATCTCATCCGGAGCGCCCCGGCCGACCCGAACGATTCGCTGTTCGCATCAAACCTCGCGAGAAGCGCGATGCACGCGGGGATGAGTGGCCGCACGGGAATGTTGGTCGGTCTGTGGCACGCCACGTTCACCCATGTTCCGATTCAAGAGGCAACCGTGGCTCGCAAGGTCATCGATCCGGAGGGCGATCTGTGGCGATCGGTGCTCGAATGCACGGGCCAGCCACCGCTTTTCGGCCTGTAGCACCCAGTTCAACCGAGCGACATCGTATGGACACCCGACTTACGGCGCGCCGTCGATCGTCACCTCTTGGGCCGCGGTATCGGACGCGCCATCGTTGTCCATCACCGTAAGGGCAACCGTGTAGATCCGCGATTCGCTCTGGACCGGATAGACGTGAGTGGCTGTGATCCCCGAATCGGTCTGCCCGTCTCCGAAGAGCCATGCATATGAAACGATCGTCCCGTCAGCATCTGACGAGGATCCGCCATCGAAGTCCACCGAAGTACCTACGCCGTATACCACCGTGAATTGCGCTGTGGGGCTCAAGTTCCGAAACAAGAAGCAGCCTCCCAACGCAAGGATGATCGCGCTGCACGCGATCGCGAGCATCACAACTCTTGACTTGCTCATCGCTCCCCCTTCTCCACACCGTCGCCTTGCCCGACCCAGCGCTTCTTTCGCCTACGCAATGCTCGGTCGGGAACCACCCGTTGCAAACCATCCTACCGTCTCGTATAAGTCCAGGCAATTGGAGGCGCCATGCACATGCAATGGGTCGATCCACCGGGGGCTCGTCTGGCCTACCATGATTTGCCCGGGAGGGATCCTGTTTGCGTGTTCCTTCACGGTCTCGGCGCGTCGTCGAGCGCGGACTTCACCGAGATTTCGGGGTTGAGGCCGCTGCTCCCGTACCGGCGTCTCCTCGTGGACTTCCTCGGCTTCGGCTTCAGCGATCGACCGCAGGGCTTCTCGTATACACTCGACGATCATGCCCAATCGATCATCTGTTTGCTCAAGCATCTGGGGCTGTCGCACCGGTCGTGCGTGATCATCGGTCACAGCATGGGCGGCGCCGTAGCAATCACGCTCGCGGCCACCGCCGAAACACGATTCGCGGGGATCGTGGTGGCCGAAGGCAACCTTGATCCCGGCGGCGGGATCGTCAGTCGGCCGGTGTCCGAGCAGACGGAGGAGGCGTTCCTCAAAGGCGGCTATGACCGTTTCCGTCAGGTGCTTGCCGCTCATCCTCACACAGAACCCTATGCCGCCTCGGTTCGTGTGGCCGCCCCACTCGCCTTGTACCGCAGTGCGGTATCGCTCAAGGAGGGGACAGTGCCCTCGATGAGGGATCGGCTCGCTTCGCTTCCGCTGCCGCGTACGTTCGTGTTCGGTGAGAAGTCTCTTCCGGATCCCGATGAGACCTGGCTCGCCCAGCAAGGGGTCACCGTGGACGTGATCCCGTCAGCCGGCCACAACATGATGCACGAGAATCCCGCTGCGTTTGCAGATGTCGTGGCGCAAGCGGTGAAGCGGTCTGACGTCGGAGCGTGCAGCTGACAATCCCCGGGCGCAAGGCGGGTCTTCGCGCAGACGTGCCGACAATCGACTACACGGTCGCGTAGATATCGAGCAAGTCGCGCAGCATGGTCGCTGCAGATGGAAGCGGCGTAGGTTCGTCGATCTTGAGCGTAATCGTTCCATAGATATCGGTCTCGAACACCACACCCATCTCGGTGTGCCCCAGCCCCGCGAGCGGATGCTCCGGACCAAGAACCACCGGCTCGACGTTCAGCTTCGTGAGCCGATCCGGACAATCAGGATCAGGATCAGGACCAGCTTCGGCGGTGGCCAGCAACCGCAGGACGCCTCCGGCCGCCTCAGCGCGTCGCACCTGCTCAGTTTGGACGCCCCGTATGCCCGTCCTCTCAACATCATCCAATCCGGCGCTGCCTGCACAGTCCATGACCGCTCGCGCCAGGATGACAAGCTTCGCCGCTGTGTCCCAGCCGTCCAAGTCCCACGCCCCATCGCCTTCGAGAATCCCGTGCTCGGTGGCATCTCGACAAGCATCCTCCCACGAAGTGCCAACCGCGAGCAGATCCAGGACATACCCGGTGGCCAGATTCGGCACCGCGAGAATCCGACGGACCGCGGCGCCCCGAAGGTCGCGTGTGCCGACGTAGAGCGCGGGCAATCCTCCGGCCACCGTTCCGTCGAACCGAAGCTCGGCGCCATGCGCTCTCGCCAACTCGGCGAGTTCGGCGCCAGCGAGGACGATGGGGGCCTTGTTCGGCGTAATCACGTGGATGCCCCGTGTGAGCGCTTCCCTGATCAGCGAGACGGCGGGTTCGCCTCCCTTCTCAACGCAAACCGGGGATGCTTCGCACAGCACGTCAAGATCGGCGTCCCGCACGAGCGCCATGCTGGAGCCTGCTTCGGTGCCTCCCGGCAGGCCACTCACCGATCTGCCGGCCTCCTTCCATCGAACCACATGATCCAGATCGAACTCGCCGCCCGATGGAGCGGTCGCAGTCCCCCCCGAGTCGGCAAGGCCGACAACCCGAACGCTCAATCCGTGCTTCGCCGCAAGCGTTTCCTCCTTGTCTACCAGAAGCCTCAGGAAGCGCCGTCCAAGGTTCCCGACTCCTACAACGGCAATCCGAACCGTTCGCATTCGCTCTCCTTCCGTAATCGTTACGCCGGACGGCTGACACGAAACCGGGATGTCGAACCGCCACTGGAACCAACGTATACTTCGTCGCGAACGGTTATGCCACAAGGAGGCGGGCATGGAGGAAACGCTGCGTGAGTTCGTGATCGCTGTGCAGAACGCCTACATCGCTTCACCCAGCTTCAGTGCGATGCAAACAGTCGAGGCCGGGGACATTCGTCTATCGGCATCGGTCGCTGTCCGCAGTCCGTTCGTCTCGGTCGAGTACCAGTCCTACGCCGACCCGTTCTCGAATCTCCAGGAAATGCTGCTCGGAGGTGTCGAGTACTCTCCCGAGGAGCTGCCGAACCTTCGGGCTACCTTCGATGGGAAGAGTACCTGGATCCACGACCGCGGCCGCGCGCTCGCCATTCGACACCCGGGCTGGCATCTGCCCTCGCCGTTCCCTTCGCTTCGGACGCTCGGTGAACTCCGATTCCTTGGGCAGATCACAAGCGACTTCCTCGTTGGGGAAGGCGCGCCCGACACATTGCACGGACGTCACGGACGTGAGGTCCGCTTGAAGCCGCGACATCCCTCCCAATCACAACTGCTGCGGGAGCTTCACTTCCCGTTCCGCAAGGCGCACATCCTGTTTGACGTGGAGTCGCGCTTCCCTCTGCGGATGACCATCTACCCGGACGAACGCTCATCGTGGGCGATGCTGCTCCCGCCGGACACTCCCCTGGTCATCACCTATCGAGACATCCTCCGCAATCCTCCTGAGGCACGGGTTCGTTACACCCCTTCGGAGGATACACGCCGGTTTGTCGGTCGAGAGATGAGCCCCACGGACGCCGTCGCACTGTGTCCGTTTGACTTGCCGCTGGACGCACTGACGGAGCAGGGCCATCGCGTGAACGAAGGTCACGTGGCCGCAGTGTGGGATGATGCCGCTTCACAGGGCGAGGTCGCCATCGAGTTCAAGGCCGCGCCTGCACCGTCGAACTCGGCCGAGCCGTCGGACGCTCGTGCCCGACTTGTATTGAGAGTGTCCAATTACCTTCTCCACAACCTCGGACGGCGAAAGGCCTTCCTATCGTCTCAGGGAACCGAGCAACTGATCCACGGTCATCATGTGCGGATTCTCGACCGGTCGGCGCTGGTCAAGGAAGGGAAGCCAATCCCAGGCCTTCCGGTGATCTCCGAGGCGTTCTGGGAGAAGGATGGATCCTTCTGGTTCCTGCTCGGAGAGGGCCTGGATGCGTCGGAGCTTCTCCAGATCGTCTCACCGCTGCTCGCCTGAGTGCGTGAGAAAAGAAGATCAGCGTCTCGAACGGCTAGCCGCTCGAGACGCCGTCAATGCGCATGACTTCAAAAAGCGCGTCCTCCAAGATTTGTTCCTCGCCTCGCGCCGCCATTTCGCGCAGCACATAGCTGCCGACAGCCACGTTCAGCTCCTCGACCAGAGAACGTTGGTTCGCCGCCGCGATCAAGGCAAGGCTGCGTAACATCGTCCGATCAAGCACGTCGTCTGGGTGATCCACCACGGCAGAGCCTCCTAGCAGAAGAGGTACATCCGAAGACCACCGATATCGATACCCGACCTGCGGGGGATGAGTCAAGAGCTCCCTCGGCCAGTCGCGATTCACCCCACCGATTTAGAGAACTCCCTAGCCAGCCGACTTTCAGAGAAAACCTCCGAAACCGTTCGTTTCGCGCACATGCTTCCCTTGGGCAGTTGCGCCACTCAGCGGACGTTCGTCACCCCGCACGATCGATCGCCTTGATGCCTCATTTCTACGGGCTCAGCGACGTTTGGGACATTCGCTACCCAGCTTCAACCGACGGACTGCCCTCCGGCGCTGCTGACAACAGGCCGCAGCCTGTTCGCTACGGAGCTACTCGGTATCCCGGCCCGCCATCGAGAAGATGGCCATGATCACTTCGCACAACACGCGGACAATGATCGGTCCGACAAACAACCACACGAATCCGAGAACGATTCGATGGAAGCTATTGTGGAACGGGTCGGCGAACCAGACGATCCCGCGAGCCACGCTGACCCCGACGCCGATCCAGAACACGATCTGAATCAGCCGGGGAGTGAGGAACCGCTCGAAGTTCAAGTACTCTTTCATCGCTGCCTTCCTTTCTTGCGGGTGGAATCTGCTGATGTTCCCTAGGCTACCATGGACCGCACATCGGAGACAAGCCAACGTCGATAGATGGCAGTAGAACTTGATTCCATCCTTGTGGCAAAGTAGTCTGTCCACCATGTCGCGCGTCCTTCGTTATGTGCCACCCTTGATCCTTGTCGCCTTGGATCAGCTCCTCAAACGCCACATCCTGGCGGCCTACCCGGCCGGAACGGCACGTCCGATCCTCGGAAACTGGGTAAGGATCTCGGTCGCACGGAACCCCGGCGGAGCGTTCGGTCTGTTTCCGGGACATCGCGAATTGTTCATCGCGGTATCCGCGGCCGTGGTGCTCGGTCTGGTCATCCTGTTTGGGATTGCCAAGCGAATCTCCGGCACATACCGGGTCGGTCTCCCACTTCTCCTTGCCGGCGCGGCCGGGAACTTGATCGATCGTGCGGTTCTCGGATACGTTGTCGACTACATCGAAGTGCGGGGATTCTCGGTGTTCAATCTCGCCGACGCGTGCGTCGTTGTGGGTGTGTTCCTGGTGGCGATCGGCCTGGTATTCGGGAAGGGATCAGCGTGACCTGGCAGGGGAAGTTGATCGTATTCGAGGGATTGGACTTCACCGGCAAGTCGACCCAAGCACGGCTTCTCGGGGAGACCATGCGTCAGCAAGGGTACGCGGTGACCCTCACTCGCGAGCCTGGTGGCACAAACATCGGCGAGCAGGTCCGTCAGATCCTTCTCTCGAACAAGAACGATGAACTCGATCCGTTGTCAGAGCTTCTTCTGTTCATGACGTGCCGGGCTCAGCTATCACGCGAGGTCATTGAGCCTGCTCTGGCGTCCGGCCACGTCGTCATCTCCAGCCGGCACCGGATGTCGAGCCTCGCCTATCAGGGATACGGGCGCGGTCTAGATCTCGATCTGATTCGCCGTCTCAACGATGCCGCAACGCATCATCGATCCGCGGATCTGTTGATCTTCCTGGACGTGGGCCCGTCCGATGCGCTCGCCCGCCGCGGCGAACATCCCGACCGGATTGAGCAGGAGGAGATCCCGTTTTATCAGCGCATCTACGAGGGCTACAGGAAGCTGCTTCTCGATCAGCCCGAAGCACTGATCGTGCCGGCAACAGAGGACATCAATACGATCGCAAGCGTGATCCAGCGCCAGATCCAGGCGATTTCCTCCGTAGAAAACGATCGGGTATGATCGCTTCTGGAGACGTACTTGTAAGGGGGATTCCATGAACTTCGTCTGTGCCAAGTCCGCCCTGGTCACGGGTGTCAGATTGGCTGGTTATGCACTTGGAACAAGAACCAGTATGCCGATCCTCGGGGGTGTCAAGCTCACGGTTCGCGGGGAGTCTCTTGAGCTTTACGCAACCGATCTCGAGCGAGCTCTGAGCTGCACCGTTCCGATCAAGAACTCAGGACCCGACGGATCCACCGTCCTGAACGGATCGGTCTTCGTGCGGATCGCTCAGCACCTTCCCGAAGACGAAGAGATCCAAATCAAAGGCAGCGACTCCGATAGCACGGTGGTCCATCTCAGTTGCGGAGAGACGTCGTTCGATCTGCCCACCCTTCCGGTGGAGGACTACCCCGAAGCGTTCAGCCTTCCGGATACGAAGGTCGCCGCTCTCGAGGCGGCGAAGTTCCATCGTGCATTGGAGCAAACATCATTCGCCGCATTGAAGGCCGGAGAGACGACGCGCCTCAGCCTCACGGGCGTAGCGATCGTCCTGAAGGACGGCGCGGCCAAGCTCGTCGCCACCAACGGCTATCGGCTATCGCTGAAGACCATTGACGTCACCGAGATCCTCGAAGAGGGGGAGTTCCTGGTGGAAGCCGGGGTCCTCGGCGACCTCGATCGCGTGCTCTCTCAGCTCGGCGTTGACGAGGTCGTTCTCTTTCGCGGCGAAGGACAGCTGTACTTCCAAGCCGGCGATGTTGTCTTCATGGCCAAAACGATCGCCGAGGAGTTCCCCGACTTCGAGCGCGTGATCCCGAAGGACAACCCGATCGCCTTGTCTTTCAACCGGCGCGCCCTCTACGATACGCTCCAACGGATGGCCATCACCGCTGCAGAGGAGTCAGGGGCAGTAACGGTGCGTGCGTCTTCAGAAGAGACCGCCGTTCGCATTTCATCATCGTCGAAGGACAAGGGAGAAGGCGA
>Ga0272441_10013985_pt1 | contig 11460 bp, 6 predicted proteins | sample SSMProp6N_FD_193582 | JGI IMG/M metagenome (GOLD analysis project Ga0272441, IMG submission 193582) | Marine sediment archaeal communities from Little Sippewissett salt marsh, Falmouth, MA, United States - SSM-Prop-6N | ecosystem: Environmental > Aquatic > Marine > Wetlands > Sediment ... | reverse complement strand
GGTAATTCTTTAGCCGATTGGCGAGGGTGGTCAGCTCAGGCCCAAATGCTCCGTCATTGCGAGCGAAGCGAAGCAATCTCGCTTGCATAGGGCGTGATTTCCGTTCGAGATTGCTTCGCTTCGCTCGCAATGACGCAATCACATAGCCTTCACGCTAATCCACTAAACAGTCACAAATATTGAAGGCGTAAGGGACAGCCCTCAACTCGCCGGTTACGGGAGCAGGGGGCCTGCGTCAATAGCACGTACGGTCCTTGGAGCGCGGATCGTCCACGACGCGGCCGCTGTTGAGTTTGCCGTCGATGGCGGCGCGGCGGTAGGGACGGCTGGCGTCGTAGTACTTGTGGGCGGTATCCACTTCATTGATCATCACGCCCGGCGCGTTCGGAGGAAGCGCGCCCACGATCATGCCGTCCGGGGTGAGGAACCGGCTTGGCCAGGCGTGTTCCACACAGGAATTGTTCATCGAGACAAACATGTAGTTGGTGGCGGCGCGCGCTTGCGCGGTGGGCGGCATGATTTTGGGGTGGATGGCATCGGCCTGCATGCGGGCGTTGTAGAACGAATGAAAGACGATCTGGACGCCCAACTTACTGTATTGCCGGTACAACTCCGGAAAGCGAATGTCGTAGCAGATCAACAGGCCGCATTTCACGCCCTTCACGGTGAAGGTCACGAAATGATCGCCCGGAGAGTAGTGTTTCAGATCGCCGCTCGTGCAGAACCTCTTGTCATAGCGGTCGACGATTTCCCCCTCCGCAGAGATGACGTACAGGGCATTGTGCGGCTTGTGTCCGTCGCTCAGGCGGTAGGTGCTTCCCACAATCGCCCAGACGCCCAGTTCCTTGGCCAACGACAGAATCGATTCGGTTTCCCTTCGGAGCGAATCCCAGTCGAGGCCGTCGAGGGTCTTGTGATCCTTGCCCGCGTATCCCGAAAGCGCACATTCCGGGAAATGCACGATGTCCGCCCCCTGGTCAGCGGCCTCGCGCATTTGGCGGTGCACCCAGTCGCCATTGGCCGCGATGTCGCCCGACACCGGAAACTGGCATGTGGCAACCGTGAGCTTGCCGTGCGTGGCGTCCTTGTCTCGCGCGTCAGCCTGCGCACACACCGTGGCGCCAAGCACAATGCACAGGGCGCCAACGCACGCTACGCTTATGATTCGTGGACCGATCGCCTCGGTTGCCATGGCGGTCTCCGTTGAAGTTGCTTGGAGCGAGGCCCGTCGTACGCTCGCGCATCGACGCGAGTCGCATTGTACCGACCCCGAAGGACGAAGCGGAACCGCTTCACACGTACCCATTGCCTATTCCGCGGCCTCGATGATGGCGCCCACGCGGGCGCGGCCCACGTCGGGCCCGCCGGAAACGTCGACTTTGGCACGACCCATGCCAATCAGGAAAGGCTTGTCGGCACTCAGTCGGTAGCTGGCGTGGTGGCCCCGGTCAGGCGCCTGGATGTGTATGCGGCAGACTGCGACGGTTTCCATCCCATCGACCAGACCCTTCATAAAACCCCGCGGGGGGCCATCGGCTTCGAGGGCCTTGGACAACCGGGCGCGGTCTACATAGACCTCTGAGGTCATCGAGGCCTTCGCGCCTTGGTTGCACTTGGCGTCCTCTTTCATCCACGGTGTCGGATAGGCGTCCAGTTCAAGCTGAGCCGCTGATTCGAAGAGAACCCACAACGTGATCTCGGCAATGCCGCCATATTTGTTGTCGGTGAAGAAATAGAGCTCCTTCTGGCCGCTGAGGGCCGGCGTAACATCGTTCCAGGCACCGTTGTTAATACTCTTGAGATTTGTCACACGCCGCACCTTCTGTTCGGGCGGTTGGGTTTCCAGGTCGGCGTCAAAGTCCCGGAGCACGGGTGGTATGCGCGTGCCGTCGGGCGCCAGCATTGGTTTCGCGGTGCCCGCTTCGACGTCAAGCTCAAAGACGTCCCCGGCGTGCACCGCGACGTCGGTGTAGGAGGCAATGCGGTCCATTCCAGGCTGCGCACTGCACAACGTGAACGTGCCCGAACGCTCTGCTTTGGTCTTCGTATGCAACGATGCGGCGTCGGCCAGGACCAGCAGCGCGCGCGACCCGTCACCCTCGGGGAAGGACATGGCGAAAGCGGCCAGGTCACCGGTAATGGTGTTCTCGTTCTGATTGAACCGGAATGAGTGGCCTTCCGTGTCCGAGAGTTCGACAGAGACGGGGCATTTCCACACCAGTGCCTTCACTGCTCCGCCTACGCCCCGGGCCAGCGACTTGAAGATGTCCGTGACACCCACACACACCGCGGGAGCGTCGAAATCGAGAGGCGTACTGTCAACGAAGACATTCACATGTGCGTCCTGATATTCCCGCCTATTCACGTCTACCGTGTTGTCGAGGGTCTCATCCCATCCAAACGACACACGAGATGTGGCGGATTCCAGCGCTACGAGGAAGGCGTCCAACGCGGCAAAAGCCTTGACCATACTGCCCGTGACGGCAAACTGCGTCAGCCCCACGGCACCCGAGGCCGCGCCCACGGTTAACCCAGTCGCTGTCATGCCCACAGACATGCGTGCCGCGCATTGCGCCATGAGGCCGACCTCCTCGGCTTTGCTGAAGGTCTGCGGTCCCATCTGTTTCCACCACGGATCGAGGAACAGGACGCCGGTGCCCGCACTCTGAGCACTTGGAGAGTAACCTGCCGGACAGACCCCGACAAAGCGGTGCAGGCCCCCGAGCATCGTGTAGGGGAGGAAGGAAATCCCATTCATGCGGGCCGCTTTTGCGTGCACTTTGTCGAAACGCCTCTTCAGCAGCCAAGCGTAAATTCGATGTTGGTAATCGCCACAGACGAAGTGTTCGGTGCCCCCGGGCGGCAGGTCCAGCCCCGCCATCCTCATCGTCTCAAAGATGTCCACCCATGGCCCATTGGTCAGGTTCATGCCGGTCATCTTGTTGAGCGAGTTGATGCAGGGATTCGCCTTCGCTCCGGGAAAAGTTTTGTAGGCCATCAACAGCGAATCCCAGTTCTCCTTGACGTCGATCTCGAAGGGAGTCAGTTGAATGTTCGGCGAGCCATCTGACGTTGGCAGGATGGCCGTAATCGTAATGCGTGGGTGCTGCTCGAGGTCGGCCATAGATTGGTGGCGGTACGCGAGGGCAACCTTCGCGCCACCGTATTCGTCCAGCAGCAAGTTGGCGTATGAGTAGGCTTCGCTGTGGAAGTAACAGGCGCCGGGATAGCCCTCTTCGATACTGAGCATTGCCACGTCCCCTGCGTAGGTTTTGGACGAAACGACCTCGACTACGCTTTCGTCCATCCGCATGCTTGGATAGACCAACAGGTGCGGTGCGACCTCGTCGAACAGGCCGAATTGATTCGCAAAGCGCAGCATCACTCCCGCGCATCTCCTATGCTCTTTCTGCTCCGGGGAGGCCGGCCCCACTACGTTAAACACGAAAAGGCCCTGCCGAAAAGTGAGCGCCACCATAGTCGACACATCCGGCTCGCCCACGGCGATTCCGTCCTTGAAGACCGTCTCGTCGGCCTGAAAGCCCAGAACCGAAATCCACGCCGGATTACCCTCGAACGTTGTCTTCGCGAACTTCCCTGCATTCGCACGCTCGAGCTTCGTCCACTGAAGATCCAGATTCTCCGGCGTGTCATAGGCCTTGATCGCCAGCCCTCGTTTCGCGTCACCGGAGGCAAGCGTGAGCATGTCTTCCCCACGCGTCACGTGGTGCTGGGTTATGCCCGTCGCATCCGCCGTTGCGTTGAGCACCTTCGAGGCGATCTCAAGAGTCGCCTCCTTCGCCGGCCTCTCCGCAGCGCACGCCCACGTGCTAAATCCGAACACGAAGACCGCGACCAGCATGAAGCGCAATGACTCGTTACTTCCCCTCCAATACATGGATTGCCCCTTTCTTGTTTAAACCTGGCCCACCGTTCTCATCTTAGCTGACGTGTGCCCTGCGATAAGTAGAATCCGTAGAGGACAGGATGATACGTAGTGATCGATAGGCACGACTCACAGAAACAGGGACCGTTTATCTGTCTCCTTCGCGAATCTGCAAAATGTGACGGCCCGCCCCACAGTTCTTTTGCGCGCGCGTCTTGACATGGCGCCATCGTAACCATGGCACGGCTATGTGTCAATGGGAACGCCTTGCTTGCCCTCTTCCAACAGCCGTCGACACGCTGCTTGCAGACGCGGTCCAGTCCGCTTTGACGCGCCCAGCGAAAACGGGTAGAGTCTCGCTAAGTCACGTCTAGAACCTGCGAAGATTACAGAAACTTGGGCGTAGTGTCTCTGCACACATCGTCAATGGAGGGGAGTGTTTGATGTCAACGGGTGGCGTCCATGGGATTATTGCGAGCACGGCGGTTCTCCTCTCGAGCGCGGCGGGGTTCTGTGCGGACACCGGCGGCGCCGGGGCCGTCATCGGCATCTACGGAACGTGCGAAGTGGACACGTTCGCCCCGGGGACCAAGCTCTACACCAACCGCGACTACGTGGTCGCCCAGTGCCCGGAATCGCTTCGGGGCTTGCCCCTGCTGCGCGCGAGTATCGATTGGGTGGAGGTCGAGTGCGTCGAGCCGGGCACCGTCACCATACTGACCCCGGACCCGGTACACGAAATCGCCAAGAAATGCAGCCGTTCTCGCGAACTGGAACAAGCGGGCTTTGTCCGCATCGACGCGGGCAACGTGTTTCAACTCTTCGGCCAAAAACCCTATGACATCGTTCGCACCTATCGCAAGACGTTGGCAAAGGGCGAACGCTTGGCGCTGCGCAAGTGGGCGGTCGTGGTCGGGTTTTCGGAGGCCAGGCCCTTGGAGTACGCGGCGCAATCGTGGAGTGAGAACACGGGCGAGGTGTTGCACAACGGCATCCGCCTGCCAGCGCGGTGGCCGCCTCGCGGGGTGCGCCCGGACGACACGTCCCCTATGCCCGTGCCCTACCTCGATGCGCCGCCGGACGTCATCCCCGTCGACGTGGGCCGGCAGCTTCTGATGGACGATTTTCTCATCGAGGAGACCACGCTGAAGCGCTCGTTCCACCTGGCCCGCAAGTACGAAGGCAACCCCGTGCTCAAACCCGAGGCCCCGCTCGAGACCAACCGGCCGCGCAACGCGATTGCCTGCCCCAAAGACGGCGGGGTCTGGTGGGACCACGAGGACGCGCTCTTCAAGATGTGGTACGAAGCAGGCTGGATTCACACGATCTGCTATGCCACCAGCAAAGACGGACTCGACTGGGAGCGCCCTGAATTGGACATCGAGCCGGGCACCAACCGCGTGCTCCCGCCCGAGTACAAGTGCGACTCGTGGAACGTGGTCCCGGATTACGATGGCGACAATCCCAAGCAACGCTACAAGATCTTCGTCATGCCCGGCGGCTACGGCCCGGCTATGGCCTTCGTGTCCGCCGACGGCATCCACTGGAGCGACCCGATCATGACCGGATCGACGGGTGACCGCAGTTCGATGTTCTACAATCCGTTCCGCAAGAAGTGGGTCTATAGCCTTCGCTCGAACTGGCGCGGACGTTCGCGCGACTACTGGGAACACGACGACTTCCTGCGCGGCGCAAGATGGGAACCCGGCCAGCCTTACCTGTGGTGCGGGGCCGACGAACTCGATCCGCCCGACCCCGAGATAGGACAGACGCCTCAGCTTTACAACCTCGACGCCGTCGCCTATGAGAGCATCATGCTGGGGATCTTCGAGATACATCTTGGCCCCCCGAACCAGGAGTGCGACAAGGTGGGGTTGCCAAAGATCACCGAGCTCAACCTGGCGTACAGCCGCGACGGCTGGCACTGGCACCGGCCCGACCGGCGCGCCTTTATCCGCGCCGAGCGGCGCGACGTGTGGGACCGCGGCTACGTGCAGCCCGTGGGCGGGATCTGCACCATCCACGGCGACACCCTCTGGTTCTACTACACGGGATTCCAGGGCGACCCCTCGCGCAAGGGCCGTCCCTTCTTGGAGACGGGCATGTACGACCGGGGCAGCACGGGCGTCGCCTTTCTGCGGCGAGACGGCTTCGCCTCCATGGACGCGGGCGCTGCGGGCGGCGTATTGCTGACCCGTCCGCTTCGCTTCAGCGGCAAACACCTTTTCGTGAACGCCGACACCGCAAACGGCCAACTGCGCGCGGAACTGCTGGACGAAGCGGGCAACCCCATCGCGCCCTTCACCCTCGATAACTGCCAGCCCCTCACCACCGACAGCACCTTGGCGCAGATCGGTTGGAAAGGAGAAAGCGACCTTTCGGCCTTCGCGGCCAAACCCATCCGCATCCGTTTTCACCTTACGAACGGATCGCTATACGCTTTCTGGGTGAGCCGCGACAAGACCGGCCGCAGCGATGGTTACGTCGCCGCGGGAGGCCCGGGCTATGCCGGCCTCATTGACACGGTCGGACGTGGCGCCGCAAGACAACTGCACCCGGATCAGCCCTGAAGCGCCTGGACCTCCGTGGTTCCCAATTCCCGCGTGAAAACATGAAGGAGGACTTGAGCGGCGGGCGCGTTTCTTGACCCAACGGGAATCCCGGTTCTATTCTTCGCCCCAAACGAAAAGTGAGGCATCATGCATACGACAACCTTCTGCCACCGGCTTCTCTCCGTTCTTGCGGTCACGCTTCCGCTGAGCGCCCATGCCGCGGAAGAGCGCGATTTCAATGCGTACCCGCCTCACGTAAAGGCGTACCTGGCGCGGGTCAACTCGGTGGATCAGCACCGCTACGGGTTTCGCGAAGACTACCCGGGTGGGTATGAGCAATGGCGGGCCGACGCCCGGCGGGAACTGGTGCGGCTGCTGAGGGTGGAGAAGATCGCCGCGCAGGCCGCGGGGTTCGAGGCGCAGGTGGAGCTGGGCGAGGCCGAAGACTTGGGCGCGATCACGCGGCAGCTTGGGTCTCTGGAGACAGAACCTTCGGTGCGGGTGCCGTTCTATCTGTTGAAGCCCAAGGGCAAGGGCCCCTTCCCCCTGGGCATCTTCCCGCACGGCCACGACGCACGCGGCCATTGCACGTCGGCGGGCGTCTACGAAGACGCAGCGCACCGCTTGAAGGCCCTCGCCGAGGACCGGGACGTGGCGGTGCAGGCGGCGAAACGGGGGTATCTCGCGATAGCGCCTGCGACGCGCGGCCTGGCCGTGGACGGCGTGCCGGACCTCTACAAGCGCCACGGCGGGCGGGAATGCCGCAGCCACGTCATGCATTGCCTGCTGGCCGGCCGCACGGCCATGGGCGAGCGCGTCTGGGACATGCAGCGCTTTCTCGATTGGGCCCTGGCCCTGCCCGAGGTCGATGCGCGCCACGTGCTCATGATGGGCAATTCCGGGGGCGGCATGGTCACGCTCTACGCGGCCGCCTGCGAGCCGCGCATCACCGTGGCGGTGGCGTCATGCTCCTTCGCAACGCTGACCAGCCCCGCGGGCTACATCTACCACTGTGACTGCAACATGGTCCCCGGTCTGCTCGAATTGGGCGATCTCCCCGACGTAGCCGGCCTGATTGCGCCGCGCTACCTCCTCACCGTCAACGGCAGGAAGGACGTACTCCATGCTGCCGAGGACGTCGAACGCGCCGCGGCCCGCGTCCGCACGATCTACGAAGCGGCGGGCGTGCCTACCCATTTCGAGCATCGCTGGGGCGAGCAAGGCCACCGGTTCTACAGCGACCTGATGTGGCCGTTCGTCGATGCCGCCATGGAACGCTGAGGCAGAACCGTTCTCAGTTCCTGATGACCAAGGCCTCCTTCGCGGGTAACGGGGGGAAGGGGTTGTGGGGTTCGAGCTGATACCAATAGGCCACGGAGGCGAGGTCATCTTCGAGCGGCAGGTAGCGGCCCTCGCTCTGCCAACCGAGGCTCTGAATGGTTATCCGCAAGTCCTCCTCGAAGCGCACGGGGTCGGTGAGGTGCCAGCGGTATTGGCCGATGCGCCGCTGCTCGCCGTCGTGGGGCACGTGATAGAACCCCGTGTAGGGACTGCTGAAGGTCTCATAGGTGTACTTGCCATTCTCCTTGCGTTGGCAGTAACCATAGGAGCCGCAGAAGTAGTCTTCCTCGCCCGTGCCGCAGATCGTGGGGAACTTGTCGTCGCCGTCGATGTAGAACTTGATCTCCCCTTCCCCCCACCAACCTTCGCTGTTCGCGCCATGGGCGAGGTAGGTTCCGACGTAGTGGCCGCGGCCCCGGATGCCGTCCACGATGGTGTAGACTTCCTTGAACGGGAGCGGATTGACCCGGCGGAACTGGGCGTGGAAGTACGGCGTATCCTCGGGCACGGCTTCGAGGGAGTAGTCGATCTGGTAGTACACCCTGGCCTTGGCCGCCCCCTGGTTTTCCATGGTCACGCGGCATCCGTTCCGGAAGGGCATCTGCCAATAGGCGTTGAAGCCGCTTCGCGGGTTGACGCAAATCGCCAGCGACGTGATCCGGGGTTCCTTGCCCATGCCCCAGCCCGCGGCGAAGAAGTCGCCTACGGGGACTTCGACCGAGGGCGCGTCCTCGCCGTCCCAGTAGCAGCGCAGGATCATGAGGCGATAATCGCCCACGGGCGTCATCCAGATGTGGTTGATGATGCCGGACCCTTCGATCTCGCCTAACGTAAACGTCGCACCCGGCTCAATGTAAATGAAAGGGTTGACCTTCCAGCCTTGGCCCAACTCGCGGGCGGCCTGCGCCGCGTTTCCTTCTTCCAAGGTGGCCATGCCGCCCTTGCCCTTGGCCCCCGAGAAGTTCTCGGGGCTGATCGAGCGGGTCTCGGCGTCCTTGAGGCGGTAGAGGTGGCCCATGCCGGCGCCCTGGGCGTGCGCGAAAGGCATGCAGAAGGCCACAAGAATCAGGGATAGGATCAGAAGATGTTTCGCGTTCATGGTGCGCTTCGCTCCTCTTGTTGTGCTTCCTATGACCATGGCGAAAAACGGCGGCATCTGCGCCGTCGCGGGTTACTGCTCGGCGATCTTGGCCAGGATCAGTAGCTGGCCGCTGGCGTAGGCTTCGGCGCTCTTGCTGAAGGTCCAGTCCGGTTGTTTACCCGGGGCGTTGCCAATGCCCACGTCGGCCGAGTGGCCGGCGCGGAAGCTGTTGAACGCCAAGAGGGTTGTCCGCGATTCCACGTCGTGGATCTGCAGGCAGCCATACCCGGGATTGACATCGGGCCCCATCGTGTCATCGAAGTCGTATAGGTCCGCGCTGGCGCCGGCAAGCGCGCGCGACGTCTGGGGGCTGTAGTTGCAGGCCCACGCCTCGATGGCGCCGTGGGCGCGCGCCCCGCTCGGCAATCCGCCCACGCTCGATTTCACCACGAGGCCCTTCAGGTCCTGCTGGAACCAGCCGGATTTGTCAGGGGCCGGCACACCGAGTTGGGCCGGGTCCTGCGTGAGGGGGTTCATCTCGCAGTACACCCAACGGGTCTGCTCATCCGGTGTGACGAGATGCATGAAGTAGGCGACACGCTCAATCCGCTTGCCGGCCAGGCTCTCGTGGCGGTCCACATCGTAGGTGACCTTCCCGTCCGGGGCCGAGCAGTGGGTCGGGTCCAGGGCGTAGACCAACTCGAAGCCCTCGGCCTCAGGGACGTGGTACCGCAGGGGCCCGTCCACCGGCACGCTGCCCGCGCGGAATGGGGAGGCCGGGAGCCCGGCTTCGTTCATGAGGTTGGGCTCAGCGCAGTGGTCCCACGCGAAGCGAACGGCGACGGGCGTGTCAACGCCCTCGGCCGTCAACACGACGCTGGTGCCGTCGATCGCTGCGTCCGCAGCGCGATACACGCCATCGAGCCCGCAGATCCTGAACCAATTGGGCGCGGCGCCGTCGCGTGTCTTGAGGGCACGGGCGTGCTTGAGATGCACGCGCAGCGCGTTCCCTTCGACTTCGACGCGGTCGAAGAGCGGGCTATCGCAGACCACCTCCTTCTTGTCGTAGGTCTTGTTGAGCGCCAGCGCCGCGAGCCGCTTTCCGACGTCGTCCTTGTTGCGCGGATGGATGTTCTTGATGTTGGCGATGTCGTTGACCACGGCCATGCCGGTACCGGGGATGTCGAGGGTGGCTGTCTGCGCCTCCCAGATCTCCGGCAGGGCGTGCGGCGCGTTGCCGTAGTCATACGGCGCGAGCTGTACGAAGTAGCAGGCGAGGTCATCCTGCTGCCACCGGCTGCGCCATCCTTTGATAAGGGCTTCCATCTTGTCGCGGTACAGCATGCCCTCGCCCCGGTTCGACTCCCCCTGGTACCACAGGAAGCCGCGATTCGCGTAAGGCACGAGTGGATGAACCATGGCGTTGTACAGCGTCGTGGGCGACTGATGGCTCTTCAAGGCCGATTCGGAGGCAATGACGGGCAACGCCGGGGGAAACGCGCCGTCGGTCAGCGCTTGTTTGGCCTCGGGAATCCAGGCCTCTGCGTCGGCGATGGCCTTGCGCAACGCCGCCTGGAAGTCGGCGCTGTCCGGCGTATTCATGCGCACGGTTGCGGCGATGTCGGCCAGCGCCGGGACCTGGGCGAAGCCCTCCGGCGGGGTCCAGGGCTCGATCCGCGTGCCGCCCCAACTCGTGTTGATAATCCCTACTGGGACGCCCAGGCCCGCCTGCAGATACTTGGCGAAGTAGTAGCTCACCCCCGAGAAGCCTTCCCCGTTGCAGCAGTCGTTCAACGCTTTGGCGGAACATGCAGCCCACGGCGTGAGGCCGCGCACGTGCTCGAGCGGCGCCGGGCTGTGTTCGCGGAAAAGCATGGCGAAGCGAATGGCATCGTTATCGCACTGGGCCGCTTCCTCCTCCCAGTTGTCCGTCAGTTTGATGCTCCACTGCATGTTGGATTGGCCGGAGGCGAGCCAGACCTCGCCGATGAGGATGTCCGTCAACGTCACGGCGTCGCCCGCAGACGTCACGGTCATTTCGTAGGGGCCGCCCGCAGGCATGGGCGCCAGGTCGACGCGCCAGCGGCCGTCTGCATTCACGGTGGTACGCTGGACCTGGTCCGCGATAGCCACCGCCACCTCCTGCCCAGGCTCGCCCCAGCCCCAGACAGGCACGGCCGCGTTCTGCTGGAGCACGCCATGATCCGCAAAGATGACTGGCAGCCGAAGCCCGGCCGCGCCCGCTTGCGCGCCCAGAAGGACTGCACCAATCAATGCCAGGGCTGCGACGCCCAAGGCCCGCACACACCGCATGTTGCTTCGACTCGTTCTCATCGATTCTCTCCCTCAGAAAGTCGTGCTTCCGCTCAATCCACCAACCCACGGGGTTCCGGGTTGTGACCGCAGGTCCTCCGGTGCCCAGGGCTGGGCTCGAAACGACAGCGTAGCAGGTGGCGGCGGTGCACGCAACGTCTCTGACCGGTGCGTAGTGGGTGAGCGGGTGGGGCGAGCGTCCTCGCGAGTGGGGGACCCGCCTTCGGCGGGTTGTTTGTGAAAGAAACGGCAGGTGTGTTATGGGAGGTGTTGGGCGCGGGTCCGGG
>Ga0272441_10013983_pt1 | contig 11460 bp, 9 predicted proteins | sample SSMProp6N_FD_193582 | JGI IMG/M metagenome (GOLD analysis project Ga0272441, IMG submission 193582) | Marine sediment archaeal communities from Little Sippewissett salt marsh, Falmouth, MA, United States - SSM-Prop-6N | ecosystem: Environmental > Aquatic > Marine > Wetlands > Sediment ... | reverse complement strand
ATCGTGGGCGGGGGGGGGCACCGACGTGCCCCCCCTCCTTCTTTCTTACGCCTTTTTCTTGCGCTCGAAAAATCGGCCCGCAATACGCCTCTTGTTCTTGACAACCCTTATCGATCGGCGTATAGTCGCCAAAGTGTTAAAAAATTGACGATTACAAAACGGGCCCGCGCAACGGTTGAGGCGATGTCGCCCTGTGGGAGAGGGGGCGCATTGCGGGCGGGTTGCTTGTTGCCTTTCTGTCTTGTTCTCTCCGCGAAATATCGAGGGTCGGCGTGTATCGTGCGGCGGTCTGGCGGAGTCAGGTGTGCGGATGAAGGTGGACAAGAGTTTTGAGAAAGAAGTGATAGCCCGGAGCGGGCAGGACATCAACACGTGCTATCAATGTCTGAAGTGCTTTGTTGGCTGTCCGGTAGCGCCGTACATGGATCACAAGCCGAACAGCATCATCCGGATGATCCAGTACGGGCAGCGCGAGAAGGTACTGAAGAGCCATGCGATCTGGCTGTGTGTTTCGTGCATGACCTGCGGTGCGCGTTGCCCGAATGACGTGGACATGGGCGCGGTGTTCGACACGCTGCGCGAGATGTCGCAGGAGGCGGGTTACGCGCATGAGGCGGAGCGCACGGTGTTGGTGCTGCATGAGGAATTCGTGCGCAACGTGAAGTTGTGGGGTCGTCTGCACGAGGTGAGTTTCTTTATTCCTCACATGCTGCGCAGCCTGGACCTGTTTTCGAACTTGCCGTCGGGTCTTGCGCTGATGGCGCGGGCGAAGCTTCCGTTTGTGCCGAAGCAGATCAAGAACATCGAAGAGATCTGGAAGCTATACCGGGAAGGCTACAAGACGAAGGGCGAGTTGGCCGACAAGAAGCGTCGGCGCTCTGCTCGTTGACCGGAGCGAAGATGTCGGTGGAAGTATCATTTTATCCGGGCTGCACGGCGCATTCAACGGGGCTGGAATACAGCATGTCGCTGCACGCGGTGTTCGAGTCGTTGGGCGTGAAGTTTACGGAGATCGAAGACTGGAACTGCTGTGGCGGCGCGGCGGCGCATTGCCTGAGCGAGTTGCTCGGTCTGGCGCTGCCGGCGCGCAACGTGGCGAAGGCGCAGAAGCTGGACCTGCCGTTGGCGATCCCGTGTCCGGGCTGTTTCAACGCGGTGAAGCGTGCGCAGCACGCATTGGAGAACGATCCGTCGATGCGCAAGCAGCTTGAGCAGATTATCGGGTTCTCGTACAAGGGCGATCTGCAAGTCAAGGCGATCCACGAGATTCTGTTCGAACACGTGGGGTTGGCGGCGGTCAAGGCGCGCGTGAAGCGGCCGCTTTCGGGCTTGAAGGTGGTCTCGTACTATGGCTGCGCGCTGGTGCGCAGCCCGAAGATCGTGAAGATGGGCGACCACGAGAATCCGGTCTTTTTGGACGAGCTGGTCACGGCACTGGGCGGCGAGGCGCTGGACTGGTCCTACAAGGTGGACTGCTGCGGGGCGGACCTGGCGATGACACACGGCAAGATTGCGCGCAATCTTGCGGACAAGATTTGCGGCGGCGCCGTGGAAGCGGGTGCGGACTGTGTGATGACGGCCTGTGGTCTGTGCCAGATCAACCTGGATATGAAACAGACGGGCAAGACCGCTTCGAAGATACCGGTCCTGTATTTTTCCGAGCTGATGGGCATTGCGTTCGACTCCCCGGGCCGCGGTGCCTGGTGGAGCAAGCACATTGTCGACCCGGAACCGCTGCTGGCGGGGAAGGGCTGGCTGTAGGGATCGTGGCCGCGTTGCGACGGTTGTCGGATCTGGCGAGCGAAAGATGACGGAATCGAAGAACAACGAGGTCCTCGTGATCGGCGGCGGGATTGCCGGCGGGCAAGCCGCATTGCTGCTTGCGGAGAAGGGCCATCGGGTGCACGTTCTGGAGAGCGGTCCGGCGGTTGGCGGCTATTTTCCGCTGCTGGAGCATCAGTTCCCGACCAACTCCTGCGGCGTCTGTTTCATGAACCCGAAGCCGCAGGCCTTCTGCCCCATCTACGAGACGCAGTTCCACGAGAATATCGAGTTGCTCACCAACTGCCGGCTGGCAGACGTTACCGGCGAGGCCGGCAACTTCGAGGTCACCTACACCGCGGTACCGCGACATGTGGATCCGGCGAAATGCACGTTGTGCGGCAAGTGCGTGGATGTGTGTCCCGTAAGCACGAAACGGGAATTCGGGGGCGGGCTCGAGGAGCGCAAGGCGATCCACCTGCCCTTCCCGCAGGCGATTCCGCGTTCCTACGTGATCGACCGCGAGACCTGCACCCGTTGCGGCGCGTGCGTCAAGGTTTGCGAGCCCGGCGCCATCACGCTTGACGGTGAGCCGGAGCAGCGGAAGCTGGCGGTCGGCGCGATCATGCTGGGTGCGGGCTTCCTGCCGTTCGCGGGTGAGCAGAAGGGCGAGTTCGGAATGGGCCGGTACCCGAACGTCATTTCTGGCATTCAGTACGAGTGGATGCTCAGCAATTGGAGCAAGACCGGCGGTGTACCGTGGCGGCCGTCAGACGGAAAGGCGCCGCGCCGTGTTGCGTTCCTGCAATGTGTCGGATCGCGGGACGTCACCTGCGGGCACGGCTACTGCTCGAGCGTTTGCTGCATGTACGCGACCAAACAGGCCATGATTTCCAGGGACCGCCGTCGCGATCTGGCCCCGACGATTTTCTATATGGATATGCGCACGATGGGCAAGGGCTATGAGCGCTACCTGAATGCGGCGAAAAAGGAGTATGCGGTCCGCTACGTTCGGTGTGCGGTCTCGACGGTCAGGGAGCTGAAGCGCACGAACAATCTGCTTGTCGAGTACGGGCTCGACAACGGCGAGATGCGTTCCGAGGAGTTTGATCTTGTCGTCCTTTCGGTCGGGTTGACCCCGCCGCCCGGACTGCAGGAACTGGCGCAGAAACTCGGGGTCGCCCTGAACGACGACGGGTTCTGCGCGGTGAGCGAGTTCGATGCGGCCCGCAGCTCGGTGCCCGGCGTGTTCGTCGCAGGCACGGTCCGCGAGCCGCAAGACATTCCGGAAACGGTGACCGATGCCTGCGGCGCCGCGGCCGCGATCGGCGCGTTGCTTGACTCCGTCGCCCCGCAGGCGGGCGCCCGGTCCGCCGGGCGCGTCGAGCAGAAACTACTGCAGGATTATGTGCCGCGGGTCGGTGTTTTTGTTTGCGAACACAAGGGCATGCTTGGCGCGCGTCTCGACCTGGCGGCGCTGACCGACGGGATCCGCGCGATCCCGCGTGTGCGCAAGGTCGAGACGCTGGACGTCGGCGCGCTCGAGGCCGCGGTGCGCACGATCGGCGAGGCGGTATCCGGCTCGGGCCTGAACCGTGTGGTGCTGGCCGGCTACCGCGGTCACGAGCTGGAGCGCGCGCTGGGGAAGACCGAGCTTTTCGGGATTTGCGGCGGGCTCTGCGAGGTGGTCAATATCGGCGAGCAATGTGCGGATGTCCACACCGACAACGGCAAGACGGTGGCCGAGATCGCGGTGGAACTGGTCCGGGCAGGTGTGTGCAAGGCGCGGTACAGCGAGCCCGAGACGCGCGGCACGCGCGCGGTCGAAGGGCGCGTCCTTGTCGTCGGCGGCGGTGTCGCGGGCATGGCCGCGGCATTGAGTCTGGCCGAGCAGGGCATCCCCGTGACGCTCGTGGAGAAGGATGCCCGGTTGGGCGGTAACGCGGTGCATGCGAGCCGCACACTGAAAGGTTCGAACGTGCCCCCGTTGCTCGAGGGTCTGCGTGAGCGCGCGGAGAACAACGCGGGCATCGAGATCCTGACGAAGACCGAACTCAAGTCGATGCGCGGCGTGTGGGGCGACTTCCAGAGCGTGCTCGCCGCAGACGGCGAGGACAGGGAGTTCGCGCATGGCGCCGTGATTTTCGCTACGGGCGGCAAGGAAGTGCAGCCCGACGAGTATCTGTACGGGCAGAACGATCGCGTCGTGACCCAGCGCGGATTCGAGAAGATCCTGCACGGCGTTGTTCAGGGCCCCACGGTTCCGGCGCCGGACAAGCTGCAGAACGTTGTCATGATCCAGTGTGTCGGCTCCCGCGAGGAGCAGCGGCCGCACTGCAGCAGGGTCTGTTGCGGGCACGCCGTGAAGAACGCCTTGGCGCTGAAGGAACGGAACCCGGCCGCGAACATCTACGTGCTGTACCGCGATGTGCGCACGTACGGCTACTATGAGCATGCCTATCGAGAGGCCCGCGCCAAGGGGGTCGTGTTTGTGCGCTACGATGTGGCGGCAAAACCCGAGGTCCGTCGCGCAGGCAAAGGACTTTGCGTGGCGTTCAACGACCCGATCGTCGACGACCGCATCGAGCTCGACTGCGACATGCTCGTGCTGAGCGTCGGTATCGAGCCGGGCGAGGACACCGCGGAACTGGCCCGGGTGGCGGGGCTGAAGCGCAACGCGGACGGTTTCTTTGCGGAGGCCAATCCGAAAGCCGCACCGTTGGATGCGGTGGATCGCGGCAAGTATTTCTGCGGGCTGTGCCATTCGCCGCAGCACATCGAGGAGGCGCTGATCCAGGGCCGCGCAGCGGCCGCACGGGCGGCCGCGCTGCTGTGGCAGGGCGCCGTGCCGTTGGCCGAGAACCGTGCGCGCGTGAACGAGGCGCGATGCGTCGGCTGTGGCGCGTGCGTGGCGGCCTGCCGCTACGGGGCGCCGTCCCTGGACCCGGCCCGGAATATTGCGACCGTGGACGAGACGCTCTGTACCGGTTGCGGGGTCTGCGCGGCCGCGTGTCGGTCCTCGGCTATCGATGTAAGTGGGTTCGGGAACGAACAGGTATTGAAGCAACTGGAAGTAATGTAGCGTTTTGCCGGAGGTTGTGACGGTGGCAGGGGAAGACCAGGCAACTGCAGGATGGGAGCCCAGGATCATGGTGTTCCTGTGCAACTGGTGTGCGACGTTGGCCGCCGAGCTCGCGGGCTCGAACCGGCTGGCCTATCCTGCGGGCGTTCGCGTGGTCAAGGTCCCGTGCGCGGGCCGCATCAACCCGCTGCATCTGCTGCGCGCGTTGCAGAACGGGGCGGACGGCATCCTGGTCTTCGGATGCCATCCGGGCGACTGCCACTATGCCAAGGGTAACCTGCTGGCCCGGCGCAGGCTCAGCGTGCTCAAGGGGTTGCTCGAGGCGGTCGGCATGGAACCGGCTCGCCTGCAGTTTTCCTGGGTGACCGCCTCGGAGGGCAGCAGGTTCGCGACATTGCTGGACCGAGCCGTTCAGGACGTCCGGACGCTGGGCCCGAACCGAAAGTTTGTCAAGAATCCCGCTGCCGCCGGCTAGCCGCTCAGATGGGCGTCGGCGCAGCGAAGTATCGGCTGGCAAGATGACGAAAATGCAGGATGCACAGAATCGACTGCGCGAGACGGTCAAGGATCTGTTCGCGCAGCAGAAGGTCGATCTCGTCGTGGGCTTCGAGGCCGGCTCGCTGCCGTTGCGGACGCGGGTCTGTTTCCTGACAAGTGCCGACGAGGCGGACCGGCTCGTCTGGAACGCATTCTGCACGAACAACCCGGCCGTCTACATCCCGCGTCTGTTCCAACGCCCCGCCAGCCCGCGGGAAGAGTATAAGCCCCCGAAGCTGGGCATCGTGGCCAAGGCCTGTGACGCGCGTGCCGTACACAAACTGCTCGAGGAGCATCAGGCCCCGCGCGAGAACGTGACGATCATCGGCATGCCCTGCCGCGGCATGGCATGTCGCGACAAAGTGGTGATACAGGCGGGCGACGAAGTGGTCGAGGCCGTCGAATCGACCGAAGGCGCCGTGGAAATCAAGACGCGCGGCGGCGCCTCGCATCGGTTCGAGCTGCAGGATCTGCTCCAGCAGGCCTGTCTCGATTGCCCGCAGGCGGCGCCCGAACACGTGGATGTGCAGATCGAGGGGGCTTCGCGCCGGGACACCACGCGGCGCTACGAAGGGCTCAAGAATTTCGAGGCCATGTCCGCGGACCAGCGCTGGGAGTATTTCCGGCACGAGCTCTCGAAATGCATTCGATGTTACGCCTGTCGCCAGGTCTGCCCGACCTGCTATTGCAAGACCTGTTTCGCGGATATGGCCAAGCCGCGCTGGACCGGCGCGGGCGACGGGCTTTCCGACGTGATGTTCTACCACATCGGCCGGCTCATGCATCAGGCGGGCCGCTGTGTGGAATGCGACGCCTGCACGCGTGCGTGTCCGGTCGGGATCGACTTGAAGACGTTCACGCGCAAGCTCGGCAAAGACGTCGAGCGGCTGTTCGACTACGTTCCGGGCCTGCGCCCGGACGAGGCGCCGTTGTTGTGTGCGTTCGAGGATGACGACACGGAAGAATTCGTGACCGACGGCTGAGCGGCCGAGCCGGTCCGGGATGAAGTGGGAACGACGTGGAAAAGGGCATCATAGGCAAGAGCGAGTTGGCGAAGCTGGTCGAAGCGATGGCGGCGGACGCCACGTGTCTGGGGCCCGTCAAGGACGGGCAGGACACCGTGTTGGCCGAGCTGGGTCCCGACACGGAGCTGTCTTTCGACTATGCGAACTTCCGGCTGCCGGTCAAGCGCCTGTTCTTTCCGCAGAGCGAAGTGACTTGCGTGCTGCGTGACGGGCAGCTTGTCGCGTTGCCCCCGCCGGACGAGAAGACGGTGCTGTTCGGGGTCCGGCCCTGCGACGCACAGGCGCTGCCGTACTTGACGAAGATTTTTTCCGACGAGAAGTACGAGGACCCCTACTACCTCAAGCGCCGGGAAAATGCCGTGATCGTATCGCTCGCCTGTCACACGCCGTGTTCCACCTGTTTCTGCACTTCGCTGGGCGGCAGCCCCGCGGGCCGGGCCGGTTGTGACATCCTGGCCTTTGACCTCGGCCACGAGCTTCTGCTCGAAGCCGAAACGGAGAAGGGCAAGGCGTTGCTTGCGGCGCACGAAGCGTTGTTCGCGGCGCCGACCGACGCGCAGGTCACGGCCGCCGCCGAACAGGGCGCGGCGGCCGAGGCAAGCATGGCGAAGATCGAGACCGACGGGATCACCGAAAAAGCCGACCAGGCCTTTGATGCTCCGCTTTGGGAGGAGATTGCCGCACGTTGCGTGGCCTGTGGGGTCTGCACCTACCTGTGTCCGACCTGCCACTGTTTTGGTTTCGCCGACGAGCAGGTCGGCAACCGGACACAGCGTGTCAAGTGCCAGGATGCCTGCATGTTCCCGCTCTTCACGCTGGAGGCTTCGGGCCACAACCCGCGCACCACTCAGGGCCAGCGTTTACGGCAGCGAATCATGCACAAGTTCAGCTATACCGTGAAAAATGTCGGGGAGATCTTCTGTGTCGGCTGCGGGCGGTGCGTGTTGTACTGTCCGGTCAACATCGATCTTCGCGAGATTATCGAAGAGGTACGCAAATGAGCGGGGGCGCAACCACCAGTCCATACTTACCCAGCGCCGTCACGATCGAGAAGATTACGATCGAGAACGAGGCAAAGGACCTGCGCACATTCCGGCTCGCGTTCTGCGAAGAAGCCGATGCCGCCGCCTTCTCGCATGCGTGCGGGCAATTCGCGATTCTGTCGGTCGCCGGCGCAGGGGAGAGCCCGATCGGCATTGCCTCCTCGCCGTTGGACAGCGGGTATGTGGAGTTCACCGTCAAGCGCTATCCGACCGGCGTGGTGACCACCGCGCTGCATGCCATGGAAGAAGGCGACCAGATCGGGCTGCGCGGGCCGTACGGAAACGCGTTTCCGATGCGGGCGCTCGAAGGCAAGAACATCGTGATTGTCGGCGGCGGCTTCGCCTTTACGACCCTGCGCGCGACGATCCGTTGGATCCTGCACGAACAGAACAGGGCCCGCTACGGCAACGTGACGGTCATCTACGGCGCGCGCAGCCCGGGCGAGCTGCTCTACAAGGACGAACTCAAGGGGTGGGAAGCCCGGTCCGACATCGACATGTTCGTTACCGTCGACAAGGGCGACGAAGGCTGGACCGGCAGGGAAGGGTTCGTTCCCACCGTGCTCCAGGAGGTGGCGCCGTCGGCGGACAACGCGGTCGTGCTCGTGTGCGGGCCGCCGATCATGTTGAAGTTCACGATGCCCCCGCTCCTGCAGCTCGGGTTCAGCCCGGAGACCATCATCACCTCGCTGGAACGCCGTATGACCTGCGGACTCGGCAAGTGCGGGCGCTGCAACGTCGGGAACAAGTATGTCTGTAAAGATGGCCCTGTCTTCACGTTCAAGGAAATCCAGGCTCTGCCGGAAGGCGCGCTCTGACGTATCGATACAGAGGGAGAGGAGAGGAATACATGACGACAACCATGACGAGGAGGAGCTTCCTGAAGGCCTCCGGGGTCGGCGGTGCCGCCCTGGCCGGGCTGTTCGGGATGCAGCCGGTCGAGGCCCGCGCGGTCCAGACGCGGTTGCGCATACGCTACGCGAAGCAGTCGACGACCATCTGCCCGTATTGCGGATGTGGCTGCGGACAGATCGTATCGGTGCGCAACGGGCGCGTCGTCAATATTGAGGGCGATCCCGATCACCCCGTCAACGAGGGCTCGCTCTGCAGCAAGGGCAGCGCACTCTACCAGGTCGCGAACAACGACAAGCGTATGACGAACGTGCTGTACCGCGCGCCGGGCAGTGCGCGCTGGGAGCAGAAATCCTGGACCTGGGCGATCAACCGCATCGCGCAGCTTGTCAAGAAGACGCGGGACGCGGACCTGGTCAAGAAGGGCAACGACGTCACGCGCGTCGACAGCATCGCCGCGCTCGGCGGGGCGTCCCTGGACAACGAGGAGTGCTATCTGTACAGCAAGTTCATGCGCGCGCTGGGGATCGCGTTTATCGAACACCAGGCCCGTATATGACACTCCGCCACTGTGGCCAGTTTGGCCGAAACTTTCGGGCGCGGCGCGATGACGAACCACTGGGTCGATATCCGGAACGCAGACCGGATTCTGATCATTGGCAGCAACGCCGCGGAGAACCATCCCATCTCTTTCAAGTGGGTCACGCAAGCGATTGAGAATGGGGCGAAACTGATCAGCGTCGATCCGCGTTTCACGCGGACATCGTCCAAGGCCCACCTCTACGCGAAACTGCGGTCCGGGACCGACATTCCTTTCATTATGGGCATGATCAAGTATGTCCTGGACGACATCGAGAAGAACCCGCAGAACTACAACCTCACGTATGTGCGGGAATATACGAACGCATCGTTCCTGATCGATCCGGGTTTCAAGTTGCCGGCCGATTTGAACGGCGTGTTCAGCGGGTACAACGACAGCAAGCGCGCCTACGACAAGGGCACATGGAAGTACCAGAAGGACGAGAAGGGTATCGCGAAAAAGGACAAGACCCTCAAGAATCCGAACTGTGTCTTCCAATTGCTCAAGCGGCATGTGGCGCGATACACGCCGGAGAAGGTCTGCGGCATCACGGGGACCGACAAAGACGTGTACCTGCAGGTCTGCAAGGCCTACGCGGAATCGGGCGCGGCGGGCAAGGCCGGCACGATCATGTACGCGATGGGCACCACGCAGCACACGTACGGCACCCAGAACATCCGGGGCTATGCGATCCTGCAGTTGCTCCTGGCAAACATGGGTATCGCCGGCGGCGGCATCAATGCGCTGCGCGGCGAGTCCAACGTGCAGGGCTCGACCGATATGTGCATCCTGTTCCACATCCTGCCCGGCTATCTGAAGACGCCGGACGAGAAGGATGTGTCGGTCGACGCCTACTGCAAGCGGTACTATGAAGGGAACAACGCGGACCCGCGCAGTGCCGACTGGTGGAGCAACGCGCGCAAGTACCTCGTCAGTCTGCTCAAGGCCTGGTACGGCCAGAAAGCGACCAAGGACAACGACTTCTGTTTCGGCCACCTGCCCAAACGGGAAGTCGGCAAGAACTACTCGCACATCTCGCTGTTCGAGGCGATGGCCGACGGCGTGATCAAGGGCATGTTCTGTATGGGCCAGAACCCGGCCGTCGGCGGGCCGAACGCCAACGCGGAGCGCGAGGCCCTGCACAAGCTCGACTGGCTCGTGTGCGCCGATCTGTGGGGTACGGAAACGGCCAACTTCTGGAACCGCGGCAAGCTCGCGCACTGCGAGTACGTGGACCCGAAGGAAATAAAGACCGAGGTCTTCATGCTGCCGGCCGCCGCTTCCATGGAGAAGGAAGGCAGCATCACGAACTCGGGCCGGTGGATGCAGTGGCGCTATCAGGCCGTGCAGCCGCCGGGCGCCGCCAAGTCCGACTTGTGGATGTTGAACGAACTGTTCAAAGCCGTGCGCGGCCTGTACGCGCAGCAGGGCGGTCCGCATCCCGAGACGATCCTCGACATGGCGTGGCACTACGATCACGGCGACGAGCCGGACGTGCATGCGGTGGCAAGGGAAGTGAACGGCTACGACCTCGCGACCGGTAAGCTGCTGCCGAGTTTCGGCAAGCTGCAGGCCGACGGATCGACCGCGAGCGGCAACTGGCTGTACTGCGCCTCGTATACGGAGGCGGGCAACATGGCGGCCCGTCGCGGCCGTGCCGATCCGACGGGGATCGGGCTGTATCCGGAGTGGTCCTGGTGCTGGCCGGTCAACCGCCGCATCATCTACAACCGTGCATCGGTCGATCCGCAGGGCAACCCGTGGGACAAGGACCATCCGGTCATTGCCTTCAAGGGCGCTGCGGCGGGCGGCAAGTATGTCGGTAAGAAATGGATCGGTGACGTGCCCGACGGCGGCTGGTATCCGCTTCAGAATCCGGACGGCACATGGCGCGAAGACGCCAAGTACCCGTTCATCATGAAGCCGGAAGGCCATGCCCGAATTTTCGGTATGGGCCGGGCCGACGGACCGTTCCCCGAGCATTACGAGCCGGTGGAAAGCCCGTTGACACGCAACCCGATGGGCCACGGCCACATGATCAACCCGGCCGTCAAGCTCTGGCACCAGCTGAAGCCCGAGCGGGACCCGATCGGGACCCCGCAGGACTTCCCGTATGTCGCGACAACCTACCGCGTGACCGAACACTGGCAGGCCGGCGCGATGACGCGGAACCTCGAATGGCTCTGCGAGATGATGCCCGAAGTCTTCGTCGAGCTCAGCGAAGAGCTCGCCGAGGAGAAAGGCATCAAGAACGGAGACAACGTCCTTATCACAACGGCACGTGGGAAGATGACCGCCAAGGCGGCCGTCACCAAACGGTTCAAGCCGTTTGAGCTGGCGGACGGCAAGGTTGTCCATCAGATTGGTATCCCCTGGCATTGGGGCTACGAGGGCCGGAGCTGCGGCGGCAGCGCCAATATGCTGACGCCGCACGTGGGCGATGCCAATACCATGATACCGGAGTTCAAGGCGTTCCTCTGCAATGTGCGGAAGGTCGGGAAGGAGGTGACCTGATGAGTAGCTCAACGCAGAGAATCGGTATGTTGCTCGACACGTCCAAGTGTATGGGGTGTCGAGGCT
>Ga0272441_10013982_pt1 | contig 11460 bp, 11 predicted proteins | sample SSMProp6N_FD_193582 | JGI IMG/M metagenome (GOLD analysis project Ga0272441, IMG submission 193582) | Marine sediment archaeal communities from Little Sippewissett salt marsh, Falmouth, MA, United States - SSM-Prop-6N | ecosystem: Environmental > Aquatic > Marine > Wetlands > Sediment ... | reverse complement strand
GCTCTCCGGAAACACAAGCGAAGACAACAATCACCGCAGGCAAATAACCGCCTGCGGCAAAACCACCCTCGCTGAAGAGGCTTATAAGGCACCGATCTCTTGAAAGTCAACACGGGTTTGTAAAATTATTGCCGACAAGGGCAAGGCAGCAAGGGCAAGGCAGCAAGGGCGAGGCGGGCCGATACCGGAGCGAGCGTTGGCGCGAGAGGGGTCGCCAGCGGACTGTTTGCGGGCAGCGTGCAGACGAAAAGCGCATGGAACAGCGGCCCATCCCGAAACATGCCGCGAAATCGGCGCATTTGACATATCTAGTGATCCAGTTGTCGGGAATGCGTGCGCATCACCGTCCAACCATCAAATGCCTGTAAAGTCTGATTAATCAGTGACGATGATTCGCAATTTGACATCAGTGTCATAAGGATGCACATCTGCATTTCATCGCCCGGCCACGGCTTCACATCTGTCATGCAAAGATGTTCCGATCCATGAATTCATAATGCCAGTCAATCAAAAATATGCAGAAGCCTTCGGTAGCGAGCCACCGCTTCTCGCCGATGGGAACAGGGCGCCGGATCGCCGTGACATCTCGTTGCGGTGGCTGATCGGATCGGCCCTGACCGGCTTGACGTCCAGCACGCTCATGGGCATCGCGCTGTTTGCCGCGCTGGATGGCCAGGAACAACTGGCAATCCCGGCCGAAGCCATGACGTCCGGCTTCATTGGCGACAACGGCGCCTTTTATGATGGCCGCAAGAGCAGCAGGGTCATTCAGGCAACGGTACCGGCAAAACTGAAAGACCGGGTCGTGATGGAAATCCCGACCATGATTCAGGACGGCAGCGTTCAGGTCGTGCGCCGCGAACCCTTTGCCCGCATCCGCATGGCACTGGCTGCAAACCACACCAGCGAAAAGACCTATCCGCGATTTGATCCCCTGAAGATGTTTTCGGCCGAACAGAGTGACGCGCCAGCAACACAGGCACGGATCGGCACCCTTTACGGCGCGCAGGTCGAATCCGAGGTCAATCTGAAGGTCACGGATTTTCCCGTCGATCGGCTTCCGGCTCCCCTGGCGGAAATATTGCCGGCATCCGATATCGAGGAAATGGTGCGTCAGAGCGGATCGGCGCTGGCGGCCAATGAGGTAAAGGTCGCTTCTCTCTATTATATCGATCCGCGCCGCTTCGGTGGCGGCGATTTCGGGCTCAATATCCCGGTCAATCTCAATGCGCGGGTGGTCGAGGAAAATGTTTCCATCGCAGCCTGGCAACGGGTCCGCAAGACCGACATCGAGTTCGTCGATGATATCATCACGATTTCCGAAGACGTGACAATCGAAACGGCGCTGCGCAAGTCCGGTTACTCAGCGGCCCAGGCCGCGACGATTTCGCGTATTCTCGTCAAATACACCGAGACCGAAACCCTTTCACCCGGCTCCGTGCTGCGGGTCGGGGTCCAGCAAACCGACGATTATACACGCATCGTGCGGGCCAGCGTTTACGACCAGGAGGGCCGTCACCGGTCCACGGCAGCGCTGAACGATCGCGGCCTTTACGTGCAGGGCACGCAACCGCCGGTCTCCATCGCGCTTGCCGCTGCGCTCGAGCAAGACTATGTGCCTGCCAAGGCAAGGCGTGACCTGCCGCGCATTTATGACGGCGTCAATCGCGCCGCCCTGTCCTACGGCCTGAGCGACGAGATGGTCGCCAGGGTTGTCAGATTGCTGGCGAGCAATGTCGATCTGCAGGGCAAGCTCAGGCCGAGCGACACGCTGGAGGTGTTCTTCTCCGCACCTGACGCCGATGGCAATGCGAGCGAAGATTCGGAACTTCTGTTCGTCAGGGCCCGCATCGGCGGCAACGAGATGCGCTATTATCATTTCCGTGATCCGCAGACCGGCGCAGTCGATTATTTCGACGAGGAAGGAAAAAGCATAAGGCAGTTTCTCTTGCGCAACCCCGTTCCCAATGGTGTCTTTCGCTCCGCCTTCGGCATGCGGCGTCATCCGATCCTCGGTTATCGGCGCATGCATACCGGCGTCGACTGGGCGGCACCGCGCGGAACGCCGATCATCGCGGCCGGCAACGGGATCGTCGAGAAGGCGGGCTGGGATTCATCCGGCTATGGCCGTCAGACCATCATTCGCCATGCCAATGGCTATCAAAGCAGCTATTCGCATAAAAACAGGATTGCCGAGGGCATCGTACCGGGCGCCCGCGTGCGGCAAGGTCAGGTCATCGGCTATGTCGGCTCGACGGGCCTGTCAACCGGGCCGCATCTGCATTACGAACTGCTTGTCAACGGCACCAAGGTCGATCCGATGCGCGTACGCCTGCCTGACAACAAGGTTCTCGAAGGTGACACACTCACCGCTTTTCTGGAAGAACGCGAGCGGATCGATTCGCTGCTCGGCTTTGCCACAGACACGACGCAAGTTGCCAGTCGTTGAGCCGGACGGCGGCTCGCTTGTCATCCTCACTCACGCATGACAGTCCGGCACGGCCCCAACTGAGCGCACGGGCGAGGCGTGTTTGCGACCAGATTTAACACAGATCAGAGGAACTGCCGGGCGGCTTGCAATCAAGCCCGCTCCGCTGCAAGAGATAGCCGCGCTTTAAGGCTGCGGCCGATATGGTCGGTCGGAAACAGGATCGCTTTTCGATTCGGTGATCCTGAAAGCCGCTGCGTTTCCTGTCCGCTCAGATCATGCGCCGCTGTCGCCGAAACGCTTTCAGCGACAGGATCGCGACGTCTCAGCCTTCGGACTTCTCGGCCTCAGCCGCCTCGGCGGCGGCCTTCTCGGCGGCAAGCGCCTGTGCGGCGGCAACCTTTTCGGCCTCGCGTTTTGCCCGCTCCTCGGCGGCGGCCTGTCTTTCGGCTTCGTTCAGACGGCGGGCACGGGCTCCGGTATTTTCGACGATACGGGCCGACTTGCCGCGGCGCTCGCGCAGATAATAGAGCTTGGCACGGCGGACACGGCCGCGGCGGACGATTTCAACGCCTTCAACAAGCGGTGAATAGACCGGAAAGACACGTTCCACACCTTCGCCATAGGAGATCTTGCGCACCGTGAAACTTTCGTTCAACCCACCGCCCGAACGCGCGATACACACACCCTCATAGGCCTGAATGCGGGTTCGGCTTCCTTCGGTCACGCGCACCATGACACGCACCGTGTCACCGGGTGAAAACTCCGGCAATTGCCGTTTGGCTTCGATGCGGGCAGCCTCTTCGGCCTCCAGCTGCTGGATGATATCCATTTTGTTTCCTCTTGTTTTTAAGAACCGTCAGAGCGCCGTTTCACCTGCGGTGTCACAAACTGCATGGGTGTCACCATCAACAACGGATGGCAGCGGCGAATTCACGCATTCATGGATTGAAGCAAGACACGCATTCTTTTCGAAAGCGGGCCATACACGACAACGCATGGAGAATCAACCATGCCATCGCCGCAACGGATGGCACGAAACCCCTCTCGCCTGTCATCGCTTCAAATCGCGCAAGGCCCACAGATCAGGACGGCGTTGCCGCGTCAGGTTTTCGGCCTGCGCCTTGCGCCATGCGGCAATCCTGTCGTGATGGCCCGACGCAAGAACCTGCGGAATGGCGTCTCCTTCCCATTGCCGAGGCCGGGTATATTGAGGATGTTCGAGCAGACCGTTTTCGAAACTCTCGTCCGCTCCCGACACCGCATTGCCCATGACCCCCGGCAAGAGACGAATAACGGCATCGAGCAGCACCAGGGCCGCCGGTTCTCCGCCTGACAGGACATAATCACCGATCGAGATTTCCTTGAGCCCCCGCCTTTCGATCACCCGTTCATCGACGCCTTCGAACCGCCCGCAAACAATCAGCGCGCCCGGACCATTGGCCAGATTGCGGACCATTCGCTGGGTAAGCGGCGCGCCGCGCGGGCTCATCAGCAGGCGCGGCCGCCTGTCATGCGCAGGTGAACTGGCATCGATGGCACGGGCCAGAACATCGGCCCGCATCACCATACCCGGACCGCCGCCCGCCGGCGTATCGTCGACGCTACGATGTCTGTCGCTGGCAAAATCCCGGATCTGGACGGTTTCCAGAACGACATCACCGCGCAGCAATGCCTTTCCGGCCAAGGCCTGATCCAGATGGCCCGGAAACATCTCGGGATAGAGCGTCAGGATGCTGGCATGGAAGCTCATGGCCGGCTCTTTTCGCCCCTGGACGGCCGGCGCCGGGCCTTGCCCGGGCGCTGCGTTTCAAGGCACTCATCGTCAAGTCCGGCCGCTACCCGATTGACGGTGATCCGGCCGCGATCAGGATCGACATCGGGGACAGCCGCCATGGTCAACGGGATCATTTCGGTGCGCCGCGTACCCTCGAGCCTGATCTCCAGAACACTGCCAGCGCCGAAATCATGCACGGCGACGACTTCACCAAGACATCTGTGCGTCGCCTCGTCAAAAACGGCCAGACCGAGAAGATCGACCTCGAAGATCTCATCGGCATCCAGTGTATCATCGGGCAGAACCGCACGATCGACAAAGAGTTCCGTCCCCGCCAACGCCTCGGCCCTATCGCGGTCATGCACGCCGGCAAGGCCGGCAATGACATGTGCCTTCACCGCACGCAACCTGGTGATCTCGAAACGCGTTCCCTGACTGTCTGACAAAGGCCCGTAATCGGCAATCGCCAGAGGGTCGCCGGTGAATGCATGCAACCGCACATCGCCGCGAAGACCGTGAGCACCCGTGATCCGGGCGACAAGAACAGGGCTTTTCATCGGCGCAACTCGGATCGCGGATCACTCTTGCAGGACGGTTTCATGGCTTCGATGCCGCATGGCTGTCCCTGTGCCAGCGGTTCATGACACATGCCGCGTAAAGCGATCTTTCAAGCGATCCGTCAGGAAACCATCGGCAATCGTCCGATTGTCGTGACGCCTTGAAATGTGACAGTCGCAAAAGATGCGTTGCCACGATCGGGCCAGATGTCAAAGTGACGCCACGGCGGTCATCAGCGTCTCATTCAGCAGCGCTCGCTTCGGCGGCGGCACTGTCTTCCTCACGCTGTTTCTGTTCGGCAAGACGTTCCTGCGCCTTCTTGCCCGGCAAGCCCTTGGTCGGGTTGTTTCTGGCCGGGCGGCTGGCAATGCCGGCCTGATCGAGAAAACGCAGGACCCGATCGGTGGGCGTGGCACCATGGTCAAGCCAGTGCCTGGCGCGTTCGGCGTCGACGGAAACACGCTCGGCCGCATCCTTGGGCAGCATCGGGTTCCAGTGCCCGATCTTCTCGATGAAACGGCCATCACGCGGCGCCCGCACATCGGCCACGACGATATGATAATAGGGGCGCTTCTTGGAACCGCCGCGGGCCAGTCTGATCTTCAATGCCATCGTGTCATTCTCCTTTGGATGATAAGGGCCGTGGCGCGGCCCGATATTTCAGAATTCGAACGGGATCATGTCCCGTAAAGTTTCATGGCTTGGGCATTTACGGCGCAGCGATATCAGCCGCGATGGCCTCATGGTGTCGAATGACCTCGCTGATAATGAAATTCAACAGGGTCTCGGCGAAATCCGGATCGAGGTCGGCCTCATGTGCCAGCCTCCGCAGTCGTTCGATCTGGAATTTCTCGCGCTCCGGATCGGCCGGCGGCAGATCATGGGTCGCCTTCAACAGCCCCACAGCCTTGGTACAGCGAAACCGTTCCGCCAGGATATGGATCAGCGCGGCATCGATATTGTCGATCGACCGGCGCAATTGAGCAAGGGCTTCACCAACCTCGATTTCATCTGTCTTGCCCACGCCAGACATGCTCATTTCTTCTTGCCCGGAAGACCGGAAGCCGTGCCACCCAGACCGGGCAGTCCACCTGGCAGTTTGGCGCCACCCAATCCGGGCAGGCCGTCTGGCGTCGCGCCCTTCGCCATGCCCATCGCGGAAGCCTGTTGCTGCAAGGCCTCGAGCTGTTTGGGATCCATTTTCGAAAGGTCCGGCATCATGCCCCCTGCGCCACCTGCCATGCCGGGAGGCATGCCCATCTTGGCGCCAAGACCGCCCATCATCTTGCCCAGCATGCCTGCCTTCTTGCCCTTGCCGCCCATCGCCTTCATCATGTCAGCCATCTGGCGGTGCATTTTCAACAGCCTGTTGATATCGGCAGCACTCGTGCCCGAGCCTTTGGCGATGCGCTTCTTGCGACTGTGTTTGAGAATTTCCGGATGGGTCCTCTCGCCCGGCGTCATCGATGAGATAATCGCCTGCTGGCGCTTGATCGACCTGTCGTCAAACCCGGCCGCGGCAAGCTGACCCTTCATGTTGCCCATGCCCGGCATCATGCCCATGATGCCGCCCATTCCACCCAGCGATTGCATCTGTTTCAACTGTTCGGCGAGATCGTTGAGATCGAACTTGCCGGCCTTCATGCGGTCAGCCATCTTCATGGCTTTTTCGGCATCGATGGTCTCGGCAGCCTTTTCGACGAGCGACACGATATCGCCCATACCGAGAATGCGGTCGGCGATACGACGCGGATGAAACGCCTCCAGCGCGTCCATCTTCTCGCCCACACCAATCAGTTTGATCGGCTTGCCGGTCACGGCGCGCATCGACAAGGCCGCCCCGCCGCGCCCGTCGCCATCCATGCGCGTCAGGACGAGACCGCTGATCCCGACACGCTCATCGAAATTGCGGGCAAGATTGACGGCATCCTGCCCGGTCAGCGCGTCGGCGACGAGCAATATCTCATGCGGGTCGGCACGCTTCTTGATATCGGCCATTTCCACCATCAGCGGCTCGTCGATATGCGTGCGCCCTGCGGTATCGAGAATGACGACATCATGACCACCGAGCCTGGCCGCCTGCACGGCGCGTGCGGCAATGTCGCCTGGCGCCTGCCCGGCCATGATGGGCAGCGTGGCGATGCCGGTCTGTTCGCCAATCTGGCGCAACTGCTCCTGCGCTGCCGGGCGCCGCGTATCGAGCGATGCCATCAGCACTTTCTTGCGCTCGCGATTGACGAGCCGGTTGGCAATCTTGCCCGTCGTCGTCGTCTTGCCCGAGCCCTGCAGCCCGACCATCATGATGACGACCGGCGCCGGCGCATTGAGGTCGATTGCCACATCTTCCTCGCCGAGCATGGCGACAAGTTCGTCGTGAACGATCTTGACGACCATCTGGCCCGGCTTGATGGATTTAAGGACATCGGCACCGACCGCCTTTTCACGCACCCTGTCCGTAAAGGACTTGACGACATCGAGCGAGACATCGGCTTCCAGCAAGGCACGGCGCACTTCGCGCAAGGCCGCCGAGACATCCTTGTCGGACAAGGCGCCGCGGCCCGTCAGATTGCCCAATATGCTGCCTAGGCGATCCTGAAGCGTATCGAACATCGTTTTCCTTTCATTATGCACCTGTCTGACAACAGATTGGCGCACCATCTCCCATTTGCAACAAACAAAGCGAAAACCCATCCGAGGGCGCATCGCGCTGTCGGATGTGGACCTCCGGCCCTGGGCCATGGTGACCCCAGACATACCGGTCGGCGCTTCAAATCTGCAACAAGAGAAGCTCAACCGTGCCGATAAGGCGACCGATGATCGGTGTCAAGGCTTTCTGCAACCGTTTCCATTGACCCGGCGATACGAGGCAGTGACCGAACCGAAGGCATGATGCGCGACATACGGCCCCGGTTTGAAATTCCGGCACCAGTGCCCGGGGCTTTTTTCGGGACAGATCAGACCATCGCAACGCATGAAAGGCGCGCTTCCGAATGCTGCAGGCAGGAGCAAGGACCTGCATCATCAGTTTGTAACGACTGTATTTCTCAAACGGTCCGAGCGGTCCATTTCTGGCTCAGGGCCGGACCACGCAGATGCCATGTTCGTACACACAGTTCGATTCAGCTTCGACAGCTTGTGCATCATCCATGCTGATGATCTTCACGGCCGGGCCTGGAACCGATGGCGGCAGTTCATCCTCGTAAAAATCGCGATAGCCACGATAAAAATCACGATAGCCACGATAGTCATCGAAATAGACACCATTGCCGAAATCCCTGACGGCACTCAGTGAACCGGCAAAGGTGCCGATCCCTTCCACGGAGCTGGGCAAGCGTGAATTGACGGTCACCGGCGTGCCGAAATTGAAATCGCCTTCGCGCACCAGGAAAGGCCGCTCGAAAAAACCGAAACGATCAAACCGGTCACGCAACCGCCGATCGCGCCTGTTGTCGTGAACAAACCGGTCGCGCTGCCTGTCATAACGCTGTCGATCATAACGCTGCCTGTCGATCCATCCGCGATCGAATTTTCTGCGATCGAAATCGCGCACATGGTCACGATTACCATAGTAGCGACCGCGCGTGTCATGGCGCGGGCCGTAACGCTTGCCGAAATATGATGACGACAGGCTCGGTGCATTGCGAAGACCATAACGCCGCGCGACACTGCCAACCTCGCGGTTTGCATGGCGGCTCGACGGTCGCACGAAACGGTTCCGCGAACGGCTGACGGAACGATAGGAACGGTTGCGTTTATAGGAGCGATCACGCTGAAATGATCTGGCAGAACGATGTTTCCGGCTGTTGAAATTCCTGCTTTTCGAACTGCGTGCATGGCTCTTGCTGCGCGAGAAGGAAGACGACCCGGACACGCCCCCATGCGAGCGGCTGAAACCGTCTTTCGCCTGTGCCGTTTCCGTGAGAAAGCCCGTACCGGAGAACATGCAAACCAAAAGCAAGACAAACAGCCATTTGAAAGACAGCGTCAGGAACGATCCTGAAGGACCGGACCGATTTTCCGTGCCGCTCGGCATCCATCTTTGCGACATCTCGCTTTCCTTCCCTTACGCGACAACTGGCGCGATAACTGGCCGAAACGCCATGCGCCTGGGCAGGGCCGATCCCGATGCACCCTGCAATGCTTAACGTATCATTAACCTTTACCATGCGCTCATTGACAGTGTTTGTCACGTGTTGAATCAAGGATATCAATAAAAAACACACATGGTGGCGTATTTTCACAGTAACCGCATGTCAAAGGCAGAAAAGTTGTTTCATTTTGAAACAGGCGCGTCAGGCTGACGCTGTGACAGCCCGTCATGCGTTAAGGCTTTGACGCACTGCACGCAACGCACTAGAACATGCAGATAAACGAGACCGTTTGACAGGTTCTCGTTCTTGAACATGGATTGCAGGATTGCCATGAGTGACGTGACACGAAATCGGCCCTTGTCGCCACATCTGACGATTTACAAGCCGATCCCGACGATGATGATGTCGATCGCTCACCGCATGACCGGGGCAGCGCTCTATTTCGGCACCGTCCTGCTCGCCTGGTGGCTTGTGGCAGCTTCGGCAGGTGAAGCCTATTTCGAATGGGTCAACGGCATTTTCGGATCGTTTCCGGGGCAACTCGTGCTGTTTTTCTACACTTGGGCGCTGATGCACCACATGTTGGGTGGCATGCGTCATCTGGTCTGGGACACCGGCCGGGGCATGGACAAGGACGCTTCGACACGCTTTGCCTGGGCAACGCTTGGCGGGTCCATCACGCTGACGATCCTGATCTGGATCGCCGGTTATGTTTTCCGCGGCTGATCAGACAGGAAGGACTGGTTCATGGAATTGCGCACGCCTCTGGGACGGGTTCTGGGCCTCGGTTCGGCAAAACAGGGCACCGATCATTTCTGGCGTCAGCGGGTTACCGCCGTCGCCAATCTCTTCCTGATCACGTTCTTCGTCATCTTCATCGTCGTCTATAATGGCGAACCCCATGCCGTTGTCACCGGCGCCCTGGCAAACCCGCTGATTGCCGTTCTCATCGGCCTCGTCGTCCTGTCGGCACTCATTCACATGCGCCTTGGCATGCAGGTCATCATCGAGGACTACATTCACAACGAGGCCATCAAGATCCTGCTCGTCATGGCAAACACGTTCTTCGCCATTGCCGTCGGTGGACTGTGCCTGTTTGCCGTTCTGAAACTTGGCTTTGGAGGCTGAACGAGCCATGGCGTCTTCTCCTCCTTCCGATTCATCCGCATCCCGTTCGGGCAATGGCAGGGCTTATCAATATGTCGATCACGCCTTCGACGTCATCGTTGTCGGTGCTGGCGGTGCCGGCTTGCGCGCCACGCTCGGCATGGCTGAACAGGGTCTGAGAACGGCCTGCATCACCAAGGTCTTTCCGACCCGCTCGCATACCGTTGCCGCACAGGGCGGCATTGCCGCTTCCCTGCAGAACATGACACCGGACAGTTGGCAGTGGCATCTCTATGACACGGTAAAGGGGTCCGACTGGCTCGGCGATGTTGACGCCATGCAGTATCTTGCCATGGAAGCGCCGAAAGCCGTCTACGAACTCGAGCATTACGGCGTGCCGTTCTCGCGCACCGAGGATGGCCGCATCTACCAGCGTCCCTTTGGCGGTCACATGCAGAATTACGGCGAAGGTCCGCCAGTCCAGCGCACATGCGCTGCGGCCGATCGCACCGGCCACGCCATTCTGCACACGCTGTACGGCCAGTCCCTCAAGAACAACGCGGAATTCTTCATCGAATATTTCGCCATCGATCTCCTGATGGACGAGGATGGCACCTGCACCGGTGTCATGGCCTGGAATCTCGATGACGGCACCATTCACCGGTTTGCTGCCAAGATGGTCGTTCTGGCCACCGGCGGCTATGGACGGGCCTATTTCTCGGCGACATCGGCGCATACCTGCACGGGCGATGGCGGCGGCATGATCCTGCGCGCCGGTCTGCCGTTGCAGGACATGGAATTCGTGCAATTCCACCCGACCGGCATTTATGGTGCAGGAACCCTGATCACCGAGGGAGCCCGCGGCGAAGGCGGCTATCTCGTCAATGTCGAGGGTGAGCGCTTCATGGAACGCTACGCCCCCTCGGCCAAGGACCTGGCTTCGCGTGACGTGGTGTCACGATGCATGACGATGGAAATTCGCGAAGGCCGCGGCGTCGGCAAGAACAAGGATCACATCTATCTGCATCTCGACCATCTCGACCCTGCGGTGCTGCATGAGCGCCTGCCCGGCATTTCGGAATCGGCCAAGATTTTCGCCGGTGTCGATGTAACCCGCGAACCGATCCCGGTTTTACCGACGGTGCATTACAATATGGGCGGCGTTCCGACCAATTACTGGGGCGAGGTGCTCAGACCCACCGAAGACGATCCGGATGCGATCGCGCCCGGACTGATGGCGGTGGGCGAGGCCGGCTGCGCCTCCGTTCACGGCGCCAACCGGCTGGGCTCGAACTCTCTGATCGATCTGGTCGTGTTCGGCCGCGCCGCCGCCATCCGCGCCGGTCAGGTGATTGACCGCGAATCCGCCATTCCGAGCATCGATGAAGCGGCGTCGGAAAGGATCATGGAGCGCTTCGACACATTGCGCCATGCCTCGGGACAAATTGCGACCGCCGATCTTCGCGAGCGCATGCAGCACGCCATGCAGGAGGATGCCG
>Ga0272441_10013981_pt1 | contig 11460 bp, 10 predicted proteins | sample SSMProp6N_FD_193582 | JGI IMG/M metagenome (GOLD analysis project Ga0272441, IMG submission 193582) | Marine sediment archaeal communities from Little Sippewissett salt marsh, Falmouth, MA, United States - SSM-Prop-6N | ecosystem: Environmental > Aquatic > Marine > Wetlands > Sediment ... | reverse complement strand
CGCTGGTCTCGAGCCGTCGCTGTTATATGGACGATTCCGGGGTGGGCGCAGCCGGTGATGACGACCAGACCGGCCTCGGTTTCCACGACCAGACTCTGTTCCTTGATCCCCGATCCTAATTCACCGGTGGAATAGACATCAGGGCAGATCTCAACCTGCTCGGTAACCGGAATTACGGTGTGTCCGGCGCGCTCCAGATTTCTGCGCAAATGGGCCTCAAAGTCCGCGGGGATGTACCAGCGTATCGGCTTCAAATGCGGAAGCAGTTCTCTTACCCCTCCCGTGTGATCCCCGTGGCTGTGGGACAGAACCACGCAGTCGATCTCACCGGGATCCACGCCCAGCCGCTGCATGTTTGCGAGCAGCACGCGTCCATCCCCTCCGGTGTCGAAGAGGATCGTCTCCTCCGTGCCCCGTACCAGGCAGGCGAAACCCCACTGGCATCGGCAGTCCGGTGCGTGGGGTACGTTGTTGTAGAGTATCGTGATTTCGATCCCGCCGGCAGGTGCGGGAAAGGCGATGGCCGCTAATACTAAAAATAAAATGGGCATACTCTAATTATAGTACGTTAAGACGGATAATGGTAAAGTGGAAATTCTTATTCAGACTGAGCCAAACGATAGGTAACCGGTATCGTAAAATGCAGCGGTGTATCCGGCGGTTCGGGATAGGGAAAGATGTCGGAAATCGCCCGAACAGCCGCTCGATCTAGAAGGTGAGACCCCGAAGACTCAGAAACGACCACGTCCGTGGCTGTACCGTTTGTATTCAACGTAAATCTAATGGCCAGCGCTCCCTCGATTCCCTTGCGCCGGGCTGTTTCAGGATAACGAAGGTGCTCGTGGAGAAGCCGGTTAAGCTCGCCGAGTATTCGCTGGTAGTCGTTGGGTTGAGTTTGAATAGAGCTCCGCTGTGCTGAAGACGACCAGCCGTTCTGACGATAAGTGCTGCTGACGGTGCGGAGTTCTGCTGGGCTATTCGCAGCCGGATCGGGCTTGTGTCGGAGTTGAGAATCCATGGCAGGTGTCTTCTCTCTGTTCTTAGCAACATCAGTATGGATGGGCTTTGTCAGGTTTTGTCGCGGTTTCGTTTTTTCTTGTATCGTTTGCGAGACAGGTATGCTCTGAGGTTCCGCGTGTGCGGTTGCCTTAACCTTCTTTTGAACCAGTTCGACCCGATAGGTTTCGCTTTGGACGGCGGGCTTGGAATACGGCAATGAGGGTATGAATAGAACAAGCGCATGAATGGTGAGAGAAAGACAGAGCGCCGCGATGAAGAGGATCCGTGTTTTCAAGGTTGTTCCTGCACCTCCACGAGAAACGATACCTCCTCGGCGCCCGCCTCCTTGCACAGGTCCATGATCTCCACGACTTTTCCAAAAGCCACGCGTCGATCCGCCCGGATCGTGAGCTCCGTATTTGCCTGTTCGCGGTAGCGAGATTCCAGTACCGACAGGAGAAGATCCATTGATACTGGGTTCTGTTCGATCAAGATCGTTTCATCAGACTGAATCGTAACTACCAGAGTCGGAAGGTCTTTGTTTTTTCCCTCAGAGGTTTCGGGGAGTTGTACATCCACGGACGGTTGAAGGGCCGAGGAGGTGAGCAGGAAGAAGATCAGCAGGATAAATACCATGTCGATGAGGGGCATCAGATCCGGACCACGACGCTTTTCAACGATACTCTTCTCGATACTGAATTCGATCAACCGTGTTCTCCCAATTCTGTGATCATGGTTTCGGCCGTCGATTTCATCTCGAAGGAAAGTGAGTTGAGTCGGTTTTCGAAGAAGTGGTGAAACACCAAAGCGGGAATGCCGATGAACAATCCGGTGACCGTGGTGATCAGCGCTTCCCAAATCCCGTTTGCCAGTAGCCCCGGATTGGCGAAGGTCTTGACGCTCGCCACGGTCTGGAAGGTACGGGTCAATCCCAGAACCGTACCGGACAGTCCCAGCATCGGAGCGATTCTGCCGATGAGCTCGAGAAGATGCAGTCGGGTGGAAAGGCGCTTCAGCTCCTTTGATCCGGCAGCAGACACCCGGCTTTCCAGTTCGGCTCGGGGCAGCTCGCGGTGTTCGATTACCTCCAGCGCCAACGTTGCCACAGGCCCGCGTCGTTTTTCGGCCAAAGCCGAGGCTTCAGGAAAGGCTCGCCTTTGGATTTTGATCCGCACCTGCTCAATCAAAGATGGTGAAGAGCCGGCGCGTAGGAATTGGATCCCCCGTTCCAGGATCACGGCCAGAGCGATCACCGAACAGAGGAGGAGCGGGTACATCAGTACGCCGCCCTTTTGAAACAGTTCTATCATTGCACTATCTTCCCGGCGAGGGGACAGGGTGAGCAGTTGCTCCCCTGTCCCGTGTGCCGGACTCCTGTTAGAGTGTCAGTTCCGCTCCCAGCCAGAACGAAATCGGCGGTGCGACGTAATCTGTGAGCACTTCGTAGGTGCTGTTTAGCAGGTTGTCTACCGCTGCCTGCAGAGTGAGAAGCTCGTTCACCTTGTAGCGGGCCAAGGCATTGAGCACGAGATATCCATCAATCTCGGTTGTATTTTCGTCGTCGGTGTAGACTTTGCTCACGTACTCTCCATTCACGCTCGCGGTTAACCTGTTCCCACGATACTCCAAGGCTGCATCGGCAGAGTGAACTGGTGCGTACGGGGCGTGCTTGTCCTCGGAAAAGGAGTAAGTCGCACTAGACCCTTCCAGCACAAAGCTGTACAGGAACGTGTAGAGGCCGGAGAACCAGAGGTCGCTGATCAGTTTCACTTCCGCGTTAACCTCTACACCCGGGTAGAAGGCCTCTCCGATGTTTACCGGTTTTCCATCGTAATCAATCGGATCAGGATCGAAGTCCACCCATAGGATGGCATCGATCATATAACGTGCAAAGGCAAAGGCGTCGAAACTCATCCGGTCGGTCGCCACGGATGCACCGGCTTCGGCGTAGTATCCTTTCTCCGGCGATAGATTCGGATTTCCTTGTGATATGAAACCAGGAAACGCAGTCAACGGTGTGTAGAGATCACTGAAAGTCGGTGCACGGTACGAGGAGCCTCCAGAAATCTTGACTGCCAGCGATTCATCCGGTGTGTACACACCACTCAGCTTGAAATTCAAGCTATCGGGAAAATCCGAGTACAGGTCGTAGCGGGCCACGGGAATGATGCTTAATTGAGGAAAGGGATAGATCGGAAGTTCTACGAACGCCCCACCGCTGATGCGTGTTTCGTCGTAGCCGGAGGCGTCGACCGAATCAACAAGAACGCTGACCCCATACACCACCGAGAGCCAATCCAGAGCTGCATATTCCTGTACAGCATCCAGTCCGAAGGTGTTCAGTTCGTAGATACTTGCGGCCGCAGGTGGATCGTCGAAGGTCAATTTTGAATACTTGTAGAAGGCATTCACATCGAGTGAGAGTATGTCCAACAGAAAGCGGTCTGTCTTGAAGAATATTTGAGCCGTAGCGTTTAGGTCTTTTTGCCTCGCATCGGAAGAAGCCCAAAAAGGATTGATGCTTCCAGGAGCCCCGATGTCCTGATAGTTCAGGCTTGCATTCGCTCCAGCCGTACCTTCTCCGATCGGAGTGGAGATGGACAGGTATCCGCCCCCACCCAGGAGGTCAGCGTTGATGCGCGCTCGGTATTCATCGATGTACTCGGTGTCGTTCCACACAAAACTGTTGGCCCCCCGAGTTCCTCGGCCCGTTACCACCAGATCGCTGTTACCGATTTTTGTGGAGTATTCGAAGCCCACCTTCTGGGTATCCACCAGATCCAGCAAGTTTGCATCCACAGGCGTTTGCGTTGGACCCTCCGATACCTCTATTGCTTCACGGGGGATATAGGCGCCGTTTTCCACTTTAATTTTGAATTGCCCGTCCGCACTTTTCTTTGTGATGATGTTGATCACCCCTCCGACGGCGTCGGCACCATACAGAGAGCTGAAGCCGCCGCGGATGATCTCGATTTTCTCGATGTTTTCCAGCGGAATCAGGGATAGGTTAGCCCCACCCGAATCGCTGTTGTTTTGACGCACGCCATTCACGAGAACCAGGACCTGGGAGCTCGATGAACCGCGAAAGCTGATGCTCTTCAGTGATCCCTCGGCGCCGTAGTCGTTGACCTTGATTCCGGCTTGCCGGGTGAGCAGGTCGGCCATATTCTTGGCGCCGGAGCGGGAGATCTCCTCTTCGCCCAGGACCGTTACGTGTCCCGGAGCGGTGAGGACTTCCTCCTCCGTTCGTGTGGCTGTGACCACGATTTCCTTCACCTCCAGTTCTGTGTCCGCTAGTGCAACTGAAATGGACAGACAGAGACAGAGGATCAGGGCTGAGAACCTCTTTGTGTACATGTGTGTACCTCCTGATAAGTTGTGAAAATTTGTCTCTGCCTTCGTCGGCGTTCCTAATAGGACGCGCCGATTCGGTGGGATGATGAACCGTCTTCTAAATGTCGGGATGTACGGTTGCGACTGGAATCATTCCCCTTCCTCGAAGGTCAGTCGTATCAGAAGGGTTTCCTGGCTTCCGGATCGTTTTACTTGCAGCGTCTTCTCACCGCTGGAACTAATCAAAGCTCCCCATGGCAATGACCGATTGCTGCTTTCATCCCCGGTTACAGTGGCGGGACCGCTGCGGATTTGCACCGCATTCCGCTCTTCCGACACGGGATTATTTCGTTCCCATCTTCACGGTATTTGCCGAATTCTGTCAAGGGTTCGGGACGGAAATTTTTGATTTGGTCCCCGGACCCCGTGAAAGCCCGGGTTTTCACGCCGGGCTGCTTTATATAAGATGCAGGGGCAGAAGAATGGAGTGAAACGTGAAGAAATTATTGTTCGTTGTCCTACTGCTGAGCCTCGGCGTTTTTACGCTTCAGGCTGTAGAGATTCCGGTGAGTATCGCCATGGAGGAATCCCTTCCCTACCAGAAGGAGCTGCGCTACCACATAATCAAGGCCATTGCGGATATCGAAAATGTGACGATCGTGGAGCCGGGAACCAGGGAGTGGTTTCGGGTTCAGGTGCTGGCCATCGAGATGAAGCTGGAGAACCAGGTTCAAGTGGGTTACGCTGTCAGCTACACGATCGTGGAGGTTCCTTTCTACATACACGCCTATGTCTTTGAAAACCTGGAGGCGGAGAAGAAGAAGGAAGCAATGGACCGATTGATAAACAGCACTGTGCTTTATCACGGCGCGGACCTGCTCACAGTCGGGAAGGGAGAGCTCGAATCGGTTGGGCCCAGGATCTATTCGTCCTTGAGCGAGATCATCGACAAACGCTTCCGCATCGAGTCCAGGTAAGGGGCATTGCCAACGGCCCACCGCAGTATTCAAACAGTGAAGCAGCCGTTCAACTCTCAGCTCTGCCTGTTCCCGGCCTGTCCAGCACTAGAATCGATCTGCCTGTTTTGAACAGGCTCACCCGTCCGGTGGATTGGGAGATAACCACCGCCAGGGCCTCTGTGGCGCCCGTAATCCCCGCGGCCGCGGCGTGGCGGGCGCCCAAGCCGGAAGGAAGGTCCTCCACCTCGACGTCGGGGCGGAGGTAAGTGCCCGCCGCCTCCACGATGCCATCCCCGCGGATCAGGAAGGCACCGTCGATTGTGGCAAACTCCTTCAAGGTTTCCTCCAGGCTCGGGTCCAGGACGCTGCGCTCCTCGTCGGTGTACCCTTTGAACGGATTGATTACCAGCTGCCGGCTCATGGTACGCACCCGCTGGTAGTCACCGATGACGAAGGTCGTGCCAACCGCCTTTCCCTCCCTGCCTTCCCGGGAAATGATTGTTGCGATCTGAAGTACCCGTTCCAGCACCTCCGGAGCGACATCCCCGAGCAGATCGGTGGGATAGGTGGGCAGAAACGTGGGCAGCTCCCGGGAGAGATCGATCACCATCAGCGAATCGAGGATGCCGGAAGCGGGGTGCCCGAAGAGGCTGACGATCCGGTCCTCTCTGCCAAGGAACCCATGACCGAGAGACAGAAGCAGAGCAAGATCGACCTGATTGGCTCGGTTCAGGCCGGAAAAGGGTAGATGGATGAGCTTGTGGGGGAAGGGCAGTTTTCCAGTGTCGTCTTCCGTTTGACTGGTGATGATCAGGATCGTAGTTTCCGTTGTCAATGACCGAAGACATTCTCGATCGCGGAGCGCATCTGCGTGCAGTAGAATCGCCTCAGCCCGAACCTCACCTGCAAGATCGATAGCGTGGGCTAGCATGATCTCATTGATGCCGGACCTTACACCGGGCTCGACCGTCGTCGTAAGGATCTGAGGATTCCGGAGGATTCGAAAGACCTCTTGACCGGATGGTGCGGAGCGAATGGCCTGCCGGATTGATTGGGAGCGGAAGGTTCGGGCCACCTCGGCCAGAAGCAGGATATGCTGATCGGCGCGGCGGGCGTCACCCAGGATCAGAACCAGCAGATAGACCGGTTGTCCGTCCCCGGATTCGTACTCGATTCCGTTGCGGCTGATCCCGATCGAGACAATAAAGTCATCCAGATCGGCCAGGCGGGCGTGGGGGATGGCGATACCCGGTGCCACCCAGGAGCTGACTACGCTCTCCCGATCCTCCACCGCCTGCAGGGTTTGTTCGAACTCCAAAGCCGGCACACGCCTGCAGGTCTGCTCGACCAATTCCCGGATGGCCTGGACTTTCCCGGTCTGCTTGAGATAGAAAATACGATCTTGATGCATGTGATCCCGCAGATTCATCTACCAACAATGGTAATTGTTTTCACTGCCACCGACAATCAAATGAATACACCCTTACTCAGGGGTGAAAGAGGTGAGGAGAGCTCTGCGCACTGCCCGCCTCGGGTAATTTCAGTTCAAACGGCGAGAAAGGCGAAGATCAGAGCTGCCGCCGCGATCAGGGAAAACACGACTATCACGATCCCCAGGCTCGTTTCCCATCGCAGTGGGCGCTCGTGCCTGTTTAATGTTTTCGCGAAGTACAGTTCCTCCGGGGGAATCGGTTTGCCCCCGGTTCCCACCAACAGTGTCAGCAGGATCGCAGCTGCCAGCAGGACTAGGGTAACCGTCGCCCCCTGGATGCTCCCCCAGCTTAGGGGCAGCCGATCGAATGGGATAGGCAGTTGGGAAACGGCCCCGAACCCGGCGATCAGGAACAGGGGGGAGTAGAAGCTCAGGCTGGCGGCAAACAGAACCGCGGCGGCAAATCCCGCGGGCAGTTTCCACAGAATGTCCGGAAAGGCGGGGGGAAGAAGGGCGAACAGTACGGTGGGCAGCAGGATCTGAAGTCTGCTCCGGCGCAGCACCCACAGGTTCTCAGCCACTGCGAAAACGAACAGACCGACCATCACCATCCCGGCCAGTTCGAGGATACGGCCCTGTTCTCCGGGTGAAATCGAGATCAGGAAGGCGGGCAGATCGAAGGGAACAGATGCCGTTTCCAGGCTCAGGAGCAGGCTCCTGAAGAATGCTCCCAAGACGGCTCCTATAGCCAGGGGAAGAACAACCGTGTGCAGAGAGAAACCGCGGAAGCGAAAAACGGAGATGGGATTTATCTTTTTGGGGATCACAAACCAGAGAATCGGCAGCAAACCGGCGAGCAGCGGCGGAATTACTCTAGACATAAAATCAGGCTGAAAACGAAACAGCCCGGAGCCCAGGGTCAGACCGGCGGCCAGGACGGCGAACACCAAAACCATCCAGGCCAGGGGTTGTCCGCTCACGGTATGGGAGCGTTTGCGAACAGCGTGTTGTTCTTTGCTTTGCGCGCTTCGCCTGAAGGACAGTAACCTGTTGGCGATCGCGGAGTGGTGAAACCAACCGGCCCAGGCGCCGCCCTTTTCAACAGTGCCCGATTCAGCGGCGGGTAGTGTTGCCTGCAGAAAAAGAGCATCTCTGCGCGCCGCCTCACCGCCGTCTCGGGAGTAAAGAACAAGCACCGGGGTCTTGCAGCGGCTCAGGGTGGCGTAGCGCAGGGTGCCTCGAGATTGAAGCAGGGCATGATGCAAATGTTCCGGCCTAAATCCCGGAGAGAGGATCTTTGCCAGCCCCTGAGCGTGGGGCTGGGGCAGATTGGAGCTCCAAACATCCTGAAGCAGCGTCATTAACGTTTCTTCGGGATCTCTGTTTTGGCCTTGCTCCGCCGTGGCGGTCTCGAGTTTTGCGATGACCACCCGCCGGGAAACAGGTTCGGCCAGCCGGAGATCCGGTTCAATGAGAATAACAGAGGCGACCGAATCGGAATGACGATGCGCCGCATCCAGGGCAATGGGAGCTGAACTGAGATGGGCAAGCAGATGGAATTGCGAGATCTCCAGATGCTTTTTGAGCAATTCGACATGTTCGCCAAACACGGTGCCGTAGGAGCGGATTTCCGCTTCCTGCGGGTTTCGCCGGGTTGCGGGGAACTCGATGTAACAGATGCGGAAGTACTCCCCGAAAGAGTCCATCAGGTCATGCATCACATCGTGGGACAGTGACGGGTGGGGGGGCAAGACAACCAGAGGAGTTCCGTTGTTTCGGGATCCGACCGTCTGTACCCACAGCCGTCCCACCTTGGTTCCTTCACAGCCCAGGGAATCAGGTACCAGAGCCTGGTAACCGGCCGGGTACTCCTGGGGGAACAGCTTTCCCAGGCTCAGGGGAAATGGCTTTTGGCAGCGGCTGCAGCGGATTTGCACGGTTTTTCCCTTGGGTAAATGCGCCGGAATGCGCACACCCCCGTGGAAACCGCAGGCCGGACATTGAAATCGCATCGCCCTACATTGATGAATTCATGAGTTTTTGTCAAACTCCGTAATATGCCAGATGCAACCGAGCGCAAGCAGTTCTCTCTTCTGATCAAACCGGCATCCGCGGACTGCAATCTGGCCTGCACCTACTGCTTCTATCTGCCCAAGGCCGGGCTCTATCCGGGGAGCTCCCGGCACCGCATGTCTGAGGCTACGCTGGAGCGCCTGATCTCCACGTACCTGGCCACGGATCAGGACACCTACTCCTTCGGCTGGCAGGGCGGAGAGCCCACGCTGATGGGGGTGCCGTTCTTTCGCAGAGTGGTGGAGCTGCAGAGCCGATACGGCCGTTCCGGCTCTGTCGTTTCCAACGGGCTGCAGACCAACGCCACAATGATCACCGATGAGCTGGCCGGATTGCTGGCTGAGTACCGCTTCCTCCTCGGGGTGAGCCTGGACGGACCCGAGGAGATCCACAACACCTACCGCAAGACTCGAAAGGGCAGCGGTTCCTACCAGCGGGTAATCAAGGGGATCGAGCTGCTGAACAAGCACCGGGTTGAGTTCAACGTCCTGGTAGCGGTGAACACCGCCAATGTCGGGATGGCCGGCCGCATCTACACGTTTCTCCGTGAGCTGGGTATCCATTATCATCAGTACATACCCATCGTGGAGTTCGATGAACGCGGCCGTCCTTTGCCCTTTTCCATAGACGGACCGCAGTGGGGCGCATTCCTGAAAGGTTTGTTCGAGGTTTGGTACCCCGATGCGGGCAGGGTATCGGTGCGCCTGTTCGACGCTATTCTCAGCTACCTTGTCGAAGGATCCCGGATAATGTGCACCATGGGAGGGGACTGCCGGCAGTACTTCCTGGTAGAGCACAATGGGGATGTCTACCCCTGCGATTTTTTTGCCACCCCCGAACTGCTGTTGGGGAATCTGATGGAAACCGATTGGACTACCCTGCTGTCTTCCCGCCGTTACGAGGAGTTTGGCCGGCAGAAGTCGCAGTGGAACCGGGAATGCGAAGGCTGTCCCTTTCTCCAACTGTGCATGGGGGACTGTTTGAAGCATCGTTTATACGGAGCCCCCGAGGTCCGCTCCGATCCGAGCAGGTTGAGCTGGCTGTGCTCGGGATGGAAGCTGTTTTACCAGTCCTGTCTTCCCGGATTTCAGCGGATCGCCCGGCGAATCCAGAGGCAGCGAAGCCGGCAGCTGCAGGCACATCTGGCATCCTCCGGTTATCCGCAACCCCACCCGGAAAGCGGAAGATGAAGACGATCCTGATCGTCAATCCCAAGGCGGGCCGCCGTTTCTTCCTCAACCTGCATCTCCCCCAGGTCATCAAGCTGCTGGAACGCCACGAGGTATCGTTTCGGGTGTTTTTCACCCGACATTCGGGGCACGCTGCCAAATTGGTGCGGCGCTATCGAGACGAGATAGACTGCGTGAGCGTTTTTGGAGGGGATGGCACGATTCGGGAGGTGGTGAAGGGGATGGGTGACAGACCTCTACCGCTGGGCATCATACCCTTTGGAACGGTAAACGTACTGGCCCTGGATCTGGGCATCTCCCTAAATCCGGTGATCGCTACCACAAGCATCCTGGCCGGCCACACCCGCCGGATCGATGTCGGCTACCTGAACACCGAGCCCTTCCTGCTCATGGTATCCACCGGCCTGGACGCCATGGCGGTCCACACTGTGGACCTGCGCTTCAAGCGCTATCTGGGACAGATGTCCTATGTCCTGGGAATGATCTGGGCGGCTCTCACCGATCGGGTACGGCGTATCCAGATTACCATCGAGGAGAAGAACATCACCGACCGGGGCTACCTGGCGATCATCTCCAACTCTCGTTATTATGCCGGACCCTACAAGCTTGCCGAAGAGGTGAGCATCGACGACGGTATCCTCAACGTCATTCTCTTCAAGAAGAGCGGCATTCTTGCTACTCTTCGGCTGCTGGTGAACGTGTTGGCCAACAGGCACCGCATGATGCCGGATGTGTCTTTCTATTCGGGCAAGGTAATCAGCATACACTCCGGGCGGCGCATCAAGATGCAGATGGACGGGGACAAGGCTCCCTCCACGCCGGCCCGGATCTCCGTGCGGGAACGTTTCCTGCCGGTGTTCGTGCACGAAGAGGAGAAGAAGCCCGTGGGACTGGAAGCGATGAGAACCGTTCTGGCCAACGTGTTCACCCCCTCACCGAACAGGGCAGTGGCGGGTAAGAGGTCGGCAAACAAGGCACTGTTCAAACTCACTCGCCGATGATTTTCACCAGGACCCGCTTCCTCCGCTTTCCGTCGAACTCGCCGTAGAAGATCTGCTCCCAGGGGCCGAAATCCAGCTTACCCTCGCTGATCGCAACCACCACCTCCCGTCCCATGATGCTTCGTTTGAGGTGGGCATCGGCATTGTCCTCGAATCCGTTGTGACGGTAGCGGGAGTAGGGTTTCTCAGGCGCCAGTCCTTCCAGCCACTGCTCGAAATCTTGATGAAGCCCGGATTCATCGTCGTTGATAAAAACGCTGGCCGTGATGTGCATGGCGTTACACAGCAGCAACCCCTCCCGCACCCCACTGTCCCTCAGGACCTGCTCGACCTGGCCGGTGATATTGATCAGTTCCCGCCGCCCGGATGTGCTGAACCACAGCTCTTTTCGGTAACTCTTCATCTACTAACCTTGCTGGATTCTTCTCATCTTGTCAAAGAGTACCTGTTGGGGGAAGCTTTGAAACAGGTGC
>Ga0272441_10013980_pt1 | contig 11461 bp, 19 predicted proteins | sample SSMProp6N_FD_193582 | JGI IMG/M metagenome (GOLD analysis project Ga0272441, IMG submission 193582) | Marine sediment archaeal communities from Little Sippewissett salt marsh, Falmouth, MA, United States - SSM-Prop-6N | ecosystem: Environmental > Aquatic > Marine > Wetlands > Sediment ... | reverse complement strand
TTCTTTGTTCTTGTAGTATACAAGACGCATATGCTGTCCTTCTGTGTTTATGCCAAGATCAACAGACTCTTGTTCCGTTTCCTCATGTCCATGGTCAAACTTTATGATGACTGCATGTTCTCGTATATCTATATCTCTATTCATGTTTTTCCTCTGTTTTTTGTCGGTACAAATATCTTGAGTCCACAGCCTTCACATTCATGTTCCATTACTATTTGTTGAGTCATTATTATTCCTCTTCATTAAATTTATATATTGTTTAAATAATTTCATCCTCATTTGATTCACTAAACTTCCATGGTGTAATTCTATTGTAAAGCATCATACACATATTAGCAATATCAATAAGTTCTTTTCTATCATTTGTGTCTTTACAGTACTCATTGAATTCTTCAACAAGTTTATGTTTCAAAAAATCAAGACTGCATGTCTTCCAAGAGTTGCCTTTTCTACGTTGATGTTTGTTCATTGTCTTGTCCATCTCGATAGCAAAGTTTAATATTCCATCTCTCATTTTACATCACTTCCAATGTTTAACTCTCCTTTCTATCTTTATCTATACTTTTAACATTTCTGTTTTCATTCCTATTCATTACATTATACTTTTATCTCCACACATACGGTAAATTATCAGGAACACCCCAATTGAACTTACCATAATATTCTTTATCTTTTCTTAATAGATTACTCTTATGACTATCGTGGAAATCTTTTCTAAATCTCCAAGATGGTTGTTCATATGTCACATTAGAACCTAACCAATCATCTAATATTGGTATTTCATAATGCTTCATATTATTCTTATAACCTCTTCTTATCCATTCATCTAATATTTCATTATAGTAAGCCATTAGTAAATAAGTGTGACCTTTCCACATATTTACTGCTGGATGATTACCCCAACCTAATTTAGATATATCTTTGCCATTGTCATATTGCTCTAATAGATTTATAATTTGTTTTGCTTCAACTCTTTGTTTTCCCAATCGCCTATAGTCTAAACACTTTGCTGACTTTTGAAAATCTGCATATGGTAAAAATGTTTGCATATTTATTGCTCCTTTATATCTTCTGAAACTTCACTCATTCAATCACGTCTCCAGAATATTTTATTATGCTCGTTTTTGAATATCATTATCAATATTTCCCAATATTTTACTAATTTCTTCTAATTGTTTCCATTGTTCTTTTGTAAGCATATAACATGCTCTATCTATGCTATTAGCACGAAAAATGATATGTTGTGTAATATCTCTACCTTTCATTCTATCACTTCCTTAAAACATATACCAATATTTATATCCATTTAGATAAGCATTTCTCATCATAGATATTTTGTAATTACATACAGAATTCATAAAGTATTTAGATTTTAGGTTATCTAACTCTTCCATAATACTAATCATCTACTACATCTCCAAAACAATAATCGAAGAGCCAATCTGTCCATGATTGTTCACCCCTACCAGATGTATCAAATACATCATAAATATTATAATAATTTGCTTTTACTTCGTATTCATTATATCTATATTTCTTATAGAACTCCACAGCAGATTTAACATCTATTTCACTAAAGAAATTCCAAGGACAACTGTTTGATATACTTCCATACTTTAGTCCCTTTCCTCTTAATGGTTCACACATTCTTATTTCTCCATTTTTTTATTGATACCATTTTTTCTTTACAAAATCTGGGCAATCATTATTCTTATTTTTCTTATCTGGATCATCTGGATATATAACACATTGCGTAATTGGAAATGTTTTTAGTACTGGACGTGCTCTACATTCCTTTTCCATTATATCATTATTTAGATTAAAATATTTACAATCTTTACAAAATACCATGTTTATTCCTCTAATTTACACTTTTTCATTTTTCTCACCATAAATCTATTTTTGTTTTATTATAATCTTTCTTAAGTTGCAGACATCGAGAACAAGGATTCTTCTTGAACTCCTCTTTACTTGACTTCGTAAATTTAGTGCAGTATCGACACAATGTTATATCATTCTTTGCGTTTGGATACTTGATATGTACCTTGTGTTTTCCTTTAATTGCTTTCACATATTCTATCATGTTTTTCACGTTTCATTATTCTTGCTACTTGTATAATTGACCATATTCCAAAACACATCGTCACTGGAATAACAATAAACTCAATCCATGCTTCTCCATATAAATTTATATGAAGTAATGTTTTATTATTATTGAAAAATGCTTGTAAAAAGAACACATACAGTGATAGTGAGTGACCAAACAAGAACAGGAGTCCAGTAACTATCATTGTTTGTTCCCATCTTTTATTTTGCATTTTAGTTCCTCAATTCTCCTTTCATACTCCTCTCTGTTTTCTTCACGAAACACTCTTTCGTTCAAGAAAAGAGTTACAAACAATGCTAATAATATAACAACGTAATGTGTTTCGTGTTCTATATAACCATAAAAATATAAAACAAGAGATAATGCTGTTAAAACAACCTGTAATATATGATTTCTTATAAACTTTATTTTTGTCTTCTTCATACAATTTACTCCTAATTAAATATTTTTATATGCAATGGTAATAAAAATAGTTCTCGATGACTTCATTAACCTTTTGAGACACGGAGTGAATTAAGTTAGTTTCATCAACGAGAACCATGTTTTTTTACCAAACACCATATAGTGTTATAAGTATTTAAAACTTTTGCTTTTTTTAAGTTTTTTAGTCAACTTTCAATGTCTGACAATAAAACCTATATGCACATCCACTACAAGCACTCTGGATTCGTGGTTCTTTAGGGAAGCAGTCATCATCATATGCATTGCTCATCTTATCATATAAATCAAGTACATCATCAGCCACTTTCTTCTGTGACTCCTTGTCAAATGCGACTGTCCTCCACTCGTTTGGATACAAGAAAAAGAAATAGAAATGACTTAAATTGATATTGTATTTAGATTCTATGAGCCATTTGTAGATTTGTGCTTGCATCCGGTATTCATACGACAACGATGCACTTTTGTTCGTCTTCCAGTCAATTGCTTTTTGTTTGGGGATATAGAACCAGTCAACGATACCATGCCATTTCTTTGAGTAGATGTCATCTTCTGCAACAGGCATTGTCAATAGGTCATAGTCTGACTGCCACAACGAATAATGTTGAAGACATGTATATGCTTTTGTGTATAATTCTGTTCCTAATGAAGTATCCCAAATAGATTTAAGGTTGTTGTACGTATAATATAGAATATCATTCTGAGACGCCTTCAAAGTAAAGTTGTGTTTATAAAATAGCTCTATTGACTTATGTACGTATTTACCGACATCCATATGTTCAAGTGTAAAGAAGATTGGGTCTAATTTATAGATAGACGCAAGTTTGTATCGAAAAGGACATTCCCTAAATATAGACAACCGTGATTGACTAACTGGTTTCATGTTTCCTCAACACAGTTTTGTATAGGCGTCTAATAAGATGTGAATTGTAACAGAAATACAAACCCCAAACAAGTAACAGGATTTCAACGTGGAAGGGTCTAATTCTTTGGAATTGCGACGTAAAGAAATGATCCCAATCAATACATATACTGCCAATAATGCCAAACCACCAGAAAATAAAAAATGCGTTGATTCGTAACGGATTATTTTTTCCAGTGATAATGGTACTCCACCACCTCCACCACCACTTGGCACTCTCCAGAACTGGTCCAAGAAATACTCTACTTGATTTATTATCCATTCCAACATCACCTCAACATCTCCCTATATATTTATAGAACAGCAAAGCAGTAATCGTGCGTCCATCCATAATCGCTCCATCAAATATCTTCTTCATAACATCGTCTTCCCCTAAATTTACAGTAGTAATATACTCATCTTCATCTAGTGACTGCTTTGTAAATGACAAGTCTGTAGCTACACATATATGATATACTTGATTTGAACATTCATTCGTTGGATTGAATGACAATATCAATTCAACATTTTTTGCTGCATATCCAGTCTCTTCCTGCAACTCACGAGATGCACAGTCCACTATCTCCTCATTTTCTTCTACCTGTCCAGCAGGAAGCTCAATTGACATTGACTTTATCGAATGACGATATTGTTTTATCATAGCTATCTTGTCATCTATCAATGGTATTATGATAACCACTGGTCTCTTTTCAATTCGATAAAAATGTCTTGTACCACATGGAAGTTCCAAAGTGTCATCATACACTGTAAATAAAGGAAGTGATAGTATCTGCTCTGAATTTAGTGTTTTAAACATTATCTCTCCATAAATATTTCTTGTGTGCTCAAGTCTGGATAGTCCTGATATCCTGCAACATCTTTATTCTTTTCTGGAAGCAATGTCATAAGTGTGAGTCCACGTGCTGCTTGTTCAGGTAAAAGATACATGTTCCATCCTCTTATTACATATTTGTCTTCTGACTGAGAAACACCATTAGTTCTTCCATTGAAGCACATCTTCTTAAGAAGTGTATAAAAATATTCATTGTCAGTTAGTATCATTCCTCCACGTCCAATAGGTATTCCTTTCTTATATTGAAATGATACAACATAAAGTGAGTCTTTCACATACATGTCTTTCGTAAAACGAGTTGCAGAATCATAAATATAAGGAGTACATGATGTCTCCAATCTATATGCTCCACTCCATTTTTCGTCTCTAAAAGAAACTCTACATCCAACATTGAGTATTGTCATTGGAACACTCATATATGTTTGCTTTGGAATCTCAATTATGTCTCCTTGTCTAAGCACATTAATATGCTTTAGCAATTCAAGACACAGAAAGATACCATTCGTATTGCTTGATACAGCGATACCATACTTTGCACCTGCATATTTAGATACTTCTTTCTCAAATATATCAATTACTTGTGAATCATCTACCTTAACCAATCTACCATCTCCTTAAATTTATGAGGTGTTAAAGAAACTTGTTTGTCAATACAGTCTTGACTCTCCAACATAATATGTTTCTCATATACTGGAAGTCCTTTTGGTATCTTTATATTCTTTGTGTGATCTGACAATCCTACTGGAATATCATGTTTGTTTGCTATCTTTTCAAGAACAGAAAGTCTCTCATAATGTCCGTCATCACATGGATATTTAGAGACACAATGCATCATGATAAGATTTTCTACATACTTGTCTCCAAACCACGATATAAATTTTTCTATCTCCTTTACCGTAGCCATGCCATCCTCGTGAATGAGACCTCCTGTACTGAATAGTGTTGGCTTATTCTTACTTGCTATCATCTTAACAAATACTGGGTCCAATATATATGGACTTGCTATTTTATGGATTGGAACAAACTTGTCAACAAAATCAATAGCAGTATAGCAGTGTGGTGTTGATAGACATAAAATCTTTTCTACATCACAAGAAAAAACTATTCTATTCCAGTCCCTGTATGTTAGTTCATATTCTCTCAGTCTTCCAATGTCCCAAAATGTTTGAAACTTGATAGCATCTGCACCAGCATCCTTTGCAAGTTCGATTAATTGATTAGCAAGTTCAAGTTTTCCATTATGATTGATACCTGCTTCTGCTATTATAAATGTCATTTTTATTCGACCTTAAATCTCTTTTCCCAGACACCATCAACTTTTTCGAATAATTCACGGTTATACCACCTATCGAGTATATGATAGAACTCTTTATATGAATATCCTGTAAATTTAAGGAAGTCATCAACGATTTTTTCGTCGAGAATATAATCGTGTTTATTTACAAGCTCAACACCTTCCTCTCTTGATATGTCACCGTTTCTAATCCAGTTACAAGCAACATCTGTTGCTCTTGCATGTCCAAACTTGGGGAACTTCAGTTGAGGGTGTAGTAGATAACCAATACTGTCAATCTGGTCATACTGCTCGATAAATCCTTTCCGTTTCCATTCATGTTCGAGTGTTTTAAAACCATATTGCTTTGCAAATTCAGCGTTCTGTTTTCCATTCCACTTATAAAAATAGCTAAGATATATTGGTTCAAGACTATTTATGACATCCTCAGATGGATACGTTATCATTGATATTTCTTGACTGCTAATTCCATGTGCTTTCCACCAATTCCAATCAATTGGTTTCACAACATTATTCTTAATTTGTGTTTTTGCAGAATATGTCTCTTCAGCGTCTGGTCCGCCATAAACATATGATATATTCTCACCATAAACAACTAGTTTTATACCAAGATGTGATGCAAGTTTAAGTGGGATAGAATAAATACCAAGATCAATAGCCCAAGTTGGTGAACCATAATATTCATACGCAAGTCGAACCATTTTCCGTGTTGTTTTAGGATTTAATGTGTATGTTATTAAGTCAACACCAAATGAGTTACACATGTTATAGAGGTTCTCTTCACCAGTCTTTGTGTGAGTAAATGGGTCTTTGATACAGACAATGAGTGGATTCATACCTAATACTTCTTTCATTACATATGTCTGAAAAAAACTGTCTTTTCCACCTGATGCTGGAATAACACAATCATATCCTGTCTTTCCCTTAAAGTCCTTAGAAAAGCTAAATAGTTTTTGTTCTCTTGCTTTCCAATCTACTTTATTCTGCTTTTCAGCATTAAGACATGGATAACAAACACCTTCACCATTAAACTTTATTCCTGGTCGAAAAGAATTCATAACGCATTTCGTGCAGTATTTCATCTCTCAATCTCCTTTATCTTTCTTGCAGGAACACCACCCCAAATCTCATTCGGTGGAATTGACATTGAAAATGGAACAAACGAATGTGCAGCAACAATCGAGTTCTCACCTATAACAACATGAGGCATGATAGTTGAGTGCGTTCCAACACAAGCATTCTTTTTCAGTAGTATCAATCCTTTCTTTCCATCAATTGTTGACTCTGTATATAGAGAACAATGTGAACCAATTTGACATTCATCCTCTATAATGATACCATATTTCGCATTCAAATACGAATAACAGCCAACATCTACATTCTTTCCAAGTCGTAGATTCTCATGGTGTTGACATCTCCATCCATACTCCGTATATCCATCTACATCAAACTCTGGTGGTTTCCAATCTTTAAATCGTGTCATGTTTTTCTCCTTTCATTTGTTTTTCAACTTTCATAAAATCCTCTTCTGTATCTATATCAATACACTTCTTTGTCACTATCAACCATAAATTTATGGGTAGTGCAATTAAGTCGTCGATGAGATATTTTTGAGGTTTCTTTATAGAAAGAAGCACTTTTTTGCTAATAACAAACAATGCTCCATTTAGTCCAAATGTTCCAGTTGTCTTTCTATGAACTGACAACACAGCATCTAAATTTACAGATAATGCCTTGTTTATCATCTTATGTGTTCTTGTTGGTGATGTTGGCTGCAAAAGAACAATCTTGTCAAAAGATGTATTTAGATTGCTTTCAGTTTCAAGAACAGCATGTCTAAGAGCAAGAAATGAAGGAGTGTCATCTTGTGCTAACTCTTTTGGTCTATCTAGACATTCAACATGATTTTCTTTTGATATCTTCTGTATATCCTTGTCATCAGAAGAAACAACAACAACGTCAATATCAGATTTTAGTGCTTCTTTGATTGTATAGTAGATAAGAGGATGACCATTAAGCATCTTCTTGTTCTTATCTGGAAGTCTCTTACTTCCTTTTCTTGCCAGTATCACTCCTAATATTAACATGTTTTATAACCACCTTTCTAGTGAATCAAACGAACATCCATTTTGAGTCAACGTATATATTTCCTCACATAGTTCTTTTGGAATAATAGCTCTTTCTATTGAATCCTTCAATCCTTGTGTTCCTGTTCTACTTCCCCTTGGTGCTGAAGTATGACAATTATCACCCGGACTACAAGCAGGTTTAGGAATCCAATGTTTGCAATTAGTCCAAATATCAGTTGGTTTCATTCTTGTGTCTCCATATTGACAATATGTTATAGTGTATCTAAATGGTAAACATCTCATAATTGTTTGTTTTCTAAGCATACCCCTTGGATTCTCGATAAACCAATATTCAGGTTCTAATTCCTTAATGAGTTGAATTGTCTTCTTAACCATATCTATTCCCTGTGCTGCTTTTTTTGATATAGGAAAATATGCTTTTCCCTCTTTTTTCCAATTCCTTCCTATAGATGCAACACTAAACGCTTGACATGGTGGACTTGCCCATATGACATTTGGTTTGAATGGAATATCACTTACATTCAACTCCATAACATCAATACATAAATCTGGATTAAATGCATTATCAATGTCAATTGTAAATACTCTATGTCCTTTTTCCTTAAACACATTGGAAACCGATTTAGTGCCACAAAAGATTTCTAATAGTTCCATTATATCCATCTACTTTATCATAGCATAATTAGTACGTCTTTATTCACTGTCTTTAGAGAGTGTAAGAAGAGTCATAATCTGTTGTTTATTAAGACATTGTTTACTTTGTGAACTATATATCCTCGATGTACCATTTGTCTTCTTTAATCTATAGTTAATAACAAAAAAGTCTTCTTGTTCTTCTGCAACTTGTGACTCTTCTTCCGTCATCAAGCACTCATGCATCTTTTCTCCTTCTCGAAGACCAATAGTCTTCTTCTTTGTGTCTTTATTACCATAAATTTCAATAAGCACATCAGCCAAGTCACCAAGACGTATCACAGGCATCTTCAATATAAACAGTTCTCCTTCCCTCGAGTAATTTATTGCTTTCATCACTAAATCTAAAGCATCATTTATAGACATAAAGAATCGTGTCATATCTGGATTTGTGATTGTTACTGTGTTATTTGTTTTTATTTGATGAATAAAAAATGGAATAACTGATCCACGAGAGAACAGTACGTTACCGAACCTTATATTTGATAGAATTGTTTTCTTGTTTCCTTTATAGTTATTTGCATCTTCCACAAGACGTTCTGCAAGAAGCTTTGTTGCGCCCATTGTATTTATGGGATTAACTGCCTTATCCGTACTAATATTTATGAGTTTATCTACATCATTGTAAATAGAACTTTCTATGACATTCTTTGTTCCGATAACATTTGTCTGTATAGCATCAAATGGATTTAGTTCACAGAGATGGACATGCTTCAATGCAGCACAGTGAACACAAATATCAATATCTTGCATTGCATACATAACTCTTTCCCTGTCACGTACATCCCCAACAATACATCGCATATACGTTTTTTGTGCATCTATATACTTTTCCCTTAAATAAAACAAACTATTCTCATCATTGCTCAGAACTCGTATGACGTTTGGTTTATGAGAAATTAGCTTTTCTACAAGTGCACTTCCTATACTTCCAGTTCCACCAGTAACAAGTATGTTCTTTCCTTTGAAATAAGTTTCACTTAACACTTTTTAACACCTGTATAATATTGTCTGTTGCATTTGGAATACTCATGTCAGCATATTTACTTTCACGTTCTTTGTTCCTTTCTCCAATATGAATTATCTCTCCATCTGTCATAACAAATGGTGCTTCATAGTATTGACAAGAAGAATTTGTTATAAACTTGTGACAATTCTTCAACAACCCTAAAAATTTAGGTCTTGACAGTGTTTTGTGTGTTACATGTGGTTTTATTATTTCACTGTATTTATCGCCATTTGGTTCAATCCATAAATAGTTGTTTGATAGTCTTGTCTTTATATCAATTAAGTCATTTTTCACATCAGTAATGGAAGATGTTGTAGTTGGATTATACAAAACAAGTTCATAAGCATATGTAGGAACAAGCGACTCATCAACTTCAAGATTGTCAAGCATTACATTGCCAATGATATGAACATTTGGTTTTCTTTCAATAGAGTCAAGTAATTTAATAACTCGTATCTTTGCTTCAAGATTTGTGCATAACTGCATCATAGACATTAAAGTCATAGAATGACGATACACTTCATCATGTGTTCCTTGTGATATCTCTCCAGCCCACAAATGAATAATTGGTTTATTCTCCCTAAATTGTTTGAGAACAAAGTCATATGTTTCTGACCTGTCACCAACTGCAAGAACATAGTCTGCTTCATTTACATTGGATGTGTAAATATCATCTTTTCTCATTCTCGTGACTAATTTTGATATTGCACCATCCGATGCTCTATTGAAACTTGCTACAAAGTATTTCATATCTTCATCACATTTACCTATGCATATTCCATATGCTCTAATGGTCTCCTCTTTAATTTATATTGTGATAGTTTATATTCTATTGCAACAGTTATTGCTGTCATAAATGACAGACTAGACCAAAATAGAAACACGTTGCTCCATCCACCAGTCTCTAACACAAGATACGGTACAACAAGCCCTATCAAGAATGTCCCGACATATCCCATCCCATCAATAAATCCGGTTGATGATGCAACAACAGACTCTTTTTTATATCGACTTGGAAGAGTACACACTATAAATACATGTGGTCCATAGAGAAATGCACTACTAGCAAGTAACAGCACTATAGCAAGGAATCCGCTTACAAATGGGAAGATAAGCCACGTAACACCCATTGCTGACAAAAACAAGATACTTGTTATATCTTTTGTCAATGGTATCTTATTATACACCAGAGTTCCAATAATTCCAGCAACTGGTACAAGTGCAAGTGCGACTACGTCCTTTCCAAAGAACTGTGGTATAGTCAAGTTTGACTGTTGTACCAAGAACACAAAAAACCATGTAAGCACTCCATATCGAACCATATTAAGAAACATCAATGAAACTCCACTCAAGACAATTGATGGTGACAATGTCAATTTTACCTGTTTCTTGACAGACTGTTTAGGTTTAAAGGTAATGTTTGGTTTTGTTAAGTAAAGTAGTATTCCTCTACCAACTAAAAATATCGAAGCAACCCAAAAACCTGCTCTCCAACCCCATGTTGCAACAGAGAACGCTGATACTAAAAAGGTTATAGCAGTACCAAATTGATATGAACAACCAAGAATTGTCGACGTCCTGCTTATCTCAGCTTCATTTGGTTGTATCTCTGAATTTGCTCTCACGATAGATGACCAGTTCATCGACTGGAAGAAACCATCAAACGTCTCGAGAACAATCAACGCAACAAGGACTCCACCCATAAATCCCATCAACATATTCGCTATTCCCGATAACACTAATCCACATGTAATATAAATATACGGATTGAATCGCTCTGATATCTGTCCATTTAAGAATTGTCCTATTGCATACGCTGCAAAGAATCCACTTGCAACAAAACCGACATAATACATATTCCAGTCAGTGTAGACAATCAGCAATGCAGCCATCACGATAGACAGATTTACTTTGCCAAAATAGGTCAAGGCATATGTTGACCATAAATTCCAAAATTGTCGTTGTACCTGCTTCTCTTCTAGTTTGTTTCTTTCATTCATGTTTTTCGCCCTCAATGGCACAGGGTCACTGTCCCTGCTTATTTTTGTTGTTCATTTATCTTCTGCTTTATACTCG
>Ga0272441_10013979_pt1 | contig 11463 bp, 6 predicted proteins | sample SSMProp6N_FD_193582 | JGI IMG/M metagenome (GOLD analysis project Ga0272441, IMG submission 193582) | Marine sediment archaeal communities from Little Sippewissett salt marsh, Falmouth, MA, United States - SSM-Prop-6N | ecosystem: Environmental > Aquatic > Marine > Wetlands > Sediment ... | reverse complement strand
CGGGCTCGCGCCCGTGGCTACCGTCCAAATGCCCCCGTTCGGGGGCAAGGGATTGGCGGATCGACGCGGCCGCGGGCGGCCGCTTGTCGTTCCTGGGTCCTGGCTCCTGGTTTTCTTCGAGCCTGAGCCTGAGGCTCAGGCTCAGAGCCGATGGCCGCCGTTGGCACGGGCTACGGGCTACAGGCTACGCATTGGGTTGCGGGCGAAGCCTGCACTGAGCCTCTGTGGTCACTCCTCCGGGCCTGCCCCACGCTACCCCGCGCACGCCTCGCGGGCCTTGGCGAAGGCGTTGAGGGCGAGGTCGAGGTCCGCGGTGCTGTGGGCGGCGGAGATCTGGACGCGGATGCGGGCCTTGCCCTTCGGCACGACCGGGTAGCTGAAGCCGATCACGTACACGCCTTCCTCGAGCATCCGGTCGGCCATTCGCGTGGCCAGCGTGGCCTCGCCGAGCATGATCGGCACGATGGGATGGTCGCCCGGCGCGATGTCGAACCCGCGCTCCGCCAGCCCCGCGCGGAAGTGCTTCGTGTTGGCCTCCAGCTTGTCCCGCAGGGCCGTGGACTCCGAGAGAATCTCCAGCACCGTCAGCGAGGTCGCCGCGATCGCCGGCGAGAGCGTGTTGCTGAACAGGTAGGGGCGGCTCCGCTGGCGGAGCAGCTCGACGATCTCCTTCCGGCCGGTGGTGAACCCGCCCGACGCCCCGCCCAGCGCCTTGCCCAGCGTGCTCGTGACCACGTCCACCCGGTCCGCCACGCCGTGGTACTCCGGCGTGCCCCGCCCGGTGGGGCCGAAGAACCCCGTCGCGTGCGAGTCGTCGACCATGACGGCCGCGTCGTACCGCTCCGCCAGGTCGCAGATGGCCGGCAGGTTCGCGATCGTCCCGTCCATGGAGAACACGCCGTCGGTGGCGATCAGGCGCATGCGGGCGTCGTCGGCGTCCCGGAGGCGGGCCTCCAGGTCGGCCATGTCGCCGTTGCGGTAGCGCAGGCGGCGGGCCTTGCACAGGCGGATGCCGTCGATGATGCTCGCGTGGTTCAGCTCGTCGCTGATCACGGCGTCCTCGGGCCCCAGCAGCGTCTCGAAGAGCCCGCCGTTGGCGTCGAAGCACGAGCTGTAGAGGATCGTGTCCTCCGTGCCCATGAACGCGCTGAGCTTCGCCTCGAGCTGCTTGTGCAGCGTCTGCGTCCCGCAGATAAACCGCACGCTGCTGAGACCGTAGCCCCAGCGGTCGTAGCTGTCCTTGGCGGCCGCGACCAGCCGCGGGTCGTCGGCCAGGCCCAGGTAGTTGTTCGCGCAGAAGTTCAGCACCTCCCGCCCGTCGGGCAGGCCGATCCGCACGCGCTGCGGCGTGGTGATCAGCCGCTCGGCCTTGTAGAGGCCCGAGGCGCGAATCTCGGCCAGCGCCGCCGTCACGTGGTCCTTCATCGATCCGAACATGCTCGCTCCTCTATCGCTCCGACCAGCTCAGCACGACCTTGCCGGACTGCCCCGACCGCATCGCCGCGAAGGCGTCCTCGAACTCCGTGTAGTCGTACCGGTGCGTGATGACCGGCGTGATGTCCAGCCCGCACTGGATCATCATGGTCATCTTGTACCACGTCTCGTACATCTCCCGCCCGTAGATGCCCTTGAGCGTCAGCCCGTTAAAGACGACGGCGTCCCAGTCGATCTCCGTCTTCGGCAGGATGCCGAGCATGGCGATCTTCCCGCCGTGGCACATGTTGGCGAGCATCGTGCGGAAGGCCGACGGATTGCCCGACATCTCCATGCCCACGTCGAAGCCTTCCTTCATGCCGAGGCGTTCCTGCACGGCCTGGTCCAGGCGCTCGCCGCGGACGTCCAGTGCCAGCGTCGCGCCCATCTTCCTCGCCAGCTCCAGCCGGTAGGGGTTGACGTCCGTGACCACGACGTGCCGCGCCCCGCAGTGCCGCGCGATCGCCGTCGCCATGATGCCGATCGGCCCGGCCCCGGTGATCAGCACGTCCTCGCCGAGCACGTCGAAGCTCAGCGCGGTGTGCGTCGCGTTGCCCAGCGGGTCGAAGCAACTGATGATCTCCAGCGGGATGCTCTCGTCGGCCGCCCAGACGTTCGTGACGGGGATGCAGAGGTACTCGGCGTAGGCCCCCGGGCGGTTCACGCCGACGCCCTCGGTCTTCGGACACAGGTGCCGCCGCCCCGCGAGGCAGTTGCGGCACCGCCCGCAGACGACGTGCCCCTCGCCGCTGACGAGGTCGCCGACGGCGAAGTCGTGCACGTTGCTGCCGAACGCCGCCACCACGCCGACGAACTCGTGCCCCACGTGCATGCCGACGGGGATCGTCTTCCGCGCCCACGCGTCCCAGTTCCAGATGTGCACGTCCGTCCCGCAGATGCTCGTCTTGAGGATGCGGATCAGCACGTCGTTGATCCCCACCTCGGGTACCGGAACGTCCTGGAGCCAAAGCCCCTCTTCCGGGCGGGCCTTCACCAGCGCCTTCATCGTCTTCTGCATGCCGTCCTGTCCTTCCCGCCCGTCCCGCGGCCGGGCCGCCGAGACGTTGCACATGCCTTGTACAAGCCCGACCTGCCCGCCGCAAGCGCGTTCGGCCGACCCGTGCCATCCCGCACTTGCACTCCCGCGCCACCGAGGGGATGATGGCCCCGCCGCCGGTCCACGCCGGCCGCGGTGAGGGCCCGTCCACGGAAAGGAGCCAACCCATGAGAGTACTCGGCGTCAACGGCAGTGGGCGGCGGGGGGGGAACACGGGCGTGCTGGTGGAGGCGTTCCTGGCCGGGGCGAGGGACGCCGGGGCCGAGACGCGGCGCTTCGAGCTGGCGGACTGGGAGCTTCGCGGGTGCACGGCCTGCAAGCGGTGCAAACAGACCCACCGCTGCGTGATCGGGGACGACATGCAGGCGTTCTACGACGTCGCCCCGGAGACCGACCTGCTGCTGCTGGCCTCGCCGATCTACCTCGACCACATCACGGCCCAGCTCATGACCTTCGTGCAGCGAACGTACTGCTACCTGGGGGCGGACCTGTCCAATCACTACCCGCGAAGGACGGCCCGCGCGGTGCTGGGCATCACCTACGGCGCGCACGGGCCCGAGGCGTACCGCTACGTGCTGGACTGGCTGGCCGCGCGGCTGAAGGGGTACTACGGCATCGAGACGGCGGCGACGTTCGCGATCCACTCGACGCAGCACGAGCCGGTGATCTCGCCGGACCACCCGGAGGTCGCCCGCGCCCGCGAGGCCGCCCGGGCGCTCGTCTCGGCGTGACCGTGTCCGTCAGGCGGCGGGCTTCTCTCGGAAGAACCGGTGGTAGAGCCACGACGCGGCCACCAACAGCGTGCCGAGGCAGAGAAACGAGAGGATGCGGTAGACCGTCTCCACCCGGGCCATGTCCACCAGGAAGACCTTCACCAACGTCCCCGCGAACAGGCCGAGGGAGAGGAATCGCGGCATCCGGCTGGCTCGGATAAACCCCAGCGCCATCAACGCCACCGCGTACACGGCCCACCAGATGGAGTACGCCGTCTGCTTGGCCTGCGTCGAGTCCTCCCACGGCACGCGGCCGGAAGAGAAGTACCGGTCGATCTCGAAACTGCCCGCGTAGACGAGCATCAGGGCGGCGAGGACGCTCGCACCGATCAGGGCCCTCGCGACCTCGGGGTCGAGGGGCACCCGCCGCCGGAGCCCCGCGACGTGGGCCAGCAGGATCGCCGCCGTCACCACGCCGGCCGCGCATTGCCAGTTCAGCACCGGCGTGATCGCCGTGGCCGCGCCGTAGCGCAGGCGGAAGGTCAGCGTGTCGAAGCCGATCCACTTGCCCGCGGCGGCCAGCAGGACGGCCCCGGCGACGGCACATAGCGACGGTGCCCGCCGCCACAGGCCCACGCCGGCCAGGCCCGCGCCGAGCAGCAGCCAGTTCCACGTCGCCCCGGTCACGGGCAGCTCCATCGCGGACCGGTAGGCCAGCACGCCCGCGGCGGCGACCGTCATCGCCAGGGCCAGGCCCTGCTCCGACTCCTCGTCGAACAGGGCCTCGCCCGCGCGGAGAACCGCCGCCGCGGCCAGCAGGGCCAGCACCAGCCCCCACGCCAGCACGAGCCCGAACGTGATCGGCGCGGCGAAGGCCTCCAGGAGCGTCTCGGCCAGCCGGGGATCGTCCGGCAGGCTGTGAGCGAAGAAGTGGATCATCGCCAACCCCAGCACCACCGGCGTGGCCAGCAGCAGCAGGACGTTGCGCAGCCGCCGCGCCAGGAACATCGCCACCACGCCCTGGACGGCCCAGGCGATCGGCACGGCGGCGCGGTCGTAGTGGATGGGCACGGCCAGCGCCAGCAGGACGAGCCCCTGGCCGAGGTACGCATAGCCCAGCCGCCTGCGGTCGGCCAGGCGGCGAACGACCCACGCCGCCGCGACCGCCCCCGCGCCCACGCCGGCGGCATATACCCCCAGCCCGTCGGCATGGTCGCGATACAGCAGGCCGTACGTCGCGCCGAACATCCCGGCCGTCGCCAGCGTCGCGACCGCGGCGTGAAGGTACTCCACCATCGGCCGCCTCCGCCAGAACGCCCGGATCAGGGCGTCCGCGGAGAAGGCCGAGAAGAACACCCAGACCCACACCGACAGCCGCCACCGCTCCGCGCCGCCCAGGCCCGGGTCGTACCGGAAGAGCACGTGGGCGGCAAGCCCGGCCGCGGACCAGGCAAACCCCGCGGCCGAAAGCACGGGCCAGTTCCGCCAGAGCCCGATGCCCAGGGCCGCCACCGTCAGCGCGAGCAGGTTCCCGAGGAACCAGGACTGCGGCAGGTCGGGCATGATGTGCAGCCACAGGAGCGTTGCCGCCGTGCCCGCACCGGCGATCAGCGTTTGGGCGATCCCGTCCGTCAGGCGCGTCAGCACCACGCCCGCGCAGCCCGCGAGCACCAGCTCGCCCAGCAGGAGCCAGGCGAACGTGTTCGTCACCGGCCAGGCGTCGGGCCGGTAGTGCGTCCCACACCACACGCCGACAACCAGCGCGGCCTGGCCGAGCGCCAGGAGGGCCTGCTCGGGCCAGCGCCTTATCAGCGCCGCGGCCAGCACGCCCGCGTTGATCGCCAGAAGGAAGTCCCCCAGCAGTGCCTGCTCGTCGGCGCCCACGCCCGCCTGCCACGCCAGGCCCACCGCCGACCAGGCCACCGCGCCGAGGCAGAGATCCCGCCAGCCGCGCAAAACGCTCAGGACCAGCCCCGTCGCCGCCAGGCCGCCCACGCAGGACAGCAGCCAGACGGCCGGCATGTCCCCGGAGATCGCCAGCCACAGCACCAGCGCCCCCGAGCCCGTCAGAAAGAGCACGCCGGGGAACCACGGCTCGGCCAGGCGTCTGCTCCACGTGCCGACGCAGGCGAAGAGGACGCACTCGGCCAGCAGCGCCCAGGCGAACGCCGTCGTCGCCCACCACGCGGCGGGCGCGTAGTGGCAGATCCCCCACACCGCGACGACCAGGACGCCGTGGCCCACGGCCAGCATCGCCGGTTCCGGCCAGCGGCGAATCAGTGCCGCCGCCAGAAGGCCCGCGTTGATCGCCAGAAGGAACCCGAACAGCAGGGCCTGCTCGTTCGGCCACGAGGCCGCCTGCCACGTCAGTCCGACCGCCGACCATCCCGCGGCCGCCCAGCACAGGCCTCGCCAGCCCTGCCAGAGCGCCAGCCCCAAGCCCACGGCCGCGAGGCCCGCGATGCAGGAAAGGAAGGACACCGCGGGCAGGCCTCGGAACATCACCAACCATAGCACCAGGGCGACCGAGCCGGAGGCCACCAGGAACGCCTGGGCCCACGCCTCGCGGACGCGCCGCCTCCTGGCGGCAATGCAGGTGAAGATCATCGGCTCGGCCAGCAGCAGCCACCCGAACAGCACCGTCGTCTGCCAGGGGCTGTCCGCCCCGTGGTAGGCGTACCATGCCCCGAAGACCAGCGACGTGCCCGCCAGCGTCAGCGGTCCGAGGGCGACCCAACCCTTGACCAGCCCGACGCTCAGAAAGCCCGCCGTGACGGTCAGCAGATAACACATCAGGAAGACCTGGCGGTTCTCGCCCGTCGACAGCAGCACCGGCGTGGCGAACGCGCCGATCAACGCGACCACGGACGTCGACAGCAGGCCCGTCTGCAGTGACAGGGCCATCCCCAGCACGGTCACCACGCACATCAGGGCGAACGCCGGCGGCGCGCCGATCAACCCGTACCAGCCGTTCGGACTCGCCAGGAACACCACGAAGTACAGCAGCACGATCCCGCCGCCCATCACGCCGGCTGCAAACAGCCGAAGCCGGTGCCTGAGGATCGCCCACTCGCCCACGCCGATCATCACCAGCCCGCCGGCCGCCCCGGCCAGCACGCGAAGGGTCGGGCTGATCCACTGCCTCTCGATGGCGTACTTGAAGAAGAAGAACCCCGACAGCAGCAGCACGCCCACCCCGATGAACAGCATCCACCGCGCGCCGAGCTTCTGCTCCAGCGACGTGGTGGGGCGAGAGGGCGGCGCCTCGACGGGCTCGACGGGCTCGGGCCCCTCGGCGGGCGGCTCTTCCGGCGGCGTCTCGACGGCCGTCGCGACGGGCGGCTCGGCGGACACCGGGGGTTCGACGGGCCCCTCGGCCGGCACGGGGGGCGCCGGCTCGGGCGAGGGGGGCTCCTGCGGCGGCGTCTCCGCGGCAGCGACCAGGCCAGGCAGCGCCGCCTCGGCGGGCGCGGCCTCCGCCGTGGCCGGTCGAAGCACCACCGGCTCGGGCAACGGCGGGGGGGCCTCGGGCGCGGCCGGCTCTGGGGGCTCCCTTGCCGGCAGCTCGCTCGTCAGCCGCTGGACGGTGCTCTCGAGCCGGTCGAGTCGCTCGTGGATCTGCCAGATCGCCTCGAGCAACTCCTCCGTCGACGGCAAGCGGTCTTCGTCCACGCCATGCCCCTTTCCCGGGGTTCGCAGCCCGGCTGGACGCGGCGTCTCCCGCGCCGGTCAGGCCACCTGAGGAGTACCGAACTGCTGCCGCACGTCGCCCATCATCGAGGCCCGGTTCCCACCAGTCAAGGCCGGCATCCCTGGCCCGGACACGGTGGGTTGTGTGTATCACCTGCCTCACTGAGACACCAGCAGGGGAACACGGCCGCGGGCCGCATTGAATCCTGTAGTATTGTAAGTATTTATTTTATAAAGAGATAAGAGATGAAATCTCGCGAAATGACCGGGTGTGGCACAGGGAATGCCTAGACTTGAACACGGCGGCAGAGGCAGATGGGCTTGGTATGAGAAGAAGCCTCGGCAGGCCGGAATCCGCGGGAGTTTCTTCAATCTCGGGCGGGCGCTCTGCCGATTGTATAGGTCCGGGCGCGGTTTGTCGGCCGGGCAGCGAGGCTGTCCTGTCGTCCTCTGCCCGCGTGAGGAACCGTCAAGTGAGTGTGAGTATCCGCACACGACAACCCGGTCTCAGATGGATTGCCCTGGCGGCCGCGCTGCTGGCCGGCGGATGCGAGCGGACGGAGCACGTGACCCAGCCCCCCCGGCATATCGGGGAGTACGCCCGGTCTCGCCCGAACGCGCGAACCGGCTACCCCGACCGCATCGTGCGCATGCACAGCCTCCAGCGGGCGCTCGACCCGGACGTGTCCGAGGACGACCGCCTCCTGGCGCTGCTGCTGCTGGAGCACGTCGGGACCGACGATCCCGATGTCGGCGCGTGCCTGCTCCGCCTTGCCGCCGAGGACGACGCCCCGCCGCGCCTTCGCGCCCTCGCCGCCCGACTGGTCCGCCAGGGCGCCCACCCGCGCGACCTCACCGTGGCGTCCGCGGGCGGGCCCGGCGCCGCCGGCGCCGCCGAATAGCGCGCCCCGCCGTCGCACCGCACCGGGCCGCGAAACGCCGCTACTTCCCGCCGAAGCACGCCACGTGCCCGTTCCGCAGGCTGACCAGCAGCTTGCCTTCCGCCGCGGACATGCCGTCGAAGACGGGAATGCTCGACAGCGCACACTCGGCGAGCTGCTTGCCGCCGTCGGTCGACACGGCCCGAAGCAGGCCCCCGCGCTTTCCGCGCCACGCCTCGTTCTGGGCGGCCAGTTGGCGGTTGATCTCGTCGTCCGCGCCGGGAAGGAAGCCCAGCATCTTCGTCTCGTCCGCCACGTCGGGCGGGCCGGCAAGGAACAGCCGCCCCTTGCTCAGCACCATCGCGTTGACCAGCAGCCCGGGCGTTTCCACCTGCCAGTGCATCCTCAACCCGCCCCCGCGGCGACGCTTGGTCTTCCTCTCGCCCCGCCGGGCCTTCTTGGCCTGCGGCTGGGGTTGCGCCCCGGCCGCCGCCGGGTTCTTATCCGCCGCGTAGAGCGTGTACGTGTGCCGCGGGTGCAGCATGTTGCCCAGCGGCTCGGAACGATAGGCGTAGACGCGCTCGGCGTCGAACGCCATGATCCTCCCGCACGGCGCGACCCGGCGGGTGTTGGCGTAGGCCCCCCAGCCCTCGCCGCAGTTGTTGCCGTAGATCCAGTACGACCGGTGGAACCACACGTCGTCCAGCAGGCCCGTCTGGCAGAACAGGTGCCTCGCGCCGCCCGGCGCCCCGGCCGCCTGCCGGCCCATCTGCGTCGGCGCGATACCCAGCCGCTTGCCCTCCAGGCTGAAGTTCTGCTCCTGCATGTACAGCCGCTCGCCGTCGCTGGAGAAGATGTCCGTGTTGGCGATGGGCATGTACTTCGCCGTGATCAGCGTCTGGAGGTTCTTGCCCGTCTTCGGGTCGGTCTCGTCCAGGACGGTCTCGGAGATCTTCCGCCCGGTCTTCGCGTCCAACCGCACGAGACGCATCCCGCCGTCGAAGAACAGGTTCCGCCCCGCCAACGCGTACAGCGTGCCGTCCACGATCAGCACGCTCCCGTGCACCGGCCAGACCGACTCGACTTGGTCGTAGCTGACCATCTGCCGGTCCGCCGGGGCGACCTGGTACCGCCACGCCAGCGCCCCGTCTTCGGCGCGGAGGCAGGTGACCCAGCCGTCGGCGCAGCCGAACAGCACCGCGCCGCCGTGCAGCGTCGGGGACGAGTCGATCTTCCCGCCGGCGTGGTGCCTCCAGGCCACCTTGCCCGACCCGGCCTCCAGGGCGTAGAGCGTCTGCTGACCGACGGAGGAGACGAAGACCTTCCCGCCCGCCGCGACCGGCTGCGTGAGCTTCCCGCCGATCTCCACGTCCCACAACGCGCCGAGGCGCGTCGGCAGCTCGGCCGGGCAGGACCCGCTCCGCTCGGCGTCCCGCCGGTACATCGGCCAGGCGGAGGACTCGCCGGTCCCCGGCTGCGGCCCGAGAATTCGCCCGTACGCCGGGCCCTTCTCCAGGCGGTCGGCGTCCGGCGTGGGCTCGGCGAGCGCCGAGGCCGGCGACAGGGCGCAGAAGTGCTCCAGCTTCGACTGGTAGTAGCACGCGCACGAGTCGGGCGGCTTGTAGAGCAGGCCGTTGCAGGGCATCACGCCGTAGACGCAGCTCCCGCGGACGTAGTGGTAGATCTCCACCTTCTTCTCGCCCAGCCGGTAAAACTCCGTGCCGATCCCGTTGGTCAGGAGGTACCGCGTCGTCGCCCGGCTGGGGTAGCACCGCGGGTGCATCGGGAAGGCCGGCAGGTTCTCCGCGCGGAAGTCCTTCTTCACCTCCCCGGTTTTCAAGGCCACGGCCTTGATCCGCGTGCCGGTCTTCTGCGGCGTGCCCGTATTCGCCGACCAGATCAGCCCGTCGATCAGGAACAGGTCGTTGGGGCAGTGGTGGCTGGAATGCAGCAGCGACTCCTTCCAGAGCAGCGCGCCGTCCTTGGCCGAGATGCCCGTCATCTTCGTCCCGGCCGCGAAGATCACCACGCCGTCCGAGTACACCACCCGCAGCGCCCCGCCCGTGCCGACCCGCTTGACGGCCGGACCGTCCGAGGCCCACAGCCGCTTGCCCGTCTTGCGATCCAGCGCCACCATGGCCGTGCCGTTGTGGAAGAAGACCTTCTCGTCGCTGACCGTCAGCGTCAGCGGTGCGACGGGGTCCTCGTGCTTCCAGATCACCCGGCCGGAGGCGGCGTCGACGGCCATCACACTGGCCGGCGGCCCGGTCGGGCTCCACCCAAAGGCGTTGCTGGCCCGGCCGATCTCCTTGTAGCTCGTGCCGGCGGCCCGATAGTCCACTCGCTTGCGGGCGGGGTTGGCCAGCAGGTACAACACGCCCCGGTCCGCGACGATCTCCTCCGTGGCCTTCGTGCCCGCGTAGGTGCGGATCGTCTCGCCCGTGACGGCATCGATCGCCGTCAGCGGCTCGGTCTGCCCGAACGTCACGTAGACCCGCTCGCCGACCGCCACCAGGCGCCGGGGGAACTGCCCCGGCCCGCTCTTCAGGGGCCAGTTGTTCGGGTGCCAGTCCTTCAGCGGCCGCCGCCACAGGACCGTGCCGTTGAACGCGTCCCGGGCGATCAGCACCCACTGCGACGGCAGGAAAATGTGGTTCCGCAGGCCCTCGTCGATTACGTAGAACACCCGCCCGCCGGTCGAGACCATCGCGTGCATGCTGGACATGAAGTCGTGGTTCCGAAGCCACTTGGGCGCGCCCATCCATTGGATGCCGCGCGGCCCGGCGACCAGCTCGTCCCGGCCCACCATCGTGCCCTGCGGGTCGTGATGGTAATGCGTCCAGTCGTCCATCGCCGCCGGGCGGGGCTTGACGCGCTTCTTGCCGCACACCCACGCCACCCCCCTCGGCGCGAGCACCCGCAGGACCTCCGCCTCGGGAACGGTCCTGCCCGCGTCGGTCACGATCAGCAGGTTCACCGTGTTGTCCCGGTACGGCAGGCGCTTGCCGTCGAACGCCCGGGCGCTGACCCGGCCGGAAAGGCCCTTCTCGCTGAGCAGCGCCCGCGCCCGGGCGATGCTCGCCGCGGACGTCTCCAGGCCCTGAACGACAAAGCCCTCTCTCGCGCCCAGGGCGGCGATCAGCCCGGCCTCGCCGCAGCCGACGTGCACGACCAGCCCGCCCGTGACGCCCGTGTCCTTGAGGATGTCCTCCGCCGGGCCGGCCGACGCCAGGCTCGCCGCGAGGACCACCGTGACCGTCACCGCCATCTGCTTCCGCATCGTGCCTTCCTTTCCCATGCCGCGACCGCAGCGATCCGTACATGCACAGACCATCTCCCCACGCTTGAACCGTCCGCCGCACCCGAAGTGGCGGCCGGCCCACACGCCCGACGCGGCGGGTCGGCCGTCTCGCCGCCCCGTCCTGCCCAACCAAAACCGGAATAGTCCGCGTTTGGCTTTGTTTCGCCGGTCTGCCCTCATCGGCCCGCCGCCGCTCGGGCCGGCGGTAATCGGAATAGTCCGCGTTTGGCTTTGTTTCGCCGGTTCGCCCTCATCGGCCCGCCGCCGCTCGGGCCGGCGGTAATCGGAATAGTCCGCGTTTGGCTTTGTTTCGCCGGTTCGCCCGCATCGGCCCGCCGCCGGCCGCTC
>Ga0272441_10013978_pt1 | contig 11465 bp, 8 predicted proteins | sample SSMProp6N_FD_193582 | JGI IMG/M metagenome (GOLD analysis project Ga0272441, IMG submission 193582) | Marine sediment archaeal communities from Little Sippewissett salt marsh, Falmouth, MA, United States - SSM-Prop-6N | ecosystem: Environmental > Aquatic > Marine > Wetlands > Sediment ... | reverse complement strand
TACATTGTCGAGGCGCCGGACGGGCGCATCGTGATTCCGTCCTTCACGCCGGAGGCCGTCATTTCCGTCCTCGATCTTGACGGCATGACGCTCCGTCACGCCATACCGCCCGCCCTCACGGGCAGTGGACCTCTCAGCGGAACCAGGATGCTCGACGATGCCACGGTCTTCCTCATGACAGGCACGGGCGCGGTTCTGCTATCGTACCCCGACCTCGATCCGATCGCACAGGTCCCGAACCCGCCGGACGTTCGGTTCGGCCTGAAGACCTGCGCCCATTCCGGTTCTGTGGTGGGGTGGGGCGCCAACCGGCCCTGGCTGCTCGACCGAGAAGCCCTCACGTGGGATCCAATGGTCGACGAAGCCGTGGGGGATACGTATCCCGAGCGCACGGAAGCCTGCTTCAACATGGTCTCGCTGGCTGACGGAACGCTGGTCGGGCTGACGGACAGCAGTTGCACGTTCTGGCGACTGGAGCCCGGCAGCCGGACGGCTTACAGGCAGACGGTGGACATCGCCGGACCGACCGACGGCGCCCCGCTTGCGATCGGTGATGTGGCCGGCGATCCCACGGCGTTCGGATCCAGCCATGCCATGGAGCGGTTCTGGAGTGTGAACCTCGTGACCGGCGCCGGCCGGGACCTGGGGCGCGTGACCATCGGCGGGCAGGCCAACGGAATGTACTGGCATCCCGAGCAGAAACGGCTCTACACGGCCGGCTATCCGGACCGCACGGTCCGGGTCTTCGACCCGCGCGAACCACCCGACTTCCCGAACAACCCGGCGGTTTTCGCACAGATCGGCGCGGGCGTGAACCGGGTCAGCCACCAGCTCCTTCGCATCGGGAACTCGCTCTGGACCACGGCACAGCTCGACCGTTGTGCGCTGGGCGGCGCGATCGTGCGGATTGACCTCGAAACCGCTGACACGGAAACCATAGACAGCCCCATCCCGCACGAGCGGCCCCACCAGATGGTCCCCGCTCCGGACGATCGCACCCTCTACTTCGGGACGACGATTTATGGCGCGCACAACGCCAGGCGTCCGGTCTCACCCGCGGCCCACTTGTTCGCGTTCGACTCCCGGGAACGGAAGCTCCTGCAGTCCCTCGCACCCGTTCCCGCGGCGGGGACCGTCGAAGCCCTGTGCTTGCTCGAGGACGGTCGCGTCCTGTTCCTTGACGGGCCGCTCTTCGCAAAGGGGGCTTCGCTCTGGACCTGGGATCCCGAACGCCACGCTGTAGAACGCATCGGCGTTGCACCGACCGGCCTGCGCGAGGTGCTCGCCTCGCCGGACGGCGTTCTGGTTGCGACGGCCTTTGAAGGCATAGGCCCCCTGGACCTCGGCGACCCGTGCCGCATCGACTGCGAGCGCGGCCTTGCCCTTCCCGGCAACGAATGGGACCAGAAGATGTGCAAGCATCTCCAGTGGCATGACGGCGAGCTGCGCTGTGTTCAGTACACGGACGTGTTGCGGTTCGAGATAGTGGATGTAGAGCCTCGACGTCCGGCTTAGTAATGGTCTAAGCGCACCGCCTCTAGGTGGACCCGGGGGGAGGTTCTACCGACCCGGGGAGAAGCAGCCTGAAGGGCTGCCATTCGTCAGCCCGGGGCACACCTTGGGAATCGGTGTCTAAGCCGGAACGGTTCAACCAAGAGGGCCCTCACCCTAACCCTCTCCCTCGGGGAGAGGGAATTTCTTGATCTCAGGATGTTGAATTTGCACTCACCAAGAGGTGAACCCAATCCGACTCGTGACATCTCCTCCCTCTCCCTCTGGGAGAGGGCCGGGGTGAGGGAGGAAGCACGCCAGGCTGAATCGCTAAGACCCACCCGGAGCCCGGGATGAGCGAAGGAATCCCGAAGGTCCTTTCTCGATCAACTCGGGCTGCTGTCATGGGGCGCCGACTCCAGGGGTTCCACCCCTGGCTACGGAGTCCGACCCCGTTGGAGTCGGAGAAAGGAACGAACGCCTCCCTATGGGAGGCTTCCTGAGGCCACCCGCTTTGCGGGTGGAGTCTCACTCTTTGTCCCGATCGGGGCTTTTGGCGTGCCGCTCCCTGCTTACTCCGCCGCGGCGGTGCTTCTGCGCTGCGGCGTGGCGGCCTGGTCGGCCGTGGGCAGACCCTCGGTTCGAATGCGGCGGCCGATTTCGCGCAGGAGCTTCAAGGCTTCGTCCGGGATCGATCCGTCGGGCATCGGTCCGACGTTGGCGAGCAGGTTGCAGTTGTTTGCCCGTGCGTAAGCCAGGTTTGACCACAGTTCTTCGGCCGGCTTGAAGGGCGCGCCCTCGCGCCAGCCCCAGCTTCCCTCCTGCAAGGTCATGCAGATCTCGTTGTGCTTGTTGCGATTGCCTGACCAGGCCCTGTCGGCCACAGCCGCAGCGTCTTCGAGTCCTTCCTCCCGCAGTCTGTCGCCTTGGGATGTCAGGTGAAACTCCGGCGCCGCAAAGTCTTCCGTGCCGGTCGCGCCCTGCTTGAAGGAGATCAGCGTTTCGGGCCGCCCCTTGCGGATCAGCTCGTAGGTCTGCTCGATGGGGATGAGGTGCGGGATGAGGTAGTAGGCCCGGATCAGGTCGAGCCAGACACCGGCCAGCGGTTGCTCGAGCGCGCAGAGCTCCAGGATGCAGGCCTGCGCGTAGTCCCAGTACGTGCGCCACTCCTCGGGCCGGGTGAGCACGTAGCGCGGGTCGCCGTTCGGATAAGGCGGCCGCGCATTCGGGAGCAGGTCCCGTGTCAGCGCGTAAGGATGCCGCCAGTTCAGGACGTGCGTGTAATACGTGAAGAAACCGAGTCCCTTACGATCGCACTGCTCCGCCAGCTCACGCACGAGATCGCGCTTTGCGACCCGCATCGAGTTGAACGGCTCCGCGCTGCTGTCCCAGAGGCAGAACCCCTCGTGATGGCACGAGGTCAGGTTCACGTAGCGCATCCCGGCCTCGCAGGCCAGGTCGGTAATGAAGTCGGCATCGAAGCCGGATGGGTCGAAACTGTTCGCCAGTCGCTCGTACTCCGCGACCGGGATGCTCTCGCGATACATCACCCACTCGTGCCGTGCGAGTTGGCTATAGAGGCCATAGTGCAGAAACAACCCGAACCCCGCATCGACAAACCAGCGCAGGTTCGCGTCGTGCGGGTCCTCGGCATACCGTTCGGCGTACTCGGCCAGGTATTTTGGTCCGGACATGTCGCTCTCTCCTTCCCGTTCGTTGATCCTTTCCGATGAGAGGCATCATGACAAGAACCTGCTTCTTCTTTCCAGCCCGATTCGATCTCTGTGCCGGTTGCAGTGAATGGAGGTGTGGATGTTGTTCATCGTTCGGGTCATTGCGGCACACGGCAAACTTCGCTATGTATGGCCTATGAGGATCGGGCTGTTGCTTCATTCGGATCGTTGCGGAGAAGCGCGTGCCGCAGGCGCATCCGGGTGGCGTGAAGAGATCCACCCCGTATTGCAGCCTACGGGAAGGGAGCAGGCATGAACCGCAAGCTGGTGGGCCTTTGGATCGGAATAGCCGTCGGTTCACAGGTCATCGCGGATGCTCCGCGGGCGGTACCGACGTTCGAATGTGTGGGCCTCTACTGGAAGGCCGGCGAGGGTTCTGCCGACAGGGAGTGCAAAGTGCTGTACCGGCCGAAGAGCGATCAGCTGTGGCATAGAGGTTTGCCCCTGTGGTTCGACCGGCGCAACGCCGAGTACCGCGGCAGCGTGGTGGGACTGCGCCCCGGTACGGACTACGAGGTGGTCCTTCAACTGGACGGAAACGATGCCCGTGTGCGGCTGGACGTGCGGACCTGGCCCGAAACATTCCCTGTCGCGAAGACCGTCACGCTCAAGGGCGGCATGCGGACGGAACCGTTGGTGATTACCGCAGGTGGCGATACCGACGGCTACGTGCTCTACCGTGGATCGGCCGAGGAGCCCACGATCATCGACGTGGCCGGCAAACGCCCGAACTGCGTGGAGATACGTGCTTCCTGCGTGATCGTGCGCGGGCTGACCCTCAGGAACGCGAAGCAGGACGGCGTCCGGGTGGAGAACGTGCATGACGTGGTCATCGAACGGTGCGACATCAGCGGCTGGGGACGACGCACCGGGCGTTTCGGCAAGAACCTCGATGCGGGGATCCGATGCGAAAGTGGAAGTGCGGTCAAACGCCTGATCCTTCAACGCAACCGGATCAACGATGCACGGTGTGATGCCAACGCATGGCACGAGAAATCGGAACAGCTGGGCCATGGCTATCACCCCACCGGTCCGCAAGGCCTCTACTGGAACGATAACGCCGGGAATCACGTGATCCGTTACAACGAGATCACTGGCGATGACGAGCATTGTTACAATGACGGCATGGGTGGAGTACGCAATTTCACTCCCGGGGGCTTTCCCGGTCCGGACAGCGACGTGTACGGGAATATCATTCGCGACTGCAATGATGACGGCCTGGAGATTGAGGGCAGCGGCTGCAACGTACGCGTGTGGGGCAACTTCATCGACAAGACCATGGGCGGCATTGCCACCGCAACGTGCTGGACCGGGCCGCTCTACGTGTTTCGAAATGTCTTTGGCCGCAGCCGATGGCATCCATACCCGAACGGCGATTCGGATGCGCTGTTTCACTACGAAGAGCGGCCGAAGGGAGGGCCGAACCGCGGGTTCTTCGCCAAGGTCGCACAGAACAAGAAGCAGTCAGGTCGCCAGTACTGGTTCCACAACACCATGCTCCAGCACCCGCCGACCGGGGGCCGACAGCTCACCCTCGGTGCGCGCTGGGGCCTGCATCGCGTCGGGGGGAACCGGGAGAAGAAGACGGGTGTACCCTGGGGGGTCTACGATTTCGTCTCGCTGAACAACATCTGGTACGTCGCCCATACCGCCGACGAAAAGCTCGTCGATCGTTTCAACAGCCTTGAGATTGACAACGACAGTCGCAGCAATACGTTTGACTACGACCTCTACAACGGCGCCATCAAGGGCGGCTGCCCGGGGGTCGAGCAACATGGGATCCGGGGCGTTCCCGTCCATGCGGAGGGTCATGGACCGACGGCCACCGGGCTCGGGCGGTACCAGTTGGCGCCGGGCAGTCCCGGTTTCGATGCCGGCACGCGCATTCCCAATTTCAGCGACGGCTTCACCGGCAAGGCGCCTGACGTGGGCGCGCATGAGTCCGGAGCACCGCCGATGCAGTTCGGGGTGGATGCCGATCTACGCAAAGACCGTCGGCAAGATCGATGACGTCTAACAAATGGATTGCCATGATCCGGACCGGATTCCCCGGGCGAGGCTATGTCGTGCTGATCAATGTTCTGCTGCTCGGCGTGGCGACGGTCCACGCCCGGGAAATGGACCGGTTGCGCGTGTGCAGCGCCAAGAGGTGTTCGAGTTCACGCAGAAGCCGGTGGTAACGATCGACGGCGACAACCTCACGATTGCCTTCGCGGTAAAGAATCAAGGCGGCCGGCTCCCTTTGATTGTGGCCCCCGGCCGCCTTGAACGATACTATCAGGAGCCATGACCCCGAGAGAATCGTTTATCAATGCGTTGGAGCGTGGCGCCCCTGCAGGGAGGGTGCCGCATTTTGAACTCGAGTTCTTCCTTACGATGGAAGCCTTCGGCCGTGTACATCCGTCGCAGCGACATTATCGTCAGTGGGATCAGATGTCGGACCGGGAGCGCAACCTTCACAGACGCGACGTGGCCGACCTTCATGTGACCGTTGCCCGACGATTCGATCATGCGGGGATGCTGTACCACTCGCCCCGTGGATGGCAGGAGGATGATACGCGTCGGTCTATCGAAGACGTTCGCGTGTTGTCCGGCATGGACTACCTGATCACGCTGCATGGCGACGCCACTTACTCGCTCCCCAGCGGAAGCGATATGGTCGATTTCGCGATGAACCTGGCTGACCGGCCGCAGGAGATGAAAGCGAATGCGCAGCGCCGCGTCGATGCAGCGATGGAGCGGGGTGCACGGATCAGGAAGTGGGGAACCGTGGACGGGTTCTGCCTGTGCGCCGACTACTGCTTCAATGATAACCCGTTCCTTTCTCCCTCCATGTTCGACGAGTTCGTGGCTCCCTACCTTGTGCAGCTCGTAGCCGGATACCGGGACATGGGCTTCTACGTGATCAAGCACACGGATGGAAACATCATGCCCTTCACAGCATCGACCCGCAGGGCGGCGTTGACCTGGCCGAGGTGAAGCGGCGCGTCGGCGACAAGGTGTGCTTGATCGGAAACGTCAATTGCGCCTTGCTTCAAACGGGTGCCGACAGCGAAGCCGCGACGGATATTCGCCGGGCGCTTTCCCAGGGAATGCCCGGTGGCGGGTACGTGTTCGGTACGAGCAATTGCATATACACAGGGATGAGCCTGGCTCGCTACGAACTGATGTTGGATATCTGGCGCAAAGAAGGCCTGTACGGGTAGGCTCTATGGTTGCTTGTGCATCGCCCCATTGATTCTGATGGTCAAGAAGTTACTGATTCCGTTTGCGGCTCTGACAGCGTTGATAGCGGCCGGCTTGCTGCCCGGTTGCCGATCGCAATCAGTGTATGACCTTCGCCGGTCCGGTCCGTTCGTCGTGCGCCCATATCTCGTTGCCCCGGGCCGGACGGCAATGACGATCGCCTGGACGGCGGCAGAGCCCCGACCGTTTACAGTGCGCTACGGGCGGGACGGCAAGATGGATCGAAAGTTGACGGTCCAGCCGATTCCGCGCCCCGTCGAGTACCCCAAGCGGCCGCGACCTCCGGGGACGGAAGCCGCGACGGTGCGTGAGTACCAGTACCTGGCGCGACTGTCGAGTCTCGTGCCCGGAACGGCCTGTCGATACGAAGTGGGGGCGGGGGTGCAGAGCGCAGTCGAGGGACCGCGGTCTGCCGCCGGGACATTTCGCACGCTGCTCGGCCCCGGCCGGCCCTTCACGTTCCTGGTCTGCGGCGACAGCCAGGCGCCGGACGGAACGCAACGGACGGCGGCCAACTTTGCCCGGCACGACCCGTGGCTGATCGTGCACGTCGGGGACATGGTGCAACATGGCGGGTATTGGCCGAACATGAACGCCGAGTTCTTCCGTCCGCTGGCCGGGCTGGCGAGCCGGGTTCCCGTCCTGCCCACCGTCGGCAACCATGATAGCTGGCGCGTCCTGGGCCGGCTGTTCCGCCCCGGCGTCGGTCCCAACTACTCCTACGATTGCGGGGACGTTCACTTCGTCTGTCTCGATGCCTTTGCCGGGGAAAGCAAGATCGGTCGAATACGGGAATGGCTCGAGCGCGACCTGTCCGGAACCAGGGCCCGCTGGAAAGTCGTCTATCACCACAAGGCCGTTTACGATGTCGGCGCCCACCACGAACACTGGGGCCGATCGGACTTCCTGCCCATCTATCGCAGGCACGGGGTGGATCTCGTTTTCGCCGGGCACTCGCACGCCTATCAGCGCTTTCACCCCATGTTTACGCCGGGCGAGAATGGGAAGCATCCGATTACCCATGTCATTACCGGGCCGATGGGCGGATATTTCCACTACCTGGACGACGATCCGTACCTCGCCGCCGGCGCGGCGTATCGCTATACCTATGTCGTCGTGGAAGCCAGTGCCGCGTCGCTTCGCCTGCGCGCATTCGATTCAGATGGAGAGCAGATCGACGAGTTCACGATCCGAAAGGACTCTGCCGGACGTTTGAGCGATTTCTATATCGTCGACGCGGTAGACGAATCGGGTTTCGGACGATTGCGGCAGCTCATGGAGCCGAGCGTGCGCGGCGCGCAGGTGCTGGCCGACCCCAGATCCGGCAGGCCGGTTCCGGTCCGTCTGGAAATACCCGCGCTCGACCGACCGGTGACCTTTACACTGGAGTTGGAGAAGGTGTCGAGCCGGTCATTCGAGCTGACTCCGTTTTCGGGCCGTTGTCCGGCCGGTCGATCTACGCCCGTCGAACTCCGAGTCCGTTTGCGCGAGTCGGTCCGGTATGCCGACCCCAAAATCCGGTTGCCCGTGCTCCGTCTGAAGTGCGCTTTCGAAATCGATGGAGTGAAAGCTTCGGTACACAGCGGCCGCCTGAACTATCGTGCGCCTGTCGAGAGGCAAACGCAAGATGCGGTGGCTGAATAGAGAATGATCCATGCAGGAAACGATTTCGAAGATCCGCTCCCCGCGGCATCCTCAGAACCGGTTCTGTTCGGGTGGGCGGCGATGCCGCCCCGTCTTGGCGTTGTGGCGAGCATCTTGCTCGCGGGCATTCAGCTCGGAGCCGGTGCACGAGATACGAAGCATGCTGCGGCAGATCGGCCGGTAGTGCGAAAGAACACTGTGACCATCACCAAACGTGTGCGGCGTCCTGCCGCCCGGGCCGTATCGCTTGAGGAAGCCGGTCTCGGCAGGTTTGCCCTGCCGACGGCGCCGCCATCGTATCCTATCTCGGCCATCGCTACACGGTGGCGTTCGAAAAACGGGCCGCCGCCGATTTGGACGACAGGCAATACGCCAACCGCAACGGGGTATACCGCAGCCTGATCGTCGAGACCGACCGGAACGAAATCGAGATGGAACTGAAATTGGAGTGAAGAATCCCGACGCCCGCAGGCTCCTTCACCCCGGCTCCCCGGCACACTTGACACTGTACTTGAAACTGCCCCCTGTGAATGCGTATGACTGCGAAGGGGCATTGGGGGTATCGCCGGTGCTTCGCCTTTGAAGGAACGTACTGTCGGGAACAGGTGTTCCCGGCGCAAACGGGGAGGGAAAGAGATATGAAGCGATCCTCGATCGGTTTGCCTGCCGGTCTGCTCCGCCTCGGCCTGCTCCTGTGGGTCGCAACGACCGTATGCGCTCAGGAAGGCGATGCACCGGAACCTGCATTAGAGCGCCTGAATACCTGGGTGAAATTGCCCGGGCAGGTGGATTCGCCTTATGTCTTCAGCAAGATGGTCTATGCGCCGGGTGCAGGCATACTGCAGTGGGGCTACCCCAAGGACGAATACCGGTGCCACGTCCGGCTGCACAACGATGTGCTCGTCTTCGACGCCGCAAGAGGTGAATGGATTTCGCAATACCCAAGCGTGGAGCATAAGCAGCTTGAGGAGGCCCAACGCCACAAGAAGATCGGCATCCCCATGCGCGGCCATGGCGGCATATTGCCCAACGGTACGCCGGCTCCGGCTGTCATCGACAACGGAGTGACGTGGGACTCGAAACGGAACGTAGCGGTCTATTGCATGCGTGGATTGATGGCTTCCTACGACCCGAAGACGAAAAAGTGGACGGACATGAAACCGGAGGGTCTGCCCGACGCCTACGGGATGAGTGTCTGCTACGATCCGGTCAACGACGAGATTCTTATGTTCCCGCATTTCGGCGCCTCCAATACGCGCATGCGCGGAGTGACCGATAACATCTACGGTCACCTCGGGACCCATGTGTACAGCTTCAAGGACAACGCCTGGAAGTGGGCCGGAAACCGCATCGGCAGCGCAGAGACCCGAAGGGCGCGTGCGGCCGTATTGGAGATTGCGGCGCGCTTGAGCGAGGCGAACGACGCTGCCATGCGCCTCGTTCTAGCGCGAGGGGACGTGAAGCAGCAGGACGGTAGCGTCCGAGAACCGCTGGCCGACGCCTCGCGCGCGCTGAACAGGCTTTCCCTCCCTGCCGGCCGCGCCGCTCTCTCCCAGGTCAAGACCGCGATATCCAGGGCCGTTGCGGCTGCCGATGCGGGCAAGTGGGACGAAGCCCGCAACGCATCGGGCGCCGCGCTCTTCCTGGTCGAGGAACGTCTTCTCAATGACGCCCTGCGCGTCGAGCCGCCGGCACGGTGCGGTACGCCGCTTATCTATGACGAGAAGCACAAAGTGATCGTGCTCTTCGGGGGCCAGAACAACATCGCCCGCAACGACCTGCGGAAACCGGAGGGCAAGGGGTTTCAGGACGGCCGGATGAACGACACCTGGATCTACGATTGCCGCACGCGTCAGTGGCGCGATGTCTCGAAACCGGAACGCCCGCCCGTGCAGCTCTGGCCGGCCCTGGTCTACGATCCGGCATCCGGCAAGGTGCTGCTGGTTACGCGCGGGAAGAACATCGACATCTGGGCGTTTGATGCCGGGACGGAACAGTGGTCGCTTATGCTGCGCCGGCCCTGGAAATGGGCGGCCCCGCGCGAGGGCGGCTACAACTGGAGCGAGGACAACAAGGAAATCGCGCTGGACGAAGCGAACAGACTGCTCGTGTTGACCCATCGCTTGGTGCAGCGGCCGAAGGTGTGGCAGGAGACCTTTGTGATGAAGCTGGATCTCGCGAAGATGTCGGCGGAACCGGCAGCCGCGTATGAGCCTCCCCCCCCGATCCGGCCGCAGACGATTCCGCCGGACGATCCGGCGATCGTGACGAAGCTGAAGGCGTTGCCGGCCAACCAATGGGTGCACATGCGGCCGAAGAACGACGGACCGACGCGCGACTGGGGCAACGCGGCGTGCGACCCCGTGACCGGGCTGGTCTACTACTTCGGAGGCGGGCATTCGACGTACCAGGTGAACGACGTTGCGATCTACTCGCCGGGAGCCAACCGGTGGAGCTACGGGGTCGGCGACAATAACGACTGGATCCCGCCGGCGCACTGGGGCGGCAGCCACCGGGGTCTGCGCGGCGGCGGGCAGGCCCACCACATGCGCAACTCGTACGTGGCGGTGGGCGGACGCATGTACACCGGGATCGGCGCTTCCAGCATGCGGTGGGCCACCGAGTCCATGAAGCGGAAAGGCCCGCGCGGGGTGAGTTTCTACGACGTGAGCCGCGGCGGCCTGTGGCGAAGCATCGAAGTCCCCGCTGCGAATGTGCGACTGGAAGACGGCGCGGTCGGCACGTATGGCGGCGAGCATCTGGCCGCCCCCGACGGACGGGTCATGGGGTTCGGCGGGCGGCTGGAGCCCTATGATGGGCGGGTCAGGGAATGCGTCGGCAGCGTGTATTTTTCGGCTTACGATCCCCACGCTAACACGCTGACGAGCCGAAAGGTGTCCGGATCCGCTCCGGACTGGGTGGGCGAAGTACGTCCTTTCTGTTTCCTGCCTGACAAAGGCAAGGAAGGGCAGATCCTGTTCGTCGCTTTCCGCGATCGAAAGGGCAAGGTGTTGCACAAGGGCACATGGCTCTACGACCTGGCGGAGAACCGTTTCACCGACCTGAAGGCCGCGAACCAGCCCGACGTGAACCCGCACACGGTCGAGTACGTCAACGGCCGCAACGCGGCCATGATGGTCGACAACAGACGGCAATGGGTCTATTCGTTCGACCGGAATGCCTGGACCGAGCTGCCGCTCAAAACCGACTCGAAGCTGGAGTTCGCGCGACCGTATGCCCAGATGGTGTATTCCGCGAAATACGGCGTGTTCGTGAACATTGGCCACGCCGGTCGCGGTACCGCCGTGATGCGCCCGGATTTCTCGGTGCTTGCCGCGAAGTGAACGGAAG
>Ga0272441_10013976_pt1 | contig 11466 bp, 3 predicted proteins | sample SSMProp6N_FD_193582 | JGI IMG/M metagenome (GOLD analysis project Ga0272441, IMG submission 193582) | Marine sediment archaeal communities from Little Sippewissett salt marsh, Falmouth, MA, United States - SSM-Prop-6N | ecosystem: Environmental > Aquatic > Marine > Wetlands > Sediment ... | reverse complement strand
TACAGGAAGTAGAACATCACGTGTCCCTTGCGCTCGTGGATCTGCCGGACGGCGTCCTTGAGCTCATCGGGCGTGCCGAAGCGGGGACTGGGGTACAGGTAGCTCAGGGCGTGAGAATGCCGGTTGCCCTGTTCATCAAACCACATGTTGTCGATCCCCTCGCCCTGGACGTGCAGGTAGTCGATGCCCATCCATTCGGCGCTGCGGTAGATGTCCGGGATGCGGTGGAAGGGGATCCCGTTCTGAACGCCCATCAATACCCATCCATGGGCGCGATGCATCCACTGAGGGACGTCCGGCGGCTGCATCCAACTACGGGCCCAGGCGCGGTAGCGGTCCGCCGAGGTGTGCCAGTCGCCCTCGTGTACCGCCAGCACGGCCTGTGGCGACTGCCATATCTGGCCCGGCTTGACCACGACCTCCTTCGCCAAGGACATGTCGAAGGCGGGCCCCGGCGCCGGGAGGGCTTCCAGACGCGTACCTGTGCTACTCGGGTCGTGGGTGGCCAGGTAGATGCCGCCCCGGGGGCCCGAGAGGTCCATCCAGCCCATGACACCGCGTCCCGGATACCTCGTCCGGCAGCCGTTGGAGTCGATGGCGCTTTGGGTGATGCGTCCACATAGAAACGGGCCAACCAGCGTCAGGGCCTTCGGGTCGGCGGCCGGACACACCCCGTAGCATATGGGTAGCGCAACGCTGGTGAGGGTCCGCTGTGAATCATTGTGGACCTGCGCGGTGAAGCGCGCCGCCCCATCCTGAGTGAGGACCACGCGCACCAAGATCTCCATGGGCAGGTCTATGGCTCTGAATCTTAGCCGGGCCTCACTGTCCCCCTGCTGAGATAGGTCGGCCAAGCGCAGACTGTCGAAGGCAACCATGTCATAGCCCAGGCCATCCTGGGAGAGCATCTCGAGACCCAGCAGGGGTTGGCGCCGGCCGACGGGGGCATACACCTGCGGGATGGCAAGGTTCTCGATGCCACACAGCTCTCCCGTCCGACGACACAGCCACACTCTGAGGTCGCCACCGGTGAGTGCGATGCGTTGATCTTCCGGCGCAATGCCCAGCTCCGGACGTTTGATGGCCTCTAACTCGAACTCGTCCAGGTAGAACTCGGTGGCGCTGCCTCCCTGGCTGATCCAGATGTTGTAGGGTCCGGTTTTGGGGCAGCGAAAGGACAGGTCCGCTCGGGTCCAATCGGTGCCGGACAGCACCCACCTGCCCATGAAAGACGTCGGCCCGATGCCCACAACAATACTCTGGCTGCCCTTGACCCAGTACCAGAACGACACGCGCAACAAATCGCCGGCCTCGAACCGGCCAAGGGAATGGGAGGTGCCCTCGTAGTTGCCGCCCATGGTTTCCTTGTTGTCGGTGACCACCTTCAGCGAGCGGACCCCGCCGCGGGCGAAGGTGCTCTTCTCAACGCTTAGGGGCGTGCCGTAGATGTTCCACGGCCCTCTGTCGGCAAGCTCCATATCGCCGTCCTCGATTCCCTGAGCACACAGGGGGACAACAAGGGGCCCGGCCAGCATGAATACGACAGCAACGAAGGATGCAGTGAGTGCGAGGGCTGAGGATCGTGGCATGCCTACCGCCTCCGTCTGGGTTCGGGCCGAGGAGACGCTTGGTTGGCGCGCCGGCCCGCGTGGTCGCGGCTCGGATTACGGGCATTCAACACCGAAAGACCGCCGGTGGCGCTCTGACGCCCGGGCGCCACAGGCGCCGCCGAGGCGCCGCTACGGATACAGGAAGTGGTCTGTCACTCCAGTGAACCCCTCCACCACCAGCCACAGAGCGATCATGAAGAAGTCACCCAAGATGAGGCCCAGGAACAACGGCCTGCTGCGCTCGTATATCTTGATGCCCCCGTACTTGAGCACCACACTCTTGACGGCCCAGGCCACAAGGGTGGAGAACCACATGTTTCGCATGGCAAAGGTGCTGGCCATGGGGTAGCCAATGGGATGCAGCGGCCACCAGGTAAAGCTCGCCCGCATGGCGGCCAGCCCCACCATGACGGCGGCCCCCACGCCCATGAACCACACTCGCATGCCCATGGGTCCGCCCGAGGTGGTCAGGTACCCGGCGGTGACCCGGAAGGGCTCCTGCGGCACGCCCACGAAGCGCCAGGTGCTCAGGCCGATGCCCCCGCCGGAGAAATTGTACGCTTGCCAGATCACCGTGATGAAACTCACCACCGAGGCGAGCACAACGGCGACCATCATCGACGCGGCCAGCCCTCGCGGCTGCAGCTCTCGGGTCTCCGCCAGCTTGAAGCTGCTCATGATGTTGGGCATCATCAGGCAACGCCAGTCCATGGTGAGGAACCGCAGATGCCCGATCATCGTCCAGTCGCGAGGCGAAAAGCCCTCGGTGCCCAGAAGGGTTCTCAGGAAGTTGCGCGGCGCCAAGGGTGTGCCGATCCATACGGTGCCACCCTCACACACGATCCGCGTCAGCCCGATGGTATAGCCAAACCATATGGCGAAGTAGGATGCGGCAGCGATGTAGGACATGCCCCAGAGCCGCCACCAAATCAGGATGCCAACCCATCCGCCGACAAGTCCCCACACGGCGATTCGGGGCGAGACGATCTCATTGGGCCAGTGCCCCTCGTCGCCCACCGCCGCAACGGCCGCCCGCACGAACCTGCTCAGGTGTCCCCGCGCCACCCACAGCCCCGACACGGTCAGCACAAGCAACGCCCCCGCGCACTGCTCTTGCAGGAAGGGGAAGCCGCCAAAGGGCCCGCTGCTGGCCCCGCTCATGCCTACCAGGCCCCCCACAAGCTGCTCGGCCTTCCCGATGAAGTAGAAGAACCACAGGCTGAAGGATATGTCCCTGGACAGAAGATACGCCAGCCCGATGCCCATCGGGTATATCCAGATGGCCAGGGGACGCAGGGCCCTCCAAGGCATCGCCGCGAAACCCTGGTCCACGCGGATGTTCCGCAAGTTCATCGCCGGCAGCGCGAGCCAGTAGATGTGCAGACTGTTGAAGGTATGCAAGACCGTGGGGACTGCAAACCCGATCCACATCAGCGGATTGCGGAAGAAGGGGTGGGTGGCGCTGGGCGTGTTACCGCCTTCCGGCTCGGTCATCGCCAGGGGCACATAGTTCAGCGGAAAGATCAGCCGCTCCTGCTCGACCCACTGCTTGCGCATGATCGCGCATGCACACAGGCTGCTCCATGCCAGCAGGGCGCCGAAGAGGGTCCAACTGATGATCGGTCGCCACCAGAAGGCCCACGGCACGCGCCAACCCGGTGGCATCCCCTCGTGCAGGTAGCGGACCACCTGTGCATCGTGCGGCGCGAACCACTCCGATGTGGGCAGGTACTGGGAGAAGATATCCTCCCAGCCCGTCTCCGGCGTGCCGTAGTATATGGGCGCCGTTGTCATCGAGGGGATGAAGTGGACCAGCCCGATGCCCACAAGCCCTCCCACGGTGATGAGCATGGAGTAGATCAGCAGCAGCTCGCCCCGGCGCAGCGCGAAGCGCCGACCGATGAGTTGCAGCGCCGTGTTCAGAACAGCCATAACGACAATGAAGACGAAGAACGAGTTGATCGGGGGGCAAGCCTGCGTGACCTGTGTGCCGTGGACCCACAGCTCCGCGTACTGAGTGCCTACCGACAGGAGCACGATGGCGAGCAGGCCGATGATGAGGGCCCTGGGGGTGAGGGATGGCGCTTCGGCGGCGGGTTCGGCGCGAATGCCCTGAGTTGTGCTGGTCACGGGCGCTCCTTCGTCAATACCATGGCGTGGCGTGCCCGGGCAGGCACGCGGTTGCTCGCCCGGTGCCGGAGACCGCCACTCGAGGGCCCCGGGGTTGTCCAAGGAACGGCGATAGGGCTCCTTTGGCGAGCCAACGCGCGGACCAGTATACCTCAAAGGCGCTCTTGGCAGGACAACCACGCAACATCGCGGAACTATCTCGCACTACCAAGCCCGTGGAGGTGGCTCATGCTTCGCACCTTGCTCCTCGTGATTGCAGCAATCTCTGTGGCTCTCGCCGCGCCCGGTCCGGGCATGGCGCAGGAGACCCTTGAGCGGGACGGGACGACCTTCGCCCGTCGGCCCTGGGGAACTCAGCGCCCTCGACCGGCGCTGACAGAGCAGGAGCAGAAGCAGGGCTGGGTCACCTTTGTTCCCGGCAAGCTCGACGGTATCGGCCCGACGGCCTACCCCACTCGCGACGAAATCCAGGCGCCGCTTGCGGCCTTCGCTTGCCCGGGGGAGTACGAACCGGCCACCTTCGCCATCTACGCCGTCCGCGAGTTGCAGAGCGTCACTGTGCAGCCCAGCAAGCTGATCAGCGCGACGAAGGGCGTCATCCCACCGCTGGCAACCGACATTCGTGCCGTCCGCGTGTGGCCCCAGCGCACCTCCTGGAACAGCCGGGAATTCTACGTCATCCCCGAGCTGCTCGAAAAGCGCTACGAGGTGGATGTCCCCGCAAGCGCCGTGCAGCAGTATTGGGTCACCTTCGCGGTGCCCAGGGATGCCCGACCGGGAACGTACGAGGGCTATATCCGCGTATCGGCGGGAGACCAGGCGCGTATTGTTCCCATCAAGCTGCGAGTTCTGCCATTCAGACTCGTCCACCCCAGGGGAATGGTGTGGGGGCTGTGGCCGGACACAGCGCGCTGGCGCACGTATACGGACCAGCAAATCCTTGCGGAGTTGACGGACTGGAAGGCCCATGGCATCAATGGCGCTTTGATGTATCCGCTGACCCACGGCAAGTTCTCCCTGCAGGAGGGTGAACTGCAGGCCGACCTGAGTGAGTTCGAGCGGTTCATGGACCTCTATGAGATCGCGCAGGTGGGCAGCCCCGTCGTCGCCAGCCTACAGGGCATTGCCGGGCTGGTTCACCGGCTCTTGGGACAGCAACCCGATGACTACGGCCCACAATTCTCGAATCTCATGCTGCAGATCACCCGGCGCATTGAGGACCTGCGCAAGGTGAAGCAGTGGCCCGAGTTCATCTACCACACCGTGGACGAGCCGGGGGGCCATGCGGCCGTGCAGGCCGAGGCTCTTGAGACGCTGAAGATCCTGCACGAGGCGGGCTTTCGCACCTTCACCACCGCCGATGACCGTTTCGCCCACGATGTACTCGACCCGTTCCTGGACGTGAGGTGCTACGGCATTGGCTTCTGCGCCCGCTCCGCCCAGCAGGCGGCCCAGGTCAAAGCCCATTGTGAGGCTTCTTCGGATGTGTATTGCTGGTACGGCACGGGATGCTACACAGGCCAGGAGGGCAGTATGGCCGTCAATCGCCATTACGGGGGCTTCCTGCTGGACAAGACGGGGGCCAGCGGAGCCTGGGCGTGGACCTTCCAGCGCGCCAAGGGCGACCCCTACAATGACTTCGACGGCGCCGGCAGCCGCGAGCAGAAGGATGCCTGCATAACTTACCCGCCCCGGGCGAAAGGCGGCCCCCCCGTGCCCACCTTGCAGTGGGAGGGCATCCGCGAGGGCGTCGACGATATCAGCTATCTCACCGTACTGCGCATGGCCCTGTCCGACCTGCACAAGCAGGATACGCCTCAGGCCAGGTCTGCGCACGGGCGGCTGCAGCGCGAGTTGCGGGCGCTGCTGGATGGTGTCCCCTGGGTCGGACAGGGAACGTTCAGCAACACGAGTGCCCAACTCGCGCGCTGGAAGATCGCCGACATGGTGATCCAGGCGGCCACCGTTCTGGGCAAGGAGCCGCCAAGGATTGACCCACAGCCGAGGCCCGGGAAACCCAACGTGTCCCCCATCGTCTCAGCCACAGTCGTCGATGTCTCCGACGCCGTTGAGCAGGCCCCGATCCCCGTGGGGCATCTGCCGCGCATGGCCACAACCCCCGCGATCGACGGCAACTTAGGCGATGAATGGGATGGCGCCTTCACCATCGACGACCTGGTGGCGCAGGACGGCACACCCAATCTCCACAGGACACAGGTCAGCGTTGGGCGCAGCGCCGACACCCTCTATGTGGCCTTCCGCTGCTACGAAGATCAGATGGACCGCATCCGCGCCTCAGTCGGCGACCATGACGGTGACGTGTGGACCGACGACTCCGTTGAGTTGTTCCTCGATGCGGCCGGTGACCAGAGGACCTATGCGCACTTGATGGTCAACAGCCTTGGCACAAAGCGCGACAGTTGGCATGCTCGTGCCGGCAGCGACCCGCAGGCTCAGGCCGCGGAAGATATCTCCCAGACCGAGGACCTCGACTGGGGCCTCGGCTGGCAAGCGGCCTCAGGCGCCTTCGACCAGGGCTGGTGCGCGGAGATCGCCGTACCGATCAGGTCTTTGCGAGCAGGTCCAAGCTCTGTGTGGAATGTGAATTTCCACCGCACCCGGCGCGTGGAAGGGGGGCGTGAATACGGGTGCTGGTCGCCAACCTTCTCGGGTTTCCACGTGCCCGGCCGGTTCGGCAAGCTCCTGCTCGGGGGCGGCGCCGTCAACGTCACAGCCCTGGCCATGGAGCCGGCCCGCTGGGGGGACAACACGACAATCCTGACCGTGGACAACTCCGCCGGTCTGGCAGACGTCGAAGTGGCCGTGCACATCGCCGGCACAGCCGTGCAATCCCAGAGCGTTCTGCTGTACCCCGGCCTGAATGAGATCGAGGCCTCCTACGACCTCGAGCGCGGGGGCCCGGCGAAGGTCGAGTTCGAGCTTCGGCCCACGACCGTATGGCGAGACGTGAGCACAGTGCCCCTCCAACAGACGCCTCGCAAGGCGAGTAGGAGCCGACCCTCGGCCTCCCTCGGCCGGCAGGTGCGCCCCGTGTCGACAGTACCCACACGGCTGTCCGCTCTGGCGTGGCTAAGGCAGGCGGTGGCTCCCCAAACAGAGCCCGTGGTGTTGTTGGCCGGCCAGCCGGGCTTCGACATACCGGTGCGCCTGAACTTGGGCAGACGCTTGGCGCGTAGAGCCCATCTGGCCGTCACTGTCGCCGGTCCGGCGGGCATCCTGTCCCAGACGACCATCCCCAAGCTTGATGGCAATCTCGCCTACATCAACGTCGGCACACTTCGCCTGCCGGCCGGGACGTACTACCTGGACCTGGCAGTCCGCGGCTCGTCAGACAACACTCATACGGCAAGGGTCCCCTTCACGATCACGCCAGGACCATGGGATTGAGACCCCCGCTTAACAACGGTTAGAGCGCCCAGACCGTCGGCGAGCAGTCGCCCGTGATCCCTTCGTGGGACGACGGAGACCCTCCCACGCGCCTACGGGAGCACGCCGCTTTTCCGCCCTGCCACATGTCCCCTCAGCGAGTACTGCCTCCCCCATCGTCCCGCGTGAACGCCTACCGGCCACGGCCGGCGGGCCGCCATTCTCTGCCCGGCAAGTTCACGGCCGCCAGGTGCAAACCGGTGTGGAACGGGCCGTGTGCGTCTGCAACCTAAGACCACCCGCCAAGACGCCACGTTGTCTTCCGCAATATACTATCCCAATAAATACAAACTTCGCAATTCAAACATTACTAACACATTAAGTATGGCAGGATACTACTTCGCCGTGTATAATACTTTGTAGTAAGCTATCAACGGGCGCAGTTCAAGGTCAGGGGCCGGGGGCCGGGGCAGCGCGAGGGCAACAGAGGGTGCCCCGCCAGACGCATCCCATGTACACCAGACGGCACATCTTGATCGTTGTGACGATTCTCGGCTTCCTGGCGGGCCTGGAAGCCGTGTTTGTCTGTGCCCCGGTAATGCGTTCGAGCTTGGTGGGCCAGCTCCTGTGGCGGCTGGAGCTAGCGACCTACGACTTCCGCATTGCCAACAGCACCATCGACGCCCCCAGCGACGCAATCACCATCGTTGCTATTGATCAACCCTCGATTGATACGAGCGGCCAGTGGCCGTGGTCGCGCGAATGGCACGCGAGGGTAATCCAGAATCTTGCTGCGGCCGGGGCCGCGATGATCGGGATTGACATCATCCTGAGCACGGTGAGCGCTCGACCGGGCGTCTCCGAGGCGGCCCAGTGGACGCCCCTGGATGCTGACCCTGAGGCCAGCCCGGCCGATGCCGCGCTGGCCACAGCAATCGAGCAGGCCGGCAACGTGTTTCTGGCCATGACCATTTCCAGTACCCGCCGCCATGGTGAGGATCAGGCTGCGGACATGGTTCAGGCGACGTTCCCTTACTGGGGCTTCGAGGAGGGCGCGCAGGGCATTGGCGTGGTCGACATGTCCAAGGACGTCGACGGGGTCATCAGACGTTGCGAATTCACGTATCGCCACCAGGACGAGCAGTTCCCCACCCTACCGGTCGCATTGGCGGCGGCCCATGGCGGAGAGCAGCCCGACGCGCTAGTGCAGCGGCTACGGTCGGTGGCGCCGCCGGGCTTCCAGAATTCCGTCGGCGATGACAGCTTCTTGATGTCGTACCGGGGCAAGCCGGGCGTGGGCTTCGTCCACATTCCCTACCCCCAGGTACTCAGCGGCCGGTTTGCGCCCGAGAGTGTACGCGGGCGGATCGTGCTGATCGGGGCCACGGCGCCCTCACTGCAAGACCTTCACGACACACCCGTCGGCCTCAGCCGTGGCAAGCAGAATGTCCCCCGCATGTCCGGGGTCGAGGTGCTGGCGAATGCTCTTGAGAGCCTTCTGCGGGAGCGTCACCTGCAGGAGGCGACGACGGCTTCGGTGGCCGCCCTCACACTGCTTCTGGCAGCCGTGACCGCGGCCGCCGAGGTAAGGCTGCGCCCCCTGTGGGCGCTTGCCGCCGTCTGGCTGCCGGGCCAACTGCTCGTATTCATACTGTGCGTGGCCGTCTGGCAGTACCAGCGTGTCTGGCTTCCCATGATTCCCCTTTCGCTGGGTGTAACCCTCAGCTACGTGGTCACCACCGTCTATCTCGAGCTCACCACAGAGAAGCAGCGGCGGCATATCGAGCGGTCTTGGGCTCAGAGAGTGTCACCTGAGGTGCTCAAGTTGGTGCTTGACAATCCCGGCCTCACGCAGGTCAAGGGCAAACGCATCGTCGCTACGGTGCTGTTCACGGATTTGCAGGGGTTCACCACCTTCTGTCACGAGGCGGAGCCTGAGGTGGTGGTCGAGGCTCTCAACGACTGCCTGGCCCTCGTGACGCGCGTCGTCAGGCAGCACGGCGGCACCGTCCACAAGTTCATTGGCGATGGCGTCCTGGCGGTGTTCGGCGACCCAATCCATCAGCCCGACCACGCGCGACGAGCGGTGCTCGCGGCGATAGATATGCAAAGGGACATGCACAGGCTCAGAGCGGAGCGCGACCAGACCCAGTGGGAACCGCACCTTCGCGTAGGTGTCCACACCGGTCCCCTGGTGGCCGGCGACATTGGGTCCGGCGAGATGCTCGAATATACCGTCATCGGTGACACTGTGAGCACGGCCTCGCGGCTCGAGGGCCTCGGCAAGCAGTACGCCCGGGATATCATAGTCAGCGATTCCACAAGGGCCGCTGCCGGAGATGGCATGCCTGTGGAGGACCTTGGAATCGCGCAGATTCGCGGCCTTTCGGAGGGCCTGCACATATTCTCGATCAACGCACTGCACAGCACACAAGAGGAGGCTGTAAAGTGACATCATCCCTAGCAGCTACTCGCTGGGCGGCATGTCTGCTCGCCGTGTTGGCATTGGCGCTTGGCGCCGCTACCTCAGGACATCCGGACGGCGCTAAGGTCACGGCCATCGTCAAGACAGTGACATTCAGACCTTCCTCGTCCGCCACGTGGCGCAACGCCAAGGTTGGCACGAAGCTCGCGACTGGCACACGCGTCCGCACGGCCGCCAGGTCCAAATGCGAGATCAAATTCCCGGGCGGCAGCCTGGTCCGCATGCCACCGCGTTGCGACCTGGTCATCACCTCGGTCAAGACCAACCACATCAAGCTCCTGAGCGGCAAGGTGCTGGCCCAAGCGGTCAAAGGCTCGGGCGTCAGGGTCGCGGGAGCGAGGGCCACTGCGAGCGTCCAGGGCACGTGGGTTGAGTTTGACGGGGGGGAGCTCTCGGTGTGGGATGGTACGGCCAACCTGGAGACCTCCGCAGGAGTGGTCCAGGTGGATGACCAGCAGAAGGCCACGGTACGGGAGGTCTCAGCCCCGCTGTGGGTAGCCGGCGACGTCGAGGCCGGCTCCGTCTCCTCGCAGGCGGCGGGCGCCGATCTGCTGGTGACCTTCCGCGCGGGTCCGGACTGGAGTCTTCTCGAGACCGACGTGTACGTCGGCGCCACCGCCCCGGCGGACAGCGACCCCGCGGCGTTCCCCTACCACCACACCGACCTTGGGGGCGTGACGGCGGATGAACACTCCATCCCCGTGGCCGACGTGGGCCTCGCCGCAGACTCAACCATCTACATCGCGGCCCACGCCCTGCTGACGCATGCCGGCCAGGCCGCGCCCCAGTCGGCGTGGGGACAGGGAGTTCAGTTGGCGGACGGAGGCATGTACTTCATCTTCGAGCCCACTGTGCTTGATGATACGTTCCCCTGGGAATTCCCCACGGGCAGGCTGCACCCCTGGTGGCGTGGCCTGAGGCCCGGCTCCCAGATGGGCGCAACGCCCGGCACCACATTGGGCGAGGAGTTGCGCGCGGCCAACTTTACCGCGCACCAAGGTATCCGTGACGCGCTTCACCGCCCGTCGACCAAAGGCGACCTGTCAGTAATCGTCACAAGCGCGGGAGCCGCGGCGCCCTCCGCCGGTGGCCTGAACATACTACCCTTCACGGGCATTGCCGCCCTGGGAGCAGGCCTGGCTGAAGAGGCCGATCTGGAGCGTCTCGGCAAGAAGTTCTTCGGCCCTCAGAGCCAACTGGACGCCATCGGCCTACTCTTCGAGGGAGGCGGGCTGGGGGCCCTGCGCGCCCGTGCCTGGGGTATCTATGACAACCTGTATCTCGAGGTGGGCGGTCTTGCCACCTCCGATTTCTCGGGCGAGTCGGATGTCAAGCTGAGCGAGGGCTTCGCCGTGTGGCGCAACGGCCAGGTCGATCTCACCGCCGGACGCCAGCATTACCTCACGGGTCCCATCAACAACAACTCTGTGGGCACGCTGTTCGGCCCGTTGACATTCGACGGGGCGCGCCTGCACTACGAGGGCGACAGCCTGCTGGCCGATCTGGCCTGGGTCGAGGGCTACGACCGCGACTTCGATGACCCGGGCGAGGGAGCCGGCTGGCTCGGCAGACTAGGCACCCCCATCGCAGGAGGCCAACTGGCCGTCAATGTCTACAGGGAAAACGGCGTGGGGACCGGCTACAGCGCCGACCTGTCCCTGCCCGTAGTCTCCGGCGTGCTGGATGCATACGCCGAGATCGGCGTAGACCCCTGGGATAGACACCTCGAGACATGGGGCGTATACCTGCCGTGGCTTTACGATGAAACAGGCGTGGATCTGTTTGCCGAGTACGCCCGCCGTCACGGTGAGCCCTCGGTCTGGTCGGGCACCGCCTACCGTACGCTTGGCGACG
>Ga0272441_10013975_pt1 | contig 11466 bp, 11 predicted proteins | sample SSMProp6N_FD_193582 | JGI IMG/M metagenome (GOLD analysis project Ga0272441, IMG submission 193582) | Marine sediment archaeal communities from Little Sippewissett salt marsh, Falmouth, MA, United States - SSM-Prop-6N | ecosystem: Environmental > Aquatic > Marine > Wetlands > Sediment ... | reverse complement strand
CTTCCAGATGCGGCCCGCGTTGAAGTTCGCGGTGTCACAGTGGACGGTGTCGTCTGAGAAGAGGACATCGAGGACCGTGAGACAGGTCTTCACCAGCCGGGTCGCTTCACCATCGTTTTGGAGGTCAATTCGGTAGAGGAGGTGCGCACCGTTGCCGGAGTCCGCGAGGATTGGGGCCGGGAAGCCCTGTTCGGTGAGCCAGCAGGCGATCTCCTCTGCCCGCTCAAGGGCGGCGGTGTGTTCCGCATCGGTTGCAGAGACGCCCGAGGGCCGGACGGGGTCGAGGTCGATGGGCAACCACCGCCGGTGGGTGATGTCTGCGTCAGCGGTCGTTGCATCGGTGCGGGAGAGCCGTTGCTTCACCCGGTTCGCACGCCGGGAGAGGAGGGCGGGGTTCACCTCATTGAGGGTGACATAGACCCCGTGGACATCGTTGAATGCGTCGAGGATCCGTGCCTGGTCGGTGAGTTTATCGAAATTGGTAAAGTAGCCGCTGTGCACTCCGCCGTCGCCCAACGCCCGGAGCTCGACGACCGCACCTTCTGAAAAGAGGAGGGAGAGAGCCTTTTGGATCTCTCTTTGGTCTGCGGTCATACAATGCTCCCTGCGATGTCCGGCAGCACCGGGAAGAGGGGAGCGGAGCTGGCCTCACCGCAGGCAACCTTCCGGAAACTCGCAAAGGGGATCGTGAGGTAGCCTGCCCATGTGGCCACGATGACCGCCCGTCCGGAGGGGTGGACGGTGATGTGGCCGTCGATGTAGGTATCAGGAATCATTTCTCCGTCGGCGGTGACGTCCTCCTCTGTCCGGGTGAGGGGCACACTCTGCCCGTAGAAGAGCAGGGTGTGGATATCGTCACGGGTGAGCTGCCAGGTCTCCTCGGCAATAGCGATCACAAGGGCGCCCTGTGGTGCGAAGGCAACGAGGCCCGGTTCACTCTGCATTTTCGTCACCTGCCGGTATCCCCCGTGGGGCCGCTTTGGTCAGGGTGATGGCATAGAAGTGCTGCCCGGTCCGCTGGACGGAGATCCCCGAGATCTCCCCGCCGTGTGCGTGGATTTCTGCGGAGATGGTCTGCGGGACGAGGTAGAGAGGGACAGGGCCGGTGCGAACAGACATGCCTGTCCTATCGGCGGTGTTTCTATCAATTGCCGCCGGGTGTCCTCCGTCAGGTGCGGACAGTTCACTGCGGGCACAGGGGTCTGTGGTGGGGCTGCCTTCTCTCGGCATCTTCGGGCGGGCCGCGTCTTCTGCGATACAATTCTCCCGGACCGACTGATGAGACGATGCCGGGATTTTGGTGTTTGTTTCCTGCTCTGTCTTTTTCATGGAGATTTACTCCTGTGCACGCGTCTGTGCACAGAATAAAATTTGATTGTTTGGCAGATAAAGAAAAACTCTGCAGAGTGTATGTAATACGGGAACGGAAAAGGGATGCGCCGGGGTGCATGACTGGTCGATGCGGTGGGCGGTGGGTGCCGGTTGCCAGGGATAATCTCCGGAGTGAAGGTATAAGGTATAGTACCGATTCCCTTTGGACACCGTACTCATGCTTCCCCTTCATTGACATACAGAATACATATACAGGAATGGTTTGGGTAACACCTGTTCCTCTTTTTCTGAGATGGATGCATTCACCTGTCTTCTGATATACAAGAGAAAACAGTTCTCTGTGAGCAGTATGCAGGTTGTCACAATGCGATACTCAAACAAATCAGATCAAAACGATAATCTACATTATGTCGAATGTATTGGTATGTCCAAATTTAATGTCCGGATGGCATCCCTGATCCTCGGAGTAGCCGTTTGTCTGATTCTTTGTGCCGGGTGCGCCACTACCGCCGACACCGATGCCGAGGATTCAGCGTCCGGTGCGACGCCGGTTGAGTCTTATTCTACGGTCAGTGTGAGTGAAATTGCAGAGAGTCTGTCAGGAAGTGGCCCCATCACTGTCGGACTGGATCTGGACGGTACGACTTTTTTCACAGAATCGCTCTATTATTATGCACTGAGTAATATCGATGGACCGAATGGCACGAACATATATGGTGATGATCCCTTGCATAACCCTGAATTCATATCCTCGGTCAATAATGAGTTTGTGGGGCAGTATATACCAAAAAAGGCAGCAATAGATGTCATTGAAATGCACGTGGAACGTGGCGACAATGTGATATTCATTACCAAGAAAATCAGTTCTCCTGAGGAGAGAATATCTGAATATATCGGGGTATTATTCGACATCGAGAATCCGTATGTGATCTTCACCAACGAAACCTCAAAGACACCATATATAAATGAGGAGAATGTCTCTGTCTACTATGGAGATTCAGATGGTGACATCACCGATTCACGGGCCGCAGAACACTGCACCCCATACCGATTTATGCGCAACGATATCACTCTGGACTGCTATAATTCAAGCTATAACCCGGGAAAGTATGGCGAGAGTGTGGTAGAGAATTCAGATTACTGATATTCTTCCATTCTTTTTTTCCATCCGTTTTTTTGTGTATTCGTGATGAGAAATACGGATTGCCGGTCACTTCAATCAATCGGTTCACCGAATTAAGGCAGACAGATGTTGTCCATATCGGAGACAGAAAAATCATATTTATGCCGCCACAGGACTTTTCGTTTCTGCTGTCTCCATGTTCTGCACCAGATGAGAGGGTGGGTTCTTTGGTATGACCGGTGTCGTCTGGCACCATGCAACCACAACCATTTCTCACATTTATAACCTCTCGCGTCCAAACACCTCCCAATACGAGTCTGAGACCCATGACCCCACATGCAGAAATCCGTACCCAATTTGAATACAGTGCCCGGTCCGTTGCCGGAATCCGGCCCGTAAATGAGGACGCATGGTGCGCCGCACGGTTTGGCGACGCACTGGTCTGTGCGGTGGCAGACGGTATCGGCGGCCATCAGGCAGGGGATGTGGCATCCGCCCTTGCGGTCCGAATCTTTGAAGACACCGTTCGTACGAGAGTGAAGAGAGCGGACGACGCAGGAGAGGAATCACCGGTGGAATCCCCGGGAGAGACCCTCAGGCGGGCCCATGCACTTGCAAACGACGCAATCCATGAAGAGGCCAGCGGCAAACAGGCCGGGATGGGCACGACGCTGGTCTCCGCCTGGTGCACCGGCGGTGAGATACATCTCTGCAATACCGGGGATTCCCGCTGCACCCTCATCCGCTCGCACGATGTCCGCCCGCTGACCAAAGACCACTCCCTCGTGCAGGACCTGGTGGACAAGGGCGTAATCACCCCGGAGGAGGCCGCCTCCCACCCGATGAAGAATGTGATCACCCACTCTTTGGGAGGGGAGTTCACTGCCGATGTCACCGTCCATGACATCCGTCCGGGCGACACCATCGTGCTCTCCTCCGACGGTCTGCACGACTATGTCTCACGTGACGCGATGATTGCGGCGGGCAGGGCGGATACCGCCTGGAATGCAGCGACTCTCCTCCTCGATGATGCGGCGAAACCATCAACCGATAATATCACCCTGATTGTCGTCCGGGTGCATGGCACCGTACCGGACGCACACGGAGGCTTAGCCCTATGACTGATGAGAACGAGTATGCCAATGCAAAGACCGTGATGATGACCGAGGATATGGACTACTACGAGGATCTGTCCAAATATCTCAATGTACTCTCCAACCCTGTCCGCCTGCGCATCCTCAAGATCATCGAGCAGACACCACGGGATGCCAATGAGATCGCAGCAGAGATCGGCACCTCGTACGTCAACACCAAAAAACACCTCGAGAAGATGCTCACCGCGGGTATCATCACCAAAGAGGCGGGATTTGGCCGGGCCACCTCCCGTGGCTCGCTTCCCGTCTGGAAGTACACCACCCGGCCCGGCGGCATCGAGGAGATCATCCGCAACCTCGGGTTCTTCTCCAACCTGGAGATTGACATCCGGGGGAGCGAACTCGCGGATAAGGTCGAGGAGGCCCGGCGGATGGTCTCGCGTGAATATGCCGGGGAGACACCGGTCCTCTTTGTCCTCGGCGGGTCTGCGGATGGAAAGACCTTCCCCCTCTCAGAAGCGGTGACCCGTATCGGACGTGAAGAGAAACGACTGGGTCTCCTCGCAACAGAGAATGCATCCGATACTGTTCAGTATTTTTCGCCGGGAACAATATCCGGCGATGCCGCAATCGTCGTCTCCCGCGAGTTCGACCTGGTCACCCGGGTATCCCGGCCCCACGCCGAGATACAGCAGAAGGAGGGTGGATGGTATCTCACCGATCGGGGAAGCACCGGCGGGACATACCTGAATGACACTCCGTGTGAAGAGAACCGTGAAGTCCGGCTGATGTCAGGCGATATCATCGACCTCGCCCGTGGCCCCCGTGGCGTCCGGCTCCTCTTCACGGTCGCAGAAGTGCAGGATGCGTCTGCAGACGAATCGTGAGAACGGATGTATATGAATACACATAGGAAAGAACAGAACAGCGATACCCGGACTATCAGACGCAGTCGTTCTGTTTGGATACTCTTCTCTGTTGTTCTGTTTGCCGCAGGCATGCTCTGTGCGACCGCAGGCGCTGCCACCCTCTCTGTCGGGGAGGACGGATACGCCACCATCACGGATGCGCTGGAGCGTGCTGCCCCCGGTGACACGATTCTCGTTGAGAGCGGCACGTATCACGAGTCCCTCGTCATCACGGTACCGGTGACGGTCACGGGTGTTGATACCGGCGGTGGAATGCCGGTCATCAGGGCAACGGACGGTGAGTCAGCGGTTGCGCTGGAGGCACGGGGAATCACCATCGAAGGACTGGAGATCACCGGCCCGGTCCCCTGCGGTATCTATGTGCATGCGGATAATGCGGTGATCACCGATACGACCATCACCCCGTTGGTTCCTGATACCGGCATTGGTATCTGTATCTATAATGCCGACCGCACGCTGGTCACAGGAAACCATCTCGAGGGCCTGCGTCTTGGGTTCCTGATCACGGAATCGGACGATACCGCGGTGTATCTGAATGATATTTCCGCTCTCCACGGCGGCATTTCGTCTTCTCCCGGGACTCTCTGGACGTCTCCGGAAACATCGTATCAGTACGGCGGGGCTACATATGACGGGGTGCTGGGCAATCACTGGAGCGGATATACCGGGACCGACACCACCGGGGACGGTATTGGAGACTCACCCTATACCTCCACAACAGATACTGCCCCCCATGTGCAGATCGGGGAGACGGGGAAGGAGATGGTCGGAAATACCCTTGCGTCCCGCAAACCGTTCACCCTGAACGGGGCGCCCGCCGGGTTGGGGGCGATTACGGATGACGCTCCGCTGGTGGCAGACAGTGACGCGTATACGGTGACCGTTCCCCTGGCACCCCAGACCGGTGAACAGGGAGGAGCGAATGCACTGCGGCCCGACGGGGCGGATGAACGCGGCCCGTTCCCGCTGGATTCGGCAGCGATGATGTGGCCCGCCACCGCCTTTCTGGGTTCACTGTTCATTGCCGGGGTGCTTACCGTTGCAGACCGCCGTGCCGGGCACCGGAGTGTTCTGAACCGCAGCGGTCACACTGTTTCTGTCCTGACCGCCGGGTACACCATTCTTGCAGTGCTCTGCAGTTCAGCGATGTTTCTAACCGGGTTCCGGTCGGTTTTGATCTTTGGGAATCTGGAGAGTTCAATTCCTATCATCGGCGGACTGGCATTTCTCTCGGTGGGGGGCATCATTCTGGCTGTTACAACCGCAACACAGAGATCCCCTCATTATCTTATGGGTGCCTATCTTGCCGCCGGAGGTATTGTCGCATTTACGTCGATCGGTCTGGTACTAACCGTCGCCACCGGGCCGGGCAGTTATGTTCCCATGATACTCTCTCTCGCCGCAATCCTTCTTGGGTTCTATCACCGTTCGCGACTATCGCCTCCGCCTCTACCGGAGGACACCGACGAGAGGACCCGTATCGCACCTGCAGGCGACCCCTTCGACGAGACGCGGATCATGGACAGCCAGTTGCGGGATGTCTACTTCCCCGCGACACTGATGGACCGCTACCGCGATGTGACGTTCATCGGAAAAGGGGGTCTTGCACGGGTCTTCCGGGCCGTCCGGCGGGAAGACGGGGTGGTCGTCGCGGTCAAGGTCCCGATCAGCTTCGACGAGACGACGGGCCGCATCTTCCTCAAAGAGATGAAACTCTGGGAGGGTCTCTCCCACCCGAATATCGTCCGCATCTGTTCGGTCAATATCCTGCCGGTGCCGTATGTGGAGATGGAGTATGTGCCGCAGTCCCTTGCAGGTGCCACCCTGCCGCTCCCGCCCGCAGAGGCGGCGGGGATTATCGAGGATATTGTTCACGGCCTCATGTATGCCCACGAACACGACATCATCCACCGCGATATCAAACCGCACAACATCCTGCTTGCGGAGGACGGCACCGCGAAGATCACCGACTGGGGACTGGGGACGGTGATGGGCGACGGGCATGAGTCCTCCATTGTGGGGTTCTCCATCCAGTACGCCGCCCCCGAACAGATTGCCCCCCGAAGGTTCGGGGATGCCGATGTTCGCACCGATATCTACCAGACGGGTGTGGTCTTCTATGAACTCCTGACCGGACGCCGTCCGTTCGGAGACGGCGGACTGGGGGAGATGACCGATGCGATCCTCGGGGAGACGCCCACACCGCCGTCATCCATCGTCCCTGCAGCGTCCCCGTGGGACGCGGTTGTGATGCGCTGCATCGCAAAGGAGAAGGACGACCGGTACCCGGATGCCGCAGCACTCGCTCTGGCATTAACCGCTGTTTCCGGCAGTCAATGAAACCCCGCGGTTGCATAGTGCCACTCTCCCTATTTTCTTCATATATCACTGTTTGAGTGAGATGTTTCTGTTGTATACGAATACAGAGGCATACAGATATGAAATATCGATCAGTCATTGCAGCCCTGTTTATCGTTTTGTTCTGCGGTATGGTATCCGCAGCAACGGACGATGGCACAGATGCTGCATCACAGATATCAGTCACTCAGATTACCCAGACGCCTGCAACACTGATGCCGGGGGATCAGGGATTTATCACCATTCAGATAACAAATTCCGGGGAAGAGAGCGCCTATATTGACCGGGCGAAGCTCTATACCGATGACCTCACAGTTGTGAATGACATTGCCTACGAAGTCGTCGGCGATATCGGCGCAAAAAATTCCATGGAATTCACCTTCCTCGTGAAGGCAGGGTCTGTGGAAGGCATCTTTTACCCGAACTTCTACCTCGACTTCGGCACAGCAGGGTCCCTTCGCACTTCACTTCCGGTGATCGTGGATGACACTGCTCCGCAGGTATCCCTCCTTGGGGTGCCTGAGACCTTCACCGAGGGAAAGACCGAGGATATTACGGTCCGTGTGGGCAACACCCGCGACGGTGACCTGAGCGCTGTCACGATTACGCCCGATACCGATGTGGTAAAAAGTGACCAGACGAGCTACTTTGTGGGCGTGCTTGCAAAGGACGAATCCGCTGAAGTCCCGTTTGCGATCACTCCGGATGCAGAGGGTGACCTGACGTTTACGGTCGACTACCGCAACGGCGTAAACGAACACAGCACCACGACCACCATCCCGATCACCTTCGGCACCGACAAGACCGCGGCCCAGCTGGTGGTAAACGAGGTTGAGGTGACGAGCGGCAGCACTGCCACGGTTTCCGGCGATGTGACAAACGCGGGCCTTGAAGAGGCATACTCGGTGATGGTGACCGTCGGTGACCCGGCGACACCGACCAATCCGAACCCTGTTGCTGTGATCGGTGCTCTTGAACCGGACGATTTCTCCGGGTTTGAGGTGACCTACACGATGCAGGGTGCAGGGCAGGTGCCGGTTCTAGTCTCCTACAAGGATGAGGACGGCAATATCTACGAGGAGACGTTCTACGTTTCCGGCAGCAGTGGTATTTCCGCAGATGGTGAGAGTTCCGCACCTGCAGAACGCAGTTCTTCCGGTGGTCCTCCGGGTGGTGACCGGAGTATGTTTGGCTCCATGGGCAGCGGATTTGCACAGATCCCGTTCATCCCGATCATCCTCGGCATCCTGATTGTCGTGGGCGGACTTGTCGCATGGAGGAAGGGCTACCTTGCACGGGCCCGTGAGAGCATTGTGAACCGTATGCACAAAGAGAAGAAGTGATGGGGATCATCATGGACTCCACACCGGTCATTGCGCTTGAGGATGTGCGCAAGATATACCCCCTCCTTTCCGGAGATGTCCATGCATTGGATGGTGTCTCCCTCACGATTGAGAAGGGGGAGTTCGTCGCGATCATGGGGCCGTCGGGGTCGGGCAAGTCGACCCTGATGAACCAGATCGGCTGTCTGGACGTGCCGACATCAGGCACTGTTAAAATCGAGGGGCAAGACATCGGAGAGCTCAGCGACTATGACCTGACCGCACTCCGGAGGGACTCCATTGGATACATCTTCCAGAAGTTCAACCTGATTCCCCTGCTGACGGCATACGAGAACGTCGAGTATCCGCTGGTCCTCAAGGACCGGTCGTATGACACGTCCGGCCGGGTGCAGGCCCTCCTTGATTCGGTGGGTATCGACCCCGCACTCGCCGCCCACCGGCCGGCGGAACTCTCCGGCGGTCAGCAGCAGCGGGTGGCAGTCGCCCGGGCACTCGTGAACGAACCGGCGATTCTGCTCTGTGACGAGCCGACAGGGAACCTTGACTCGAAGACCAGCACCCAGATTATGGAGATGCTCGCCCGGCTCAACCGGGAGGGGCGGACTGTGATCATGGTGACCCACGATGAGTCGACAGCAGAGTATGCCGACCGCACGATCCTGATACAGGACGGGAGGATTGCATGAAAAAACCCGATATCATCTTCCAGCTCTCGATGCGCAGCGTTCGCCTGAACCTGCTGCGCTCGGTCCTCGCAGCCCTTGGCATTGTGATAGGCGTGGTTGCGATTGCATCCATCGGCATGATCTCCGCGAATATGACCCTCTCGGTCACAGAAGAGCTCTCTGCAACGGCCAATGTCCTTGTTGTGACTTCCGACAGTGGCGGCGGAGGCGGGTCTGGCCCGGGCAGCGGAAGCAGCAGTTCAGACGATGATAATTACCTGACCAGTGATCAGTTCGATGACATCCGAAAGGCGGCAGGCTCCTCGTATGTCTATTACCTCTACTCGGAGAGCGATCGTATCGAGACGAGTGACAGCAGCGGCCACGCAACTGTTTATGCGATGGATGATGAGGCAATGACGGAAGTCCTGACTCTTACCGAGGGCAGTTTCCCGTCGACCACATCACAGGTTGTCATCGGGCCGGACTTAGTCGAACGCTACGGTATCGAAGTCGGGAGCAAGGTTACGATTGGCGATGAGGACGATGACGAGGGTGAGACAACTGTACGGGTGACAGGCATTCTCGAAGAACGCGGCATGTCGATGGACATCAACTCGGACAGTGCTATCATCACAACAGAGAAGTTCTTCACCGGCCGCTACGACGGGGAGGATGAGTATTCCCAGGTGAATGTGGTTGTCGATGACATCGATGAGATTGATACGATATCGGAGAGTATTGACGAGTCCCTGAACAAGAAGGACGATGAAGTCAGGGTGCAGGACTCCAGCCGGATGCTCGATTCGATATCTTCGACACTGGGGACGCTTACGAGCTTTGCCCTTGCAATTGCAGGCATCTCGCTCCTTGTGGCGGCAGTATCCATCTTCAATGTGATGATGATGTCGGTGACAGAACGGATTCGTGAGATCGGTATCCTCCGGAGTATCGGGACGCAGAAGGGTGAAATTCTGCGGATGTTTGTCTATGAGGCAGCGATCATCGGTGTCGTGGGTGCCGGCATTGGTGCCATCCTGTCCCTTGTGATAGGCTATGTGGTCGTCTTTGGGATGGTCGGGACGACGGAATATTTCTTCGCCTTCGACAGTCTCGCAAATGTCCCCGAGGGGATGATCATCGGTGCTGTGATCTGTATCGTGTCGGGTGTCTACCCGGCATGGCGGGCGTCGAACCTCGACCCGATTGAGGCGCTGCGGGCGGAGTAAAATCGGTCGGCGGCCATCGGACAACTCCACGGTTGCATCATGCAATCCCTCCTATTTTATGCATTTATCCTCCTCCGGATGACTATTTGATCTGTTGTCCGGGGAGGTCTGTCCCTTCCTCTCCGGACCAGATTCCATGAACACAGGAGATCTGAGATATATGAAGAACAGTATGAATGACCGTGCACCAGACGGCCCTGTTGTGCCGTTTGTATGCAATGCAGACCGCATTGTTTCCGATAACGAACAGAAATCAGGAAAGATCCGTGTTGGGTGGCACCGTGATATAATGGGGAGTATAATACTGTCTTCATTGTGGATGCTTGAGGAGAACGGCATCGATACCACCGAACTCCTCGTGGCTTTTGAAAATGGGGATATACCTGCCATCCATGCATTCTTCCAAAAGATCCGGCCCACCGGCGCAGACACGGGACTTCATCACAACAGTGATGTATCCGCAGAACCGGAGACTTCTGACTAATTTTTGAATGATACAGGTTTCTCTCCTGGTTTTTACATATTTTTTTGCGGGTGGCCCTTTTTTTGGTAGGATGCACGGTGATTTTTCCGGTGTCTTTCCTCCGGGGCACGATGACACGGACAGTATGATGCAACCCTACGGTTTATTCTTGTAATCTCTGCTATTCTTTCCATTTATCCCCCTGTTTGTGTAAAAAATCTGTTCAGAGGGCGGGCGTTGAATGCCCGGTCCTGAATAGTTCCCAAAGGAGTTATAAAATGGATAATAGCAAAAAAATTGTTGCTGTCATTGCCGGTCTTGCTGTGGTCTGCATAATTCTTACATGCGGGTGTACCACACAGCCTGCTACGACTGAAAGTACAGAATCTACTGTTGTTCCCTCTCCCAGTGAGGAGATAACTTTTGACGCACCTGCTGACGCACCTGCTGATGCACCTGTTGAAACGCCCGTAAATGGAGCTGGAACCGGTGCCTCCCCGCAGGGTGGCATGCCACCGGGAGATATGTCTGAGATGGACACGGATGAGATTCTGGCACTGCTCGAAATGATGCAGGCGGATGGCATAGACACAACTGAGGCCGAAGCAGCCCTTGAAAACGGTGATCTGGATGCCGTCATGGTCTTTATGGAGGCAAACAGGCCTGCAGATGGCGGCCAGGGAGGACGGATGGACGGACCTCCTCCCCAGCAGTAAAAATCGTAACTCGATAAATCGCAATATGTGAATGCCCGGTGATTATGGCCTGTCTCCTTCAGGGAGGCAGGTGTATTGGACGGGTTTGGGTTGAGTTTATTGGATAATACCTCTCTCCCCTGATTTTTATGTGTGGTATCTGACGATACCGCTGCTTCATTCTGTGCCGGTGTCTTACTTTGCGCTCTTCTCTGTATCGTTCTTCCCCGGGATG
>Ga0272441_10013974_pt1 | contig 11467 bp, 19 predicted proteins | sample SSMProp6N_FD_193582 | JGI IMG/M metagenome (GOLD analysis project Ga0272441, IMG submission 193582) | Marine sediment archaeal communities from Little Sippewissett salt marsh, Falmouth, MA, United States - SSM-Prop-6N | ecosystem: Environmental > Aquatic > Marine > Wetlands > Sediment ... | reverse complement strand
GAATTGGTTTTAATCACACCTCAATATCTAACATCGATTATGGTGTTGATGTTAATGGAGAAATTGCATTTAGAGAATTAAGCGCAGACCCAGCAAACCCCGACGAGGGTTGTGCAGTTATGTGGTTGTCGGACGGAACGGGGAGTGGAGATGATGGAGATATTATGATAAAAATTAAAGCTGGGGGGAGCACAAAAACAGCTACATTAGTTGATTTTTCAGCAGTATGACAATAAGAAAGTTAGATGATGAGTGGTTGGAAGAGACAAGAGAAGTTAAGCAGAAATATAATAAGACAAATCTTGAAGCACGAAAAGTAGAATTGCAGACAGAATTAACCACAATAAATTCTTTATTAGGAGAGTTTGAAGATGAGGAGTAAGGAAGATCCGCCTATTTGTTGTGATTATTATAGTTGCGGGGAAAGGGGGGAGTTTCCCCGCTGCTATTTAGATATTTATAAATTCTGTCCGAAGTATGAACCAAAACCTTGTAAAAAAGAAAGAGAAAAAAGAAAAAATAATAAGAGAGCTTAAATCGGCTCAATTTCTATACATTGCTTTGTTTGTCCCATAGATTTGTAATTAACTACGTGACATACAAACTTTTTCGAGACCCAAGCATTTGTCTCCGAACCCCAAGCATTGACTAATTTCTTACCTTCAGCCATTCTCGGAGAGTGGATTAATTTTTTGCCATTCACTTCTACATCAAGGTTTAATTGCTTATATGTTTCGCCTTTCAGGTTCTTTTTTTCTTCATATGTCCCTTCAGTCAAAATCACGCCTTTATCGCCTTCTTTGCAGTTGTCTGGGTTCGTATAGTTTCCTGTAAAATCCGCTAAAACCATTATTTGCCTCCCTTCAATTTAATTTTGCCTTGAAGTTCAGGTACAAACCTGAATTCAAATGACTTTAAACACTTTTGTTTTATTTTCTCCCAAACTTTTCTCTCATCTTGAGCTGCTTTTTTAGTTGATAAAACGCCGTCTAAAAAGCCCAGCTTATACATTCTTAAAAAGTCCGTTGCTGCGTCTATTGCTTTTTGTTTTTTTCCCATATTATTATTTGGGGCGGGCGTAGTAAAGAGCGCCTTAACTCTGTCGAGATAACCCGCCCCGCTTCTCTCTGGAAGAAGAAAAGCACAAATGAAAAGTCCCGACTATGAATAAATGATTAAGCTTAATAAATATGCTGTGTCAAGTATGAATAAGACACACCCATAAATATAAAGCAACTTCATAACCCAAGATAGGTCTTTAAACTTTATTTTATTTTTCATTCTAAGTCAAATCGCTCCATTAATACGTCGTTTATTTTTGCCAATCTGTCAAGCCATTCTTTATCGTTGTCTGATTTGGGAAAGACCTTAATCTCCCAGCCATAACCTTTAGAATTGCGAGTAAGTTTAAGCACTTCTTTCTGTTCGACTATTGTGTTTTTCTGTTCAATTTCCATTTTGTTTCTCCTTTAAATCTTCTTCTGTGATGTTGAAAAAATGTTTCCACCCCCCCAAATTACAAATGGAAGCAAATCCGCTTTCTTCGCTTCCGTGAGCTTTAACCCACTTAATAGCTTCGGCTTTTAAATCTTTAATTCTGATCCAATTTTCATAATAAGCGTTTTTTCCTGCTTCTCCGTCCCAATCGACATTATAAAAATCCTTTAATGTTTTAAGCTGTTTCATTTTTGTGTCTCCCTTAACTCAAACTTATGCTCACACGAAGGACACTCTATTACAATTCTTCCTTTGACAGATTTATCTCTAAAATACAAATGTGCATCACACAAATCAAGATCGCACTTCGGACACTTTGACATCATTTTTGTTTCTCCTCTCTCCAACATTCAAGCAAAAAATCTTCTTGCTTTGGTGTGAGCTCATCGATTGATTTATTTGCGAAGCTAAAAAATGCTTTTGTTAATTCTTTTTTAGTTTTCATATTCAGCCATCTCCTTTCCGCAATTATCTTCGTAGTCATACTTGGCATATAAATCCGCAGCCAACTCTTGCTCTTCGTTTATTTCTATATCGTTTTCCATAGGATACATACACACACACCCTTTATATATGTTTCGGTTTGTTTTTGTCCCTGTGTAGTAATGTTCCGCTCAAGGATATCTAAGCGTCACCATAAATTAATTAAAGCATAAATGCTTTATCAAACTATAGTTTGATAAGATTTTTAGTGCTTAATTAAAATTTTATAGCTCCGCAAGATAGTTGAGCGGAACGAGTTTGTTTTTGTCACGTCTCCCAGTGACATTCCCTCGCTGTGCACTAAGGTCCTGATTTTGTGCACTTAGGTTCGTTGGGTTGTGCGAACTTTTTCCATATGAAGCGGGGCATTGAACCTTTATTTCCTGTGGAACTCATTATTCGGTTAACCGAATAACTCAAGCTGCTCTGGGGGGGGTATTCCAGGGTATTCCAGGGTATTCCAGGGGGTATTTCCCCCCGCTCAATATATATATTGTGTGTGTATTGTAGTGGGTAACAGGTTGTTATTGTTACTGAGTAGTGATGACAAGCCACTATTAATCGAGGTCATACCCACTACAAGACCCTGCCCCCCCTGTGTTACCCACTACAGCGCTTTTTCAATATTTGCGACCCTTAGTTTTTTTGCTTAATTAGCGAGGGCTACCCCAAAGACAAATTTTTAGAATAAGACAAATTTTTAAAAATTTATTACTTTAAAATGCTCAATCAAGTTTATAAAATCCAGGCCATTAATTATTGAATGAAGGTTAAATTTAAAATTTGAGTAAAACGCAGATAAGCGATGATTATGAAAATTCTGCGTGTGTTTTATTAACATAACCTAAATGCCCTACTACAGCTTAACCAAGCACAAATGCTCGGGAAAAGGCAGCTCAAATAGACCAAGGTCAGTCGTGGGTGTACTGCCTTTATGGGTTTTTCTGACTTTTGTCTTTTTATTCTATTTTCTATAATACAAACATTTATATAGATAAACACACACATTAATATATGACAAACGAGGACAAACGAAAACACAGAATTAATCTTGTTTATCAATCTATTCTCGCTTGCGACAAAAAAGGGGTCACAGCCGATAAGAAGAAGCTGATTGCTTATTTTATGGTTGATTATGGCTTATCTCGTCGGAAAATGCTTGAATACATTAAAGCATTAGTTGATAGCGAGAGAGTGTTGGAAAAAGAAGGAGAGTTGCAAGTTGTTAAGAATGGGACGAAGGACAAATTATGAAAGAGGGGCAGATAAGGAGAGACGCATTGTTAATCGATTTAAAAAAAGAGATTGGGTTGCGTTAAGAAGTGCTGGATCGCACTCTCCCATAGATGTTATTGCAATTGACCCGAAAGAAAAGGAAATTAAATTAATCCAATCAAAACTCGGATATCTTGCTCCTTCTCAAGTTACGAAGATATTAAAAGACGGAGAAAAGTTAAATGGAAATTATAAAGTTGTTTTTGAATTATGGGATTAAAGCTTGATGATTGGCAGAAAGAAGTTTTAAACGCAAAAGGACATATTTGTTTATGTTCAGGTCGGCAAACAGGGAAAAGCACAATAATCGCACGTCGAGACGCAGAATTTGCAGTTAAAAACGCAAATAAGTCAATTTTAATCATTTCTTCGACAGAGAGACAATCTGAAGAGCTGTTTATTAAGGTTTTAAACTATTTAGAAGAGAAATATCGCCATTTGATTAAAAGGGGCAAGGAAAGACCAACAAAACACATTATTCGACTACATAATGGTTCAATAATTCGCTGTCTCCCGACAGGATTGGCTGGGATTGGGATAAGGGGCTTTACAATAGATAGATTAACAGCAGACGAAGCTGCATTTATTCCTGAAGAAGTATGGCAAGCTGTAACACCAATGCTATTAACAACTGGCGGAGATATTGTGCTTTTATCGACGCCAAAAGGCAAACAAGGTTATTTTTATGAATGCTACAATTCCCCTGACTTCTCCACATTTCACGTCAATTCTGAAGAAGTCATAAAAAACAGGCCCATATGTGCAAGTTGGAAAGAAAAGCAACGAGAAGGCGCTTTGGCACATTTGGAAAGGGAAAAGAAAAAGATGTCTTCTCTTCAGTATGCGCAAGAATATCTTGGCGAATTTATAGACGAATTACAAAGATTATTCTCTGATAAACTTATAAAAAAAGCTTGCACTCTCTCAAGAAGAAATCTCTTAATACCTTCGACATACTTTCTCGGAGTTGATGTTGCTCGACTTGGCGGAGATCAATCGACATTTGAGATCGTTGACACTCGCAGCGATAACCTTTTGCACGTCGAGAGCATAATCACAGAAAAGACAAGATTGACAGACACGGCAAAAGAGGTTATTCGATTAGAGAAGAAGTATAAATTTAGACAGATTGGGATTGATGACAGGGGGGTAGGAGCTGGGGTTTTAGATATGTTGTTGAGCGAAGATGAGACAAAAAGAAAGGTCGTTGGTCTTGACAACGCAAAAAGAGCATTAAACAGAGACGAGACAAAAGTCAAATCATTACTAAAAGAAGATATGTATATGAATTTTCTTGCATTATTAGAGCAAGGAAAGCTCCACTTACTTGACGACGACGAGGTTCGATTGTCTCTTGCCAGTGTTCAATATGAGTATCAAACAGGCGAGAAGAAAACAACACAATTCAGGATATTCGGAGAATATACACACGTCGTTGAGGGCTTAATTCGAGCTGTTTGGCTGGCAAAGCACAAACCTTTAAATATTTGGGTGCGTTAAGAATTTTATGGAAAAGATAGCGCCAACATCAAAAAAAGATGAGTATGTGCTTGAGGACAAATATTATTTATTGATTGACGCAATAAGAAAACTCACAGATGCAATTGACAAATTAAGAAGGGGGCTGATATGAGCTTTACACTTGCAAGCAGCAACGCTATTGTAAGGAAAGCTGGAGAAAATGCAAACAGCGACATCACTGGCTCTCTCGCTTTGTTGATAAATTATTGTGACCAAGCAGAAAGCGAATTTTGCGCAAAGACCCGCTATGATTGGGTGACAAATTATGCTTCAGTTGGGACAAACTTTAAACCAGTTATTGAGAAAGCAGTTGCTTCTTTGGCAGCAATGGAAATCATAAAAGATGATATGAGCGGCTTCACTTCTCGATTTGAAGCTCAAACAATGCTTGACGTTATGAGAGACGTCGTCACAACAATAATCACAGATATAAAGGAGAAGCACGTCCAAGACGTAATGATATAATGCCAGTCCCTATTGTTTATCGTAAATCTACTGAAGCTGCATTGGCAAGCTACAACTTTACAGATATCGCTGAAGGGACAGGGGTTGTCACTTATTACGGCGCAACAACAAACGACAGCGTCGGGGAAGAATATGTTTTATTAAGCCAGACGCTTTATTCTTATTCATTAAGCACAGCGACGACAATTACAAATGGGACAGGTAGTTATACAAAGTTCGGAGATTATGATTTTGACTTATCTACCTTCTCACTACCTAAAACAATTAAAGGCACTTGCTTAATTTCATTTGGTTGGGGATTGGGTGCAGGCGGTAACCCAGACGCTTATATAATTTGGAAAGTCCGAAAATACGACGGCACAACAGAGACCGATTTAGGTTCTGTTCAGACAGAAGGGATTAAAGCAAATGCGACAAACGCCGAAGAATTATTGTCTTTCACATTAACAGAGACCAACTTTGCAAAAGGAGATATATTAAGAGTTACTTGCGAAGTTTGGGGCAAGAATACAGGCGGCGTAGATTATGTTGCAACTTTCGCTCACTCCCCAAAAGCTCAAAGCGTTAATACAGGCGGGGGAAATTTAACAAACTCCGTATTAACAATATTAATCCCATATAAACTTGACTTATAATGGCAGAATTAGATATAAGCAGTGCGACTTACTCGGATATGAGCAACGTTGTGGCAGACGTTACTATTGACAGCGAAAGCACTGACGGAGCAACAGGGAAAGAGACCGAATATATTTGCACTCGTTGGGGAGAGTGGCTTGGAATTTATAAGAATATTCCCGAGGTTAAGATTGCCTTTGATATGCGAGCAATTTGGACAATCGGCAACGGCTACGAAGCAGACAATACAACAATGCCGATTTTAGACAAAATTCAAGGATTTGGCACAGACACCTTTAATTCAATTCTGAAGAATATGGTTGTTGTTAAGAGAATATGCGGAGACGCTTTTGCTGAAATTGTGAGAAATGATAAAGGGACATTGATTAATATTAAACCTTTAGACCCTTCGACAATTAAGGTTATTGTCAATAACAAGGGGATTATTGACAGATATGAGCAAACAGCAAAAACAAATAGAAAGAAGTTGATTAACACATTCCAGCCGAATGAGATCTTTCATTTAACAAATAAAAGGATTGCTGACGAAATTCACGGCGTCTCGGATATTGAAGCTTTGGAAAAGATTATTAATGCAAGCAATGAGAGCTTTGACGATATTAGAAAAGTAATGCACAGATACGTTAAACCTATGATGAAGTTTATTCTTGACACAGACGACACAGCCAAAATTGACGCTTTAGTGAGCAAGTTCGATAATGCTGTCAATAAGGGAGAAAACCTTTATATTCCAAAAGGCACGGTTGAGCAAGAATTAATTGCAGTCCCTTCAAATTCTACATTAAACCCTTTGCCGTGGAGAGACCATTTGAGAAATTATTTCTTTCAGGTTGTTGGAATTCCACAGATTATTCTCGGGAGTTCAGGCGAATTCACAGAAAGCACAGCCAAAATTGCTTATTTGGCTTTTGAGCAGAGCGTTGATGATGAGCAAAACGACATTGAAGCGCAGTTTTGGGCGCAAGTTGGATTAAGAATTAAATTGACTTTCCCAGCAAGTTTGAGAAATGAATTGATAAGCGACGTTAAGAAAGACAGCACAAACGGAGCTGCGCAGCCAGCAGACACAACTGCGGGAGTTGGTAGATAATGGCAAAGATGAAAAAGGGCAAAGTGACACCCCCCAAGAAAAAGAAAAAGCTGCCAACGACAACAATGCTCGACCCAGATACAGGTCAATTTATTTCAGGAATTCCTGAAGCTTTTGACCCTCGTTTCCCAGCAAGGGGCGAGCCAGACGCAAGAGAGCTGCCAATGTCCCAACTCCCGCCGCCAACTTCTCCAATTAAAGCAGCCACAGCAGCAGCGGGCGGTGGATTAATGGGCGAAGCTGTTAAGATTGGCGGTCGAACGTTCTTTGTCCCAAAAAGAGAAGCGAGAGCATTGCAATCTATGGGCAAATTAGACGAGCCATTATTAAGTGCTGAAGAAAAGAGAATAAGAGAAAGAGCAAGTTTAGCGACACCCGAAGCTTTTGAAGCAATACTCGGCGAGCCAACACCTGAAGCCCCATTGGGATTTGAAGCACAAACCATTGAAGCAGGAGAAGGCGGAGAATTCCAGCAAGGATTTCTTAAGGGGACACAAGCCCCATTAATTCCAACACCTTTTGGATTTATTGATGATATTTTTTCAGCAGCAATGTTTCCTGAAGAAGAATTGGGACGTCTTGCGGGAAAAGGGGCAGCGTTGGGCGGAGCGGCTGGGATTTATGGATTATTGCAAGCAATCCCCGCAGCAATTAAAATTCCAACTTTGTTTAAATCGGCTCAAGGCGCAAGGGCAGCAACGCAAGCAGCTCAAACAACAAGCACCCTGTCTAAACTAAAAGAAGGCGCGGCGTTTTTGTTCTTTGGGAGCGTTGGATTAAATGTTTTAGGGCTTGAATTATTTAAAGATAAAGCCCCTTTTATTCAGCAATCTTTTAATACTCTTGGCGAAGAAGCTTCGGCAATTGCTTCAGACCCGATTATGACGCCTTCGTCAAAAATAAATCAATTAACCTTTTTAAGACAAAATGTTGAAGAAATGGAGGCGCAATTGCAAAAGATTTCTATTGAAAATACGAGGTTGAGAAATACTAAAGAAATGCTTGATATGCAAACAGATTTATTTGAGAAGAAAATGGAGATTATAAGGTCAATTTCTGAAGCCGAAGCGCAATTATTAAAGAGAGAGTTTCCTGAAGCAGACGAACAATTAATAAACGATTGGGTTTCGCAAGCAAGCGAAGAAGAAATAAAAAAAGCCCAAGAAAAATATAGAGAGCAGTTGCTTTCTATATTGGGAGTATAATGACAACTAAAAAAGCGTCCGTCGATTGGAGAGTGATGATGACAGGAATTGCCGCATTGACGATTATTGAAATCGTTGCATTATGCAACGGAATTAATGGCTCGTTGATGACGATTGTTCTAATGATTATTGCTGCATCAATTGGCGTTTCAATTCCAAAGGAAAAGATTTATAAAGATTGAGCGTGTGTTTTCTTATATGGTTGATAGCACAACGACAGAAAAGGCGGAGACAGAAAGCAACTTATCTGATGCTTCACTCAAAGACCTTCAATCGTCTCCGCCAACACAAGAAGCTCCAACTCAATCTCCAAATTTAATCGAACAAGCAGACACGATCGCGAAAAGGATTGAAGAAGGCAATAAAAAATTTGAAGAATTAATCATACGACAAGAAGAAGCAATTGCAAAGAGTATGCTTGCGGGTCGTTCTCAAGCTGGCGAACAAGTCAAATCTTCCGAGGAGAAAGAGCAAGAAGAATTAAAAAAACAGGTTGATGATACATTAAACAGATTTAGATAAAATGCACTTGTTCTTTTATATTCGAGGTGTCCCACAATTTGAGGCAATGTTTAAATCTTTTATGCAATCGCAGTTTTGGAAATGGGACAGGATTAATCTGGAGACAGGCAAAAAAGAGACGTTGTTGGTTCAGGGAGCATTAAGGAGCTCTGTTCTCGGAGCTTATGAATATATTTTTCCCGAGGAGTGCTTGGCTGAAGTTTTAGCTTTATTTGGTTTAGAAGAAGGACGAACAGGGGCAGAAAAATCTACGGCAAACTACCTAAAGCTGGGGATTTTAAGAAAAATATTTGGCGCTGAAAAGATACCGAAAGAAGCATTTAAACAAGCAAAAAAAATTCCAACATCAATTCTTGTCAAGGGCAGTATGCGGGGATTAAGTGCGGTTATGACTGAATTTGTGACAATACACACAATCGGAATAAGGAAAGACCGCAGAGAAAAGAATAAAAAGCTCGGTTATGAGCAAGAGATGATATGAGTTGTGAGTGCGTTTGGTTATTAGGGATCTTTCTTTTGAGTTTATTTGGAATTTTTATTAAAATCTACCAGCTCATAAAAGAGGGAAAGATTTAAATATGTGTGTCACTACTGAAACAGATGGCAAAAGAAGCAGTTAAAGTTGAATTAACAAATACAACAGGTTTCCCACGTAGATTTACTTGTGCTTCAGGAACAGCAATAACTCTTGGTTCTTTATTAAAATTCGCTACTCCACGAACAGCAGCTTTGTCCGACGGGACAGCAGACCCTATTGCGGGTATTGCTTCAATGGACAAAGAAGGAGATGATTATTCGGCAACAATTTCTGTTTGGACAGACGGAATTTTTGAGATGTATGCGAGCGGGGCGATTACTGCGGGACAGCCCGTTATGAGTGCGGCTGACGCAAACTTTCCTAATCACGTTAAAAAAGCTTTGTCGGCTGTTCAAAGTCCAGCGTCGGGGGCGGCAGTTATAGGTTATGCGCTTGCTAATATATCCGACGAAGCCGCTGGAGCTGTAAGGATAAAATTATAATGGCAGAAGAAAATGAAACCACTGAAGAAGTGCAAGAAGAAGAAAAAGAAGAAGTAAGTGAATAAAATGGCAGAAGTCGCAGCACAACAGAGCTTGAGAAAAGAATTCGTAGATAGCGTTGTCAAGCAGACAGCTATGCAAACTTACAAATTTAAACAAGCAGTTTCTATTGTTTCTACAAGTGCGTGGAAAAATTATTTTTTCAGAGAAGACACGACTATTCTTGCTGGAAAGACGGGCAATGCAACTAAAGGAATTCCAAGGGGCGCAGAGTTTCCACAAGCGAGTGTGAGTTGGACAAAGATACAAACAACAATTGAGAAATATGGTCTTGAGGACAATATTCCATATGAAGATTTAATTTCTGATGACTTGGACGTGAGAGACAGGACATTGATAAGAATTGCTGAAGGCGTTGCAAAGGCGGTTGATGATGAGATTTGGGACGTATTGACAGAGAGCCAATCTCCAAGCGCAATTCAGACAATTGACATCGGCAGAGTAAACGGCTGGGACGGAGCGAGCGCAGCTGTTATTGATGATCTATTGCACGCAAAACAACTTATTGCAGAAAAAAATTACCCAACAGAAAATTTAATGTGCTTTGTAAATCCACACGACTATAGAAAAATTATGAATTACTTGGCTGAAAAAGGAGCGCAATTCCCAAGCATCGGAAATCAAGTTGCAACAAATGGGGTTCAAGGAAAAGTGGCGGGCATAACTTTGGTTGTTTCCAATTCAGTCACAGCGTCTTATGCTTTAGTATGCGTCCCGAAGAGATGTGCAACGTGGAAAGAATTAGTCCCATTAAGGACAACAACAAAGGAAGACCCTTATAAATCAATGACAATAAGAAGCGTAGAAATGGGAGTTACACAATTGACAGACCCCGAAGCTTGCGTTCTTCTCACATATACAGAAAGATATTAAAAGTTTTATTTCTTCATTAATCAATGGGTGGCTGGAGCGGTCAAGGCAAGGACACAATAATTTGGGACGGAGTAATCAAATCCAAGTTTATCGGAGATGTTACAGGAGATTTGGCAGGAACAGCTGCACAAGCTTCTCAATTATTAGATGGTGCTTATTCTATTGATTTAAATTCTGACACGTGGGAAGTTGTAGGAAATATTGATGCTGGTGCAAACACAATAGAAACAACAGGTTTAATTCAGGGCGGAAATGTTGTTGGTGCAGCCACAATAGAAACAACAGGTTTAATTCAAGGCGGAAATGTTGTTGGGGATGATATTAATTCAAATACTTATAAAGATTATTCAGGGGTGAATACTTTATTTGAGTGGGATAATACAAATTCAGAAATAGATTTCTCACAAGATATAAAAATGGGCGACAATGGGATTGGGTTAGGCGACGGCACTCCAACTGTTTCAGGCACACAATTATTACACATTAAAGATAGCTCTTCCGAGCCCGTTAAGTTTGAGAAAACAAATTCAAGTGGAGTATTATTTAAGATGGCTAATTCTGATAATGTTTGGGCTATGGGTTTAAATTCAAGTGAGGAGTTTATTTTCAGAGATGTTACAGGCGGGAGTTTAGACATTATAAGAATTTCACCATCAGCAGCAACAGGTTCTTTTATGATAAGGACATCCAATAGAATTGGTTTTAATCACACCTCAATATCTAACATCGATTATGGTGTTGATGTTAATGGAGAAATTGCATTTAGAGAATTAAGCGCAGACCCAGCAAACCCCGACGAGGGTTGTGCAGTTATGTGGTT
>Ga0272441_10013973_pt1 | contig 11468 bp, 9 predicted proteins | sample SSMProp6N_FD_193582 | JGI IMG/M metagenome (GOLD analysis project Ga0272441, IMG submission 193582) | Marine sediment archaeal communities from Little Sippewissett salt marsh, Falmouth, MA, United States - SSM-Prop-6N | ecosystem: Environmental > Aquatic > Marine > Wetlands > Sediment ... | reverse complement strand
CGCTTATGGCTACAATCACATGATTCCGTGAGTCAACAGATTGAGCAATAATACTTCCAACTTGTTTTTTTGCACCAACATAACGTTGATAAAAATATAAGCCAGCACAAATTAAAGCTGAGAGAATTGTAGCCACAAATGAAAACCAATCAATTTCCATTTGATAGGGAATAAAGAAACGTCGAATCGCCTGGTAACTTGTCAAGATACCTGTTGCCAGCATAGCTAAAACTAAAAAAATATTAGATAATCTTTCCCGGTTAAAACGTATACCTAAATAAACCAAAATACTTGAAAAAGCATCTAAAAGTGTATCTATACCGTCATTAATTAAACCAATACTTCCGGAAATAAACCCTGCTGGTAACTTGATTAGAGCAAGAAAGAAATGGATGCCAAGAGTAATCTTGGCAACCATAGAGGGCTGAGAATATTTTTCCACACTATCACTCATCTTTTTTAAATCTCGAACTACTTTTTGAGTCTCTTTTTTTCCTATGGGGGTTAAATAATAATACTGATTTTTTTTATCAATCCATTGTATTTCTAATAGACGATCAACTGATTCTTTTAACCAGTCATTATAGTGAGAATCAAATTGGATTTTCTTATTATACAATTGAACAAAAATGCCAAACCGACCAAGAAAATCATTAATACTTTTTTTAATTTCTTCAAAAGTTTTTCCGCCATCCCATAAGGAAAGTGCAATTTGATAATAATGAGTTTCATGTTTTCTGTGATTTCTATTTCTTTTCATGATGATTCCTTTCTGTTGAATAATTATTTTGTGCTTTTAAATCACTATAATATATAATAATTACCAATAGTTATTGGTGCAAATTAAAATACGAATTAATATATTTGCATTATCCGGTTTATTAAGATTTACTGAATGAATTAAATTCAAACATAAGTTTTATAAATAAATGTAAGGATGATTAATGGTGAACAAAGAAGATATGTGGAAGATAGGTTATTTCGGACTATTTGGACTTTTGGGATTAATAGGAATTCCAACAGAGAATTATAAACTTTTCGGATTTTTTGGATTTTTTGCATTCTTTGCCTTTTGTAATTACCGAAACAAATAATGTACCTTAATTCAATTTCAACAATATGTTCTCTAAAGCTTTTTAACTACCAAACTCACCGGTAAGGGTCCCATGTTGCAGTATTTTCCCCTCTATTGCTTCCTGCAATTCCTTTTTTCCGGCATCATTTTTTAAATTTAAGAAAGAATCTAAAACGTAAACTTTAAATACATATTTGTGAGTTCCAAATGGAGGCTTTGGCCCTCTATAATAATGCTTACCTCCATAGGCACTTTTCCCCTGTACTGCATTTCCTAATGAAGATACAATTTCTTCTTTCGGTATGTCTTCCGGAATTTCATCAAATACTGCAGGAATATTCCAGATTAACCAGTGATTATAAACTCCTATTGGATGATCGATATCATCCATAATGATTGCAATTGACTTTGCTCCAGATGCGATTGAATGAATTTTAATTGGAGGAGATATATCTTCACCCCTACCGGTATATTTTTCGGGAATACAACCTCCATCTTCAAAAGCTTCACTGGTTATTTTCAAATTTTCAGTTGGATTAACATAATCTTCTACATTAGTGCTTCTTTTGTAAAAAACGAAAACTGCCAGTAATAATAGAAACACGATAACTCCAATTATTATCTTTTGCATATATTCTCCTCTGCTCATTTAAATTAATTTTAAACTCTCAAGCATTTACCTTATATTTTAGCACATTGCAATCCTTTTCATTAATAAATTCAGTAAGTAATATTTTACTCCTCAAACCCTGCTTTTTTTAGAATTCTCCTTTCTTATTTTAGAAAATTATAAACCTATGAATAATTTTACTTTAATTAAATAAAATATTATGATAAAATTTAAGCGTTTATATCTATTTAAAATTCTAAAGTATTATTGGCTCGGATTGAGTCCAGAAAGAGGAAAAATGAGAAATAAAAATCTGTTTTTTTTATTAGTTTTAATAATAATAGTGTTTTTAATTTTTACAGTTTCCATTTCAGGACAAATACCCAATCCTGATAGTATAATTTATGCTAGCCTGGGTGGCATTGAGTCTCTTGATCCACACTGGCTCTACGATGAAGCCAGCATGCAAATAACTCATCATGTATATGAGAATTTAATAAAATATAAGAAGGATAGTATTTCCGAATTTGAACCACTTTTGGCTACGCAAGTTCCTTCAATAGAAAATAATTTAATTCAGGATAATGGACTAACCTACATTTTCCCTATTAGGGAGAATGTTTTTTTTCATAATGGCAATAAACTAACTCCAGATGATATTTTATATAGCTTTAGAAGAAGTATGATTTTAGATCGTGTTGGAGGTCCAACCTGGATGATTTTAGAACCACTTCTCGGTGTCAGCAGTTTGGAAGATTTGGTTGTAAAAGAAATTGATGTGCAGAGCTATGAAGACCTATTTGAAAATGGAGAAATAAAAAACCAATATAAGGAATCTATGGTAAAGATTTATACCAAGTATATTGAACCAGCGGTAACAATTGAAGAGGATAAAGTTATTTTTCATTTAAAAAGTCCGTATAGCCCCTTCTTAAGTGTTATAGCACAAAACGCGAGCTGCTCTGCCATTATAGATAAAGAGTGGGCACTAAGAAATGGAGCTTGGAATGATTCAGCAAATGAATGGTGGAATTATCATGATCCGACAGCTAATGATGATGAAATATTTAATCTAACAAATGGTACAGGGCCTTTTAAATTTCAGAAATGGATTCCCGGTGAGATGATACAATTATCATCTTTTGATTCCTACTGGAGGGAACCAGCCAGAATAGATAATATATTGATAAAAATAATCCCTGAATGGATTACAAGAAAATTAATATTCCTTAACGGTGAAGCTGATTTGATAGAGGTACTACCTAATTTTATCAATGAAATGAGAGACATTGAGGGTGTTCGATTAATAGACCATTTACCAACACAGGCAATTAATATCATGCATTTTAATTGGAACATTAACCCGGAGGGAAATCATGCTATTGGTAGTGGTCAATTGGATGGCCAGGGAATCCCAACAGATTTCTTTAATGATATTCATGTGAGAAAGGCTTTTTCTTATTTATTTCCCTATAATACATTTATTGAAAAAACCTTACAAGAACAAGGAATGAGAATCTCGGGTCCCATGACTAGGGATACAATGGGTTACCTGGACGAACCTGATTTCTATTACCAGCAGGATTTAATAAAATCTGCAGAAGAATTTAAAAAAGCCTGGGATGGTGTGTTGTGGGAAAAAGGGTTTAGTTTTGATATTTATTATACTACTGGTGCTGAACATGCAAAGACTGCCTGTGAAATGATTGCAGATTTTTCCAAGATATTAAATCCAAAGTTTCAAATAAACCCGGTAGGAGTAAGTTTTCCAACTTTGCTAAAGGAATTATACTCCGGAAGATTAACGATGTATAATACCGGCTGGCAGGTTGATTTCCCTGATCCTCATGCCTGGATGAGCAGTCTTTTGTTAAGCAATGGTACAGTTGCTGCTTCTTATGGTATGAATTATCAAGATTTTGCCCAGCAGGTTATTGATCCCTTAATTGAAAAAGGAATTGGTATTGTGGTCCCTTCAGAGAGGGAAATAATTTACCAGGAACTAATGAAAATTTCTCACGAACATGCTATTGCCCTTTATTTATGCCAGCATCAAGGATATCACGTAGAAAGAGACTGGATAGAGGGATGGTATTATCATCCTTTGATTCCTGTAGGGGCTTTTGCAGGTGATTTCTACGAAATGTATAAAAAATAATATCAAACCTAAACCATAAAGAGTTACAAATCGAATAATCACTTTTTCATTTCCCCAAAGTTGTTTCAATCGATTATCTCCTTTATATCGGGAATTTTTTCCATTATTTTTTCCACCAACCTGGTGGAAATTTAATCTTCTTATCCTCAACTGCAGCCGGACATCAAGAGATTAAATGCCAGCAAGATAATTAGGTAAAGTAATTTTTTTACCATTTTATTCCTCCTTATTGTTCATAATCATAAAATACAAAACAAGTACAATTGTTTGTATCACACTTTAACAATTTTGTCCACTATCATTCCTATTAAACTGGTCAACTTTCTAAAAAAGAAGCTATCCAGTTCTTTGGGAAATTTAAAAATCTTTCTTTCTTTGAGTCTAAAGAACTTATCTTTAATAAAAATAAGATAAATAATATCCTAAATCAAATAAGAAAAGGTGTCAAATAGAAGGCTATTCCGGTCTGTGTCAAATTTTTGTAGGTACTTTTTTTCTGCTGCCAAAATGTTCCTGATTTCAGGTAGATCTACCTTATGGATTAGTATAACTATTCTAGTTTAAAATACTCAGCAAATACCCTTCTTTTATTTGATTTACATCATACATACTAAACTACTTTCTTTAATTTTTTCTATTTAATTGCACAACCTCTAATTGAGATAATTTTCTTAAAACACCTACCCAAGATTTATCTTGATGGGGTCCATCTAGGGCCGGTATTCTGGCAAGAGAAGAATCCACTTTGCTAAAGCGTGAAGCAGATAAGGGTGATTTAAATGGTGTTATCTTGATGGGATGATTCCTCTGTTTTTTCCACCAGGAATCCCACTTGCCGTTAAGAATGGTCTCTTTGACTTTCAGTAAAGAGAATGCTCCTTTCTTACTCCAGCTTCTACCTTTTTTAAAGCGTGAACAAATGGCAGTATTGACATTGGACTCAATGCCCCGGTTTTTGCGATATCCTTATTCTTTAGAGTTACCTGGTTGCTGATCCCCTGGCGGTTATTGGAGATGTAGGAATAGAGCTCTGCCAGGGGCTTTTTTCTTTCGGGTCAGGGGAGACTAGTAGGAATTTGTCAATTTCGGCTAAGGCCTCATCAATTTGTTTGGATAAAAACAGGCTGTTGATTGTCTTCTGCTGAGATTTCCTTCCAGGAAGAGATTCCCTGAGCCGTTTGTTAAGATGGAAAGGAAAAAGCAAATAGGTGGCATTTGGAAAGTAGTCTCGGATACCGGCTGTTATCCGCCTGTCTACGTCTGCACTTGTAATTTTCAACCGAAAAGTACACCATATTTCACTCTAAAAGTGCGCCACTATCTATAAAAAAGGAATTAATTTAAGTCATTTCTGTTTTCTTTAACATGGACAGGATATTTGTTGATAATAAAGATTTGACCCCTTTATTTACTATTTGTGTGTACCTTTTCATATCTAAAATGTTTTATTTTTTGATTTTTTATGAATAGATATTTCTAATTCTAATGTCTTTTTAGCATTTTCAGCATGTTGTCTCATTAAGTCTTATGCAAATTCTGCATTTTTTTCTTTTAAAGCATTTACAATTTTCTTATGTTCTTTTATTGCCTCTATTTGACGACCTTTTTTAGAAATAATTACTGCAAAATTTTCCCTTAATTTTTTGTTGAGGTTATCTAACAATATAATCAATTCACTACTCTGACTGCATTTTTCTATAATCTTATGAAATTCTATATTTAATTTTGAAACTCTTTTGATTGAATTTTCTAAAAGAAGGGCTTCCATTTTTTTAATATTCTCTTCTAAAAGTTTTATCTCCTTAATAGTGATATTTTTTGCTGCTTTTCTGGTTGCCAAACCACGTAATACCCCTCTAATATCATAAAACTCAGATAAATCCTCTAATTTTGGAAGAGGTGCAACAATAACACCTTTCGGCGGTGAATGCACCACTAATCCCTTCTGCTCTAATTCAATAATGGCTTCACGAACAGGTGTTCTGCTTATTTTCATTGCTTTAGCTAATTTGGATTCAACAAGTCTTTCTTCAGGCTTTAATTGTCCTTGGAAGATTGCATTACTTAATATTGAATAAACTTTATCCCTAATAGCAATTTTCTCACTTAGATCATCATTAAAACTATACTTTTTCAAATCAGCCATCTTAAAAACCTCAATCGTCTTCTATAATTTTTTTAAAATTTAACTATTCTTAATTTCTATTAAATTGATTAAATCTCTTGGATTATGCTTATCAATCAATACTATAAAACAAAATTCCTTTAACAATCAAATATTTTCTTGATTTTCTTTAGTAATTTTTAATATAAAATTAATTCAATTGTCAATTGTTATCTATTTCAAGGGATTTTTATCCTGTCCACCTTATATTATTCTAAAAGCTAGACTAATGTTAATTTCTATTTCTAGTTATAGTCAATTGTGTCCGGTCTTTTGAATTGATAGAACTATTTATTCTCTTTAAAACCTTTATATTCTTGACATTTTTCTATAAAGGTCTTGAATATTTTTAGAAATTCAGGATACTCATCACACATTTCTTCCGGATGAAATTGCAATCCTAGGGCAAATCGGTAAGCAGGGCTTTCTATCGCTTCGGTTATTTTGTTTTTTGCCCAGGCTGATATTTCAAATTTTTCCCCCGTTTTAGTGCAAAATTGACTATGAAGACTATTTACTTTTATTTTTGAAACTCCTAATATCTTTTGTAGCATACTGCCTTCTTTTAATTCAATCATGTGTGTAGGGATCTTCCCTTTACATTTCTGGCGATGAACAATATTTCCTGTATCTATTTCGTCTAAAAATTTATAATTTAGTTTTCCTCCTGTTACTTCACAAATCATTTGCATTCCTCTACACATTCCCATTAAAGGCATATTTTTTCTTAAAGCGTTTTTGATAAGTAGACTGTCTGCAATATATCGATTCTTATTTTGCCCTCGTAAAGTTCTTGGTCTTCCTCTAACCTCAATACGATCACCCTTATCTGTACCTCCACTACCTCCGGATATTATTAATCCATCTATACTACTTAATATCTTTTCAGTTAAATCTTCATCAATAAATTCAGGAATGATAAAAGGTGTCCCTCCGCATTTAATAATAGGCTCTATATAATGTCTCCCTATACGATAATAGGGAGTTTCCTTCGTATTTTTTTTCCCTAAATTGCAAAAACAGCTAATACCTATTATTGGATTCATTAATTCTACCTCTTTAATTTTAACTATATTTACTTTACCCTATGGCAAGCAACTTTATGCCCCTCAGATACTTCAAATAAAGAAGGCATTTCCTCTTCACATATTTTACCAACTTTTGCAAAACAACGAGTTTGAAATGGACATCCCGGAGGAAGGTCTATAGGAGTTGGAACTCTACCTGTAAGCAAAATTCTCTTCTTTCTAGGAATTCCTTTTTTACCTAATGCAGGAATTGCTGAAAGGAGAGCTTGCGTATAAGGATGGCAAGGAGACTGGAAAAGCTCTTGAGTGGGAGCTATTTCCATTATTTTACCTAAATACATCACTGCAACATAATCACTGATATAATTGATAACACTCAGGTCATGAGCAATGAAAAGATAAGTCAGATTAAATTCTTCTTTTAATTTTTCCAGCAAAGTAATAATTTGAGCTTGAATAGAAACATCTAAAGCTGAAACAGGTTCATCGGCTACAATGAATTCCGGATTCATAGCTAAAGAACGGGCAATGCTAATTCTTTGTCTCTGCCCTCCACTAAATTGATGAGGATACTTTGTAATATCGCGTTTTGTTAATCCTACTTTTATTAATAAATCAATGATAATATCATTTTGCTCAGAAGGATTGTTAATTCCTTGTTCTTGCAATGCAACAGCAATAATTTCTCTAACAGGTTTCCGGGGATTTAAGGAAGAATAAGGATTTTGAAAAATGATTTGAGCATGATTCCGAAATGCTTTTAATTCCTTTTTATTTAATTTAAATATATCCTTACTTTTATATGTTATACTACCAAATGTAGGTTTATATAAATTGACAGTCATCTTCCCTAAAGTAGTTTTGCCAGAACCACTTTCACCAACCAAGCCTAGTACTTCTCCGCTTTTTATCTTTAAATCTACTCCATCCACAGCTTTTAGAATAGTCTCTTTTTGTTTGGTTACAATCTTTCCTAAAAAACTTGGAGCATGCTTTATAAAATATTTTTTTACTTTTTTTATATCTATTAAGACATTTTTACCATTATTATTCAAACCAGTCTCCAATTAAAATAAATTTTATCTTATAGCTTTCTATATAGTAAGCATTTCACCAATCGTCCTTCTTCAATATTCAATAAAGGTATTTCATTTTTTCTACACTCAGGAATTCGTTGACTACATCGAGGATAAAAAGCACAGCCCTTAGGTAGACTAGACAAATCTGGTACATCTCCAGGGATTGATTGTATCTTATTTTTTTTATTCCCAATTTTAGGGATTGATTTTAATAATCCTTGAGTATAAGGATGTTTAGGATCAAAAATTATTTGTTCTACCAAACCAGTTTCTACTATTTTGCCGGCATACATAACTGCCACCTTCTGGCAAAATTCTGCAACTACTCCCAGGTCATGTGTTACCAAAATAATTCCTGTACCAATATCTTTATTTATTTTCCCTAATAAATCCAGTATTTGAGCTTGAATAGTTACATCTAAAGCAGTGGTGGGCTCATCTGCTAATATTAACTTGGGTTGACAGGAAAGAGCAATAGCAATAAGAATTCTTTGCTGCATTCCTCCACTTAATTGATATGGATATTGATTGTAGATTTGCTCAGGTGAAGGTAATCCAACATCCTTGATTAATTGAAGAACTTTTTCTTTTTCATTTCTTTTAGATATTCTTTTATGCTTATGTACTTTTAATGACTCTCTAATCTGTTCACCTACGCGGAATACCGGATTTAAAGTAGTCATGGGGTCCTGGAAAATCATAGATATTTTATTTCCTCTATAACTTCGCATTTCACTAGACGATTTTTCTAATAAATTTTCTCCTTGAAACAATATTTCTCCATCAGTTATTTTTCCGGGATAAGGAACTAATCCAAGAATAGAAAGCAAAGTGACACTTTTTCCACAACCGGATTCACCAACCAAACCTAGTACTTCTCCTTCTTCTACTTTTAGAGAAATACCATCTACCGCTTTAACAATTCCACGATATGTGAAAAAACTAGTGCATAAATTATTTATTTTAAGCAATTTTTTAACCCCTATATTTTATTCCAACTTTAGTCTAGGATCAAGAATGTCTCTTAAGCCCTCTCCTAATAAATTTATACTTAACACTAAAATAAGTAAGGCAATTCCCGGAATGGTGGAAACCCACCAAGAAGAAAGCATATAAGCACGACCAGCATTTATCATTGAACCCCAGGCAGGTGTAGGAGGCTGAATACCTAAACCCAAAAAACTCAAAGAAGCTTCCAAAATGATAAAATATCCTACTCTTAAAGTCGCCAAGACTAAAATTGAATGAATAATATTTGGCAATATTTCTTTAAATATAATCTTAAAATTACTTACTCCTAAAGCTTGGGCTGCCTCAACATACTCCTTGGTTTTTTCCGAAATCATTTCTCCTCTGCTCAAACGAAAGAAATTTACCCAGCTTTTAAAACAGAGGATAACAATAAGATTAGAAAATCCTGGACCAACTATAGCCATAAGGAAAATTGCAAATATTAAATAAGGAAAAGACAATAAAAGATCAGCAAAACGCGATATTATTGCATCAAAACGTCCCCTATAATATCCAGCAAATGAACCTAATAATGTCCCAATAAATCCTGATATGCCTACAGTAATCAACCCAACCAAGATTGATACTCTTGCACCATAAAAAATCCGGGATAATATATCCCTACCAATTTCGTCGGTTCCCAAAAGATAATTAATGCTTCCTCCGTCTATCCAGGAAGGAGGTCGTAAACGATTTATAATACTGGCTTTAAGGGGATCATGTGGTGCAATAAAAGGGGCAAATATAGCTATTAAAATAAAAGCTAGCACTATTACTGCTCCCAAAAACGCTGTTCGACATCGTATTAGTTCTTTTATAAAATGTTTAACGCTCTGCCAAAACATTTTTCCTTTATTATACTTAAAATTTTTGTTTAAAAATTTTTTAGTTATATATAATTCAGTCAATTAGTTTCTTCCCCTTTTGGTAAATTAATAAATTTAGAATAAGAATGAATTTATAAACTTTAAAGAGTTGTCCTTGGATTTAAATAGGTATAAAGTATATCAACAATTAAATTTGCAGTTACATAAATTATTGCATAAAACATGACTGAACCTTGTATAACTGGAAAGTCTCTATTAAAAATTGAAGTAACAACTAATCTTCCCAACCCAGGCCAACCAAATATTGTTTCGATAATCATATTACCGCCTAAAAGCATTCCTATTTGCAGACCAATAACCGTAACTGTAGGAATAAGTGCATTTCTCAAAGCATGTTTTGTAATTACTACATATTCAGTTAATCCTTTAGTTCTGGCTAAAGTAACATAATCAGTTCTTAATACCTCCAACATACTTGAACGAAGAATACGTGTAATAACTGCGGCTTGTGCAGCGCCCAAACTAATAGATGGAAGTATTAAATGCCTCAAACTATCTTTTAAAGCAAGCCAGTTGCAAGACAAAATACTATCTAACACATACATTCCGGTGATATGAATAGGTTTATAAGCAAAAGCAACCCTACCGTAAACAGGTAAAATATTTAAATTCACCGCAAATATTATAATCAAAATAATACCTAACCAAAAAGCAGGAGCAGATATTCCCAGAAAAGCAAAAGCCATTCCAAATCTATCAACTAGAGAGTTTTGTTTGACTGCAGAGATGACCCCAATAGGTATAGCTACAATTATAGAAAATATAAATGCCCCCAAGGCTAATTCTATAGTAGCAGGTAATCTTTCCATAATGATATCCCATACCGGTCTCCTCTCTTGAAAAGATATTCCTAAATCTCCATGAAAAATCCCGCTAATAAATATTTTTAATTGTTCAGAAAGTGGTAAATCAAGATGAAATTCTTTTTCTAATGCTTGAACTTCTTCTATGTTGACATTTCCACTCTCTCCCATCATTTTATCGACAGGGTCACCGGGCATCATCCGCATAAGAACAAATACGAGTATAGCAATAGCCAACATTGTAGGTATCACGATAAGTATTCTCTCTAATATTTTAATTCCTTTCATTTTCACCTCTAATTATCTAATATTCCGGGAGAAAATAGATCTTTTCTCCCGGAATATTTCCTTTATGTTATGGAACCCTATTTAAAACTGGCATCATGTAAGTTAATTCGGCTATCGGGAATTGGTTCCCAATTAATTAAGTCAGATGAAGTACCTGTTAAATCATTTATGCTCCAACCTATATAAAAGAAATCATCATTAATAATTTTTTGCATCTCTTTATAAATTTCTTTGCGTTTAACTGGATCAACTGTAGTTGCTCCTTCGGCTATTGCTTTATCGACTTCAGGGTTGGAAAATTTAGAATAGTTTCCTCGCCCATCAGTAAGAAATTTAGCATCAACATAACCAACAGGATCTAATAT
>Ga0272441_10013972_pt1 | contig 11468 bp, 13 predicted proteins | sample SSMProp6N_FD_193582 | JGI IMG/M metagenome (GOLD analysis project Ga0272441, IMG submission 193582) | Marine sediment archaeal communities from Little Sippewissett salt marsh, Falmouth, MA, United States - SSM-Prop-6N | ecosystem: Environmental > Aquatic > Marine > Wetlands > Sediment ... | reverse complement strand
CAATATAGCCAATCCAGCAGCAACACTATCTTGTGACGGAGACGCAATATTCAACGAATCAGGAGTCGATAAAGACTTTCGTATAGAAGCTGTAGATCAAGCAAACGCTTTCTTTGTGCAGGGTAGTAGTGGAAATGTTGGAATTGGAACAGGGGCACCCGACAATCCCTTAGAAATATATTCAACAACAACTCAATTAAAACTATCTTATAATGATACAGATAATGCAACTCTCGCGGTTGATGATGATGGAAATCTGTCAATTACACCCTCTGGTGGAAGGGTTATATTACCCGCTGCATTAGCAAATGTTTATGGATTAGATGTTAACGGTAATTCCGGTATGGGAACTAGTTATGGAATTTCAATGAATGCTGGAACAAATAGTAGCGACTACACTTTTCGATTTAAAAGCTATGGTGGAACTGATTATTTATCATTGAGAGGAGATGGATTATTAAATGTTAATAATGATTTAAATGTTGATGGTTTTACAACTCTAGGTTCAGGGAATACGGGCATTAAAGTTAAAATCGTTGATATTGGCGATTGGGCTACTTATAGTGGTGGTGTTTTACCATCAACTAAATCTGTGGCACATGGATTGACCCTATCAAAAATTAGATCCATTTCTGTTCAAATAAGAAATGATGCTGATAATGAATACCGTGATTTTTCATCTACCTATATTGCAACTGGACCAATAACATTAATTTATTCTGACGCAACCAATGTCAATTTAAGGATAGACTCGTCTAGCATATATGCCAATAGTTCAGGATATAGCTCAACCTCTTATAATCGAGGCTGGATAACAATCACATACGTTGAATAAAGGAGAAATTAAATGTTAGAAATAATTAAAAATTTAGCAAGCAATACAATAATACAAGCAATTATAAGTATTTTTGGCCTAACATCAATTTATTTTATAATTGATAAATTTGGAGTTTCTGCTATCAAACTTTTATTCAAAAATGAAAGAATTTTATTAGAGGCCATTGATTACATAGACGAAAAATATATAGACTCTTTAGAAAAAGACTTTAAATCAACTCATAGTGAATTAGAAGCAAGATTAATATCTTTATGTGATAAAATACAAGATAAGATAAGGGATTAATTCTGATAAAATAGAGAGGGAAATAATGATAAAAAATAAAAAAATACTAATATTATTAATAATCTCAATACTATTAAATACCTCTCTTATTTATGATAAATATTTTAAAAAAATAGATGAACCAGTAATAAAAGAAATAGTTAAAATAGAAACAGTAGTAAAAACTATAAAAGTTCCAATTGAAACAACAACTAAAAATATTGTTGAAAAAAATATTAAAGAAGAAAAAACAGCTTCAGAAAACTTATCAATATTAGAAAATTCTTCTCTCAATTTAAAAGTTGAATCATTTGACATAACAGAGGGGGATGACGGTAAACTTCATATACCAAAAACTATATATGGTGAAGCCAATTTAGGATATTTATATTACGATATTGAAATAGATTTAAATAGCAACATAGAATATAAAAAATCTCTTTGGGACATTAGAGTAATGAACGCAGGATTATTCAATATATCCCCGACAGGTCAATTATTATTTAATACTAGTTGGTTCTTACAAAAGAATTTTTTATACCCATTTGATCTTAATTTTCCAATTTTCGGAAATAGTATTAATATCGGAATAGGGCTTCAAGGAATATGTTTAACAAGGCCGGTTAGTGTTTTTAGAGGATTAAATCTTGATATTGGTGGAATATATCAATTTAATGGGCAACCAGGATTAATTATTGGATTATCTATTAAACTTTAGGAATTTAAAATGGAAATTAAATATTTATTTGTTCACTTCACAAGATCTCCGCAAAAAACAACTACTTTTGAAGATGTTGATAATTGGCATCGTCAAAAGAATTGGAAATGTATAGGATATAATTATTTTATTAATGGAAATGGAGAAGGTAAAATAGGTAGAGAAGACTCTTTACAGGGTGCTCATACGCGAGGCTGTAATCATTTTTCATTAGGTGTATCATTAGCCCTCAATATAGGAGAAAATCCCACAAAAGATCAAATTAAGACCCTTGTAGAATGGTTAACAGATAAATGTAAAAAATATAATATATCAACAGATAACATATTAGGCCACAGAGATGCCTATATAATGAAATTAGCAAAATCTGCAACAAAAACAGATTGTCCTGGTGATATTTTATACAATATGCTTCCCGATATAAGAAACTCTGTTGATTACAATTTAATTGTCTCTGAAAAACCTATAAATAACTTAATTAATATAAAGAATTCTATCGATATAGACAAATCTATGGAAAATAAAGAAAATATTAAATCAAAAACAATTTTAGAAATAATAATAGAGTTAATTTTAAAAATATTAAAATAAAGGAGATATATTATGGTAGATTATGAGGCTGAAATAAGAATAAAAATTGATGATAGCACTACTGCCGAAATATATCATCAAGGAAATACTACAAATGAAAATGAAAGAACTAAAGCTTATGCTGAGGTTTTTACAATAGCTGCTTCTGGTGAGTATGATATGTGTCTTGACTCATTTACAGAAGTTAATGATATATCGATTTTTTCTAATACTACCTCTTCCATAACTTTAACAGTGGCCTCATCTTCTTCAATGGAAATTCCTTTTTTAGAACATTTCTCAATTCAATCTACAGAGGTAGAAGATATTGTTATAAAAAATACAAGTTCAGTAACAGGAACATATAAGGCTTTTTTATCAGGAGAATAAAATAATTAAAGTAAAGAGGAAATTAGCAATTAATGGCAATTTTTAACAGATAGAGATGTTGACAAAGGGAAAGACGATACCTCGCAAAGAGGTAATGGAAAATAACTCTATCTAACTATATTGGAAAAAACTTATTTTGAAATGAGGGTTTATTAATGGGGATACTTCCAGATTATAAAAAAGATCAAAGAGATTTTATAGACGATTTAAAGCAGTGGAGTTTTCAAAGAAGTATTCCTGAAGATGACAAATTAAATGCTTGGAGAGCGATTGTCGCAATAACCGGAAGCGATGGGGTAAGTGGAGTCGCCACCCCAGTAAGAGTTACTGAAGATGGAGAATTGGTAACTACTGCTGTTTTATCCGCTGAAAATATAAGCGTATCTTTAGATTTTTCTGATGGGTTAAATAAATATGGAGAAATAAGTGGCCTTGCCCCGTCTACTAGTGGAGATATTGTTATAATAAATGTCCCTGCTAATAAAAAAATTAATTTAATGGGGTATTCGGCAGAAGGAAGCGGTCTTGGTGATTATAAAATAATAGTAGATGATATTGTGCAGACTAGAAAAATAAAAAGAAAACAACTAGAGGGTAATTTTGGGTTTTATGGAATAGGATTTAATGGCCCGGCCATTGTTTCTTTAAATGTCACAAACATTGAGACAGTATTAACTACATCTTGTAAAAATAAAAACCATACATATTTTGGAAATATTTATTATAATTTAAAGGATGTTTAATTTATTAAAAAAGAAATCTTACTGTTTACTAGTAAGTATTTAAGTTAACGTTTTAATATTTAAGAGAAGTGTAGAACTATTGCGATAATTCTTTTTAAAGATAAGTAAAATAAAATTTAAAAGGAGGAAATAAAATGACATTCCCAACTGGTTTTGGAACGCCTGATCCGTTACAAATTTTCGCATATAATTCAGCTCTAGACGGTGAACAGGCCATCACGTCAACAACAGTGACAACAGAAGTAACCGCATTAGACGTCAATATAGCTTCTCAAACAAAAGACACCATTCGCGTTTCTGCTAACGACAGTCTTAATGCATCAGATAATGTGTTTTGGACAAATCTTTCAGATGAGGGGAACACTTTAAGTATTGATGCAAGTGGAAATGCGTCTGTTTTAGTTAATAACACAGTTGATATATCTGGTACTGTTTCTATAGATGACTCTAACCCCGTTGACGTAGAGATTGTTGGAGAGGTTACTATTAATGACGACACTCCAATCAATGTAAATGTAGTTACAGCAGAGGATTACAAGAACAGAATTAATGACTATGTAACAACAACTGTAACAGCTGAAGCATCCGGTTTAATTACACACACACTTTCAGGTTCAGGGCAAAATATTGGAGCATGGACAGTAGGTTGTGATACAGCGGCTAAATTTGTCCTTAAGGTAAATGGAAACATTGAAATGGTTGCTAGAAATAGCGCGTCTCAAAGACAGGTTCAACTTGTATTCCCAACAGCTCTAGACACAGCCGACGATGTAACTGTAGAAGTTTTTAATTACGATAAGAAAGATGACGGAGAAGCATGGAGTGTTCTAAACGGATACGAGGATTAAAAAAGATTAAATGATTAGATGGGGGTTGCCCCATCTAATCTAATAAAGGACAAAATATGCCTTTTGATACCCCTGAAAATATTAATATAGTTAACTCAGATGATGGAGTGAAGCGCGTTGCAAATGTGGAACCAGCAAACACCTGCCCCACATCAGGAGGGGCTCTATCTGTTAATCAAACAAATCCATCAGCAATTAGAGATGGGGTTGATAGCAGTATAAGAGCAACTATATATGACACAATACCAGCCTCTGGAGAAATAAATTATGAAGATAATCCCCAGCTTGTAGTTGCACATAATTATGCTGTCAATTGCAGCGGAGACTATGTTCCATTCGAATCAGAATTTCATTCAGAAGATGGAGATTGTGGTGGTTACAGGTTAAAAGTCGACTCTCATATTACAGGGATTAACGGAGAATTAAATAAATACGCCCCAAGAGTATATCAAACAACAACCCCTATAACTTTTAATACTATAAATGAAATAAAAACAATGTATACATATGCAGGAAGTGGGCAAATAGATTTTATTGCCGTAAAAACAGAAAATTCAAATTTTACAGTAATATTAGAAGTTGACAATGTTGAGATTTATGAAATTTCTATATCAGATCTAAAAAATGTGTTTGAGTTTTTTGGCGATCTATATGGAGTTAATACATTTACCTATGATGTTGGAAAAGGATTTATAGATGCATATCCAGCGCCTTTATATTTTTTTGAAAATTTTACATTAAAAGTTAAAAGAACAGGATCATTAGTTAAAGATGTTACCGGAGTATTTATAAAATATAGAATTAAAATAGATTAATTTATTTTTAAATTAAATAAAAGGAATTTAATATGATAAGAATACCGAATAGTTGGGCTTACGTATCTTGGGATGAATTAAAAGAGCAAGATGGCGACTTTAATTATTTAGGAAAGTCTTCATTTGAATCTGAAATATATCCATATAAAGTCAATAATGGAGTTGTATATTATTCAACTTTAACCAAATCATATTCCGCAACAAATGGTGATGAATGTAAAGACTTCTTTGATAATTATAAATCTATTTCAGATAACCGCATTTATCTTGTAGACATCAATCGTTATAGTTTAAAATATCTTATAGGAGAATCAGATATAAGTTGCCCTGGAGAAGGAACTTATACAGAAGTCGCTAGTGTTAGTGGTTGTGGAGCTATAGATTTTATTTTTCTAGAATTTGACAATAATAAATTTGGAGTTAAATTAGAAATTGATAATGAGCAAAAATATGACTTAAGTATAAAAGATTTAGATTCAAATATTGATTTTGACAGATACATGTCAACAGCGGGCTCATCAAAAGCTTTCAAAGAAGAGTTTCCGCAACCTGCATTTTTTAATACAGGATTTAAAATAAGCGTTAAAAACAATGATTCAAGTACAAAAAAAATAAAATCATATCAAATAAGATATAGGATTTAACATGATAAAAATACCAAAATCTTGGATTTTAATAAATTGGGAAGAATTGAAACTTAGAAGTGGAATTTTGGATTACCTTGGAAAGATCGATCAGGAAAAAGAGTGTTTTCCATTTAAAGTAGATGGCCCCTTAATTTATTATAGCACCTTAACTAAAGCCTATTCTGGAGAAAATAATTCAGATACAAAGGATTTTTACGATAATTATAAAACATTTATAGATTCATCCCCTCCTCATATTGAAGATAGGTCAGATGATGGATTAATTATAACATATCCCTCCCCAAAACCTAGAAATACAATCACGGTGTTTACTGGGGCCGGAGACGATACTAGTACAACGGATTTGTCAGGAATAGGTAATGGTCAGAGAGTATGTTTTTCAATGCCAGCATCAGGAGAAAGCTTATCGATAGATTTAGAGTTTCAAGAAGATATTTATATTAAAGACGGGCTTATATTATCTAAAAACGCACCATTTGGAGCTTGCGTCGATATGGACATTCATCATCCGGTAGCTGGAAAAGTTGTAAATTTCTTAAATAAAGTTCCAATATATGGCGACTTTCCAATTCATCTAGATTCAGAAGATAGAGCATTAATAAGTAAAGGGTTAAAGATTAGAATAACGCTATATAACTCTAATCCAAATATATACCCGTCTCATGACCCTCCTTCTGCATTTAAGGCATGTGGTAGATTTGAGATATATAGATCGCATAATTTTTAGAGAAAAATTTTAACTCGAACTACCTAGATAAAATTATAGAGAACTTTAAAAGAAAACCCAATGCTTCAGCCTTGGGATGAATTTTAACCAATACTAGGATAAACGTTAATAAACTATTGACAAAATAAGGAAAGTATATAATAATTAAAACATGAAAGCTTATAAATACAGAGCACATATAAATAAGAAAACAGAAAACAACTTAAATCGTTGTTTTCTAGAGTGTTATTTTGTATATAACATGAGTCTTCGTGAAAAGAAACTATACCCATGGTTAAACAAATTCGACCTTATTAAAAAGCTTCCAGCTTTAAAGTCAAGACATCCTGAGTTAAAATTTGTGAATGCACAGGTTTTACAACAAACGGTAGAACGCGTGTCTAATGCATGGAAAAATTATACTGATAGAAAAAAATTAGGCATTAAAAAAGCGGGCAAGCCTCGCTATAGAAGTATTTATAGATATAAATCTTTTACTTTAAAACAAACAGGTTATAAACTTATAGGTGACAAGATTAGGATTAAAAACGTTGGCACATTTAAAATAAAATTACATAGACCAATACAAGGTGAGATTAAAACAGTTACGGTTAAAAAAGAAAATGATAAATATTATATCATATTTACATGCGATAATATTCCTAAAAAACATGTTCCATATTCTACAGAAGTCGTGGGTTTAGATCTGGGTTTAACTAACATAGTAACTGACTCGAATGGTAAAAAGTTTGATAATCCTAAATACTTAGCTAAATCGAAAGATTTGCTAAAGAAAAGACAACAAAAATTAGCAAAATGTGTTAAAAAATCAAAGAATTTTTATAAACATGTTAAATTAGTAGCTAAAACACATACTAAAATTAAAAATCAACGAAATGATTATCAACATAAACTCTCAAGATACTATATAGATAATTACAACGTTATTTGTGTGGAGGATTTAAAGCCTAATAACATGTTAAATTCTCGTTATAATTTAAATAAAAGTATTCACGATGCATCGTGGACAAGTTTTCTAACAATGTTAGACTACAAAGCGGAAGAAGCTGGTAGAATAATAGTTAGAGTAAACCCACGAAACACATCGAAGACATGCTCATTTTGTAATAAAATAGTTGAAAAATCTTTACATGATAGAATGCACATATGTTCTCATTGTGGATTAATAATATGTAGAGATATAAACGCAGCTATAAATATACTCTGGCTCGGTACGAGCCTTGATCAACGTTTTCGGAATGTTGAGCAGAAGCCCACTTGCTTTAGCAGTGGGTAGTTCACGAAGACATTCTAAATATGGAATAAAGGAAGGAGGGAGTCATGAGTATAGGAGTAGTTTTATCTGGAGGAGCAGCTATTGGATTTGCACATATAGGTTTTTGGAAAGCATTAAAAGAAAAAAATATAAAAATAAATTATATAATCGGAAGTTCAATGGGGTCAATTATAGCGGCGGCTATAGCTATTGGATTAGATTTAGAATATGTTGAAAACTTTGCAAAAAACATAAAAAAATCAAAAATATTAGATCCGACATGGTTAATGTTGATTAAAAATATATGGAAGTTAACAACTGGTAAACCAATTATCGGATTATATGATTTAAAAAGAGTAGAAAAGATTTTAAGAAAAGAGTTTGGTAATGCTAAAATTGAAGACTGTAAGATTCCATTAGAAATTGCCTCGGTAAATATAAATACTGGAGAAAAAATTTATTTTAATAAAGGATATATAGTAGATGCTATATTGGATAGTATATGCATACCTATTATTTTTGAACCCAGATCTAAAAATTTAGATGGTTTATTGAGAGTTAATTTTCCTATAGAGAGAGCGTCTAATAATTGCGAAAAAATAATAGGGATGCATTTTGGATTCTTTAAGCAATGTGATATAGATATCGCTAAAACAAATTTATTTTATATAGCGACGCAAAGTATGCAAATTATTTCTAATGAGCAGTCTTTTTCAGATATTCAATATATAAAAGCTATAGGAAAAGACATTACTGTCATTAATCCAAAGATTAATAATATTAATCCATTTGATTTCCATAGGGCTGATGAATTAATAAAAATTGGATACAACGAATCAATAAGGTTGCTTTAATGAAGAAACAAATAAAAATTAAACCCTCGTCATTATATGAAAATTAAAAGATGGGCAATCTACTTTTCCATTTAATGGAAATACATATGAGGTTAAAGTTTCAGACAAGTATGATCCAGAAATTTTGGTAAAAATGTATAAAATATAAGGTAATCATTGGGTTTTATTTTTTAATTGTAAATAATAAAATATATTGGAGAATAATAATTTATGGCAATATTACCCGAATTTAATCCTCGTCAAAAAATTTATAGATACTTTAAAAGAAAACCCAATGCTTTAGCTTTGGGATGAATTTTAACCAACGTATGGGTAAACGCTAAAAACTGTTGATAAAACAAGGAAAATATATAATAATAAAAACATGAGAAAGACTTTTAAATACAGAGCAGATATAGATTATGAAACAGAAAACAACGTGAAACGTTGGCTTTCTGAATGTTGCTTTGTATATAACTATATGTTAGATAAAAGAAAGCGAGATAAAATATCTCGTTACGATACTATAAATCTTTTACCTGATCTTAAGAAGAGATTTGAGGAATTAAAACAAGTAAATTCTCAGGTTCTACAAAATGTTTGTGAAAGATTAGATGAGGCTTATAAACTTTTCTTTTTACGATTTAAAAATAAAGCAAATAAAGCTGGTTTTCCTCGTTTTCGTGGTAGAGATAGATATGATTCATTTACTTTAAAACAAACAGGTTATACTCTTGTGGGTAGTAAGCTTTATATTAAAAACATAGGTGTATTTAATCTTAAAATGCACAGACAATTACAAGGAGATATAAAAACTATTACTATATTGAGGAGTAAAACAGGTAAATATAATGTGTGCTTTTCATGTGATAATGTTCCTGAGAAAAAACTTCTTAAAACTAATAATTCCGTAGGAATTGATTTAGGATTAACTAAAATATTAGCAGACTCGAATGGTAATAAAGCTGTTAATCCTAAATATTTCAAAAGATCACAAGATCTTTTGGCATATAGACAGCAAAAGTTATCAAAATGTGTAAAAGGCTCTAATAATCGAGCGAAGGCGAGATTATTAGTAGCTAAAGCCTATGAAAAAATACATAATCAACGCATGGATTTTATACATAAAATAACGAGGAAATATATAAATGATTATGATATTATTTGTTTAGAAGATTTAAAGACAAATAATATGATTTATCATAAAAATGATAAAGATAAAATTAATTTGAACAAACATATTTTAGACAGTGCATGGTCAAAAATACTGGAAATATTTAAATACAAAGCGGAGGAAGCTGGTAGGAAAATAATTTTAGTAAATCCACGAAATACTTCTAAAATGTGTTCTAAATGCAAGAAAATAGTTGAAAAAACTCTACATGATAGAATGCATATATGTCCTTACTGTGGACTAGTAATAGATAGGGATATAAACGCAGCTATAAATATACTCTGGCTCGGTATGCGCCTTGATCAATATTGCGAAAGCAATGTTGAGCAGAAGCCCACTTGCTTTAGCAGTGGGTAGTTCACTTCTACAAATACCACTACAGTTTGTAAATATAATGTAGGGAGATTAAGGAGAGTAACTAATGTTGATAATGCAGGAAATATCACTATTTATGATAATACAGCAGCTACTGGAATAATAATAGCGACGATAGATACAGGGAAAGCGTTAGGTACTCTTGATTTTGATATTCCGTTTAGTAATGGGCTAACTGTTGTTTCAGCATCGGGTGCAAAAGTTGTTGTGGTTTATGAATAATTAATTTAAAAAAAATAGAAGTTTAGGGGTTAAAATGCGATCATTTATGTGATCGCATTTTTTTTGCCTTAGATTCTTAAATTTAAAAATAAACACTTGACTTTATAGATTTTTCATGTAATAATCTTTAATGGAATATTAAATTAGGATTCTGTGAAATTAAAATATATAATAGGTTCACATTAAAAACGGAGGGATATATGGAATATATAAGTAAGATAGAAGAAAGAGAATTAATTAAAGAGGCACAATCTGGATCATCTGATGCTATTATGAATTTAATTAATGCTCATAATGATTTTTTAAATTTTATCGTTAGTATAAATACTCCAAAAGAATTAAAACATGATTCAGATTCAATATATCAAGAGAGTGTAATTGCATTTATGGAAGCAATTCATAAATTTAAATTAGAATATAATCTAAAATTATTAACATTTGCAAAACCATGGGTAGAGGGTGCTGTAAAAAGATATCTTCAAGATAATAGATTAATTAGAATTCCTATTTATAAACTTGAACAAATGAAAAAAATAACTAATTTTAGAAAAGAATATGTTAAAAAGAATTTTATATATCCAACTAATTCAGAAATAGCAGAGGGGTTAGGTGTTTCTGTTGAAAAAATCTGTGATACTATTAAAGAATTACAAAATACTCATTCTATTGATTTTCAATATGATAATGACATGAGCTTATCGTCTACAGTAGAAGATGATTCTGTTTCTTTTGAAGAGGACCTTGAAACAAAAAATTGTAAAGAAATACTAATGGGAATAATGAAAAATTTTAAAGACAGAGAAAGAGATGTTTTATTGAGAAGATTTGGCTTCATAGATGGTGAATCAAAAACTCTTCAACAAATTGGGGAAATTTATGGAGTAACAAAAGAAAGAATAAGGCAAATAGAAATTAATGCTTTAAAAAAATTTAGAATAGAAAAAAACATAAAACAAATAGAGGCATATAAAAATTGATAAATTATAATTGTATTTTTGATAAAATTATAAAAAATAATGGAATTGTAAGTTCTTATATATTTTATGGAG
>Ga0272441_10013970_pt1 | contig 11469 bp, 10 predicted proteins | sample SSMProp6N_FD_193582 | JGI IMG/M metagenome (GOLD analysis project Ga0272441, IMG submission 193582) | Marine sediment archaeal communities from Little Sippewissett salt marsh, Falmouth, MA, United States - SSM-Prop-6N | ecosystem: Environmental > Aquatic > Marine > Wetlands > Sediment ... | reverse complement strand
GGAGCGGGGAGTTGTAGGGGCAGGCCCCTGTGCCTGACCGCGGAGGGCGTTGGCTGGAGAGCGGAGATGGGAAAAGAGAGACAGGAGTCAAGAGAAAAGAGACGAGAAGAGAGGGTGACTGGTGAATAGGTAGTAGGGAGCGGGGAGTAGGTAGTAGGTAGTAGGTAGTAGGGAGTGGGGAGTGGGGAGTTGTAGGGGCAGGCCTCTGTGTCTGCCCGCGGAGGGCGTTGGCTGGACGATTGGAGACGGGGATAGAGAGTCAAGAGATGAGAGGCAAGAGATGAGAGGGTGGCCGGAGACCGGAGACTACGAGAGGGCCTACTGTGTGCAGGCGGTGATGGCAGAGGGTACGGGAAAGACGGTCGGGCAGAGCTGTCAGAGGCAGATACCTTCAGACTCATCTTTCGACTTTCTGCAGCCAGCTCAGCCGGTCCTGAAGATTTTCTACAACGCTTTTGGATATGAGGTAACAGGCGAAGATGATGCTGTCGTCAGCAATGCTGTAATAGCATTTCAGTCCGTCCTTTCTCCGGTTTACAATTCCATTGTCGTGCATCAGGGCAAGGTGTTTTGAGACATTGGCCTGGCTTGCGCTGATTTCGTTGACAATTTCCTGAACGGTTCTTTCGTTTTCACAGAGCGTCCTGAGGATTCTAAGGCGCATGGGCTCTGACAGCAGCTTGAATCTGTTGGCGACGGCTGTCAGCATCTCCTCAGGCATTCTGAGGTTCCATTTCTTTACTTCATCCTCATCAATAGTGAGTTTATTGCCCATCAGTAAGAGTTGTTTCGGTGCAGTCAATGGCGCTGCATTTGAAGGGGATTATGGATTCTTGTGATGGCTATATAGTTATTTAATTATGCAAATCAAACACAAAAAGAGCTTTTCTTCCGGTCATGTGAAGGTGACACATTTTTATTATCTGTGGGGGAGAGGTGTGTTACTCCGACTTCAGATAGGCGATTCGCAGAGCTCGATAATGGACTTGACAAGTGATGGCGGTGCTTTGAACCGCGTGATTTTATCCCTGATGATGTGTTTTGTTTTTTGAGCTTCCTTGAATTCATTGAAGCAGGTAGGACAGTTAAGGAGATGTTTTTCAAAACCCTCCTGTTCTTTAAGCGACAGCTCGTTATCTACCGCTGCGCTCATAAGAGCCTGAGCTTGTTTGCAATTCATTGTACTGCTGGTTTGTTCATAAGTTTTGTTGCTGTCACCCGGGTTCCTCGTTTTCCGTGTTGTACCCGTATTTATTAGCGAATTCCGTTAACTTACTGCGTAAAATTTTTCTGCCCCTGTACAGTCTTGATCGTACAGTTCCTATCGGGCTTTCCACCATGTTTGCAATTTCTTCATAAGTAAATCCTTCTATATCACAAAGTTGTATTACTTCTTTGAATTCTTCCGGTAACGAATTCATTGCCTGATATACCTCATCATGCATCAATGAACGCAAATAACCTGCATTAAAGTCCTCGCTTTCGCTTTGGCTGTCCTTGATTGAATGATAAAAATCCTTGATCAGGTCATAATCAACCTTTCCCGGTTCACGTGCGTTTTTCCTGAATTTGTTGATATAATTATTCTTAAGGATTTTAAACAGCCATGCTTTGCAGTTTGTTCCCTTTTCAAAAGAACTGAAAAATTTATACGCTTTGAGGTAGGTTTCCTGGACCAGATCATGAGCATCGTCTGGATTCATCGTGAGATGTAAGGCGTAATTGTAGAGGGCGTTAATGTGCTCAATAGCTTCTTCCTGAAACTCCTTGTGTTTGATTTTGTCCTTTTCGGAAAGTATGCTTTTTTGTTCAGGAGCATTTTTATTATCTGAGGAACTCGACATATTATAAACTCGATAAATGTTCTGTATGCGGATCGTTTTTTCGTGCTCGTCTTCAGTAGTATTCTCTTTATATATATACCTAAGTTGATCGTTTCAACAAATGCTTTTTGCTGTCAACTTTATACTATATAAAGTTTTATGCTGAATTTTCTTACATCGAACATCTCTCCCGATGGGTCGCGCGACCATAATGCAGAAAAATCGCATGTGTTGAAACCCTATGGGATTGTCGGTCATGCTGCATCTGCTTCGTTACAGGGAACTTGCGGTAGTCCACTACAGCGGCGTCCCCTGTGCCTTGCATCTATAGCATGCTCAACAATCGCTCAACTTAGGATATATAATATAAGAATCTATTTTAATAGGGCTTAGAACAAGATAATTACGGTTATTCAAACATGGCTCATTCAGCGGATGTTATTATTGTCGGCGCCGGTATAGGTGGTTTGACAGCGGCGGCCCTTCTTCAGGAAAGAGGTTTTTCAACGCTTACGCTTGAAAAAAACAGTTATCCCGGTGGAAGCTGTGCTTCATTCAGGCATCGGGGGTATACGTTTGATGCCGGTGCGTCAGTCTTTTACGGTTTTGCAGGTGATGAAAGAAGCGGAACGCTCAATCTTCATACGCGCATTTTTAAAAGGCTGGGCATCACGCTGTCGACTATAGCGGATCCTGTACAGATTCACTATCATCTTCCTGATGGCTTTGAGGTTCCTGTATACTATGAAAAAGAAAGGTTTCTCAACGCACTGATAGAGCGCTTTCCAGCAGAAGAGGTCGGTATACGGGCATTTTATCAGGAACTGGAGGATGTTTATGAAATACTCAGCTCGCTGCCTGCCGGTTCACTTGAGGATGTCGTGCATATCCTTCAGGTCGGGATGAAACATCCCGGAAAGGTGATGGCTCTTGCTGTGAAAACCTTCAAATCGATGGGAAAGACTGCGAGGAAATATATCAGCGATGAAGAATTACTGAGCTTTATTGATATGGAATCCTATTCCTGGGCGGTTCAGGATGCCATTTCTACTCCTCTGGTCAACGCGGGCATATGTCTTGCAGATCGGCATCATGGCGGCATCAACTATCCTGCCGGAGGCTCGGGGGCAATACCCGCTGCCTTATGCGAAGGGATAGGAAAGTTCGGTGGAGAAGTAGCGTTTGGTTGTGATGTTGAGGAGATTCTGCTTCAAAACGGCAGAGCTTCAGGTGTCAGGTTGAGCAACGGTGAAGTTTTTACAGCAAAAGCGGTGATATCCAATGCTACCGTTTGGGATACCTTTAATCGCCTTCTCAAGGAGCCCCGTTACGATATTTCGGAAGAGAAGTTTCTCAGGGCCCCCAGCTGGTTTCAATTGTATCTTGGGGTAGACGCCGGAGTTATTCCTGATGGTTTTCATGTGCATCATGTTCTTGTTGATGAATGGGAAAAGTACAATGAAATTGGGGGTACGATATATTTTTCCTCGCCATCGATGCTTGACCCCTCTCTTGCGCCTGAAGGAAAGCATGTTATTCATGCTTTCGTTACTGACGAAATGGATCGTTGGAACGGGTATACAAGGGAAGAGAACGCCTACAGCAGAGCCAAGGAAGAGTTTGGGGATTCGGTGATCAAGAGAACTGAAAAAATTCTTCCGGGACTTGCAGGCGCACTGGATGTGAAATTGTTTGCGACTCCTCTGACCAATCAGCGTTATCTGAACCGCTATAAAGGCTCCTACGGTCCTCTTCTTTATCCGGGGCAGAACGTTCTGCAGAAACCACAGAACAGTACAGTGGTGAAAGACCTTTACGCTGTAGGGGACAGTACGTTTCCAGGGCAGGGGGTTATCGCTGTGACCTATTCCGGTGTTTCCTGCGCGTCCTACGTTGCCAGAGTGCTGGGCAATCCGCTTGAATATCTATAAAAAACCGGGGGAACAGGTTATCCTGTTGCAAGCAGCATATCGATTTCACGGCAGGGAAGACCGGTGAGTTCGGCAAGGGGTTTCTGCGTTACATACCCTTTGTACGTGTAGGTGCCTTTGCGCAGGCTATGGCTGTTCCAGAGGATTTCAGTGATGCTTTCATATGCTGTAAGCTTCATGAGGAAGGGGAGCAGTGTATTTGTCAGGGCGAAGGTGGCCGTTCTGGCAACAGCTGATGGTATATTGGGCACGCAGTAGTGTGTGACTCCGTATTTGACGAAAATCGGATTTGTATGTGTGGTATGCCTGCTGGTCGCAAAACATGCTCCCTGATCAATTGAAACATCGATTATGACCGAGCCCGCTCTCATTGTTTTTATGACATCCTCGCTGACGATGTGTTTGATGACTTTTTGCTTGGGGCTGAGTGCTCCTATCATGACATCTGATATTTTTGCAAGCTCCGCTATGTAATGGTCGTTGGCAATAGCAGTGACAATATGGCGGTTGAAGAATGCCTCGAACCGGCGAAGCCGGTTTATCTCCTTGTCAATGACGGTAACCTGTGCTCCAAGACCCAGGGCATCCTGAGCGGCGAAGAGCCCGACTGTTCCTGCTCCAATGATCGTGATATGGGCAGGGGGAACACCGGCAATACCGCCGAGAAGTATACCGCGTCCCCCATAGCCTGTTTCCAGATATTTGGCTGCCGTCTGGATGGCCAGCGATCCAGCGATTTCACTCAGGGTTCTCACAATCGGCAATTCACCGTCTCTGGTTTCAATAAATTCAAAACCGATTGCTGTAATGTTTTTTTCAAGAAGGATCTGTGTAAGGCGAGGACTTACGGAACCGAGATGGAGCGCGGAAATCAAGAGCTGGCTAGGCTTGAAAAGGGCGGCTTCTTCCGGCCTTGGCGGCGCTACCTTGACGATGACATTTGCATTTTCATAGAGAGCTTCCGGTGAATCGGTAAGATGCCCGCCCGCTTCAGCATATTCTTCATCGGAAAAATTACTTGCCAATCCTGCGTGTTTTTCGATAAGCACACGTACGCCATTTTCATTCAGGATTTTTACCCCTGCGGGAGAAAGCGCTACCCGTTTTTCATCGTTTGCCCTTTCTTTGGGTATGCCAAGAGCGATATTGATTTTTTTTTCAGGCTTAATGAGCCATCGCTCAAGGGTTTTAATACCCAGGTCAAACTCAATGCCTTCAAATTCCCCGCTGTATCCCATTGTTCCGTACAGATGTTGTTATCGTGTGATTGTTTTTCAGCAAATGGATGAACAGGACCTTTTCAAAGGCCGAGTGACGCTTTTTTCAATCGGGTAATGTGCCAGGTTATATCAATATCTTTAGGACATGCTTCGACACAATTGTATGCTGTATAACATTTCCATATCCCATGATCTGAAGTGACTTTGCTGAGGCGTTCCTGGCCGGCATGATCACGGGAATCAAAGATAAACCTGTAGGCTTTCAGAAGGGCTGCAGGCCCCAGATAGCTATCGTTTGCCCATGATGTAGGGCACGCGTGTGAACAGGCACCACAGAGAATGCATCTGGTTGATTCCTCGATCATCTCATGTTCCCTCGGACTTTGCAGCCGCTCTCTGTCCGGTGGAGCTTCGTCATTGACCAGATATGGCATAACTTCCTGATATTTTGTCCAGAAAGCATCAGTATCGATGATAAGGTCTTTTACGATGGCAGCTCCCGGAAGAGGTTCAACCTTGATCCGGTTACTTTTCAGGTCCCTGACCAGTGTTGAGCATGCTAGCCGGTTTTCACCGTTTATGAGCATTGCGTCACTTCCGCATACTCCATGTCCGCAGGATTTTCTCAATCCAAGGGTACTGTCCTGTTCAGACTGGATTTTCAGCAATACATCAAGTACTCTTTCATGCGGAGCTGCATCAACAATAAACTCCTGATAGTGCGGACGAAGGTCTTTTTCAGGGTTAAATCGTAAAATTACTACGGGGTACTTCATTCGTTGTTTGTCGTTTCATTTGTTTAAGACAGCCAGGTTCTCCTGGCTGTCTGTTTCCCGTAAATGGTACTATTTTTTTGCAGGACTTGCCTTAATATGAACACGCTCAACCGGAGGCTCATCCTCGCAGGATTCACAGTTCGCTCCCGGAAGATGCAGACTGCCGCCTGAAACATTGCAGAGGGCGTTGGATGTATTGTCAAGCAAGCCTTTTGCTCCAACGCCAGCCAGGTCAACGGCTCCTTGGAGAAACGGGAAGGTTTCAAAAATGTTCCGGCCGACAAGCTGGGATGCCGGTCCGAGACCACTCGCGATGTTCCGGATAGAGGTCAGGGGGTTCAGCTGTCCTTCCCTGACACGATTGAACGTATGGCCTACTCCTGTCGGCAACTGGTTAACGACATTGTAACCGATAGTTTGCGCATAGGTTATGAATTCCGGAACTTGTAACCCGACAACTATGCGCCGAAGCATTTCCGCTCTTGACAGTACTCGAACGGCACCGTCCTTCATGATTCTTGTCTGACAGGCAAGTCTTCCGCCCGCTTCTGTAAGTTTATCGGAAATAAATGCTTTTTCGATCTTATTGGGCTCTGATAAACAATCCATGCCTTCTTTGACGTACACAAAACAGCTCTGGCACACGCCGCTGCCACCGCATATGTAGCCGATATGGCACTTGTTTTGCTTTGCGACATCAAGGAGAAAATCCCCCGGTTGTGCTTCGCAAGGTCTGTCATTGATGTAAATGCGCATGATTGTACGGTATTTGATTTGTTTGTGGAATATTCCGTTCTGCTCAGGCACTACTGATATTGAATATAACTAAATTTCAAACAAGAGTTTTTTCTGTTATCAGCAATGAGCCACTGATCCTGAGAAGTTATGTTCCGGTGTCAATTCACCGGAACGTGTTTTTGAAGTTTCATGGATTCATGAAATGCTGAATATGATAGTTTTTCATCTTTTGTCGCATCAGTTTTCCCTTTGTCACTTTGCTGGAGCTCGGGAAGATATTGTCTTGTAAAGTTTTGTGATTTGCTTTTTCCTCCGAATGTTTCCTGAACGGCCATAACGACAAGTTCAAGAGCTCCACCAATGGCTCCGGCTATATCGTTTATCAGTTGCAAGGTGCTCAGGCTGCCATCGGAAAATCTCTGAGCCTGCATCGCTATGGTTTCAGGAAACTTCACCAGCGCCTCCCATCCCATTTTAGCCTGATAGGGGATGAGATCAAGAGGCTTTGTCTCAAAGGTCCTTTTTACCTCCTCCACCGTTGTCAGAAGCTTTACGGTCCCAAGCTTGTCAAGAGTTGTTATGCAGGCTACTCTTACACCTTCCTTTATAAGCTCATCTGAAAGCAGGGCTTGTTCTTTTTCGGAAATTGGAGAAAGCAATTCCATTCCTTCAAAAACCTTCACATAACAAGTCTGGCATATGCCGTTGCCTCCACAGAAATATCCTATATGCGCGTGGTTATTCCTTGCAATATCTATAAGCCGCTCACCTGTCCTCGCTTCATATTGCCTATCATTTATGTGTACAAACATGATTATGTGATTTAATGTTTATGTAGTAAAAAGAGTCATCAATGCTAACCATACCGGCATGGTAAAAAGTTGCGAAAAAGGATTAAATTTATCCGGTTTTCGTCTGGTCTCGTTTGAGTTTGTTGAGCAGGGAGCTGTAGAGTTCCATGATGGAGGAGGGTTCAGTAGAGGTTTCTGCCGGAAGATGGATAATCAGTTTCATCTTTTTGCCTTCCTGAAAGCGAGGTCGATATTTCTGCATCCATTCGGACTGAACAGATGCGATCAGTTCCAGGAAAAAGGGTCGGGTGTAGAATTCAGTATGTTCATCATCGGGAAGGTGCAGCGTACATTTGTCTGGCTGTATGTCGGCTTTGACAAGACCGATGGATGAACAAAGATTTTTAAGCTTTGCCAGGCCTATCAGGTTTGCGACATCACGGGGGACCGGCCCGAACCTGTCGCGCATTTCTTCTTCAATAGCTTCTATCTGGCTGTCTGTCGTGCTTTTTGATATTTTTTCATAGAAGGAAAAGCGCTCCTGGGTTGCCGAGACATAAAAATCAGGAATCAGCGCGTCAAAATAAAAAATCATGTCGGTGGCTCCTGCCGGCTGGTTCATCTGAGGTTTTTTGTCGGTAAAGAGCGATCTGAAGGCGCCTGTTTTGAGCTCGGAGATCGCTTCTTCAAGCAGTTTCTGGTAGAGGTCGAAGCCCAGTTCATGAATGGCTCCTGACTGCTCGGCCCCTAACAGGTTTCCCGCTCCTCTGATATCGAGGTCTCGCAGAGCGATATTGAAACCGGAGCCAAGCTCTGTAAAGCTTTCGATGACGGCCAGTCTTTCCATCGCTTCTCTTTTTAGTGTGTGAATCGGCGGGATGATGAGATAGCTGTATGCTTTGCGTTCGCTTCTGCCGACACGGCCCCTGAGTTGATAGAGATCTGAAAGGCCGAACATATCTGCACGATTGATAATAATGGTATTTGCGTTGGAGATATCAAGACCTGATCCGATGATCGATGTCGAAATGAGGACATCGATTTTATGGCTGATGAAATCCATCATCACGTTCTCGAGCTCGGATGTCGGCATCTGTCCGTGAGCAATGCCGGTTCTGGCTTCCGGTACGAGTTCCTGGAGGGTGTTCCGGATCTGGTCAAGACCGGCGATGCGGTTATGGAGAAAAAATACCTGGCCCCGACGGCTTATTTCATGCTGTATGGCGGAACGAATGGTGTCTGGATTGAACTGCGTGATGACTGTTTCAACAGGCTGACGGTTTTTCGGCGGAGTTGATACAATGGACAGATCTCTCGCGCCAAGCATTGAAAACTGCAATGTTCTCGGTATCGGGGTTGCCGACATGGTCAGCGTATCGACGCCTGGAAAGCTCTGACGCAGCTTTTCTTTTGTGGAAACACCGAAATGCTGTTCCTCATCAATAATGAGCAGTCCGAGATCCTGAAAGACGACGTCTTTTGAGACAAGCCTGTGTGTCCCGATAACGATATCTATCAGGCCGCGTGAGATCTTTTCGATAAGATTTTTCTGCTCTTTTTTTGTTACAAAGCGGCTGAGTACGGCTATGTTCAGAGGAAAGTTTTCGAATCTGCGTCTGAATGTTTCTGCGTGCTGGTGAGCAAGTATGGTTGTCGGAGTAAGGAGCGCGACCTGTTTACTTGATTCTACAGCCTTGAACGAAGCGCGCATTGCGATTTCGGTTTTGCCGAAACCGGCATCTCCACAGATCAGGCGGTCCATCGGTGAACCTGACTGCATATCATTTTTAACCGCTTCAATCGTTGTCAACTGATCAGGGGTTTCGTCGAAGATGAACGATGCTTCGAACTCTTTCTGGAATATGGAGTCCGTCCCGAAGCCAAAGCCTGTGGTCATTTTTCTTTTCGCGTAGAGTCTGATGAGTTTCGACGCGATGTCTTTCAGGCGATTTTTTACTTTCTCTTTTTTTGCTTTCCACTTCGAGCTTCCAAGTTTTGAGAGTGCCGGCAAGGAGCCTTCAGATGCAGTGTATTTTGAAAGCAGCCGGATGTTCTGGACATTTACGTAAAGCTGATCGCCGCCCTGATACTCGATCAGGACGCTTTCCTGCTCTGAATCGCCGACCTCTATGGTTTCAAGCGCTTTGAAAATCCCGATCCCGTAATCCTCATGAACGATATAGTCTCCAATATCGAGTTTCTGAAGGTCTTTGAGTGAGATGCCTTTAAATACCCTTTTTTTATGAGACTTATGGGTATGTAGCTTGCCGAATATGTCTGATTCAGTGTAGACGTTAAAGCCGTTGAAGACAAAGCCCGAGTGCAGGTTCAATGGTACCCAGTTGACTTCGATATGCGTCTTCAGGCCGATAGCGTCTATTTCTTCAGCAATGAATTCAGTAAGTTCCTCAATGTCTTTTTTTGAATTGCCAACAAAAACCGTGTGCTGTTTGCCGGATTGTATCCGGGTGAGTTCCCTGGCGAACAATTTGAAGTTCGCATGCAATTTTGTCTGGGTTTTCGCATGGAAATCAATGGACTGTTTTTCAATCCGGTTAATGCCCAGGCATCGGAACCGCATCAGTTTGTCCTCAAAAACAGCTCTGTTTTCATGAGCGCTGAGTGAGGGTATGTCATCAATAATGAGTAAGGTTTGGGCGGGAAGATGGTCGAGCAGGTCCCATGATTTCTCAGAGTCGCTGTTCTTGTCGGCAACAAAGTTGCCACCCAGTACCGTCCTGTCAAGACGGGCGCCTGAAAGCTGACTGCTGGTGTCAAAGGAGCGTAGCGAGGCAATCATGTCGCCGAAGAATTCTATTCGAACGGGCGCCTTTGATCCGAAGGGGAAGATATCGATAATTGACCCACGTGTTGAAAACTCTCCCTCTTCTTCAACGAATTCGCTTTTGCTATAGTTGTTTTCCAGAAGAAAGGTTTTCAGTTTGCCGTATCCGGCCTCGTTATCAATCTGTAGCGTAAAGAACATCGAATCCTGGTCATCAGGGCCGTGCAGGGGAGTCAGCAGATCATCAAATGAAGCAAGAAGAACGATTTTTTGATCGCTGGAGAGTTTGCCCAGCGCAGCAGAGAGTTCGTCTGATACGGTATGCGCCTGTTCCGGTTGAAGCAGTTCGGAAAGGTCGTTATCATAAAGGTCGAATACGCTCTGCGAGGCCAGTACGAGGACAGGGACGCCGAGATCAGTAAACAGTTGCACGGCAAGCAGCGTGGCCAGAGAGCCCTGAATGCCTGAAATTCCGGTTATTTCAGAGCATGGTTTGCTGGTATTGTGCTCGCACGATGAGAGCATTTGCGTTTTAATGCTGGCATAGGCTGGATGCTGTCTGAGGGCGCTGAGAAGGTAGGAGGCTTGTCTTCCGGTTATTTCTGTGTTCTGTTCCGGTTTTTCTCTTTCCCGGTTTGACGGGGTTTCATATGAGTTCTGCATAACGTATTCTATTCCTGAACTAAGGCGGCTATCTTCTGAAGATTGTGGCGCTACATACAATCAAGTCAAAAGCTTATCTATTCGAGCATTTCGACCCGTTAATTATGCGAAATATACTGGAAGTAAAAAACCTCAGAACCTACTACTCGACGGATAGTGGTATAGCAAAAGCGGTTGACGGTGTCAGCTTTTATCTTGGACGCAATCGAACCCTGGGTATTGTCGGAGAGTCCGGTTGCGGGAAATCAGTGACAGCGTTATCGATCATGCGCCTTGTCCCCATGCCTCCAGGGTATTTTGCAGGGGGCGAGATTTTCTGGAATGGTCAGGATCTCCTCAAGCTCTCTGAAGAACAGATGAGGAGGTTGAGAGGCAATGATATCGCCATGATATTTCAGGAACCGATGAGCTCCCTCAATCCTGTCTACACCTGTGGATATCAGATAATTGAACAGATATCTCTGCACCGGGATGTTTCAAAAAAAGAAGCGAAGGAGCAGGCCGTAGAGATGCTTCATCTTGTCGGTATTCCCAATCCTTTGGAGCGTTTCGATTCTTATCCGCATGAACTTTCGGGAGGGATGCGACAGCGTGTTATGATCGCCATGGCGTTGTCGTGCGACCCGGCGCTACTTATAGCTGACGAACCGACGACGGCGCTCGATGTCACCGTTCAGGCACAGATACTGGAGCTTATCGGCAAGCTTCAGGGGGTCACGGGAATGAGTGTAATCCTCATCAC
>Ga0272441_10013968_pt1 | contig 11473 bp, 11 predicted proteins | sample SSMProp6N_FD_193582 | JGI IMG/M metagenome (GOLD analysis project Ga0272441, IMG submission 193582) | Marine sediment archaeal communities from Little Sippewissett salt marsh, Falmouth, MA, United States - SSM-Prop-6N | ecosystem: Environmental > Aquatic > Marine > Wetlands > Sediment ... | reverse complement strand
TAAAAAAATAAAACGACCGAAGCCGACTTAATTATACAACATATTTCGCGTCTGTGACAATTTTCAATAAAATGTTAAGATTAATTTATGAGTTTAAGCAAATCAATTGCTAAAAATACAATCATACATACTTTAGGTCGTTTTTCAGCTTCAGCTATCGGTGTTTTTGTGGTTGCTTTAATGACGCGTTATTTGGGCACCACTGGCTATGGGCATTTTGCCACAATTATGGCCTATTTATTTTTCTTCACCATTATTGGTGATCTGGGTTTATATTTAGTCACCGTCAATGAACTCGGCCACGCCGAAGATAAAAAGAAATATTTTTCTAATATTTTTACTCTGCGCCTAGTTTCAACCACTGTGTTGATGATAATTGCTTGTGCATTGATCTGGGTTTTTCCATATCCTCTAATTGTTAAGTTAGGGGTTTTAATTTTTGCTGGTTCATCATTTTTTATGATGTTAGATCAGATCTTAATTGCTTTATTTCAATCTCAGATGAAAACTCATTTTCCAGCTCTAGCAGAAGTGGTTGGTAAACTTTTAATTCTCGGTTTAGTAATTTTGGCCATTCAATTAAAACTCGGATTTTTATTTGTGGTTTTAACCTTTTCTCTTGGTTTATTAATTCATTTTATAATTAATTTATCTTTTGCCCGCCGTTTATTAAAATTTAAATTAGATTTTGATAAAAAAATTTGGCAATCGATTTTTAAAAAGAGCTGGCCAGTAGCCACTTACATGATTTTTTCCATGCTTTATTTTAAAGCTGATACTATAATTCTGTCTTTATATCACCCAGCCTCTAGCGTAGGAATTTATGGAGCACCATACAAAATACTTGAAGTGCTTATAGTTTTTCCAGCCATTTTTATGGGTCTAGTTAGTCCACATCTGTCTAAGTCCTGGGCAGAAAAAAATCTAGAAAATTTTAAACGCATTTGGCAAAAAGCTTTTGATGCCTTATCAATTATTATCTGGCCAATGATTTTTGGCACCTTAGTTTTAGCCGGACCAATTATAAATTTAATTGCTGGTTCGCAATTTGCCGCTTCCATTCCAGTGCTTCAAATTTTAATTGTGGCTACGGGCGTAATTTTTTTGGCCCATCTTTCAACTTTTAGTGTGGTGGCAGTTAATAAACAAAAATCCATGATGAAATATTATATTCTGGCTGCTGCCCTAGCCATGGCTTTCTATTTTATATTTATCCCAAAATATTCTTATTATGCTGCGGCTTTAATAACTATTTTAATTGAATTATTTATTTTAATTGCTTCTTGGTTAATGGTTCGTCGCACGACTAAAATTAAAACCAGTTTTAGTAATAATCTAAAAAGTTTATTCATCAGTTTAATTATGGCTGGAATTTTATACCTTGCCCTGAACCTTTATGGTTTAGGGTTGACAAATTTTGGGTTACTTGTTAGTCTAATTTTAGGAGCAATTATATATCTAGGAGGATTGTATTTATTTGGATTATTTAAGAAAGAAATGATCACTGAATTTATCAAAAAATAAAGGAGGTTGAAGATGGAACCAACAACCATGCAGCAGTTAGCAAAAAGAGCCAGAAAAAAGTTGACGAAAAAGATTAATGTGCCAACGACAGAGGAAATGTATGAAAAAATACAAAAATACAGATTTCTTCTTGGCCTTACTAAAGCCGAATTTGGAAGATTTGCTTTTTATGAATTAATTTCTAATATTGAAGAAGCCCAAGTTGCAGAATCTATTAAAAAGTCTTGTGAGGAGTGGGCAGCTCATGAGAAAGAAATTATGCAAGAATTTGATAGTGCCGGAGGAGATAGAGATGATTAATAAAATTAGATGGTCAGTTGTCTGTCTTGTTATGCATGAGGACAGGATATTAATCGGAAAAATGAAAAAAGACTCACCTAAAAAGTTGGCTGGTAAACAACACTTGCCCGGAGGAGATGTAAAAGAAGAAGATTATCTTGTAGTTGAGAATAGTCCGTTTGAAAATCTATTTTTCAATATGATAGAACAGGCAGTTAAGAGAATTATAGAACAGACAGTGGGCTTGTCAGTTAAATTAGACGACCTGCCACAAGTTAATAACCGAACAAAAATTCAGGAAGGTGAAATTGTTTGCATTTTTTGGTGTCCCTGCAAACTAACCGAGGGTTCTTCAGATGAATTAATTATTGGTCCAGAGAGCGATTTAGAAGAGGCTGAGTGGATCAACTTGAAGAGAGACGTAGTCCTCAATCGAATTGATAGACAAGCCTTCTCCAAAATGCCGCAGAGTGTAATAAGTTTTTTAATGAGTAAATCAATTTAGTGATTCATTTTAAAAGCCGGGATTAAATCCGGCTTTTTCTTTTCTTTTATATGATGTTAAAATAAACCTATGAATGTTTACTTGTTACTTGTTACTTGTTACTTGTTACTATTTTTGTTTTTAGCTATCAAAAATCTAAAGACCGCTCTTTTTTTGACCATCTTTAGTTTGCCAGCTTATCAGATTCGATTTAATTTAGGGCCACTACCAATGACTGTGCTAGAAGTAAACATCTTGTTAGTATTTTTAGTATGGCTGATTAAATCATTTAAACATTTTAACATATTAACATTTAAACAAAATTTAAGAGAAAATTTATTTTTATATTTTTGTATTTTTATATTTTTATTAAGTGCTACCATTTCAATGTTTATTTCTCCAGATTTGCGTGCCGCCGCCGGACTTTGGAAAGTCTATTTTCTTGAACCCATTTTATTTTTAATTGTCTTTGTTTCCATAATAAAACAGAAAGATTTAGATAAAGTTTTTAAATGGCTGGGTGCTTCGGCAATTTTACTCTCTCTATTTGCGATTTATCAAAAAATATCTGGTGCCTTTATTTCTAATCCTTTTTGGGCCGCAGAATCCACTCGTCGTGTAACCAGTGTTTTTCCATATCCTAATGCCCTGGCTTTATTTTTAACTCCGATTTTAATTATTTTAATTGGTTTATTTGTCCAGAAATATAAAAATGCTTCACCGCGCAGATATCAAGTTCTATTTTTTGCTACTTTTTTATTAACTACTAGCCTTTTTGGAATTTTAGCTATTTATTTTACTAAATCTAAGGGTGCTTTGCTGGCTTTACTGGCTGGCATAATTTTTTATACTTTATTCTATAAGGGGCACAGAAAAATTTTCACAACAATTTTAATTATTACAATTATTACTTTTATTACTATTATTACTATTAATCCTGCTTTTATAAAAGGCACAGCCAGCGTGGAGGGTGGTGATTCAATTAGTACGCGTTTAGAAATGTGGAGTGAAGCTTGGCAGATGTTAAAGACTAAACCATTGCTTGGAGCTGGCCTGGCCGGCTATCAAACCGCAGTCGTACCATTTCACACCAAAGACTATATTGAAGTTTATCTTTATCCGCATAATATCTTTTTAAATTTCTGGACCGAGATTGGATTATTAGGTTTGTTAGCTTTTATAGGGATAATAATTTGGTTTTATAAAACCGGATTTTTTTGTCATCCCGTGCTTGACACGGGATCCAGAGGTCAGAAGAATGTTCTGGATCCCGGCTTTCGCCGGGATGACAAAATGGTTGTATTAATGTCTGCAATGACAGCATTATTAGTTCACGGTCTAGTTGATGTGCCATATTTTAAAAATGATTTAGCAATTTTATTTTGGTTATTAATTAGTTTAATGATCATATCAAGGAGAGGTGGCCGAGCGGCTGAAGGCGCGACTCTCGAAAAGTCGTAAGGCAGAAATGTCTTCCAGGGTTCGAATCCCTGCCTCTCCGTTTTATGTTTAAGTGAAAATTTTACCTCGCTTCAGGCGGGGCCACCCTCTCCGCCAAATTAATTTATAAATTTTATGAAAAACAAAAATAAACCACCCAGAGAAATAACTTATGCTGACGATGACCAACTCCCGCTTTCCAAGCTAGCCTTTTTACGCTTTCCACCTTTAATCATTGGGTTATTTCTCGGCTTACTTTTATCATTTGCTGTTTCGCGTTTTGAACAAGTTTTATCAAATAATGTTGAAGTGGCTTTTTTTATTCCCTTCATTGTTTATATGGCTGCAGCTGTGGGCAACCAAACTCAAGTTATTTTTATTCGTGATTTAAGTGCTGGCACAGCCAAATTTTCTGTCTATTTAATTAAAGAAACATCTTTGGGTATTATTCTCGGACTTTTATTTGGTGCAATTTCTTGGTTAGCGGTTATCCTATGGTTTAAAGCCAGCTCATTAGCTTTAACAGTTAGTTTGTCTATGTTTGCCACTGTTGCCATTGCTCCACTCAATGCTATTTTAATTGCCAAAGCATTCCAATTAGATCGTCGTGACCCAGCTTTGGGGGCTGGTCCAATTGGTACCATTATCCAAGATGCTGTGAGTATTATATTTTATGGCTTAATCGCCAGCGCTATTTTATTAGGTTGATTTATGCAATTAATCCGAACATTAAGAAAAATCAAAAGAAAAATATATTATCACAATCCCTTGATAAGGGTTTTTGTGTATAAAAATAATTTACTGTACAATCTGCACGAGTATCAGCGTAAATTTCCGCAAGTCAGAATCGCTCCAGTCTTAAAAAGTAATGCTTATGGCCACGGCTTAATCCCGCTGGCTAAAATTTTTGATAAACAAGACATCTCCTTTTTAGTCATGGATTCAATTTTCGAAGCTAAAGCCGTGCGTTCAGCCGGAGTAAAATCACCAATCCTAATAATCGGCTTTGTGCGCACTGATGAAATAATGTATGCTAGTCGTTTTCGTAATCTAACTTATACTATCACTAGTTTAAATTCATTAAAAAATATTAATAAATATTTAAAAGAACGCCGCGAGTTTCATTTGAAATTTGATACTGGCATGCATCGACAGGGGATTCTGTTGTCAGAAAAAGAAGAAGTTTTAAATATAGTTAAAGATAATAAATATTTAAAAATCACCGGCCTGTGTTCACATCTGGCTGACGCAGATAATGACGATCCAACTTTTACTTTAAAACAAATTGAGCGCTGGAATAATTTAGTTGCATATTTTAAATCCCAATTATCCGATCTAAAAGATTTTCATTTGGCTGCTTCGCCTGGCATGCATTATTTAGATAAAATAAATTCCAATTTAGTGCGCTTAGGTTATGGCTTATATGGATTTAATCCAGCTCATTCAGATTTAGATTTAAAACCAGCTTTAGAAATGACAGCCACCATAACTTCAATTCGTACTGTGCCACCCGAAGAAGGCATTGGTTATAACATCACTTTTAAAACCGACCGTCCCATGAAAGTAGCTACTATTTCAGCTGGTTATTTTGAAGGCATTGATCGCCGGCTTTCTAATTCTGGTTTTGTGAAAACTTGCCCCGCAGAAGGCGGGGCAAAAAATCAATTCTGTCAGATTGTCGGTCGAGTCAGTATGAATATAACTTCTATTGATGTGACTGACTTACCTGGAGTAAAAATTGGCGACGAAGTAATAATCATTAGTAAAGATCCACAAGATAAAAATTCAGCTCTAAACAATGCTCAAATTTGCCACACTATTCCTTATGAAATTTTGGTGCGCATTCCACAACATTTAAAAAGAGAAGTAGTATGAATAAAAAAATTATCAATTTAAGACAAATAAATAAGTTAATAAAACCTTATACAGCCACTTTGGTTGGCGGGGTATTTGATTTATTTCACGTAGGTCATTTAAGATATTTAAAAGCAGCCAGTAAACATAGTCGTCCTCTTGTAGTTTCTGTTCAAAGTGATAAGACGACTCGAATTCGCAAAGGTTTTAACCGGCCAATTATAAATCAAGAGCAAAGAGCCGAAATAATAGCTGAGCTTGAATTTGTGGATTATGTGCTCATTTTAGATAAACCTTCACATTATGATAAATACCTCGAAATTTTAAAACCAAAATATCTAATTTTCTATAAAGAGAATTTAACTTACCGTAAGAGAAGGGCTAAAGATATTCAGAATAAATTTTCTTTTATTAAAGTTGTTTTTGTTGACACGGGCCGCAAAACCATAAGTACAACTAAAATTGCAAAGAAGATATTAGCCCAACCAAATTTTAATAAAATAAAAGACAAGATTGCTAGAAATTTGCATATCCAAGCTTCACAAAGCCAAGCTCGCGTTGGAAAAATTTCAGCTTTAATAGTTTATAAAAATAAAATAATTTTATCTAATAATAACACTAAATCAGAAGTACATGCGGAGGTGGTTGCTCTAAGAAAAGCAATTAAGAAAAAGATTCCTCTAAAAAAATGTAAAATTTATATTTTAATACCACCGTGTATTAGTTGTGCTGAAGAGATTTATAAAAAAGGAATAGAGACCGTTTATTATTTATATCCTTATGGGAATGATGATGGAATTAAGTTTTTAAGAAAACATGGAGTGAAAGTAAAAAGATATAATTTCAGATAATATTCATGAAAAGAGAAGTAATTTAAAATATGTGTTATAATATAAATGTGGATATCTATTAACTTTTTATCTATAAAATCATGCCTTTAATTGACAAAAAAGCAAAAACCAATTGGAGTTATTTAACCATTACTCTTCTATGGGGGGTTGTTAACGCTATGGTAATTTTGCAGAACTCGGCAATACCCGCCTAAATTAGTTGGTATTTAGTATAATATTAGATCACAGCAAAGCCTTGCGGCTTGTGCTTTTTATTCTTTAAATATGTTATCTAAATTAAAGTCTGACATTAATAAATTAAAAAATTCCCAGAAAGCCCGGGATTATGCATGGTTTTTTAAAACTGGGGCGGGTGAATATGGAGAAGGAGATAAGTTTTTGGGTTTGACCATGCCACAGATGCGTTCAATTGTTAAAAAATATCTCGATCTAAAATTAGAAGATATTCAAAAATTATTAGACAGTAAAATACACGAATACAGAATGATAGGTGTTTTAATTTTAGTTAAGCAATACGAAAATGCTAAAAAATTACGGGATCCCTCAGCCGCTGCGCGTCTTCGGGATGACATTTTTTTCTTTTATCTCAAGAATTCTAAGCGAATTAATAATTGGGACTTGGTAGATTTATCCGCACCTAATATAGTGGGTAATTATTTGTTAGATAAAAAAAGAGATATTTTATACAAATATGCTCAGTCTAAAAATCTTTGGAAACGTCGGATTGCAGTTATTTCTACTGCCGCTTTTATTAACCAGAATGATTTTAAAGACATTCTAAAACTTTCTAAGATGTTATTAAATGATAAACACGATTTGATTCACAAAGCGACTGGTTGGATGCTGCGTGAAGTTGGCAAGCGCGATGTAAAAGTTCTAGAAAAATTTTTAGATAAGCACACTTTACAAATGCCTCGCACTATGCTAAGGTATTCAATAGAAAAGTTTGATGAAAAAAAGAGAAAATATTATTTAATTAAAAAATAACAAGGAGGACCTAAAATGCAGATTAAAGAAAGCATTGCTCTTGAGGAGGAACTTTTTTTAAAATATTTAGACAAGAGGGTTTTACTTCATTTAATATCTGAGAGCTCGAGTGTTGATGAGATTTTTTTCAAAGTCATCAGTTATATTTATAGCAATGGCCAGTTGTCAATTAGTTCAGAAAATAAAAAACCGCGTCGTGGCCAAATTAAGGCTATTAAATTTAAAAAGAGCGATGAAGGCAATATTATTGAAGTAGAATTTGACTGGCTGGCCGAGACTGAGAGATATAGTGTTTGGAATTGTACTAATCCAGAAGATAGATGGCATGTAATTAAAAATCAGAATTACCAAATTCATCTAGGTTTATTAAAAGAAATGAAGATATCTGGTGGTATGTTTCTAGAATTGTTCATGTCTGATATTGAAGAAGATGCAACATTTATTCCCTATTATTTTCCGGGTCTTCTACCCGAGCACATTAAAGGTTTGGAAACTGAAGAAATTAGTAAGGACTGATTATAATTCCCTCTGATAGTAATGTCAGAGGGTTTTTTACCCCGCCAAATAATTTTACTTTGTAAAATTATCTCGTAGTTTTGCGAGATATTTGGCGGGGTGAATTGCCAAAAATCGCGAAAATGGTAAGATGAGATTAGAAACTAGCAACAAGTGACAAGAGACAATGAATGCGAAAATTCCGCAGGAATTTTCGCATCTGATATCCTTTAATCCTTAATCCCTAATCCTTTATTCCTTTTTTATGACACCAGTTGAAGAAATTAAATCCAAGCTGGATATTGTCAATCTTATCCAAGAGTATTTTCCTCTCAAGCAAAGCGGGGCTAATTTTAAAGCCACCTGCCCTTTTCATAATGAAAAAACTCCGTCGTTTATGGTCTCGCGCGACAAACAATTTTATAAATGTTTTGGTTGTGGCGAAGGCGGAGACATGTTTACTTTTTTACAAAAAATGGAAAATATAGAATTTCCTGAAGCTTTAAAAATTTTAGCTGACAAAGCTGGCGTGCAACTTAAGCAAGTTAGTTATGATCCTAAAATGCAGAATTTAAAAACTCGTTTGTATGATTTACACAAAGTTGCTGTGCAATTTTACTCGGATCAATTTTTTAATTCACCTCTGGCCAAAAATGCGCGTGAATATTTAATCAACACCCGCAAATTAAATAAAGATATTATTAATCAATTCCAAATTGGTTATGCACCAAATTTATGGGATGCAGTTAGTAAACATTTACGCAGTGCCGGCTTTAGTGATGCAGAAATCAAACAATCTGGCTTAGTAGTTGAAAAAAATACTCCCGGACTCGATGGCCGTAATTATTATGATCGTTTTCGCGACCGCATTATGTTTCCGATTGCTGATCATCATGGCAATATAGTAGGTTTTACTGGCCGGACCATGAAAAACGAAGAGACTGCCAAATATATTAATACTCCGCAAACCGTAATCTATAACAAATCTCAAATCCTTTATGGTTTAGATAAAGCCAAGACCGACATTCGTAAAAATAATTTGATTATTTTAGTGGAAGGCAATATGGATGTAATTGCTTCCCATAAAATTGGCGTGCGCAATGTGGTGGCTGCTTCGGGCACTTCATTAACTCTAGATCAAATAACTTTACTCCGCCGTTACACCACTAACGTGGCTCTGTGCTTTGATGCTGATGCCGCTGGTGTAGCCGCAGCTGAACGCGGCATTGATATGCTTTGGCAAGCCGGCATGAGTGTGAAAGTAATTATTCTGCCAGCGCGTATAAAAGATCCAGATGAGCTCATTTCTAAATCAGCTGATGCTTGGTTTGAGGCGATTGAAAAACGCGTCAATTTTATGGATTATTTTCTACGGGTTTCTACTGCGGGTAAAAATCTCAAAGATATTGATGTCAAAAATTCAATAGCTCAAAAAATTCTTCCTTGGTTAGCTAAACTTGTTAACCGCATTGAGCAAGATCATTATTTAAAAAAACTTGCTAGTTTAATAGAAGTGGACGAGTCTAGTCTGCGCGAAGAATTAAACAAATTTAAAACCAAAAACCAATCGCAATCTACCCCCACTGCACCCGAACCTGTTCAATTTGAAGCCCCAAAAAGCAATAAAGCTCAATTAGTTTCTCAACGTTTATTGGCCTTAGCTTTTTATGATACAAATTATATAAAAGAATTAATTGATTCTTTAGCACCTGAAGTAATAGAAAACAGTTTGACAGATATTTACAAAGAGATAATTTTCCATTATACTAAAAATAATGAGTTCAATTTAGAGCAGTTTTATAACTATTTGAAGGCCGAAAAGAGTAATTTGGCTTTTGTTTTTGATACACTTCAACTATTGGCTCATTCAGAGTTCTCTGAATTTAGTCCTTCAGAGTTAAATCGTGAATTTAATTTAACTCTTAAATGGCTGCAAAAAGATCATATTACTTCAAAATTAAAATCTATTGAACATAGTATTCGTACAGCAGAACAAGGCGGTAATAGACAAAAGGCAGATGAGTTGATGAAGGAGTTTAGCGAATTAAGTCGAGAATTGGCTGGTCTTTAAGGGTTGTCATCCCGATCCGCCAGTTGGCGGAGAGGGATCCCGTGGAAAAAATAAAAAATTATAAAAATAAAAAAAGCCTGCTTGGTTCTGAAATTTTCGCAGGCTTAATAAAGATTGATTAATCACAAATGATCCGTGCATATTCTGAAGTTGGTTTAGCATTTTTTAGGAAATATATGTATTTAGTGTCAACTGTATCACCACTTGAATATGTCGATTTTTTACTGATTATAGGGAAGAATTTTTTTTCATTCAGTTTATCTAGATCAGTAACTTCGTAAATGTACAACGTGTCGCCTTTAATTGCATGTCTTTCTTCTATGGGGCCACGTGTTACAATCATTTTATCGTAGCCTCGTCCGTACCCAAAGAAGTCTTCATTCTTTTTACTGCAAGTTGCAATTAAGACCATAAACAGTAAAACAGATAAAATTTTTAATCTTTTCACGGCTTACCTCCCTGTTTTTAATTATTTTGTAATTACACCTTAACAAATTAAATATATTTTGTCAATACACTATGCCAAAAGCTAAGACTAAAAAATCCAAGTCTAGCACTAAAGCGGCTCCTAAAAAATCCGCTTCTAAAACTCGGGCCCGAGCTAAGGCAGCTTTGAAAAAGAAAGCTGCCACCCTGTCTCGCCAAGCCAAGGCGGGAAAGCCGGCCAGAAAAGTTAGCCCTAAAAAGGGCACCAAAAAAGTAGTTCGTAAAAAACGAACAAAAAAGATCCAAATTTTTCCGGATCAAAATAAAATTGACAACTTAATCCGTAAAGCCAAAGCTCGCGGCTTTGCCACGGAAACTGAAGTCTTGTTTGCTTTTCCCGAAATGGAAGAGTATGTTTTAGAATATGAAAGATTTTTAGCGCGTTTAGAAAAAATGGGCGTCCAAGTGATTGAGGGTGAAGTTGGTTTATTAGGCAAAAAAGAAGATCGCAAAAAAATGTTAAGTGATTTGGGTCTAGGCAGCGACAAGCGCCGCTCAGACTTGTCAGATATTTATGGTGATTCCATTCAAATGTATTTGCGGGAGATTGGCAAAAAGCCATTACTTAAATCAGACGAAGAAATGGCTTTGGCTAAACGTAAAGAATTGGGTGACAAAGAGGCTGTTATGAAATTAATTGAGTCTAACCTACGTTTGGTCGTTTCGATTGCTAAAAAATTTGCCGGCCGTAGCGGCATGACTTTATTAGATTTAATTCAAGAAGGCAATGTTGGTCTTTTCCGTGCTGTAGAAAAATTTGATTACCGTAAAGGTTATAAATTTTCCACCTACGCCACTTGGTGGATTCGTCAGGCGATTACCCGTGCTCTGGCTGATCAGTCCCGCACCATCCGTATTCCAGTCCATATGGTGGAAACCATTAATAAATTCCAGCAGATTCAACGTAAATTAATTCAGGATTTGGGCCGCGAACCCATGCCCGAAGAAATCGCCGCTGAAATGGGATTAGAACTTGACAAAGTTCGTCATATTATTAAAATA
>Ga0272441_10013967_pt1 | contig 11473 bp, 5 predicted proteins | sample SSMProp6N_FD_193582 | JGI IMG/M metagenome (GOLD analysis project Ga0272441, IMG submission 193582) | Marine sediment archaeal communities from Little Sippewissett salt marsh, Falmouth, MA, United States - SSM-Prop-6N | ecosystem: Environmental > Aquatic > Marine > Wetlands > Sediment ... | reverse complement strand
ATTGACGGCTACGAACATGGCGCCCGCCAAATCTCCCTTTCCGATTTGCTTGTCTTCCCGAATGAAGGCCGCGTCCCCTTCGCCGGCATCTCCCAGAAACCGGTACCTGAAATCCCGGGGATACCAGATGCCGCCGTAGCGAACGGCAAACGGGAAAAACGAGACCAGGGACAACCCGAAGAGGGCTAAGCAGAGCGCGATTCTCACTCCCTCCCGGCGGATACTGTTCAGGGTCATGACCGCCCCCCAGACCAGGAAAGGAACATACATGTGGAAAAGCCGTCCCCGAAAAACCATGCTCTTAAAGACCACCGAATAGGTTCCATTGAACAGATAAGCCCCGGTGGCCGCCAGGAATAATGCTGCAGCGGCCGGGGACCGGGGGGGACGCCGGAGAAGATATAACAGGTAAATTAAAAACAATCCCGACAGCGCGTAACCGATAAGACCTTCGACCTCGGTCAAATAGCGCCAGGCGAAGACATATCCCTCTTCAAAAGAGCCCTGGCTTCTAATCCCTAGCTGAAGGAAGTCGAGGACGTATTCACTCCCGGAAAAACGGGCCAGAAGTTCCGCCAGGACGATAACCGCCGCGGCGGGAAGCAGATGAAGGAGAATCATCGCAAGCCGGCGGCGGGAAAGGAAGAAAACGAGAACCGCGATAATTGCAACAAATAAGAAGTACCCCGGGTAGACTAAAAATGCCAGGGAACTCACAATCCCGGATAAGATAGCCGTTCGCGGGGTTATCCCGGAAATGCTGTCACTTCTCAAGACCAGAAACAATGAAATCAGAAACAGGAGAAGCGAATAATCGTAAGGAACCAGGTGACGGATATAGAGGTTGGTATTGCACAACAAACCGTACACCACCATTCCCAACAGGGCCTGGTTAGGGCGGCCCGTCAGGATCAAGAGGACACGGTAAAAGACGACGCTTATCAGAAGAGAAACCAGGACGTTAAAGAGAGCGGGCGGATCGAAATAATCGGGATCGCCGAATTCAACCTTCCCGTCTCCCGCAATAATCCGCTGGATCGAAGCGGGAATGGCGCTCAAGAAAACAAAGCCCGGACGATCGGGATAGGTGCGGAACAGGTAACCCAGTCCTTCCCGGTAGTTTCCGGCCTCAATTGCGTCTAAGAATTTTGCCGATAGATTATAAAGCTTCTCGTCCGGCCAGTACATCCGACCGCCGGAGGTGGCCAGGTGGAAACGGAAAACAGCCAGCGATAACAGGACCAGGATAAACCAGCCGCGCTTCTTAATGAGGGATAAGAGTGGAATGAATAATTTTTGAAAATCCATTGAGAATTTATCCTCCAACGGGATAACCGACATATCTCGGGGCACCGGGAATGATAAAACCGGAGCAAATTTATTTATTCCGTCATCCCGTATATCCCAGCCGCAAGATCAGAAAATGCTTTCTCAGATTCTAAATTCGGAAGCAGCTGATCAGCCGCCGGAGGGCGCCACTCGACAGCCATCCAATCGATATCAAGCAAACCTTTTTCCGCGGGCGCGGAACCGGAAGGAGGATCGATAACGGATACATTCAGATCCAGCCAGGCGGTGCCGATCTCACCCGGAGTCGAGGGCAATTCGGCCTCCAGGACGGTCCACTGATCCCCCGCCGGAAGCGTCAGGACGGCAATGGAATCCCCCCCGATTTCGAGGTTCAAGCGGAGGGGGGAGAGTTCACCGAGGTGGTTTTTAACCTTTAATTTTAAGTGGGCCCGGCGGCCGGGCACGGAAAAAGTTGGTATTTTCATCTCTCCCTTTTCGGCTAAAGTGCGGTGGGACGGGGAGGAGAAAACCTGGTAGCAACTTTCTCCCAGAAACCCCCAGTCGGAGCTTCCGGAGGCTTCTCCCATCTCAATCCTCAAATCCCGATCGATTTCCTCAAAAAGCCTTACCGGCAGTTCCGGGGGCAATCCCCGATCCGAAACCATCCGAAAGGTGGAGGGGGTTGATTGCAGCGCCCCCCCGCTGAGATAAATGTAATTTAAATTGTCCCGCACCGTTCCGGAGAGGGGGCGGTCATTGATCGAAAGCTTCAGTTCTTTCCGGGCCGGGTCACTCCAGATCTCGCGGGCATCGACAATCAGAAGATGATCCCTGCCGGGGGCGGGATTCAGGCTGAGAGAGACCTCTTTTTCCCGCCAGGGCAAAACCCGGTAGAGACGGAGCTCGGGGCGTTCGGAATAATATTTCCGCCGGAGTTTCAATTCCCGGGATTTCCAGCTCGTCACCGGGATTATTTCAAAATATTTTTTCAGAACGGGCAGGAACTTGTAAGCCTTGCGTTTGCCTTTGTTATCGACCACGAAGACCTCAATTCCCGCATCCATAACCGTCCGGATGGCCCGATCGGGCGGCAATCCCCAGGGACCACCCAGCTGACGCAAACTCATGGAAAAGCAATCGGTGTAGATATCCAAATTTTGCTTGAGATCGCGGGCGGAAAATATCAAAGAACCGGAAGGGGTGTATTTCTCGAATTCGCGCCGGAGGCGGTTGACATCGGAAAGTTTAAAACTCGGGGAAGACGAGATCGAAGGCGCAATCTGAGAGCAGAATAAGACGAGGGTGCCGACAAGCAAAACCGGAATCAGCACCCTGGAATTCAAAAACCCGCGGAAATATCCGCAGAAACCGAGCAAGCCGAGCGCGATGGTGAAAAGAAACAGGTCCTGCACCCCCGGGCCGGAACGAGCCCTGATCAAGCGGAAAACAATTTCGTAGCAGAACAACGCAGCACCCGCCAGGAAGAGGCCCAGAGCGGAGGGACTGAAATGTGACCCATCCCGAATGAGCCTGCCTTTAAGCGCATCGCCTGCTTCCAGCAGCCTGACTATCCCGAAGCCGATCATGCAGTTTAAGATGGGATACAGCGGTAAAAGGTAACGGGCGTGTTTGTACTTAAAAACGGCGAAGACGGTAAAATGCAGGACCAGTAACGGGCAGAGGAATAATAGCACCGGCTTTACTCGGCGGGCGGCGATCAGGCCCACCAACGCCAGCAGGAGAAAGAAGGGAGAATACACCCTCAGCAAATAATCAAGGTACCAGACGCCGCTTTCCTTCAGATAGACGGTCGAAAACAGTTTGCTGGGAACAGAAACGACGAGGAGATAATTTTTTATTATCCTCACAGTAAAAAGAATGTCTTTATTAACTTTGATATCGACTATGAAAATCGGGATGACAAATACCGACAAACCCAGGAGGGCGACAAAAAACGATAATAGCATCTTTCCCAACCTCAATCTCTTTTCCCAGAGGCTCGCTATCAGGTATAAGCAGAATGGAATCGTATTGAGGAGATAGGTCAGGCGGATCGTCACCGCCAGCCCCAGGAAAAAAGCGGAGATAAAAAGGTAAAGAGGAGTTTTTCTCTTCTGCTGGCAAAAAAGCAGCAGGAAATACAAACTTATTATGAGAAAAGTCAGCGGCGGGGTATCCCGCATGATCTTCATCGAGGAAAGGAGAATCCGGTGAGGAGGAAGAAACAGCAGAAGGAAGACGCTTAAGAAGGCCACCGCCTCCCGGTTAGATGAGGAGATAAAAAGCCGCCGGACGACCAGGAAATAAAAAATTACCAGCACCAGCAATAAGAACGGATTAACGAAATAAACGGCGTTGAAACCGAACAATTTAATCGCGCCGACGAGCAGTAACGGATAACCCGGTTCAATCCCGTAGTATATTTTACCGTTTATCATATGGCGGAGGCCGTAATGGAGATTCAAGCGACCCGAGGACGGCCAGTAAGGTTTGAAAACATCGTAAAGGCGATATTCCCCGAAAAAACCGCCCCGGGAAAGGGTGAGGGCGTAACTCAAATATGCGTAACTGTCCGAATCCAGGAGGGCGTTGTAATTGCTGAGCCCGTAAATCACCAGCGCCAGAACGACCACCGGCAGAAGCCAGAAGGAAACAATCCGGCTGAAATCCCGTTTTTTCACGGTCTCAGTCTTCATTTCCGGAATTATTTTAGAAAATGAGCATAGAGGACAATAGAAAATACCAGGGTGTATTTTTCTATATGGTTTCTCTGCTTTCTCCGAGCTTGATATCCTCTGCGTGCTCAGGGGTTACATTGCCCGAGATCCGGGAAGCGTTAGTTCATGGATGCTAACCGGGTAAATATCGGACGGGGGTTTTATCCAGTTGAGCAGCCCCGGCAGCCTTTCCGGACCGGAGATTTTTCCCTTTTCCATCCCCCGGAGAAAGGACCGGAAAGCGTTGCGGTCATAGTAGTGATCGATATAAACCGCTCGATATCCTTTCGCGCCGATCCGCGACAGGAGATTGTCGAGAAAATCTTCATCTTTGTCCCTCAGATCAGAAAATACCAGCCTTTCCGGAAAAGCGAGTTTATCCCAGTAGCTGGAAAGGATGACGCAGTTTTTGTCCGTGTTGTCGAGGATGAATTTTGAGGCCTGGCGGTAGTAATCGCCGAGCAGCACCGATTGCAACAGCCCCTGGGGAGCGATCAGGGCGAGGAGGAGGTTAAAGGCCACCAGCACCGCCAGCGCCGCCGGGAAGAAATTTCTCAGCTTGCTGAGAAAAAAAGCGGCGCCCAGGGGGAGGAAGACCAGCGACGGGAGGCAGTAGCGGAGAAAAGAGGATCTCAGGCTCAGCTCTCCGTGATGGATGCCGTAAGTCTGAAAATTTGAAAAGAAGGCGATCAGAATCAGGGACAGCAGTCCCCAGAAGTAAAGCCAACTGCGGCGATAACCTTCTTTTATCATCATGGAAAAACCGACCAGGCCGATAACCAACGGTGGAAAAGCCAGGCTGAAAGCCAGGGGACTCGAGACGAGATGGAGCAACCATATTTTCGGATGGAACTCGACGATCCGGAAAAAACCTCTGATACCCGCGGCGGCGCTGTGATCCCCCGGCTGGAGGAGAAGCACGGTGTAGCTGGTGGCGAGGAAGTTCCCGAAGACGAGCCGATTGTAGATAAGATAAAGAGCGAGCAACCCCAGCGCACCCGACCCCAGCCAGATCAATCCGGAAACTTTCAGCTTCTTCCGCTCCAGGAATAGCCAGACCCCCAGCGGCAACCAGAGAAGCAAACTGGTCTGGCGAACCCATACGAAGATCCCGGCCGCCAGACCGGTTCCCAGGTAGTGGTACCACCGCCCCCGAATGAATATCTGCTGCAGGAAGAGGAGGGCGGCAAAGAAAATGAGCAGGTTGAGCATGGTGGGACAGTAGGCCCAGCTGCGGAGCAAAAAAACCGGCGCGCTGGCGAGCAGGAGCAGTGAAGCCGTCCTCACCCCCCGGTCCGGAAAAATATGCCGGGATAACCGGTAAAAAAGAAATAAAACCGCCAGCGCCAGCAACGGGAAGAACGCCGGGGAAAAACGTTTTCCGGCCAGCTTTTTAAAAACGGCCCAGGTGAGAATCAGGCCGGGCGGTTTGCGGGAAACCACCTCTCCCCTCACGTTATAATGAAACTTACGGGGAAGGAACCCCCGCTCCCCCATGATCCGATCTCCCTCCGGATAATAAAAGATAGTCCCCTCCCGGGCCAGGAGCTCGGCGAAAAACCGGTAGGAGAGCTCATCCGGGGATATCAGCGGCGGCGGGACGAAAAGGAAAGCGGCGTAAATCAAAGCGAGAAGCACTACCACTGTTATTAAAAGGGTACTTTTCATATCCCAAAAAACACAGCTTAGTAAATTCTTAAACCACAGATTACACAAGATTAACACGAGATTGTTTCTAAATTTTACCTATCTTGTGAAAATCTGTGTAATCTAGTGGTTAGTTTGGTATTTTTTTGAAATTCAATCGGAGTACCCGACCTTAACCCAGTCCAGCATTACCCCCAGTTTTCTGCTGTCGGAAGAATTCAGGTAACGCGAGGGCTGCCAGGGGGGCGCGCGGATCGTGAGGGTGGCGATTTCCGGCCGGCCCGGATCAAAGCGAAGAGGAAAGCGGTAGATACCACCTCCTTCATTTAAATCGATTTCGCCGATTTTTTTTCCGTCCAGCTCGAGGTCCGCCCCGCTCTCATTATCCCGCCGGGGAGGACCGGTTGACGCCACCCTGATCACGATCGAAATTTTCTTTCCCCTCCCGGGTTCCAGGGGCAGGGCGAGGGACGCCGTCTCTTTCGTCCAGCGGACCGGGGTCCGTCCGCGGTGAAGCTCACGCCCGTACAATCCGTCCCGGATAAAAGCCCAATCATCTTCTCCGCCGATATCTATAACCAGATCCGGACCGATCGATTGCAGGAAGAATTCGGGAGAGAATAAAAGCCGGCAGGAATCATCGGCGGAGACGATCTGCAAACGGGAACGGGGGCGGCTTATATCCGCCGGGGCCAGTATCAGTCTTACAATACCTCCTTCCAGTTCGGAAGCGAGGCGTTTCTGATCGCAGATTACCGCATACGGGGGTGGACACTCAGCCGAGCCCGGAAGCGGATCCATCTTCAGGGCGAGATAGTAGGATCGCTCCTCCGGCGTGGGAAGGAAAATTTCCTTCCGGTATCTCTTCACCTCGATTTTCCGGAAAAACAACGCCCGGGAGAAAACATCCGCCAGGGGAATTTCGTTTCCGCGCCGCGGATAAGCCAGAAAAACCAGCTCGCTCTGAACCGGATCGATGAGGCGCGGGGGAAGACGAAAACGAAACTGCGTCCACCCCGCTTTATCCGGGATGCTAAGGTCGGCGATCTCCTCACCGTTCAAGCTGACACGCAGTCCGATCGGATAGGGAAAATCCCTCACCCTTCTCACCTCTATCTCCCCGACCAGCTCCGTATCGGGAATTTCGACCGTGGGGATGACGACCGCTCCGGGTATGTTCCAGCCCAGCCGGACCAGGTCGGCGTCCCGCAGCCGGGATTCGTCAAACCGGTCCCGGCTGAATTTATCCGGAAATGTGAGCTGTCCCCCTAAATCCAAACGATAGTCGGAGCCGATCTCCTCCAGGCGGAGGTCCATCTCGCTCGGCAGCGGCCGGTCGGAACTGATCCGGAGCGAAGACCGGGGGGCGGTGAGCCGGCGGGAGGGCAGAAGGATAAAATTAACACCATTTTTGAGATCGACTTCCAGAGGGCGCCCGTTAAGTTCCAGCTCCAGGTACCGGCGACGGCCGTCCTCATCCCAGATGCTTCCCGGATTCAAGCGCAGAATATAATCCTCTTCATCCGATGGAACGTCGAGTTCGAACTCCATCTCTTTTTCCTTCCAGGGCTCGATTCTATAAACCGTGCAGACGGGGCGGCCGAACTGGCGGACCAGGTTATAGCGGTCGGCCCTCAACTTCCCCACCTCGATAACGTCGAAATACTGGCGGAAGAGCGGGATGCTCTTGCCGGCGTCCCGTTTCCAGCCGCTGTTGTCGATCAGGTAAAGTCCGACTCCCCGGTCCAGGATCCGGAGAAATCCCCGGCGGGGATCCGCCCCTACTCTTCCCATCTCGAACGGACGGATGCTGTGACTGCGGCTGAAGAGGGAAACACACTGCGACAGCGGTTTGGTGGCGAAAACCACCGATCCCTCCTCCACCAGCAGATCAAGGTCCTTCCCGAATTTTCGGGCCTGCGGCAACTGGAAAATATTTCGAGAGTGGTACCAGATCGGGCCGAACCTGACGAGGAAAAGACCGAACAGGAGCAACGCCAGCAGGACGCAGCGGGTGGAGATCGACCACATTTTTTTTCCCACCCCGGCCAGCACCCAGAACCCCAGGGCGAAAATCAGAACAAAAACATCGAGTTTTTCCATCCCGAACGCGAATTTCATGCGGGTTCGAACCCAGACGTCGAAGACGATCAGCACCGGCCCGAGAAGTATCACCCACCCTCTCCGCCTCCCCTCGAGGAGCCATCCGCATCCCCCCACCGCCAGGAGGATGAGAAAAGGCTGGGCGATCAGCATGTAGCGGGTCATCAGGTGAACCCACATGCTGTAAAACAAAATAAACACCAGCGGCAGCCCCAGGCAGATATATCTCGTCTCCGGCGATTTCCATGAAGTGATAAGGCCGATGAGAATGAGGCAGGTGAAAAACGGCCCGTAAAGTCTCCAGAAAAACTTGAGCGTATCGGGGGCGGTGGTTTTGAAAAACCCCAGCCATAAAGGGGGGGGCGAGGGTTCATCGGATACTTTGAGGGGGTCGCGCTCAACAATTTCCGGGCGGGGGGGTTTGAAGGGACTGCCGGAAGTGAGCTGATTCTGAACAAAGGTGGGAAGGAGCGCGAGAACAAAACATAAGACGGCCGCGATCAGGATCAGCAGCAGCCGGCCCGGGCGGATCCGGCCGGCGAGTTTTGCCACCAGATACACCGCGGCGGGGACTGACGAGAGCACGTTGGGAAGCCGGACGTTGGCTGAGAAACCGAGAAGAAAACTTCCCAGAAAAAGGAAGAAGTAGTTAATCCGGGGCATATTTTTCAGCGAACGCACCCCCAGGAACAACCCCAGTATCAGGAACATCAGGGCAGAAAGGTCGCGGGACGGCCGGAGGGCCAGACCCCAGACCTGATCTATCAGCAGAACCAGCAGGAACGGTGCGAAAAGGGCAAGGAAAAGACGGCGGGGACGACGGGCGAAAATCACCCCTCCCAGTTTGAAGTAGGACCAGAGGATAATGAGCAGGACGGCGATGTTGACGAAATAGACCGAGTCCGGACCGAATAGTTTGATCGCAAGCGCCAGCAGGAGCGGATAACCGATGGTGTATTTGCAGAAGAGCCGCCCTTCTTTAATCACATAGTTGCCGTGAAGAACAAAATACGACTCGCCCGGTTTCCAATCGGTTTTGAACCAGCCGTAGACGGGATAATCGCTGAAAAATTTACCCCGGGACAGGTGTCCGGCGAAATGGACGATGCCGTAGGGATCGGAACCGAGACCGACATAATGGCTGCCGGACCCGAAAATCAAAACCAGGAGCAAAAACAATCCCAGCAGCTTATAAACGAAGGCTCTTTCGGTTGTTAACCATTTGAACACGATCGGGAACCTAATCAAAGATTTCCCTGATGATGTACTCTTCCTTCTTTGAGTGCAGTGACATCGTCATCATTTCGCCGAGGAGCCCGATCGAGATGAGCTGGAAGCCGACCAGCATCATGAGAACGCCCAGCAGCATCAGGGGACGGACCCGGAGAAAATCCGGCCCCAGAAGCGTTTCCAGCACCAGATAGGTGTTGATAACGAAACCCACCAGGAAAAGGAGCGATCCCGCCGCGCCGAAAAGGTGGAGAGGCTTTTTGCTGTACCTGGTCAGAAACATCACGGTGAGCATGTCCATGAATCCGGCGAAAAAACGATAGATTCCGAACTTGCTTTTCCCGAAAGCGCGGCGGTGATGCCTGACTTTTATTTCGGCTACGTTGAAGCCCTTCCAGTAGGCGAGAACCGGGATATAGCGGTGCAGTTCCCCGTAGAGAGAAATATCCCGGGCCAGCTCCCGCCGGAATCCTTTCAGGCCGCAGTTGAAATCATGGATTTTAATCCCGGTGAGAAGCGAGGTAACCCGGTTGAAAATCCGCGAGGTGGATTTCTTGGCCAGGCGGTCCCGCCGATCCACCCTCCAACCGGAGACCAGATCGAAGCCTTCATCCATTTTATTGAGGATCGCGCCGATTTCTCCCGGATCATCCTGCAGGTCCGCGTCCAGGGTGATGATCCGTTCCCCCCGAGCCCGGCTGAAACCGGCGGAGAGGGCGGCGGATTTGCCGAAATTTCTTCGGAGCCGGACGATCCGGATCCGGGGCGAGGAAGTTTTTAAATTTTTGAGAACCCCGAACGAACCGTCAGTGCTTCCGTCGTCAATGAAGATGATCTCCCAGTTCAAATCGAGCGGAGCAATGGCACGGTCCACCTTCTCGAACAAGGAAATCAGGCTTTTCTCCTCGTTATAGAGGGGGACTAAAACCGACAGATGGATTTTTTGATTTTCTTTCATATTTAACTCCGATCATTTGTTGAAAAAACCGATCCGGCTCAGGATCGATCTGAAACTTCTCCAGATGCTCTTGAGATCGTCCCAGCTTTTAATATTCAGCAGGGTGTGGAACACGAAAGAAGGCCGGAAGTAAAAGCTCCGGTAGGCCCGGACCCGGGCCTTCTCCACATCTTCAAGGGAAAGCTGAGGAGTCTGAATCATCGCCCGGCAGGAAGAAAAATCCTCCCAGGTATCGTAACGAAGCCAGTTTTTCTCCCGACAGATTTCGAACAGTTCGGTGCCCGGATGGGGAATCGCCACCGCGAACTGGGCGCTGTCCGGTTTGATTTCCTTGGCGAATTCGATCGTTCGGCGGATCGTTTCCTCATCCTCCCCGGGAACACCGAAAAGAAAAAATGCCTGGGTGCGGATGCCTATCCTGCGGGCGAAACGGAAGGCGGAGCGAACCTGATCACGCCTGATCCCTTTCTTGATAAGTTTCAAAATCTTCTCCGAACCCGATTCCACCCCGAAGCGGATGTAGCGGCAACCGGCATTCTTCATCGCCCTCAGCACTTCTTCGTCCATGCTGTCCACCCGGCACTGGGCGATCCATTCGAATTTGAGATTCCGCTCGTTGATCAGCCGACAGATATCCAGCATCCGCTGGCGGTCGAGAGCCATTGAATCATCGTCGAAGTAGACTTCGTCCACCCCGTATTTATTGACCGCTTCCTCCAGCTCGTCCACCACGTTGGCGGCGGAGCGGGCGCGGAACCGGTGGCCGTAAAGGGTGTTGGGCCAGAGGCAGTAAATGCAGCGGAAAGGGCACCCCCGCGAGGTGATGACCGTGGTGCAGACCTTCCCCCGGAAGGTTCCCTGGCGGTAATCGGAGCATTTGATCACGTCGCGGGCCGGGAACGGCAACTCGTCCAGATTCTCAATCAGGGGACGGGGCGGGTTAACGCGGACCTGGCCGTTTTCCCGCCAGGTCATACCCGCCACCTCCGACCAGTCTTTCCCGGAAGCGGTGGCGGCGACCAGCTCGGCGACGGTGCGATCGAATTCGCCCCGGCAGACCGCGTCCACCGCCGGATTTTCCGCCAGGATCTCATTGTGGAAAACGGTGACATGTGATCCGACCAGTACCGTCTTCGCCCCGGGACAGAACTTCTTTACCGCCGCCGCGGATTGCAGATCGAAGCTGATCGAGGGGGTGGAAGATTCCAGAACCACCACATCGGGGGCGATCTCCCCCACCCTCCGGCCGAATTCTTCGATTCCCAGCTCTTCCAGAATCCCGTCCAGAAACTCGACCGGGTAGCCGCTTTCGCGAACGACCGCCACCAGGTAGGCCAGATAAATCGGGTACTCGATGAACTTATCGCTCCGCTTGTGCGGCCAGCGCACGTCGGAACGGGCCCCGTAACCCGGGCCCGGCCAGGGAGGGTTGGTTATCAGCACCTTCATCTTAAAATTTTGCTCCGCAAAATGTTATTTGCCTTCTTCATCACTAATTAAAATACACTTTCCTGACCGAGAGCGTCAA